>Ga0302155_10001727_pt1 | contig 15578 bp, 8 predicted proteins | sample I_Bog_N3_1_FD_193508 | JGI IMG/M metagenome (GOLD analysis project Ga0302155, IMG submission 193508) | Peat permafrost microbial communities from Stordalen Mire near Abisko, Sweden - I_Bog_N3_1 | ecosystem: Environmental > Terrestrial > Soil > Wetlands > Peat | place: Sweden: Abisko, Stordalen...
GGCTTGCGATACGGCTCAAAACTACCTTCTGCGAATGTCCTTTGTTTCATTGCCTTCATCCAGATCTGGTTTGTATGCCTTCTTTAACGCAGTAAGACTCTCATGCGTTTACTTATGCAGAGTTTCCCTAACTTATGTGTCGATTGGTAGCGTGCTCACTGATAACGATACTGACCTAATTATGGAATGAATACAGAGGGCCGGGTTTTGTCTATAGCCTAGGCTGCTTGCGCACCGTATTGAGTCTTGCCAGAAAATTTTCGTACGATGCCAGATTGTGATCGCCAACACCGGAATGACCGGCAACTTGTGCGGATGATGCAAGCACAGCCTTAGCGCATACCATTGATGATGAATTGTAAGGCCTCATTCATGAACGAGACTCAATCAACGATCTTGATGATGTTGGCAATTAATAAAAGGCTGGCGATGGAATATAAAAGCCACTATTACTTTGCTCATTCATGTTCAAGGAGCTGAGCATACGCGAGTTTATCCGCAGTGTAGCAACTGCATGCTTCAGCCAGAAGTCCTGCGCGGTCAAGTACGATGATATTGCCACGGCGATATTCGATAAGGCCGGATTTTTGCATCTCTGATGCTGCGGTGGTGATGCTTGCACGACGTACGCCCAGAAAATAAGCCAGAAATTCATGGGTGACATAAAACTGATCGGTGCATACGCGATCTTGTCTCATGAGTAGCCAGCGCGCCAACCGTTGGCTGATGAGATGATAGTGCAGACATGCGGATGATGTTGCCAGTTGCATAATCAAGAAAAACATGTATGCCTGCATGCTTCGTCGTAAGGCGGCGCAGTGTACCAGTTCGTGCCGGAATAAAGATATTTCGGTTCTCCAAGCGTATCCTTCCCTCTGGACAATGGCATATAGCGGCGCGGTATTGAATTCTAAAATTGTTTGCACGCCCAGCATCCCTTCATACCCGATCATGCCGACTTCGATACCGTGACCGCCATTGATGAGCGTGATCAGCGATACCAGTCCTTCGGTAGGGAAATAAACGTAAGGGCTGTTCTGGCCAGGTTTGCTCAGGATATCGGATGGTTTCAGGAAGACCAATTCACTGCGAGCCAGAAGGTGGAGGCGATCCTTGCGAGGTAGTCGTTCAATCAGGTGGTTTTCGTGGACGGACAAGTTGCTGCTCCTCTAAAGTCGCAGGTGCCAGGATGGGCTTAGCACCAACGTAGCGTAGGCAAAGCGCATCGACATGTGCGCGCTAGGTACCCAGCATAAAGAGATCAACTCAACAATACCGTCTGTCAGCGTACATATAGGTATCAAGTTACCTGTTCGGGCGGCAATAGCCGTGCATATTCTTTCTTGACGACGGCGTAACATTCGCAAGTACGGCGCCCCAGTCTTTCTCTGTCTAGCACTGTAATATGGCCTCCGACGTAGCTGATGAGCCCTATTCTTTGCAATTTCAATGCGGCTTCGGCGATACCTTCACGGCGCACTCCGAGCATATTGGCAATCAGCTCTTGGGTCATGATCACTTCGTTGCCATCAAGGCGATCAAAACTCAACAATAGCCAACGGCAAAGTTGCTGATGCAGAGCGTGATGGCAGTTACAGACGATGGTCTGCGACATTTGCGTAATCAAGGCTTGGGTATAGCGCAGTAGCAGATGCAATACCGGGCCAGTACGATTGAATTCCTCTTTCATGTCTGCTCTGCGTAGCCTTAAGCCGCGCCCGGCAGTTTGCACCACAGCCCGGCTAGAAGTGGCTTCTCCTCCCATGAAGAGGGATATACCGACTATACCTTCGCTGCCGAGCAGGGCGAGTTCTGCAGAAGAACCATTTTCCAGTATGTACAGCAAGGACACGATGGCCGAAATGGGGGAAATAGACAAAGTTCATCTTCTCACCCGATTCATAGAGCACCTGCTCTAATGGCATATCGACCAACTCCTGCAGTGAAATCCAGCGCTGCAACTTTGCCTCTGGCAGCGCCGCTAACAAGCCATTTTTCCGAATATCGCTTATTGCAACCATCACACTATTTTTATCCAGTATGTCAATGGCATCGAGTTTTCGCCAAGACATGAGTTCTGGAATCGAGCGACAGAAGCACATGCACGATTCTGCATGTTGTAATGTTAGCGCGTGAGTATCAGTTCTACCAAATGATCTTGTTTGTCATCAGTCAGTATTAACCAGGCCTGCTCCTGCTGGACTCCGTCCAGCTTGAATCCACGAGCAGTATTTTCCAGGCTGTCATGCAAACCCTGTTTGATGGTGATTTGATAGAGTGTATTGCGGTAGCGATAATCGATGCAATAACTCTCCCAGTCTGGTGGCAGGCAGGGCGCAATGCTCAGTTTATTGCCTTCGACACACAAGCCCAGCAGTGACTCTGTGAGCAGACGATACATCCAGCCTGCCGATCCTGTGTACCATGTCCAGCCGCCGCGGCCGGTATGAGGGGCAACGGCATAGACATCGGCAGCTACGACATAAGGTTCGACCTTGTAAATGTCGAGCTCTTGACGCGTTCTGGTGTGGTTGAGCGGGTTGATCATACGCAACAGTTGCCATGCTGATTGTTGGTCGCCCATGCGGGCAAATGCCATGATTGCCCAGATTGCAGCATGGGTATATTGACCGCCATTTTCGCGTACTCCCGGTACATAACCGCGAATGTAGCCAGGATCTTGATCGGACCGGTCAAATGGTGGATCCAGTAGTTGAATCAATTGCGCGTCTGCGTGCACCAGGTGTTGTTTGACGGCGCTCATCGCCTGCTGACTGCGCTGCGGGTCTGCGGCTGCGGATAGCACCGACCAGCTCTGCGCAATGGAATCGATCTGGCACTCTGTGTTGGCGGCAGAACCTAGTGGACTGCCATCGTCAAAATAGGCGCGCAGATACCAATTTCCGTCCCAACCGTGGCTTTCAATATTTTGACGCAATTGCTGCGCGTGCTCGCCGCAGGCGATGGCAAATGCCGCATCGTCGTGAATGACTGCCAGATCGGCAAAACGCATCAGTACTTCATAGAAGAAGAAACTGAGCCAGATGCTTTCGCCTTTACCTTGTGCGCCGACTTTATCCATACCGTCATTCCAATCGCAGGAGCCGATCAGCGCCAGACCGTGGACACCGAATCTCAGTGCATGACGGATGGCGCGCACGCAATGCTGGTATAAGGAGGCCGACTCCGTTGAGTGAGCGGGCAGGTCGTAATAGGAGTCTTCCTCTGCCGTGAGCGGACGCCCTTCGATAAACGTGACGATTTCTGCAAGTACACCGTTGTCGCCGGTCACGCTGACATAGCGACAGACGGCCAGCGGTAGCCATAAATAGTCGTCCGAACAATGGGTTCTGACGCCACGATTGGTTGGTGGATGCCACCAGTGCTGTACGTCGCCCTCGACGAACTGATGCGCTGCGCATAAAAGTAAATGTGCGCGGGTTAAGGCTGGTTCGCTATGCACCAGCGCCATAGCATCTTGTAGTTGATCGCGAAAGCCGAACGCGCCACCGGACTGGTAGAAGCCGCTACGCGCCCACATGCGGCAAGCCAATGTTTGATAGATCAGCCAGCCATTGGCCAGTACGTCGAGGGCGGGCTCGGGGGTGTTTACTTGCACGGTTCCCAGCGTTTGATTCCAGTAATGATGCACGGCCTGCAAGGCAGTGCTACTGTTGTCACGATGACGCATCACTAGCGCGGCAGGATCAACTTGGCGACTATCTCCCATGCCCAGCATGAATATCATTTCATATTCCTGATCGGCATGGAGATCGAACGTCACTTGAATCGCGGCGCAAGGATCGAGTCCGGCCCCGGCTCTGCCGGACAGATGCTGTCGTTCCATGGCCAGTGGATTATGCAAGGAGCGATTTCGGCCAATGAACTCCTGGCGGTCACAACTGACGGTCTTGTTTTTGGCGTCGAGGTCAAAGAAGGCAACCCGGTGGGGGAAATCCGTGTTGTAGTGATTTTTGGCAAATAAAGCGCCGCTCACCGGGTCGATATCGGTGACGATATGCATGGCGGTTTTGCCGCGCAGGTCGCCCAATACCCATTCGACGTAACCGGTGGCCGACAATTGACGCGGCCGTCCCGAGTCGTTACGCACCCGTAAAACGGAATACTTGACAGCGCAATCTAGCGCAACATAGACAGTGAGTTGCGTGAAAATACCATCTTCACGATGTTCAAATACGCTATAGCCAAAACCGTGGCGTGTTAGGTAATCTCCCGTGCCACGGCGCGGCAATGGTGTCGGCGACCAGAATTTTCCGCTTTCTTCATCGCGCAGATAAAAGGCTTCACCGCTTTCATCACTGACCGGATCATTGGCCCAGGGGGTGAGTCGAAATTCATGTGCATTGTCGCCCCAGCTATAAGACTGACCACTTTCGGAAATGACCGTCCCGAAGTTTGCATTAGCGATGACATTACTCCACGGCGCCGGGGTATAGCGATCGTCGCCGCTGACGATTTGATATTCACGTCCATTGGCGCTGAAGCCACCGATACCATTATCAAACAACGCTGCCGATGCCAATTGTGCTGCCTCAAGAGGCTGCTCAATCGTCGTTGGCTGGTTCGGTGCTTTGGCTTTTAGCATTGCCAGCTTGGGTTCCTGCGTGGTGTGCCGATTGAGTTGTTCTGCCAGGGTACCGTTGTTGTCGCTCAGGATGAGGCGTGCCACCGATTGGAACAGAATCCGGTCTTCGTCAGAAATCTGATCCGTTAGGCGGACAAAAATACCGCCGGGGCGATCGATCGTATGTGCTCCGGTGACGGCAGAAATCAATCGCAGGATCTGGTCTTGCAAGACTTGGCGATAACTCGCATGGTCTTCATTCCAGATTACCAAATCGACCGCCAGACCTTTGGCGCGCCAGTAAGCGTGTGCCTGTACCAGTTGTCGCACTAAATCCAGATTGGCGGTGTCACGGATTTGCACCAGTACAATTGGCAGATCACCCGAGATCGCATAGCTCCAAAGCGCAGACTGACCACGCCGGTTGCGTGACAGAATACTCGCATCGGCACGCAGCAGGGGATTTGCATATAGCACCGAATTGGCCAGCCGGCCATAGAGCTGAGCATCGGCTTCGCTGGCATTGAGTTGGCGCAGCACGACTTGATTATGGGTCCAAGCCAGTTCGACCACCCGGTCGGCCAAATGGCGGTCTTGATATTTACCGATCAGCGCCAGACAACTTTCCCTGCTTTGCGTTACGCCGATGACCATGTCGCACATCAGTGTCTGCTCCGGCGCCAATGTGATGCGGTGACGGATCGCCATGATCGGATCCAGTACCGAACCGGCACCGTTGGCCAGCGCCCCAGATACTTGCATAGCGTGCGGCCGAGTTGGCGTATTGCCGCGCCCGATGAATGCCATTCGATCGGTTTCATAGGATGTGGCACTAACCGTGGCACCGTGAACTGCCATCAGATGGAACATCCAGGGCATGTTTTCGTGCATCGAACGGGGGCGCCGAGTACATAAGATTGCGCCGCGTTGCTGGTCGATTTCTGTTTGTACAAACAGATTACTGAATGCTTGATGCATGGCGTCGGCTGCCGCCGGTGCCAATACGACCTCGCTATAGCTGGTCAGTTCTATCGTGCGCGGCGAGGAAGAACGATTGCTGATTTTTGTACGACGTAATTCGATATCGTCTTCCGGCGAGACGACGATTTCGGTATGCATCTCGAAGTTGTGATCGTAGCGGTGGAACTCGGCGCGTCCTTCCGAGAAAATCACTTCATATTGAGGCGACAAGACTTGTGTAGGCTGATAGGCGGTCGACCAGAAGGCACCATTGGACATATCCTTGACATAGCAAAATGTGCCCCAATGATCGCGAGTGGCGTCCTCGCGCCAGCGTGTCAGTGCCAGATCCTGCCAACGGCTGTAGCTTCCGCCGGCGCTGGTCAGCATGACATGGTAGCGGCCATTGGAGAGTAATTGGACTTCCGGAGCGCGGGTGTCCGGCCGTCGGATGGCGCGCACCTGGAGCTCGGGGTTGTCGGATACAGTACGTACATCGGCCAGATCTGAGGCGCTGGAATAATTGGCGCCGGTCTTGGGAACCCGTTCATGCAGTAAGGACGTGGTGGCTCGAAACAGAGGGAATGATTCGAAGCGCTTTTGCATCGGCCGATCAAGCAGTAAATACGCTAGTGATAATAAGCCCATGCCCTGATGATGCGCCATGAAAGAACGGATGAGCGCGTGGCTTTGGCCGCGCAGCAGTCGTGACGGGGTATAGTCGATGGCCTCATAGAAGCCGTACTTCCCTTCCATTCCTGCCGCACTCATGTCTTGCAAATTGCGACAGGCCAGTTCCGGAGCCACCATCAATGCCATCATGGTTGCGTAAGGCGCCACCACGAGATCGTCCGCCAGACCACGCTTGAAGCCCAATCCTGGGACGCCAAAGGTACGATATTGATAGTTCAGGCTGGCATCAAAGGCGTAATAACCTGACTCCGATATGCCCCAACTTACGCCGCGTTGTGCGCCGTAGCTAATCTGGCGCGCTACCACTGCGCGATAGGTCTGATCCAGTAGGGTGCCGCGAAAGGTCGGCATGATCAACAGCGGCATCAGATATTCGAACATCGAGCCGCTCCAGGATAGCAATATTGGTTCGCCTTCGACCAATGTCAGTTGCCGTCCCAGGGCGAACCAGCTTTCCTGCGGCAATTGCCCTTGGGCGATGCCGACGAAGGTAGCAAGACGTGCTTCCGAAGCCAGCAAATCGTAGCATCCGGTATCGCGCCGGTGTTCCGTGACGTTGTACCCGATCGCCAGTAGATGGGTCGTCGGATTATATAAAAAGCGATACTCCATGCGCGCAAATTCATTGGCTTGCATGACTAGCAGGTCAATTTGATGAATGCGCGCCGTGGCAACTGCGCCGGCCACTTTGATCTGCCCTTGCAACGTACGAGCCAGGGCAGCGAGCGGTTGCTCTGCATGACTTGTCGCGGCGTCAAAGAAGGGCTGTGTGAGGATGTCGAGTTGTGCGATATAGCGCAGCGTGAGGGGGCCGTGCAAGAGTTGGCTTAATGTTGAAAAATGGCTGCTCCATGTCGTCAGATCAGGGGCTTGCAACCATGGCGCCAGCGTTGTCATTTCTGTCAACGCAGCGCGACACTGACTGGCCAGCGTATAGGCCCATTGCTTGATCAGTGCGCAGTTTGCGTCGGTAGGAACAGCGGTTGCTGTTGTGTCACTGTATTGTTGCGACTGATCGCTGAAATCAGTCGCGATCGTACTCAGTTGTTGCAAGGCACTCATCGCTGAGGCTACCTCATGGTTGCTGAGCTGGGTGGCGTCGAGCAGTATTACGTGAAATGACGGCGATAGTGAACGTGTCGTATCGATGGTCAATGCATGCAAGATGCGATAGGTGTCGAGAAGTCCATAAAATAGGCGCGCATGCAGCACTGGGGTATCTACCAGTGCATTGAGTGCCGGGATCAGGGTCAACAAATGCCCTGCCAGGTTGCCGCTGTCTACCGTAGAAACATAGGCCGGTGCGAGCGGCTGCAAATACTGGGTGTCATACCAATTGTAGAAGTGTCCCTGATAGCGCGCCAGAGCACTCATAGTCTGGAATGTATTGTGGGTTCGCTCGATCAGCTGTCCTCCCGGGATATACCCGAAATCATAAGCACTGAGATTGGCCAATAACGATAAGCCGATATTGGTTGGCGAAGTGCGCCTGGCTAGCACCTCTACTGGATGCTCCTGCATATTGTCCGGTGCTAGCCAGTTGTCTGCCGGTCCGACATAGGTTTCGAAGAACAGCCAGATTTTTCGGGAGAGGGCACCGAGGTAGCGTTTTTGTTCCTCACTCAAACTGGAGCTGCGGCGTGGAATTGCCTGGCTCAGGCGCTGCGCAATATAGGGGGCAAGCAGCCATGTCAGAAGAATCGGGGCGGCCGCCACCAATGCAATTGGACGGCTGAGTTCGAGATACAGCGTAACAAGTGTTGCCAGTAGCGGTGATTGCCACATCAAACGATAGTATGAGTGCACATGATGGCGGCTGCGTAGATTGACTTCGCCAGAGCTGTTCCACTCGAGCAAGCGCCGGTGCGACAGATGCAGCCGCCATTGTGTACGCACAATGGCATCTAGGTGGTACCAGGCTTCATAAGGTAGCAGACTGATGCTCAGAACCGTATGTATCAACTGCGTATTAACCATGCGCAATGAGGCCGATAGATGTTGGCGGATGCGGATCTCCGGTGGCTTATGCAGCAGGCTCGCCGTGACCGAACAAAGTGCAGGCAGAAAACTCATGATTAACAGGATGCCACTCCAGAACCAGGCGTCGGCGAGCAAGGTCCAGCCAGTCAGCGTCATCGCCGTCAGTGCCGGTGCTACCAGGCTACGGCGCAGATTGTCAAACAGCTTCCAGCGAGACAGCAGCGTCAGAGGATTTTTTTCGCGGTTAGTCCGCGCACTCGTCGACGCATCTTTCGACGGCATTGTCGGCACCGACGGCAGCATCCATGCTGCAATCTGCCAATCACCTCTGATCCAGCGATGACGGCGGCTGGCATCAACGCTATAGCGCGCGGGATAATATTCATTGAACTGTACGTCACTGAGCAGGCCGGAACGCACATAGCATCCTTCTAGCAGATCGTGACTGAGTATGCGATTTTCTGGCATGCGCTGATGCAACACCTGCTCGAAGGCATTGACGTCATAGATGCCTTTGCCGGTAAATGAGCCTGCACCAAACAGATCCTGATAGACATCAGAGACGGTACGTGTATAGGGATCGATACCGATTTCGCCGCCGTATAGCAATTCGAAGCGTGAGGCATTGGGGCTGGGAGAGCTGACTGCAATGCGCGGTTGAAGAATACCGTAGCCATCAATGATGATGTTCCTGGTAGTGTCGTAGACCGGATGATTGAGCGGGTGCGCCATGGTTGCCACGCATTGCCGCGCGGCGTCGCGGGGCAACTCGGTATCAGTGTCAAGCGTAATGACATAGCGCACATTGGATAGCCCGGAAATATCGCCGACAATGAGCGAAAACGCCTCGTTTTGGGCACGCTTCAACAGTGCATTGAGCGCACCTAACTTACCGCGCTTACGCTCATAGCCGATCCAGGCACCTTGCGCTGGATTCCAGCTGCGCGGACGATGCAGCAGCAAGAAATAGTCTCCGCCGCTGCGCGGGTATTGGCTGTTCAGTCTGGTAATCTGCTGACTGGCCAGCTCAAGCAGTTGGGCGTCGTGTTCGGTTTGTTCGGTGCCGGCATCGGCCAGATCCGACAACAGGCAAAAGCGCACGTGCTTATCCTGATTAGCCAGGAAACGCACTTCCAATGCCTCGCTCAATGCTTCCACCGCAGCTGGCGACGTGAGCAGGCACGGGATGGCTACCAATGTACCCAATTCAGGCGGAATGCCGCCTGACAGGTCCATGCGGGGTAGTAATACGGGGTGCACCAATAATGGCACAAGCCAGTTCACCAGCGATTGTGCCAGTTGACTGGAGGGCAGTAGGGCGAGACAGGTAAACAGCAGTGACCAAGCCGGATGCCAATACCTGGCACCGCCTTGTTGCGCCAGCGCCAGTAGCGCCCAGGTGACTGCCGCTGTAAGCAACAGCATACTGCCGAGGTAGAGCGCCAGGGTATTTCTGGCCGTCATGTTACGGACCTGCGCCAGAACGGATCTTTTGATGCCGGCTACCATTTCGAGTTGGCGCAGGCCGGTATCGATGAGGTAATAGCCGATATGGGCACGCCGGTCTGTGATGCCATATTGCAGGCTGGCTGCTGTGGCCAGTGCGATGGCCTGGTCCGCCACGCGGCTTTCCGACAAGTTGCCGTAGCGAGCAATTTTTTCGACTACATGGCGGTAGCGATCGCGGGTGTGAAAATCCATGCGTGCATAAACATCCGCGGGATCAGTGCGCAGAGTGTGTTCGACCGTGCTCATGGTCTCGACGAATTCACGCCAATCCATGCTGCTTAGAAACCGCAGCGAACCGATGCTATTGCTGATGGATACCTGATCAGCAGCCTGGCGCTGGCTTTCTTGTTGTACCAGTTGCTCGATACTGCTGCCGGAGGTGGTCAGTTGTTGCGCCAGCCAGGTCAGCGGTAGTGTCAGGGCTGGGCTCTGGCCTTGCAGCCGACGCACCAATTCGGCGACAAAGGCACTTTCCAGGGGGGGATGCGAGCGCGCCATATCGGCCACTTGCAGAATCATGTCGCCGGGATTTTTCTCTGCCACATCGAGCATGATATCAGCCCAAAAATGGGCCAAATTACGATTGATTCGTGTGGCTGACAGGCGTGCAGCAACACGCCGCAAGTTTTCGATCAAGGCCAGTCGCAGCATGATGGGTATGGCCCATAACTCGCCCAGATTGAGGGGAGTCATTTTCTGATAGGCCACTACGAAGCAACTCAGACTTTCCGGGTCGACACGACCATCGCCATGAGAGATGGTCTCCAATGCAATGTCATAGACGCGCGGATTTCCGGCTGAGTGGCCTTGTAATAGGCGTGGCAGTTGCCTGCTGTAGTTTTTGGGAAGATGGCGTTTTGCGGTACGTATCTGTTCTTCTATCAAATAGAAATTGTCGAGCAGCCATTCTGCTGCTGGTGTGACCTGCCGGCCGACTTTGACCGCTTCAGTGAGTAGCGTGCAGGTGCGGACGATGCTGGCTTCATTGTCGGAAAGCCGTGCCAGAAGACGGTCCGGGCCGAAATGCGGGCTCAGCTTATGGGTGTTGGCCAGGACGCGACCATGTTGCTCCATTTGCAAGGCGCTGAACAATTCTGCGCGAAGTGGTGGCTCTTCTTCTTGAAGGGGAGACTTAGATTTCACGATTTAATTCTTTCTTCCTGCGGAAAAAAATACCGCTATCCTTCGTTGCTGCTAACGAAAGAATAGGCGTTTGGTAAATGCGTATAAACATTGGCTACCAGCACTTTTTTGTGTGTCGGAAGCGATCAATGAGAAGTGCCGGAAGAGCTGAAACCAGGTTTGTGTGCTCCATGTCACACGCAGGATGGCTGGATTCGCTACAAGTCGAATCACTATCCGAATCGAACCGACTCGATAGTGCTCAGGAAGAAATTTGTTTACTTTTTCCGGGAAATGCCAAACGCCGGTAAAGCTGGCACAGTGTAGTCTATGTCAAAATTTTTTATATCAAACATATTGTCTGGGGAGGTCGTTCATCAAATAGATGTGCCCTTGGACTTTCTAGGTGATTAATAATTTCACCTGTTTCGATAGCAACGTTGAGGAGCGTGTGGTTTGGAACTGTGGGAGGCGAGTATCTCCATCATTTTTATACCAAGGTAAGTAGAGAAAGAAAATCTTTTATCTGAATAATGCGCTACTGCCACCGAGCCGGTTAATGCAAAATATGTTCGCCGGGTTTTGCTTGAAATTAAGTGAAAAGTTCAGTCCGGCGAATTCAGATATTTTGATTATTTCCCTCACTCGCCGCGTGCAATAGTCTCTGTGCAGAGGGATTCCATGTTGTTTGATGTTATGGATCGTTGGCATCGTCTGCTGAACCTGAAGTCTTTCACCAATAGAACTTATAGAACTCGACTCGATAGCTTCTGGAAAAAGGCGTTGACGAATAAGCCGCTGAGCGAAGTTAAATATTCAGATATTCTGGAAGCGTTGGCGTCAGATACATAGAAGAACGGAAAGCCGTAACAATGAATTGTCGATGATTAATCAGGTGTTCGAATTGGCCCTAGGTGACAAACCGATCTCGGATATCGTCCGGTTTTCGGTTTACGTTGTACATCCTATTTCAGCGAGACATTGAGCGAGATATTCGATACGGCTACGAGCGCTTTTGACAAGGGACTGTCCTGTTTTGCCGCTGCTGCGATTTCCTGAAATTTTGCAACTTCGATTCCCGGTATAGCGGCTGGCATCGTCAATGCGATGCGATCGACGATGAAGCTGTTGTCCTACTTCGACAAGCGCACGTTGGCCGTAGTGTCAATCTCAGCGCATGTAAATCCTGTTTTTTCGTAAGCAAAGGCGAACGCCATTGTGAAACAGGCGGCATGTGCCGCGCCGAGAATCTCCTGGGGGGTGGTTCCGTGACGGTCCATCCTCGAAGCGGCTGGAAAACCTGCAAGGGTAATCGGTCAATGCACCGGTTTTGGTGCCGATCTGTCCCTGCCCGGTTTTGCCTATACCTTCCCAATGTATGCTGGCCGATTTTTCAGTCATGTTGTGCACCCAAAGAGTCTCAGACTGAACTGATTATTTCGTTCCATCTGTTCGGCACCGCACGGAGGCGGTAGAGCCGTTCCATTGGAGTATCTCCGCGCGTGCTTCGAGATTGGCGGCAGTTTTTATGCCGTCCTAGGATTTTGCGTAATCTGTGTTCCTTTACTCGCCAAATTGATCCTCTCTAACTGATCCAGTTTCCATTGACGACCAAATGCCGCAACACGGTCGTATGATCCTTCATATCCGAATGAGTGGAGGTCTAAGTGCATCTTGCGTTTTTTCTTTCGAGGTTTGGTCGATTCTGTCCTGAGCCAAGTAGATAGCTTGAACGCATACTTATCAAGAGCGCTAGTGATTACATCCGCCTCAAGCTGCTGACGGGCCTGTGTCGTGGTGACATGCTGCGGCTCACAATGTCCGATCTGAAGAAAGACGGTACAAGCCAAGAACTGATCATCATGAATTGGGAGGCAGTGACTTGGAAGGGTTATTCTAGCTACGTATACCCTCCCAAATTGGTGTTGGCGCTGGTATTGTTTGGATAGCGGCTTAGAAGCCATTTAGCGCTAGTGAGGATGTCATGTTGATAACAAGGGAAGAAGTCGCTGATGTGTTCAGACAGGCAATAGCTTCACAGGAGGAGTGCTCAAACTTAAGCCATTTGAACTGGTGGCGAGTCAATGAACCTTACGTATCGATAGGTGGCTGGCACTTTGTCTTATCTATTGAGGCTGACTGGATACGCGCTGTGTATCACGCCGTCGCCCCCGATGGTCGTGCACAGGAATTCGGCCACGATAACAACCCGATTCCTCTTCTATCAGATGAAGAGGTCCGGCAACTCATTCGTTGCCTCGGTGGTTCGCTAGAATAGCCTTATGATGCCGAGGCGCTTTGCGATTTCCCTCAAAGGGACGTTCGGCGAGCGGCTTAGTTTCTCGATCAATTTTAGTCTAGGCCGAGGGATTCGTTCCAAACGCCAGTTCGTGTTCGATTTTTTGATGTTTTTCTAGTTGCCGAACTGCAGAAGCTTGTTTCGCTGCCGCCAGGTTCATTGTATAGCTTCAACAAGCTTCCTACGCTAGGTGGGAATATGGCGCAAACAACTTTGAGCCAACTAATATTGAGGTTCATTTCTCAATTTGCGGCCAACGTCAACAAACAATCAAAGACCTACCTCCAGGGACGTCGATTGGTTCAGTGAGCGCCACCTAACGGCCAGGAGCACAATGACCAGAAGGTGGGGCTATTTGATCGCATCTCAATCCTCCCTCCTGGTCTGAAGTTACTGCGATTAACCACCTGCCGTTAGACGCTTGGCAGCATTCGGAAACAACATCAGCGCATTGCGCCCAATCTGCTGCACCTGTTCCTGCGAAAGATGGGCGACCTGCATTAACGCAGCAATGTTCGCTTGTGCCGTTCTGTCTGAACTACAAGGCACGCCGCAATCGGAACCGTACACGATGTGATCGCAACTGGTCATCTCAAGCGCCGGACCAATAGTGTGCGCCGACCCTGTCATCGCAGTATCGAGAAATAGTGCAGCTAACTGTTTCCGCATTTCATCGGCGGTGAGCTTTTGTGGATTCGGAACCCAGGGCTCCGTGCCCAACATCAGCAAACGACCTGAAAGCGCCGGCAAAGGACCACCGCAATGCGCGAGTACCAGTTTGAAATTGGGATAGCGGCGAAAAATGCCGGTGTACAGCATATCCACGATAGTATTTGCAGTTTCAAAAACCGTTTCCATTACCGCAGTTGGACGTCTGAAAATGCCCCGGGCATAGGCATCGGGATGCGCAAAGACCACGGCTTCTCGACGATCCAACTCCGCCCACATAGATTCCAAGCGCGGGTCACTAAGATATACGCCGTTATAGCAGCAAGTCACGGCAAAACCATCGGCGTTCAACGCATTGTCTGCACGCGCTATCTCCGCAATGGCATTGTTGACGTCGTCGGTGGGCAGAGCCGCGAGAAGACCAAATTTCGATGGATATTTAGAGACGATTGACGCCCCAAAATCATTTGACGCGCGCAAAGCATCGTGTATTTTGGGAATATTGCTCAACATTTGCATTGCCACACCGATGTTGTCCATCGTTCGTAGGGCTGCTTCAACAGTCCAGTCTGCCGGTTTTTCGCCTGTCCAATCAGCAGCCCTCATTGCAGTCCAACGTGCCTCACTTTGTTCCAATGTCATAGGCGGGGTGAAGTGGGCGTGGACGTCTATCCATTCATTCGACATTTTTCTTTCCTTTGGGAATTATTTGCTGATTCACCCACGAGAAGGTGGGTGTCGCGGCACGTATTCTCTTATTGTCTGTTATTGTATATATAGCTATAAACAGACAATAACTAAAGAAAGGCTGCCATTGTGGAAAAACGGTCATATCAGCCGCCACTGGATGGGCGTGACTTGTACTTCCGATTTGAAATGTTTGACGCCAACGACGTAGTTGAACCACATCAACATGCGTTTGGACAGCTTCTGTATTGCACGAGTGGCGTAATGGAAATCACCAGTGGCGATCGACATTTCATGTCGCCTCCACAATATGCTGTCTGGATTCCTGCAGGCGCAGTTCATTCTGCAACGATACGGCAGCGCGCAGATTATCAGTCAGCTTATATCGCGGCATCACACTGCGTCGACTTGCCAAGAATCCCATGCGTCCTTGCGATTGGTACGCTAGTCAAAACCATACTTTCTGACTTCGCATCGCGGCAACTAATCTCGCTGAACGCCCCAAAGGATCTGCGACTAGGACAAGTGCTCATCGACCAGCTTGAAGACACACAAGTGCTTAATAGCTACTTGCCATCCAGCGACGATGCACTTCTTTCTAGGCTGCTGGATAAACTGAATCAAGATCCCGGCTCAAATAAGACGTTGGGGCAATGGGCTGACATTTTGCATGTCACTGAACGGACGCTCGCCAGAAAATTCATACGCGACCTTGGCATGACTTTTGGAGAATGGAGGCGGCGGGCGCGTTTTCTTTCCGCGGTATTGCAGCTAAAAAAAGGCCTCGCGATAGAGACCATTGGACTCAATTTAGGCTACAGTACATCATCGGCATTCATTGCGATGTTTCGACGGGAATGTGGTAGTACGCCAGAGCAATTCAGAAGATCGTTTGTGTGAGCAGAGATTCGGATACAAAGTTTAGTAAGCCTGCGAACGGCAGATTTTGGCCCAGACTGTGTAAAAACATAAAAATTCGTTGGCACAATCAATAACGTGCTCAACGACCGCCATCAAAGTCATCTGAGCCGTTTATTCTGACGAGTTTTCCCTGTTGCGGCACGAAATATTTTT
>Ga0302155_10001729_pt1 | contig 15577 bp, 16 predicted proteins | sample I_Bog_N3_1_FD_193508 | JGI IMG/M metagenome (GOLD analysis project Ga0302155, IMG submission 193508) | Peat permafrost microbial communities from Stordalen Mire near Abisko, Sweden - I_Bog_N3_1 | ecosystem: Environmental > Terrestrial > Soil > Wetlands > Peat | place: Sweden: Abisko, Stordalen...
TATCGTCCGCTGGGGCTGGGCTACGCCAACCTGGGCGCGCTGCTGATGTCCATGGGCCTGCCCTATGACTCCGACGCCGGTCGCGACTTTGCCGCCACCATGACTGCCATCCTTACCGGCCAGGCCTACCTGCAATCGGCCATTGTGGCAGCCAACTGCCCGCCGATTCCCTCGGCCACGCCGCTGACGGCCAATGTCGACCACCAGGGCGGCGCCTGCCCCGGCTTCTACGTGAACCGCGAGCCGTTTCTCGACGTGATCCGCATGCACCGCGCCGAAGTCAACAACATCGGCCGCTCGCGCCACAGCGCGGAGCCCTTCAGCGTTCCTCAGCTTGACGCCCTGATCGACGCCAGCCGCGAAAGCTGGGATATGGCCCTGATTTACGGTGAAAAGCACGGCTATCGCAACTCTCAGACCACGGTCCTGGCGCCCACGGGCACCATCGGCTTCATGATGGACTGCGACACCATGGGCATTGAGCCGGAACTGGCGCTGGTCAAGTACAAGAAGCTGGTGGGCGGCGGCAACATCAAGATCGTCAACAGCACCGTTCCTGAAGCCCTCTTCAAGCTGGGCTACTCCCCGGATGAAGTGAACGCCATCGTCAGCTACGTGGACGCCACGGGAACCATCGAGGGCGCGCCCGGCATCCGGCCGGAGCACCTGTCGGTCTTTGATTGCAGCCTCAAGCCGCTCAAGGGCACGCGCACCATCCATTACATGGGCCACATCAAGATGATGGCCGCCGCGCAGCCATTCCTCTCCGGTGCCATCTCCAAAACGATTAACCTGCCCCACGAGGCCAGCGTTGAAGATATCGCCGAGGCTTATGCCGCGGGCTGGCGTCAGGGCCTCAAGGCCGTGGCCATCTACCGCGACAACTCCAAGGGAGCCCAGCCGCTGAATACCAGCATGGACGACCGGCACGATTCTGCGGCGCAGGACGCTGCCGGAAGCCGCATTCTGGCGCAGTTGGCCGCCGGGCAGCCGGTCGCCGATGCAGACATCAAGACTCTTGAAGGCAGAACCGGCGACAAAATCGAGGTGCCCGTGCAGCAGGTCCTTCTTGCCGCCACCGCCTTCCAGCGCGTGCTTGTTCAGATTGACGAGATGAATAAGGCAGCCGCTGCTGTGCCAGTTCTGCAAGCCTCAGCCGCGCAGGATGCCGTCATCCCGGAGGCGCAGGACCAGAACGGCCCGCCGCGCGCCGTCCGCCACCGCCTGCCCGGCGAACGCGCCTCGGTCACCCACAAGTTTGAACTCAACGGCCACGAAGGCTACATCACCGTCGGCCTCTATCCCACCGGGCAACCGGGTGAAATCTTCATCAGGATGGCCAAGGAGGGTTCCACCGTCTCCGGCATGATGGACGCCTTTGCCACCTCCATTTCCATCGCTTTGCAGCATGGCGTTCCCCTCACGTTGCTGTGCAACAAGTTCGCCCACACCCGCTTCGAGCCCTCCGGCTGGACCGGCAACCCGCAGATTCGCATGGCCACCAGCATCATGGACTACATCTTCCGCTGGCTCGATCTGCGCTTTCACTCCGGCACGCAGTTGGCATTGTTCTCGGGGCTGATTCCGCAGGCTTCGCAACTGCCTGCCTCGCCCAGCATGGCGCCGGAGACCGAGCCGTTTCATGATTTGTTAGCGCAGGACCACCTGGCCCAGTTGGCCGAGGAGGTCGCCAGGCGGCTGAATCAGGTCAGCGCCCCGGCTAGCAGCTTCTCAGGCTCCGGAACAGGTCCGGCAGGCGGCGGTGGCATTGCCCCAGAGGCGCAGGCTGCCTCACCCTACGCTGCCAGCCCCTCGCAGGCGCCGCAGATGCAGGACCGCGGCATTTACCACGCCACCGAAGCCATGCGCTCCATGTATGAGATGGGCGATGCGCCCAGTTGTCCGGTCTGCGGAGCCATCATGGTCCGCAACGGCTCCTGCCACCGCTGCATGAGCTGCGGCACCACCAACGGCTGCAGTTAGGGAGACAGGTTAGCCTTTCAGCAGGGGCAGTGACTACTTTCGCCAGCTTGCCGCAAAACGCAAGACTTTAGGAGGCGGAAGGCCGCGCAAACCGGTAAAATAAAGTCGTTTACAAAACGAAAAGCCCGGCGCGAGCCCGAGGCATTTCGATAGTGCGGGTGGTTACCCCTCTCGTAACGCTCTCTCGCGCCTGATGCAAGGGTGCAATGGGGAAACGTCTCGAAGTATCAGACATGCCGCCGCTCACAGTGGAGATGCACGATGATCTGCGTCACCTGGAAATAATGCTACAAAGGATGCTAAATTCTTGTTGCTCTTCTCATGAACTGCGCGACAAGCACGCTGCATTCGAGTACACGCGAACCTACGCGACTAAATTCTATGATTGTTACTACAGCTTCTATTCCAAGATTCCTGATCAGAAATATCAACCGCACTGGCGGCCTGCATCCCAGACATTTGCGTTCGACCGCATAGTGATGTGCATCGAAAATAATTCTTTAGTCGCAGCGTATTTCAGATCTGATACTACGCGGGTAGAACGAATCAAGAGGACCATTTCCGACCACGCTGAGCGAAATGAGATTCCGGTGGCATTGCCTGCTGCGCTGACTGGCAAACAGGCCAGCGCCTATGCGAGAGCGGGCATCGACATCGCTTCCGCGTCTCCGCTAATGATTATGGCGGCAATGGCAGCGCGTGATGCGCATCTCCAGCCAGTTAGTTCTCCGAAACAGAGCCGCAGCTCTGCTCAGGTAGATTGCCGACCAGCCGCCGCGTTCATTCACCAATATATAAACTCCAAAGCAATGAGCCTAACCGATCTAGCGACCAAAGCGCAGACGACAGATAGAACCCTCCGGCGATTAAGGAAAGACGGGAAAATTCGCAGAGACATTCTCAAAAGGTTAGCGGACACAATGGGCGTGAGCGTCGAGAAATTAATAGGCTGATCTGTCCGCATTGTGTCCGTTATATGTCCGGAGTATGCGAGAATGTCCGCAAGTTTTCCGTAATATGGCCGCTCAAATGTATGTCGCTAAATTACTGAAAAAGTAAATATATAGACATGATCCTGATACGCGGACCACCATTTTCAACGCAAACAATAGCGGGGAGTATTTTGGGACGCTCCCCGCCTCGTGCGGACGTGGTGGAACGGCAAACACAGCGGTCTTTAAAACCGCCGCTCCTGACCGGGCTTGTGGGTTCGACTCCCACCGTCCGCACTCCAGATTCTAACGCAACTTTCACAAATAGTCTTGACATGTAGCCGGGTGCCCCAGTTCTGGCCACAAATGATGGGTGCCCCATGTCTGGATTTTCAGACATGGGAAACCACGTACTTCGGTGGTGTTCTAAGTGTGCGTTGCTACCATAATCTAGAAGAAGAGGCGATTTAAGTTGAGCCTAGCCTGTATAGTCATGAAGTCTCGGGATACGTTGTCTTCAAAATATGCTTGAACCATCCCAGCTAGAAAATCAGCCAGCTGAATTCCCTTGCACATAGCACTGTCTTGGGGGCAGGTCAAAAGATTCGTACTAGCCTTTTCTTCAAACCATAGGACGGTTTGCAGATAATCATGGAGGCTATTGCCGCTTCGAACCTTGATCGACCGTGGATCTGGAATCATGGTGACAACATCGTGCTTTGCCATCCTTTTGATCAGAGCTAACCGAACCATGTAGTTGTACAGTTTGTTGCTGTCCGCTTGAATATGAGCTAAGACGTTATGTTTCTTGACCACGATGGCGTGAAGGATGATGTCAGGATTTGAATCGCATAGCTTTCTTAGCTCTGTTGCACAAAAAGTCCGCTCGGTGGAATCTAAGGAATTCCATTTGTGCTCTACGGACGGACTCCATCCAAAATGCCTGTAGATATTGCGCACTATTCTTTTGGGCAAATGACTCTTTGTTTCAGGAGTGCAAATTGCGGAGATCGTCAGAAATCGACTGGAGCCGCCGTTTCGATAAGGGGCAGAAAACTTCCAGCCCAGATCTCCTGCTTCGTCTAGATAAATAAACGCCGAATTGGAGATAGGAGGAACCATATGGCTGCAATGAAAAAGCCCTCCCACGAGCAGGGAAGGCTTTAGTTCCTTGGATGGCCCCTGAGGCCGACGCGCTTGCAGCGCGCTTACGATATCCCTCGCGAGACGTCGCGGATTGCTCAGGAATTACCCATCCAGCAGTTAGAGTAAGGCTTGTACCCGAATGTTGCAATACTTTTTCCACAGGATTTTCACATATTTTTACAGGGTGATCCATTAGGCGACACTTCAATGATGATGAGTCAAACCTTGTTCCATTGCGGGGAAGGTGCCCCAGGTCCTCAAGAGTCACAAATGAGGGTGACCCGGCCCCTCGCTTTGGGGACCGGGGAATTACAAACCTCAATCAACCAACGGAGGGAGCAGAAGCCTTTAGGCCTCTGAAAGCAGCGGCTAAATTGAACAGCCTTCAGGCCCGGACCACTGAGAACTGAGAACTGATAGCTGCAGGTGCCCCCGAGTACAGGCCACATCACCATACCTTCGCCAGGTTAGCCAGACTTTGGCGATAGTCTTCCCGGTCGATCCTGCTCCGCACACCGAATTCTCCAAGCAGCGTCATCATCTGTCCCACGGGCAGTCCGGCCACTTCTGCTGCTTTGCCCAGGGAGGCTTCGCCCTTCCTGTACTTCTCCACGGCAAGCAGGATTCTGCCCCGCGTCACCAGGTCGCGCACAGCCTTGGATAAATCGCTCTGCTCTTCCATCGTCATCGCGGACAGAAACTCATAGTTGTCCCGGTCCATCCGGATGCTCATCGTCTTGGTGGTCATGGCAGCTCCTCCAGTCGCAGTCTGGCATCTTCCAAAAGGTCGTTTCGATACCATCCGAATTTTGCGAGCGCGGAGAGCTTCGCCAGTGCGTCGCCGCGGCCGATCAGGCCCTTCTCACAGCTTCGCACAAGAATGCCTGCCGCCGTAGTGAACGGAATTCCAGCCAGTTTGCAGGCGTTCATTCCGTTCTTGTCGTCAATGCCCACCAGAAGCGCTTCTTCTTGCATTGCGAGAGCAATGGCTTCGGATTCGCCGCGGCCCATGCTGAAGTCTTCTTCCAGCTTCGCGACCAGCTTTCTGTTCCTTACGCTCCTCACCTTGATTCTGGACTCGTCCAGAGCCTTGCGAATAAACAGTGCATCGAGCGTCTTCTTTCCCCCACAGCACTCATCCTCAACCGCTTGCGGAATCGCGATCTCCATTCCGATGTCGTTTAAAAACGCGTCCAGAAGTTCGACTTTCGCAATCAGGATCAGCGTTGATGAGTCGAAGATGAGCATTATGACAAAATATTACATCTGTAATCATATCTCGTTTTCCCTGAAATGGCAATCCAACGCCGGCTGCCCCAGAGCCTGTACTGAGCGAAGTCGAAGTATCCCGCGCATTTGGGGACCAGGGAATTCATGAGCCTCATGCGAGAAGCGCCTCCGCCTGGACGGCCAGTCCCCATCGCATTTAGAGCGTGTAAGGAATCCGCACCCCTGGCGTGCCTGCGGGGAAATCACGCGTGTTGCGGGTGATGAGTACCCGGCCTGCGACTTCGGCGGTCGCCTGAATGATAGCGTCGGGCAGTTTGATCCGGTGGCTCCTGCGCAGTTGGAAGGCCCGTTCAGCCACATCGGAGCCGAGGGGCAAGGTGTAGAAATTCAGCAGGAAAGTGCGCGCATCCGCCTCGTTGGCAGCGGTTGAGCCTGCCATCACTTCCATCCAACTGATGACGCTGACTGCGCGGTCCGCATGACGGTCGCACTCGGCGCGGGCCTGTGGAATGCCGCGCAGGTAATCGATGAGTATGTTGGTGTCGAACAGAACTGGCGTCGTTACCATTCCGCGCGCATCCTCTCCTGATACGCAACTCCGTCCTCGGGAAAGTCAGACCATGCTCCAAAGGCCGCATGATTCATCTTCTGGCGATGAGGCGCAAGTGAAGTTGCGACAACCTGCCGCACAAACTCGGCACGCGAGACGGAAAGTTTCTTGGCCACTTGAGTCAGCAGCTTGAGATCGTCTTCCGGAATATCAATGAGTGTGCGCATAATGCCTCCGATGATATACAATAACTATATCATAGTAGGATGCTGATGTATATCAATTCCTTGGTTATGCCAAGTGCCCCTCGCCCCACGCAGTTGGGGACCGGGGATTCCACGAACCCATGCCGCGAAGCGCGTCCGTCCGGGCGGCAAGCCTTTGCAGATAATTACCGTCCTTCGTTGCACAATGATCCCAGAAGTCTTCCTTCAGACATCGTCCTGGGCGTCCTTTTCGCGCCATCTGTCAGCCGAAAGCTGCCGGCAGAGGCCAAAACGGCCCGTAACTCCTTATCCTGGACGATTTTGCAGGGAACTCCTTTGTTTTGACGATTTTACAGCGCAACCCCGTCTGTAACTTCAAGAAAACAAGGATTTTGCATCCAAGAATAGGGGTGGGGGTATCCGATGTACCAGCTATGTCGCCATATCAAGCTCAACGGGAAACGATGCCAATCTCCGGCTCTACTCGGATCGGCTTATTGTTATTTCCACGAACGCACGCATATGATGGCCGCACCAAATTACATCAAATTTGATGACCTCCAGCTCCCTCTGCTGGAGGATTCTGCCTCCATCCAGGTAGCCATCTCCAAGATCACAGCGGCCTTTCTCAGCTCCCGCAGCGATGCGCGCCGCACCGGCCTGCTCCTCTACGCCGTCCAAATCGCCTCGCAGAATATCGATCGCGATTCCGAACGTAAGAATACCGATATTGTGCACTCCATGACTGTCACCCATGGAGGCGACGAAATGGCCCCTGAAAAGGAAGTTTGCGAACCCAGCGATTGCGTAAGCTGCAATCGGCGCGATACGTGTGACAACTACGATCCCAAAGATGAGGACGAGGAGCCGACTAAATAAGAAGCCGATCTCATCTTTCGCTTGGTCGTTGAAAATCCTGCATGGGGCGTGCCGCGCATTCACTTAGACAAACCGCGCGGACCACGTTCCGGCTACTGAAAAGCCCGGCTCAGGGCATTCGGGTCCAGGCCCGTCATAAAACTCCGTGCCTCGGAGGTGAGATTGTCGTAAGTCGCGTTCTTCGGCACATCTGTGTGGAGTTTGTCGATCCGAATCATGAAGGAAACAGGATGCCCTTCCGCCCCTGCCAATTGCCCCAACTGCGGCCGCATAAACAGGAATCCAAAATGGCCCCCGGATGCGGCATGCTGAAATTGCGAGCATGACGCCGGAGTGCAGTATGCGTTCAACACGATGCTGTCGGTGATTCCGTCGTTGTAAAATCCAGTGTTGATCTCATCGGAATTTCCCCGCGCTGTGACGAACGATTTGCTGGTCAGAAGATCGGGCCGTTGGCCGCGCGCCAGCCAGCATACATTCGCGTCGTGAACTTGGAAACTCGGCGAAACCCAGACGCCGAGGATGATCTCGTCTGATCCTGGCGCAGAGTAGGCGCCGGCTTGCAAAACTATTGTGCCGCCCTGCTGTTCATACCACGTCCTGGTCAACGCAAAGTTCCCCACCCGTTTTGGCATACGTTCGGCGAAAGAAACGGGCGTGGCTGAAGCCTTTCCGATTTTTCTGAGCGAGGAGACCGGCAGCGATAAGGTCACCAGCACCATAAGCGCGAATGCGGTGCACTTCAACCAGAGTCTTTGTGCGCGCGGCATGAACCCCGCCGTGAATTCTTCGCTGACATGCGCGTTGCCTTCCGCGGTCGCGTCACCCTCTTTCCGGCGCACCATCCCAAGGAAAAGCAGCACGGCTACCAGAAACAGGCAGGACCCGATAACGTAATCGGCCTGCTTCGCAACGCCTTCCAGCCCGGGATGACCTATAGCGACCCGGTAATAGAGAACCAGGACGCAGAGCCGAGTGAAGTTGAAGAAGTATGCCAGCAGAACCGCGCCGATCACGTACGCTGCCCATCGGCGAAGGGAGACACGCTTTAGATAGCCAATAATCAAAGCCCCGTATCCCAAGGTGACCGCGCCGCGTATTCCATCGCATCCGGGCGCGATAAACATGCCGAAGTTCGGCGCAAACATGAGATGCAACTGCGGAGTTGTGGGCGCAAATCCGATCAGCGTGGCAAAGGAGCGCGCGACCTGGGCCGAGATCGCCTGTAGCGGCAAATCAATCAATGGGTTGACCAGGTTCGGCACCGGTTGGGAAAGTAGAAGCAATCCCAGGGGAAACCATGCCCGCCGCCACACGCGAGTTCCGGCAAACAGCAGGACGATTCCGCTGCCATAAAGATAGACGGGCAAGACAATCGGGATGAATGAGACGCTCATGTTTCCAAACAAGCCCGAGAGCATCATCTTTTGCCGGAGAATGCTCAGAAAGAACGAGAGCCCGATGACCATCAAGCCCCACCATGTTCCCCGCATCTCCCAACCGGTCTGCCGCCAGACGCGGAGAGTCAGCACAATGCTGGCCAAAGGAATCAACATTCCGATGGACCGCAGAGGATCGGTGGTCCAGATCACCCAAAGGGTAGAAATCTCGTGCTGCAGGCCCAGACAGCCCAATGCCGCCAGAAAAGCGATGATGCACCAGATAGCAAGAGGCGCCGCGGATGATCGCCCGGTTTCCGGCTCCGGCGCCGTCATTCCGGGAGCTGGAGGAACGGCGATACTCTCATCTGCCGAGGCAACTGACAATCCCTTGCTGGAACTCATGGCATCCTTTCCGTGAGAGACTCGATGCTCCGTATCATGCCGAGTAAGGAACCGTGCCGTACAGCGGATAGGAAGCATTCGTGGTGATGGGCACGGCCCTTTTTTACCACCCGCAATGAGAGTCTTCGGCTGGTTTAAGTTGCAGCCATTTCACGGCTAGCCGCGAAATGGCTGGCGAATTCGCTCGGAGTTCTCTCTCCGAAAGATCTATGAGGACAACTCCCATTGTATCCTCGTCGCCAGGTCTCGATAAGTTGTGTTGCCTCGTTCAGGGAGGAGAGCCAGTGGATACTGGCCGCGCAGATAATCGATCAGTGGCCGCCGCCACAACGGCTTCACCATTATTTTTAGCAACACATCCTGAAGCATAGTCTTGTCCAGGCTTCACTCAGCCACCAGCTACTTCAGCCGGCTGTTATCGTTTACACTTTGTGTCAGGAGGCAGTCCAATCTGTGCTGAGGCGGCCGACACGCTCTTCTGCCAGCCCAGAAGCCAGTTTGAGCCAATGCTGATACACGGCCCAATTGTTGCGAAATCCGGCCATTTTCTATGTAGAAGGAATCAGTGGCAGCAAGTGCATTCATAATGCCGCTGGGAGGCTTTTGAGCCCGTTTGCCGGGGCACAAAACCAAGGAATCTACTCATTGCTCGCCTTTCTGCGAATGTAGCTCGCTCTCGGATTGCGCGGCAACTAATTGATTGTACAATACTTACAGCGATACATTTATTTAGTAATAAAGAGCCACAAGTTACGGATGATCCGTTACCAACGATCATTGACGCTAAATTTTCACAATTTAGTGCTTGCACAAATGGCGGTACTGGCTTACGATAACACCAATCGCAAGTCAAGGTTTGCCAACCCCATACGCAGGCCCACTTTTAAAAGTTGTGTTGCTGACGGACTAACGCAAGAGTGTTTTTCGGCGCTGGATGATTTTGCGATGGGCATTGATTGGCCCTGTGTGACGGTTGTATGGTCTGCTGATGATTGAATGTGGGGCTTAGCGTTAAGTTGGTTTGCTAAGTCAGGTAGGCGGAGCTATGCGCATTTCGATGCCCAACAAGGCGGCAAGTATTTCATTCTCCAGTTTTTATGCGTACCCAGGACGTTGCTCTCTGTCATTTGTGCGACGCTCCGGTTAAATCATAGGCTTCGGGTGAATCTACTGGCGACAGGTCTAACATTCGGCGGTCTAGTCTCTCAGAACCCCGCAATCATGGGTGCTGCGCATGATCGCAATTGGTATGCAGTTCACACTGTTCCACAACACGAAAAGTCGGCACTGAAGCAATTTCAGATGCGGGAGATTGAGTCATTCCTCCCTACTTATGAAACCGTCCGTGTCTGGAAGAACCGGCAACGGATAAAGCTTATCCTGCCGCTGTTCCCAACGTACCTCTTTGTACGCATTAGTCTCGGAGAACGGGTGAAGGTTCTCCAGTCTCCCGGAGTGCTGCAAATTGTGGGCAACAGACGAGAGATTGTCCCCCTTCCGGATTCCGAGGTCGAGTTTCTGCGCTCTGATTTCTGTAAGCAACGGATCGAACCGTTTCGCGATCTTGTTATCGGCGAAACCGTTCGGATCAAGAGCGGCGTGATGCAGGGTATTCAGGGAACTCTTGTAAGAAAGAGCAATAGCATGCGGTTCGTGTTGACAATTGAATCGATTAATCAGCATGCCGCTATCCGGGTAGACGCTGAAGACCTGGAACCGATAGTCGCATAAAACGGGATGTCTATGACGCTAAGTCCCGGAGGGGTTAGGTGCATCCGCGCAGGTTCATGTGCAAGTATGCCGGTTGAGCAACCGGCTCTGGTTGTATCGTATTGATTCAAGAGTTTTACAGCTTAATTTGTTCCAGGAGTTCGCCTCCTCCATCGCTTCTTTCTGTGACCATCCAGATTCAAGGTCAGGCAGAAAATGAGCCTCAAGGAATTCGGCGCGTCAGAATCAAACTGTACAACCCGGTTGTGACGTCGATTCGTGGCCCCCTTAGGTCCGGCATAGCAATGATCTTACGGTAAATGAACAATGCCCCGTGCAGGCTGCCGATGCCCTGTAATTGTGGCGTGGAGTATGTGTAAAATGCCAGTTACGCCTAAAAACTCAGTGAGGGGAGACAAGATTCTCCAGGCAGCAGGCAAGCTGTTTGCACGTCAGGGATATTACGGAACGAGCACTCGTGAGATAGCCCGCCTTGCCGACGTGAGTGAAAACACACTTTTCCGGCATTTCGATAATAAGGAAGAACTCTTCTGGTCGTCTCTCCGCTCGTATTTTGCAGGGTTAAAGTTTCGCCAAGACGTACTGAAGGGGATAACGCAATGCGACTCTCCAGAAGTGGTCTTGCCAAAGATTATCGAGATGCTCGCAGATACAGTTAACTACCGGCCGGAGCTGCTTAGGCTGATTGTGGTTGCATTCATTGAGTTGCACACGAAGGCGGACGAATTCTGCTTAGAGTTTCTCTCGCCTGTTTTCTCGACAATCAATCACTATTTGGAGATGAACATCAAGAGTGGGAAAATTCGTGACTTGGATCCCACAATCTTGACATCTGCATTGACAATGACGGTGTTGATGCATCCCGGAATATACCCCCTGATCGATAGCCACAAGCCCGTCTATTCAAATAGCATGGAAACGTGCCATGCACACACGAAATTCTGGCTGGATATGCTCGTTCCAAGGGCGCCGGTCTATCCATCACCCGTTACGCCGATCGGAGAGGAGAATCCTGGCTGACACAGAGCGGATCGCCCTCGTAACTGGATTATTTGACAGCTATGTATCGCTGGATGTTGCCTACATCGAGGACTGGAGCCTGTGGCTGGATTTCAAGAACGTCCTACGCGCCATCGGTGTGGTTTTTGCCGGAACCGGGTTCTGGAACTAGCCAGTCTCATCATGCGCGCCTAACGGCACTCAAAAGGGTTGAAAGGTAAAAAATGGGTAACCGAGCAAGTCATTGTAGCGAGAGTTCTGACTCCAGGCCTCGATGGAACCGAGTCCGCGATCTCCTGTTTGCTTTTGGATTGGTCGTTTTGCTTTGCGGCGTTAGCGCTGCCCGGAGTTGTTGCGCCCAAGTAGCTGCTCAGGGCAGTAGTGCCCAAGCAAATGCCCCGAGCAGTAGCGCCCATGCAAATGCCCCGAGCAGTAACGCTACGGGATCCACCCAAACATCCGCTCCGAGTAGTGAAACCCCAGCAGAAGCTCCGAGTTGTGATCCCCAAGCTCCCGTCCAGAGTATCGCATGCCTGGCATTATATGCCCAGAGTAGTGGCGCCCATGCAACAGGTCCGCGCATGACGCCGCCAGCAGTAGCTATCGTCGATACCCATCAGGACGAACCCCAGGTGGTACAGCGGCCCAGCCCTTATGGGGATGTGCCCTCGCTGTATGATCTCTATACTCAGATTCCATCCGCTGGAGGCAGGCTGCGGCGCTTCGGCAGCGACGCCTTTCTTCTCGGCACGGGTAACACAAACGAACTTCCGATGGATCTTCCTGTCGGCCCTGATTATGTGCTTGGGACAGGAGACAACGTCGTTGTGAACCTGTGGGGTGGCCACTCTGATCGTCTCAGCCTGATGATTGACCGCCAGGGTCAGATCGCGCTCCCTGAGGCAGGCACTATCACAATTGACGGACTCACGATTGCCCAGGCGCAGAGCGCCATACAAAGAGTGCTCAGCACACAGTTTCAGAATGAGCATGTCGAAATTTCTCTGGGCAGGCTCCGCACAGTTCGCGTGTATGTGGTTGGCGACGTGCAGCGGCCTGGCGCCTATGACGTCAGTTCTTTGTCCACGCCCCTGAGCGTCTTGTACGCCGCCGGTGGTCCAACCAGCCGCGGGTCACTACGTATCCTGCGTCAGTATCGCGGCAAAGATCTGGTCCGTGAAATTGACCTTTACGATTTCTTGCTGCGAGGTGTTCGCTCGAACGTCGACCGCTTGCTGCCGGGCGATACCATCCTGGTGCCGCCGGTAGGTTCGCAGGTTACGGTAGAAGGGATGGTGCATCGTCCCGCGATTTACGAGCTAAACGGCGAGCAAGGATTGAACCAGGTACTCGATCTCGCAGGTGGAGTGCTGGTATCTGCGAGCTTGAAACAGATCAATGTTGAACGAATTGAAGCCCACCAGCGCCGCACCATGTTCAATTTGCAACTTCCGGACAACGCGGAAGCTATGAAACAGAAACTGGCCGATTTCCATGTACAAGGCGGGGATGACGTCGTAATTTCTCAGATATTGCCCTACAACGAGCAGGCAGTCTATCTTGAAGGGCATGTCTATCGTCCAGGAAAGTATCCCTACCGGGATGGAATGACCATCAGTGATCTTTTGCATTCATACCAAGACGTGATGCCGGAACCTGCCGATCACGCAGAACTCATTCGTTTACAGCCGCCGGACTTCCGGCCGGAGACCATTAGCTTCAGTTTGCCTGACGTGCTGATCGGTAACGAATCAATCGCACTTCGCCCGTTCGATCTAATCCACATCTTCAGCCGGTATGAGATCGATTCACCCAAGGTTTCAATAGAAGGCGAAGTCCTGCGCCCAGGTGAGTTTCCAATGTCCCAAGGTATGACGCTGGCTGCGCTGGTGCGCATGGCGGGAGGGTTTAAGCGCAGTGCCTATCGGGATGAAGCCGATCTTTCCAGCTATGTAATTCAGAATGGACAGAAGGTGCTGGTCAACCATAGCACCGTCGCAATCGAGAAAGCGCTGGAAGGCGACAAGAGTGCAGATGTGGCGCTAAAGCCCGGCGACGTCGTCAGCATTCGGCGATTGTCCGGCTGGCAGGATATCGGTTCGTCGGTGACGATAAATGGTGAGGTCGAACATGCCGGCAGCTACGGGATTGAACAGGGAGAGCGCCTTAGCTCCGTGCTGAAGCGCGCCGGCGGCTACAGGGAGAGCGCGTATCCGGCCGCCGCCGTCCTGGAGCGTGTGCAGGTTCGCGAACTGAGCGAGCAAGCCCGCGCACAGATGATTGAACGAATCGAAACGACTCCAATCACTTTTACGCCAGGTACAATGTCCGAGCTGGCACAATCAGCTACGCAGCAGTCACTTCAGCAGCAGCGACAACGTGTTCTCACGACACTTCGCAGCCATCCCGCCAGCGGCCGGCTGGTCATCAACATTTCTCAGGACATCAGTAAATGGGAAAACACATCGGCGGATATTGAAATGCGCGCAGGCGACACGCTGGTCATTCCCAAGCGACCTAATTTTGTGATGATTAATGGCCAGGTATATAACCCAACAGCGATAAGCTACATGTCGGGCCGAGATACAAGCTGGTATTTGCGAAAAGCCGGTGGGGCGACACGCTATGGCGACAAGAAACACATTTATGTCTTGCGCGCCGACGGGTCAATCATGGCACACGGGAATAGCTGGTCTGGCGGTAATTTGATGAACCTCAAATTGCGGCCCGGCGATACCGTTTTCGTCCCCGAGAAGCTTATTGGTACTTCACAAGTCTGGCAAAATATAATGGGCATGACGCAGCTTATGTCAGCGGCAACCCTCCCCCTCGCTCTTTCAGGAACTCTCTGATATCAGCCGGGATGAATGGGTGAAGTCACCTGTAACCAAGAACCAGTATGAACTGGGTTTACACCGCGCTGGAGACGGAACATTGAGTACAGCAGATGAACAGCATCAAGATGTAGCCGACAATACATCTGTTTTTGAAATCCCGAGTGCCGAGCTAGTGGCTGCCGTCTGGCAGCGCCGCCGCTGGCTGGTCAAGGTAATTGGCTTGGGCGTTTTGGCTTCGATCGGCATGGCGTTCCTGATTCCAAAGCAATACACCTCCACCGCCCAATTGATGCCGCCCGATAACCAGACCTTCGCAAATTCTTCCACGCTTACTGCGTTGTCCGGGATGGGAGGCGGCCTCATGGCAGTTGGCGGCTCGGGAGGCTTCATGAACCAGAAAACGCCTGGGGCAACTTGTATCGGCATTCTCAGCAGCCGCACCACTCTGGACGATATCATCAATCGCTTTGACCTGCGCAAGGTCTACCATAGTAATCTCTTTTTCGACGCCGGCAAGATACTGCTGAAAAGCACCGTGATCGTGGAAGACAAGAAGAGCGGAATCATCAGCATTAGTGTGACGGATCGCGATCCAGGCCGTGCGCGCGACATCGCAGGAGCTTACATCGAGGAGCTGGATAAACTCGTAAACAGCTTGAGCACCTCCTCTGCCCGCCGCGAGCGCGTCTTTCTGGAGCAAAGGCTGAAATCCATCAAGGAAGATCTTGATGTTAGTTCCAGTGCATTGAGCCAGTTCTCGAGCCGCAACGCCACAATGGATATTCAAAAGCAAGGCCAGGCGACGATAGAGGCGGCGTCAAAGCTGCAAGGCGAGTTGATTGCGGCCAAGACCGAGCTTTCCGGATTGAAAGCTCAGTATAGCGATGACAATGTGCGTGTGCGGACTGCGCGTGGGCGCATTAATGAGCTACAAAGTCAATTGCGGAAGATGAATGGCGCGGGAGAAGACCTGGATGGTACGACTCTGCAGTCTGACCAATTGTTTCCATCCATCCGGAAGTTGCCACTGCTGGGATTGACTTATTACGATCTGAACCGGCAAGTGGCTATGCAAGAGACTATCTATGAGACGTTAACTAAGCAATACGAGCTGGCCAAGGTTCAGGAAGCGAAAGAGATCCCCTCCATCAGGGTGCTGGATGCGCCGAACTTGCCGGAAAAGAAGTCCCTTCCGCACCGGTCGATCGTCATCCTGGTCGGCCTTATGTTTTCGACTCTCGGCGGAATCGCATGGATTGTCGCGGGTAAGTTATGGGAACTTACTGACGACTCTTACCCA
>Ga0302155_10001732_pt1 | contig 15568 bp, 9 predicted proteins | sample I_Bog_N3_1_FD_193508 | JGI IMG/M metagenome (GOLD analysis project Ga0302155, IMG submission 193508) | Peat permafrost microbial communities from Stordalen Mire near Abisko, Sweden - I_Bog_N3_1 | ecosystem: Environmental > Terrestrial > Soil > Wetlands > Peat | place: Sweden: Abisko, Stordalen...
CCGTCGAGCCCTTCATGTCGTGGTGTACGTAGACATCTCTTCGCTGCCGCCGCCCTCGGCCGGGACGATCGCTGCCAGCGGCAGACCGCCCGCACCGCGCACCGTCAGCCGCCAGGTCGCCGAGGTCTCGTAGTAGTCGGCGATCTCCTCACCCCCGGCCAGCACGAAGTCGGTCGCCACTGGCGTGGCCGTATTAACACCCAACACCTTCTGCTTGCGTTGGCCTAGAGGGTCGTAGAGGTACGTGCTTGCGCCCCACGCCGCGTTCTCGGCCTGGACCATCCGGTTCTCCACGTCGTAACTGAGCGTGTTGTAGCCGTCGTAGGCCAGGTTAAGGTTGCCGTTGTAGGTCATGGTAGCGCTACCCGAGCTTACCGATTCAGTCGTCAGGCCATTGTCCACATTGGCCGCGCCGTAGCTGACCGTGCCCGCCTGCGGCACGTACTGGAAAAGCGGGTTGTTGACCCCTGCCGAGTTGAGCTGGTGGTTCATCAACCAGGTGTAGTTGAAGGTTACGCTGCTATTCGAGCCGTTGTAGGTTTGGATCAGCGTGTTCAGGTTGTCGCCGGCGTCGTACTGCGAGTAGGCGTCGCTCGTCCCGTCGCCGTAAGCAATGCTCTGCGCGCGCGAGAGCGCGTCCCAACTGTACTGCGCCAGCAGGTTGTTGGTGCCGCCCTCGTTGACATTCTGCATGCGGTTCATGGCGTCGTACTTGTAGGTGACCGAATAGGAGCCCGTGCCGCTGGTTCCAGCAGGCCAGACGACCTACGGTGAGTCGTGGCAGCTATGACCGGCGCTCGTCTTCAGTTCCTTTTCGGACAGAACACTCTCCACGCGCAAGGTTGAGATGTTGATCCTCACGCCGTAGCAGTACGAGGCCAGTGGACCGTCGTGTCCGAGATTGGTCTCGCCACCCACCGCAAGCAGCAGGTCGTTGCCTTTCCACGATGCTAAGGTGGGCAGGTAGTACTGGACCTGCTTCTCTTTCCCAAGGCGCTCCGTAAGAGCCTCCTTTACTGCTTTATCGAGGGCATCTGGCGTGAGTCCCTGAGTTCCTGTCGTGAGACTTGCCACGGAAAAGAAAAGCAGCTCGTTCGTCAAGCTCAAGGGTTCATTGATAACTAGTATGTGGTTGCTGTCAGCCCCCCAGTGAAGCTCGGCGTCTCTCGCTAGTATGAAGAGCGGCCAAGAACCAGTACCGCCGCATTTATGGAGGGTCACCGGCGTTCGATTCCCGTCCGCGTCAAAAACGGGATGCACCTCTACCACCCACGCATGATCTGGAGCAACGACCTTCGCCGACTCACTCCAATGCAGTTGGGCATGATATTTCGGACCTCCAGAGCACTGTGCTGAGGCAGTTCCGGCTGATAGTAGCAGCGAGATTCCGAAGATTATGTATGTCTTCATGGGGCCACCGTGAACCCGGCTGGGCAGCTCGCACCACAGCTTTTCGGGAAGCTGATCGTTGTGCTCATAGTTCGCAGACCGAATTGCCTACCAGCCTTCACTGTCGGAAACCTGTAGAGATCGAACGCGATTCCTGATCTCCCCTGGATGTTAGCGTCCCCGTAATCTGACACCGAAAGTGGACCTTTCGGGCCTCCGTATTGGGAAATCAACCCCTGATTGCTTGGAGTGATTAAAATCTGTGTCCCAAGACCTCGCATCTGGCTTCTGCTCAGCCCGAGGAAGCCATCCTGAACAGCTACCGTTCCGAAAGCGCCCCCTGCGATAGACCCTCCAGCTTGGGCAGGATACTTGGAATATAGTGCCCCGCTATGGCCCGTATACTTCGCTTGATTTCCGCCAACGCCAGAAAATATTGCCGATCCCGTGCAGGTAGTCCTAGTGTTGGCCGTCGCAGAAACGATCATTGACGACGGACCGCCCGCAGCCACCGTAAATGGGGAAGTAGCTATTGTTTCAGACAGCGTAACTGTATACCCTCCACCATCCGGCGTCAGCCCCGTCGGATCCACCTGGTTGACCGGATCGTTTCCCGCGTAGGCGTAAAGGTTAAATCCGCCGCTGAACCCGGAGGGATCGGCCTGCAAGAACCGCCCCAGCGCCGGCGAGTAGAATCGCGCAGGCATGGTATAGAGGCCGGTCTCGCTGTCATAGCGGTAGCCAGCGTACTGGTAGGCCAGCCATGTGCCGCTCTGCGGCGCGCCGTAGTCCGAGTAGGTATAGCTCTCGGCGGGGCCGCTTGAGCCCGGCACGGTCAGCGCCACCGTCGAGTCCTTCATGTCGTGGTGTACGTAGACGATCTCTTCGCTCCCATCCCCTCCGGCTGGCACGACCGCTGCCAGCGGCAGACCGCCCGCACCGCGCACCGTGAGCCGCCAGGTCGCCGAGGTTTCATAGTAGTCGGCGATCTCCTCACCCCCGGCCAGCACGAAGTCGGTAGCCACTGGCATGACCGTGTTGACAACCACCACCTTCTGTTTACGCTCGCCGAGTGGATCGTAGAGATAGGTGCTCGTACCCCACGCCGCGTTCTGGGCCGCGAAAATCAACAGAAAAATGGGAACCGAGTGCAGGAATGGCCCCGCAATTGCCCCCCCCCAATTGACCCAAGAGCTTGCGCATGGGTGCGGTCCTTTCAGGTGAAAGTGTAAGCGAATGGGCTGACTTCCGGCCCTGGGATGAGAAGTGAGTCTGCATCCAGTGTGACGTATCGCCGCCGGAAGACAAGTTACGAAATTACCGTGGACCTCGGCAATTTGATTCGGCGCGCGAGCTGCATCCAGGGAAGGGAGAAGGCGATCGACGAGCTGGATTCAATGGGCCAGAATTGTCTCGTTGCCCAGGATGCGATAGAGCGTGGAGCGGCTGATGCACAGTTGGCGGGCGGCGCGTAGCTTGTTGCCGCGGTTCAGGTCGAGCACATATTGAACGTGATGGCGGATCACCGCATCGAGAGACAGGTTGTCGGTTCGGCTGGCGGGCTGCAAATCCATTGACGCCTCCTGGCTGGTGGGCAAGGAGAGGTCGTCGGCGCGGATGACGCCGTTCACTGCTTCGAGCAGCGCGGTTTCAAGCACTGAAGACAGCTCGCGCACATTTCCCGGCCAGTTATGTTGCAGGAGGCGTGCAAGCGCGCCAGGCCCCAGCATGACGGGTCGCTGCTGATAGCGGTTGCAGATGCGCTCAAGCAGGTGTTGGGCTAGCGGGGCGATATCTTCGCGGCGCTGGCGCAGCGGGGGAATGGCGAAGCGGACGGCGGAGAGCCGGAAGGCCAGGTCGGGCAGAAGGAGTCCCTGGCCGACCATCTGGCGCAAGGGGGTTTGCGAGGAAGCCAAAACGACGGCGCGCCCCGGCGGACGGTCTTGAAGGGCCTTGAGAACGCCCAGCAGCAGCCCCTGGCCTGGAGGGGCCAGCAAGTCCACTCGATCGAGATAGGTAAAGCCCCCCAGCGTAGCCGGATCGGCGTCGCTGACCAGCCACTCACGGGCATCGCGCCGCTGGAAGCTGGACCCAGCCAACGGTGAGCGGCTAAAAAGATAGCGCGCCAGAGTCTGTTTGCCGGTGCCGTGTTCGCCCTCAATGGCGGCCAACTGCAGGTGAGGCGCGGTCATCTCTGCCTGCATCAGCAGCTTGTGCCAGGCCGCGCTTACCCCAACTACCTGCGTCGAGATGGTGGAGTCGACCTCGACAAGCGTGAGGCCAGATATGGAGGGCTGCGGCTGGAAGGATTGGGGCTGGAATTGAGCGACGCTCTGCATGGGTCTCAACGTGCCTCGCCTCCGTGGCCCATACCGGCAGTACCGGGCCAACAGAGGTCTTATCGGCGCTACCCCAAAAAACATGAACCGGAGAGATTGGCGCGTCTCTCCGGTGCAGGGTGCAATCCTCTATGTTTTGTGGGCATTCGCGTTCGTGCTAGCGAAAGCGTTTCGAAGGCTCGTCGGAAAATATCTCGCCGTCGCGGATATGCACGACGCGATGGGCGTATTCGGCGATGTCAGGCTCGTGGGTTACCAGCACGATGGTGTTGCCATTGGCGTGCAACGTATCGAACAGCGCCATGATTTCAAGGCCGGTCTTTGAGTCCAGGTTGCCGGTGGGCTCGTCGGCCAGGATGATCGAAGGCCGGTTGACAAGCGCCCTGGCGATGGCCACGCGCTGGCGCTGGCCGCCGGAGAGCTCGTTAGGCTTGTGATACATGCGCGATTCCAGGCCCACGTCGGTGAGCGATTCCTTGGCGCGGGCGATGCGCGCCGCCGCCGGGGTGCCGTTATAGATCAGCGGCAACTCGACGTTGTGGAGCGAAGAGGCCCTGGCCAGCAGGTTGAAGGTTTGAAAGACAAAGCCGATCTCTTTGTTGCGGATGCGCGCCAACTGGTCGTCGTCCAGTTCGCTGACCAACTGCCCGTTGAGCCAATAACGGCCCTTGGAGGGCGTATCCAGGCAGCCGATGAGGTTCATCAGCGTAGACTTACCCGACCCCGATGGGCCCATGATGGCCACGTATTCGTTGTGCTTGATGCGCATCGAAACCCCGCGCAGCGCTTGCACCTGCTGTTCGGAGCCCATATCGTAAGTGCGCCACAGATCCTCGACGACAATGACGTCGCCTTGCGGCCTGGCCGCCGGTTGCACAACTGCTTCGCTGCGAATGCTCTCGAGAACCATCCGAATCTCATCCTTTGCGTGTTGGTAAACTTTTTGACGATCTGCAGCCCTTAAGAGTTGCCGCCCGAGGTTGATACGACTGGCTTGGCAGTGTCCCGCTTCACAAGCGCGTTGCTCTTCAAGGCGCGCATGGTCTTGAAGGGGCCGGTTACGATCTCCTGGCCCTCGGTCAGGCCGGTCAGCACCTCGATGTCGGTGGCACCGGTGATGCCGGTAGTGACAGGGACGAACTTGGCCCGCAGCTTGCCTTTTGCGTCCTTATCGACCACAAAGACGCCCTGCACCGAGGCGGTCTTGGCCGTGGATGAGGATGAGCTGGATGCGGCTTCTACGCCGCCCTGACTCTTGGGGTTATCGCTGGCCGGATCGTGCATGGTCAGCGCCTGGATGGGCAGAGAGAGCACGCTCGTTTTGTGCGCCGTGGTTATTTTTGCAGTGGTGGAGAGTCCGGGGCGCAGATCGTTTGAAGGCGTGTCCAGAGTAACCACAACTTTGAAGTCCTTGGCCTCTTCGGTGCCGGTTGTCGATTGCGAGGTGGCGATGCCGGTCGAGCGCAAGAGCGCCTGGTCGCCCACCAGGGTGACATGTCCCTTGAAGACCTTGCCGGGCAGCGCATCCACGGTGACCTCGGCCGGCTGACCAAGCTGAATGTTGACGATGTCGGTCTCGTCCACCTTGACCTCGGCGGTAACGATGCTCATGTCGGCGAGGGTCATGAGGGTCGAGCCTTCGGCGTTCTGAATTCCTTCCACCACGGTTTCCCCCTCACGAATGGGCTCGTTGGTCACGATGCCGTCAAACGGGGCGATGGCGATGGTTCTGTCGAGCAGATCCTGGTTGAAAGTAAGGCTGGCTACCTGCGTTCCCAGGTGACCTCGGGCTGAATCGGTCTGCGCCTTGGCCTGGTTGAGGCCTGCGACGGCCTGGGCGACGGAAGCAACGTCGGTATCATAGGCGGCCTTCTTGGCGTCGAAATCCTGCTTCGCCATGATGCCAGCCTTGTAGAGCCCCTGCGCGCGATCCCAATCGAGGCGCTTCTGCTCCAAATCGGCCTTGGCGTGTTCGACGTTGGCCTCGGCGGTCTTCTCCGCCGCTACATACGAGGCAATGTCGGTCTTGGCTGCAGCGATGGCTGCCTGCTGTCCGGCAACGTTCGCCTCCTGCTGCACGTGCTCAATGGTGGCAACTGTTTCGCCCTTCTTCACCATGTCACCCTCTTTTACATAAAGGTGGGTAACGCGGCCCATAGCGGTAGCGCCCAGGTTGACGTAGGTTTTGGCCTTGATCTGGCCGGTGCCGCTGACCACCGTGGCCAAATCCTGCTTCACAAGCTTGGCGGTCAAAACTTTGGTATAGCCCGACTGCTGCTTATATACGAAGACGCCCACCAGTACGGAGGCCACAACTACGATGAGGACAATCAAGAGGATCTTTTTCATGTGCGGTCTTGGCTCCAAACCTCTCCAGATTCAGTGTACGCAATTGTTCCGGGCAAGGTTCCCGAATGCCAATCGATTTACATCCGCCGTTTGGCTTCAAGCCCGCCACCAGCCGGTAAAACCCGGGCCGCGCGGCCGGTGCGCTGTGCGGCCCGATAACCGCAGAAGGTTGCGGCGCAACGATGCCGTCTGCTTTTTGGACGGCTGAACTCTCCATTGAGTCTCAGAAGCTGCCGGCGGGCCAAACTCCTGGGACTTCGCACTCAATTCCACCGCCATTCTGGCCGGAGGATCATCAAGGTTTGCTCAAATTGCGCTGTATCTTATGAGCGAAATCACTGTACTCGCTTCCTATTCGGTATTTGCACGGAATCTCAGCACGAGGCTCATCCTCATGCCGCGCTTGGGTATAGTTGTAGGTGGGCGAGGGAGACGTCCCACATGATCTCAACCCCGATCTCATGAGGAAGAGGCCCAAGGTCGAGCACCTCTTTTGGCCGATGTTAGTATGTCTGGCTTGCGCCTGCCCAACTCAGGTCATAGCCAAGACGCCTCAGCCTGCTGCCCCGGCAGTGCTCGACCGTGTGGTCGCGGTCGTCAACAACCAGGCCATCCTCAACAGCGACCTCGACGATGAGATCCGCCTCTCTGTTCTCGACCCTGGCCGCGCCGGCCTTGCCGTTCTTACCCGGAAGACCGCTCTTGAGCAGTTGATTGGCCGCACGCTCATCCAGCAGCAGATTCGCGAAGAAGATGTGCTGGCCGCCGATCCCTCGCAGGCCGAGGTAGACGCTCGCCTGGCTGAGATCCGCAAGGAGATTCCCGCTTGTGTCCGCCAGAATTGCGCTTCGGACGCCGGGTGGAAGGCATTCCTGTCGGCACACGGCCTGACCCAGGAGCGCGTCCAGGCCTACATGCGCTACCGGGTTGAGATCCTGCGCTTCATTGAGCAGCGCTTCCGCCAGGGCATTCGCATCTCGCCGCAGGAGATCGAGACCTACTACCGCGGTACTCTGCTCCCCCAATACGCCAAAGGCGAGGCGACTCCGGCGCTCGACCAAGTCTCTCCCCGGATTGAAGAAATCCTCCTCCAGCAGCAAGTAAATGTCCTCTTCGACGGCTGGCTCGCAAACCTTCGCAAGCAGGGTGAAGTCGAGGTACTTGACCCCGCGCTGGAATCGCCTGAAACCCAGTCCGTTTCCCCAGGCGCTGGCGCGGCGCTAGAGGGCGCCCCGCCGCCCGCTTCGACGCCGGAATGGAAGAGCGATCCACTGGACGTTGTCCGCCCTGGCCCAGGGAAGGGAAGCCAATGAGCGATCCCGAGACCACGCTTCCTGGCGCCCATCGACCGTCTCAGCCCCCCAAGCGAAGCCGCCTGCGGCGCTTCTTTCTGCGTCACCTCCCTCTTACAATCGCCGCCTCTGCGGTCCTGTTGTCAGTTGCCGCCGTTTGCCTCTACTTTTGGGCCAGTTCTGCCCAATTCGAAAGGCTTGCCAGAAGGCGGCTGGTGGCGGCGATCGAAGAGTCCACCGGCGGGCGCGTCGAGATCGCCTCGTTTCACTGGCATCTGCTGAGTCTCGATGCCGAAGCGGGCGGATTGACAATTCACGGCCGCGAAGCCCCTGGCGAGGCACCCTACGCCCTGATCGAACACCTACGGGCAAGAATCAGTGTGCTGAGCTTTTTCTGGAGCCCCCGCGTTCTTCTCCGCGATCTTGAGATTTCTCGCCCCGCGTGCCACCTCATCGTCTATCGCGACGGCTCGACCAATCAGCCCCGGCCTCGCAAGCCCGCGAATACCGGCAAATCCGCGCTCGACATCTTCTTCGACCTGCAGGCCGGCCACATTTCAGTCCAGCAGGGGGTTTTCCACTATGAAAACCGCGCCGCCGCCTTCGACTTCCAGGACCGATTCATTCCCCTCGACTTCGACGCCAGCGACGTCTCCCTGCTCGTCAGCTATCTTCCCCCGGTTCCTAGCGGTTCCGCAACGGTCCGGGGGCAGCCGGAAACCTTCCGCATCGAGGCCGGAGCAACTGGCTTGAGCCTCGCGCGAGGCAAGTCGCAGCCGGTGCAGGGGCGCTTCCAGGCCTCCCTTGACCTGACACGATCATCGGCCCTTCTCCATACCCTTCGCATCACATCGATAGACCAGGTGGGCAGCGGCCATGCCCTTGAAGTCTCAGGATCCCTCGACGACTTTGCCCACCCCAGCTGGGTAGCCAAGACCATTGGCGATCTCGACATGAAGCTTCTGAATCCGGTCTTCGGCTATCCTTTTGCACCGGAGGGCATCGCTCACCTTGACCTCAAGGCCGCAGGCAGAGAGAGTGAATTCCGGACCGATGGCAGCATTCATATCGACGGAGCCTCCTACATCGGAACTGGAGTCGTCGCCACGGGCTTCCGGTTTGATGCCCACGTCCATGCCGACCCCAAGCAGTTGCTGGTCACTTCGATTGTTGCGCGTCTTCGCCAGGGCGGACAAATGGAAGGCGAGGTTGCGCTTTCCCCTTGGTTGCCGCCCATTCCCGGAGCCACAACCGTGCAGCCTGCAAGCGCCAAGGGCGGAAGAACTCGCGGCGCCCGCAAGCAGGCATCCATTCCCGCAGCTCCGCTCCATCCCGCCCCTATTGTCATTCCGATGAACGGCAAGGTTACGGCCCAATTCAAAGATGTGTCGCTCGACACGCTGCTCGCCATGGTGGGATCGCCGCCTTTTCAGCGGCTTGGACTGGATGCCCGCGTCAGCGGACCGGCCACGGCAATCTGGTCCAACGGCGACACTCAGACGCTTGTCGTGGGCGCGACATTCACCCTCAGCCCATCTGCGCTCACAGTGCCAAATGAAGCGCCAGTCACCGGCGCGATCGACGCGACCTATACGCAGCGCGACGGCGCAGTGGCGCTGCGCAGGCTTGAACTGCAAATGCCCGCCAGCGAGTTGGAGGCGCATGGCCATCTGGGGGCTTATCCGCTCACCAGCCCCTCAGCGCTTGCCGTGGACCTGCATTCCCGCAACCTCTGGGAGTTCGATGCCGCGCTCCGCGACCTGGGCTTGAACCGCTATGGAAAGACGGGAGTCGCAGCCCTGCCCGTCACTCTGGCCGGACAAGGCGACTTTCACGGATTGTGGACCGGCTCGCTGGCCGACCCGCACATCGCAGGCACGCTCAAAGCTACGCAACTGGCCGTCGAGTTGCTGCCCGTCGAGCCCGTAGTGAAAGGCAAGACTGTCCCGCCGCAGGCCACCCAGCCCAGATTCGTTGCCTGGGATACAGTCGAAGCTACTGGAAGCTACGCGGCAGACCGAATAGATATCTCGCGCGGCCTTCTCCGGCGCGGAAAGGCCGAAATTGCACTTGATGGAACGCTGGAAGCCGCGCCCGGCCGGGAGCGCGCTCCGGAATTCGATGTCAACTCTATGCTGCACATGCACCTGCGCGCCGCCAAGGTGGGCCTCGACGACCTGACCCCATTCACCGGACCGAATCCTTTCACCGGCATGATGGATGCGCAACTTCAGGTCGATGGGCCAGTTCGCGCCCTTGGCGGGTCTGGATGGGTCGACCTGGATGGCGGCGCGGCCTTCGGAGAACCGATAGACCGTCTCCGTGCCCAGGGAGCCATGACCAACGACCGGCTCCAGCTCTCCTCGGTCGCAGTCAGCTTTTCAGCCGGCACGCTCGCAGCCACGGGAAGCTACGATCTCAAATCCCGCCGCTTTCAGGTCGACGCCAAGGGCTCGGGAATCGACGTGGCAAGAATCGAGAGTCTGCGCCGTCAGGGAATCGACGTCGGAGGCAAGCTGGGGTTTTCCATTCTCGGATCGGGCACGCTCGACGATCCACGCCTGGAGATCCGCTCGACGATCAGCCCGCTATCCCTCGCCGGAGAATCGCTCGGCGGCCTGGACCTTGTGGCCCACACACTTGATCGAACGGTCACATACAACGCAACCACTCGTCTAGAGGGCGCTGAAGTCAACCTTCATGGCCAAACAGCCCTCAACGGAGACAACGCCACACAAGCGGAACTTGTATTCTCCCGCTTCAACATCGATGCCCTGCTGAAAATGGCACACGTGCAAGGCCTCACGGGTCAGTCCGCGCTGGCCGGCACAGTGATCGTCGAGGGACCTTTGGCGCGTCCCGAGCAGCTTCGTGGCGAAGCCCGCCTCGATAGTTTGGCGGTTACAGTTGCCGGAGTACACCTTGCGAGTCAGGGAGGCGTCCACGCTACTCTGGCAAATGCCCGCGTGAATCTTGACCCCCTGCACGTGACCGGTGAAGAGACCGACATCCACGCTCAGGGCAGCCTGTCTCTCAAAGACAAGCGGCAACTGGACTTTGCCGCCAGCGGGTCCATCAACCTCAAATTGGCCGAGACCCTTGATCCAGACCTGACCGCAAGCGGCACCACAACCTTCCAGGTCGAAGCCCACGGCCCGTTGAAGAATCCAGGGCTGCAAGGCCGCATCGACTTCCAGAATGGTTCGCTTTCACTGGAAGACATTCCCAACGGCCTCAGCCAGTTGCACGGCTCGCTCGAATTCAACCAGAACCGCCTCGAGGTCAAGTCGCTGACTGCCATGAGCGGCGGCGGCTTGCTCAGCGTGGCCGGTTTCCTGGCCTATGAACACGGCATCTACGCCGACCTCTCAGTCATGGGCAAGGGCATACGCATCCGCTATCCGCCCGGCGTAAGTTCCCTTGCAGACGCCACTCTGCGCTTGCAAGGCTCACAGAACAATCTGCTGCTCGCGGGCGACGTGCTGGTCACTCGTTTCTCGGTCAGCCCCGACCTGGATATAGCCGCCCTGACAGCGCAAGCGAACGCAGTCCAGACGATTGCGCCGCCCGACGCGCCCTCAAACCACATTCGCCTCGATGTGCATGTTGCCTCCTCGCCTCAGTTGAACTTCCAGAATGCCTACGCCAAACTGGCCGGCAACGTCGACCTGCGCCTGCGCGGCACCGTGGCCTCTCCCTCGCTGCTGGGCCGCGTCTCCATCACGGAAGGCAGCGCCATGATTGCCGGTACCCGATACGAGCTTCAACGCGGAGATATCTTCTTTACCAACCCGGTCCGAATTGAGCCCTCCATCGATTTGAACGCGACAGCGCGCGTCGAAGACTATGACATTACCCTCGGCCTGCATGGAACCCTCCAGAATCCGACCGTCACATGGCGCAGCGACCCACCTCTACCCGAGGCAGACGTAGTTGCCCTGCTCGCCCTGGGCCGCACCGGAAGCCAGCAGCGCCTCTACACCCAGCAGCAGGAACAGTCCCTGGCTAATCCCACTACCGACGCCCTGCTCGGCGGGGCCCTGAATGCCACCGTAAGCAGCCGCGTCCAGAAGCTCTTTGGCGCCGGTTCGGTCAAAGTTGACCCCAACTACCTTGGCGCCCTGGGCAATTCCACTTCGCGGATCATCGTCGAGGAGCAGTTGGGCCGGAATCTGACGCTCACTTATGCCACCAACGTCAACACCACGGGCCAGCAGTTGATCCAGGCCGAGGTCGCCGTCAATCGCCACGTCTCCTTGCTCGTTGCCCGCGACGAATCCGGCGTTTTTTCGGTGGTCCTCAAAGCCACTCGCCGGTATCGGTAGCCGGCTGCTCCTGAAAAAGCCACCTTCAGGATCGACTGGCTATATTCAAAACGACATTCGAAGGAGATGTGGTTTCGATCGTGCGCGAACGGCACTGGGAACTGACGGGTGCGGCTTCGATATGTCCAGCGGAATGGAAGCATTGTCGAACGGCGGAGCCAGACTGATATCTATCTTTTCAAAAGGGTTGCACAGGTTCCAATCCCCAAGTCCCTCACTCACGGTAATCTTAAAGGCAACGTGAATAGGGACAACAACCAAACCGGTGCTGCGCACTCCCCTGCTTTGGACCAGTCTCCCGCTGAGCTGACGCCGTTTATGCGGCAGTGGACGGCGGCGAAGCGGGAGAATCCGGATGCGCTGCTGTTTTTCAGGATGGGGGATTTCTACGAGCTGTTCTACGACGATGCGGTGTCGGTAAGCCGCGAGTTGCAGTTGACGCTGACGGCGCGGGACCGGGAGCGCTTGCAGCCGATGTGCGGGGTTCCCTATCACGCTGTGGAGAGCTACCTGACGCGGCTGCTGCGCATGGGCTATCGCATCGCGATCTGCGACCAGATGGAAGACCCCAAGCTCACAAAGAAGATTGTGCGGCGCGAGGTGACTCGTGTTTTGACGCCGGGGACGGCCCTGGATGCCGCGCTGGGACCGGAGCAGAACAATTTTTTGGCGGCGTTGTTTGAGTCGGGGTCGGGGAAAGAGCCAGTCTGCGCTGTGGCGCTGCTGGACGTTTCCACGGGGGAGTTTCGGACGGCGGAGTTTTCGGGAGCGGCGGCACGGCAGCAAGCGGTGGACGAGATTGTGAAGGCGGGGCCGAGCGAGGTGCTGCTGGCGGAGTCGGCTGATTTGCCGGCGCTGCTGGAGAGAATTCCGGCGCGGACGCGGGTTCCGGACTGGGTGTGGACACACGACTTTGCCGTCCCGCTGGTGGAACGCCAACTGAATGTAAGGTCGCTGGAGGGGTTTGGGCTTGACCGGCATCCGGCGGCGGCGATTGCGGCAGGGGTGGTGCTGCATTACGTGCGCACGACGCAGAAGATCGACGCGCTTCACATCGACAGTCTGAGATTTGAGGAGCACTCGACGGCGCTGGAGCTGGACCAGGTGACGGTGCGCAATCTGGAACTGGTGGAACCGTTGTTTGTGGGTCAAGACAGCCGTGCGACGCTGTTTCACACGCTGGATGCGTGCCAAACGCCGATGGGAAAGAGGCTGCTCCGGGCGACGATTCTGCGGCCAATGGTGGACGCTGCCGCGTTGGAGGCCCGCTATGAGGCGGTCGCGGAGGCGCATGGCGATTTGGTGCGGCGCGAAGAGATTCGGCGCGCATTTGGCGGAATTCTGGATCTGGAGAGGCTGCTGGCTCGGCTGAGCCTGGATTCGGCAGGGCCGCGGGATGTGCGGGCGCTGGCGGCGAGCTTGAGCCGGCTGCCGGGGTTGAAACTTGCGCTGGATGCCATGCACGCTACCCGGTGGCGGGACGTAGATGCACGGCTGGATACGCTTGAGGACGTGACGGCGCGGATTGGCGCGACGCTGGTGGAAGAGCCGCCGCTGACGCTGGTGGACGGGGGAGCGATTGCGGCCGGCGTGGATGGGGAGTTAGATGAGCTGCGTACGATTTCCACGACCGGAAGGCAGGCGATTGCTGCCATCGAAGATCGGGAGCGGCAGCGGACGGGGATCGGTTCGCTGAAAGTTAGGTATAACTCGGTATTTGGGTATTACATCGAGATCACCAAAGCTAACATGGCCCTTGCGCCTCCCGACTATGAGCGCAAACAGACGCTTGTGAATGCGGAGCGGTTTACCACGCCGGAGCTGAAGGAGTACGAACGGAAGATCCTGACAGCGCACGACCGGTCGATCGAGATTGAGAAGCGCATCTTTGTCGAGTTGCGGCGCGCGGTGCTGGAGGCGGCGGGGCGGATACGGCGCACATCGGCGGCAGTGGCCGAGGCGGACTTGCTTGCGAACTTTGCGCATCTGGCGGCGTTGCGGCGGTATGTGCGGCCCACGATTGTCGAAGAGTTGGTGATTGAGGCTGTGGCTGGGCGTCATCCGGTGATTGAGCAATGGATGGAGGAAACGCGCGAGGGGCGATTCATTGCCAACGATCTTTATTTGAATGCTGTAGGGGATGGACCGAGTTTGTTGCTCATTACCGGGCCTAACATGGGCGGCAAGAGCACGTATCTGCGGCAGGCTGCAATGTTAGTGCTGCTGGCGCAGATGGGCAGCTTTGTTCCGGCGGAGAGTTTGCGGTTTGGGCTGGTGGACCGCATTTATACACGTATCGGGGCCAGCGACAATGTGGCGCGGGGGCGGTCGACGTTCATGGTGGAGATGACAGAGACGGCCACGATTTTGAATACGGCCACGAACAAGTCGCTGATCCTGCTGGACGAGATGGGGCGCGGCACAGCGACCTTCGATGGGCTGAGCCTGGCGTGGGCGACGGTGGAGTATCTTCATGCCGAGACGGGAGCGCGCACGCTGTTTGCCACGCACTATCATGAGTTGACCATGCTGGCTGAGAAGCTGCCGCGCGTGCGCAATTTGCGAGTGGGCGTCAAAGAAGCGGCTGGCGGGATCGTCTTCCTGCATAACATTGAGCTGGGCGCGGCCAGCAAGAGTTATGGGATTGAGGTGGCGCGGCTGGCGGGGCTGCCTTCGGCGGTGATCGAACGGGCCAAGCGAGTGCTGAAACAGCATGAGAAGGCGGAGCGGCAGAGCGTGCAGGTGGAAACGGCCGAGCCGGTGCAGTTGACCATCTTTACCCCGCTCTCGCAGCGTATAGTGGACCGGATTGAGGCTACAGACGTGAATTCGCTGACTCCGCTGCAGGCGCTGAATCTGCTGGAGGAGTTGCAGCAGGAGTTGAAGGAGAAGGGATGATAAGCAGGGAACAAGGATGGAGTACGAGCGAATGACGAAGAATCTGCGCCAGGCAGCGGGAAGTCTGCTCGTGGTGGGGTTGTCGGGCACAGAGCTTACCGGCCTGGAGCGCGCGTGGCTCAAGCTGGTGAGGCCGGGCGGGGTCATTCTTTTTCGGCGGAACATTGAAGACGCAAGGCAGACGCGGGCGCTCCTCGATGAGGCCACCGGGCTGGGCGCTTCGCACGGTTTCCGGTGCGTCGATGTGGAAGGCGGAACCGTCGATCGGCTGCGCGACGCATTGGCGCCCATGCCTTCAGCTCAGTCCGTTATGCTCGCGGCCAGGCGAACCGGAAGGGTGAAGCTGATTTGCGAGCAGGGGGAACTTGTGGCTCAAGGCGTCAAAGCCTTCGGGTTCAATACAACTTTGGCCCCGGTGGTGGACCTCGCTCTGCCCGATTCAGCCGGGGTGCTGGGCACGCGGGCCGCCTCGGCGGCCGCGCCGGAAGTAGTTGACTATGCACGCAGCTTTCTGGCCGGGCTGGCGAAGCACGGAGTGGTGGGCTGCGGTAAGCATTTTCCGGGGCTCGGCGGAGGCGCGCTTGACTCGCATGTGGAGACACCGGCGATCCGGCGCAGCGGCCGCGAGTTATGGCGCAAGGATCTGGCTCCCTATCGCGAATTGCGCAACGAGTTGCCCATGATCATGGTGAACCACGCTGCCTATCCCGATACGCCGGGAAAGGATCGCCCGGCCAGCGCGTCGCCGTATTGGATTACGACGGTATTGCGCAAGCGCCTGGGATACTGGGGCATCATCTTCTCCGACGACATGGAGATGGGTGGAATTCTCAAGTTCATGCCTATGGAAGAGGCGGCTGTGGCGGCCATCCGCGCGGGTATGGATATCCTGGAGGTATGTCACAGCCCGGAGCTGATTTTGCGCGCCAATGAAGCTTTGATCGCCGAAGGCGAGCGCTCGGCATCCTTCCGCAAC
>Ga0302155_10001739_pt1 | contig 15443 bp, 19 predicted proteins | sample I_Bog_N3_1_FD_193508 | JGI IMG/M metagenome (GOLD analysis project Ga0302155, IMG submission 193508) | Peat permafrost microbial communities from Stordalen Mire near Abisko, Sweden - I_Bog_N3_1 | ecosystem: Environmental > Terrestrial > Soil > Wetlands > Peat | place: Sweden: Abisko, Stordalen...
GTTTCATGCGGAAATGCTTGCGGGCGCGCGCCAGGCGCGTCGATGGCCGGGAGATTTCCAATCAGCTTCTGCACCTGATTTATGCAACGCGACATTGACTTGCGACCCGCCGTGGTGAGCTTCGAACGTTCCCGTATACGACCGTATTTGGGAATGAACTTCGGCTTCAAGCTTTGGTTCGCAGGGCGCCTATTACGGTCGGTCCACGCCAAAAACGCGGTTCCCGAAATCTGGCGCCCTGAAGGCCAAGATGCCGAATGCGAGGGTCCAGATGTTGCGATCCAAGATGAAGAGCTTCTCGGCAAGGCCGCCGAACGGCGCCTTTGATATGACCACGCCAACCAGCACAAAAAGAAGCAACACCGAAAGCAAAGCGACGGTTGTCAGAAAGGGCTGGTACGCCTTCCAATAGGGGTCGTGCCTCAAGCGCGAAGAGATCATTACGCTCCCTACGGTGAAGAGCCCCCAACCCACGAGTGCGTCCAGCAGATGAACGGCGCCCAGACGGGTTGTTGGCGGCGCTCCCGGCGGAAGGATATCGGTCGGAAAAACAAAGTCGATGACATAGGTGACGCCGACGAGGACCAGCAAGACAACCCCGATCCGCGACAACGCCTCCGATGGAATCAGAAGGACGATTGAGACGGCGAGGGCGAGGCATCCGAGAGCCGACGCCAAAAACGCCGATCCATAGATCCATCCTCCCGGTCCGACCGCATAGTCGCTGATGTAGTCACTGAAGAAATTGTACTGCGTCATGACAACGTGAGCGCCAACCGCGGCCGCCAGGAAATAGGTCGTAGCCAAAATCGAAACCATGGCGGCGATCATGCCCGATTTTGTCAGCCGCGATCCGACTTTGCCTGACGGATTGGCTAAATGAGAGGGCGAGAACGATGTCGGTGGGCCGGCCTCACTGTTTTCGGTCATATGGCTCCAAATTGCGGCCTGGTAAAATTGCGGCCTGGTGAGTCCGAGGGCTTGCCGAGGTCTTTCGGCAAGCCCTTTGCTAGGCCGCCACCGGTAGAACAGCGGGCGTGACGAGATCTGCATCGGCTAGGCCCAGACGGAATATTTTGTTGCTTGTCTTCCAGAACACCAGTTCGCGCTCTGCCGGACTCGGAAGCACGTCCTCGACGATCCGCACATGCTCTTCGATGCCGTAAGGCACCGGACCGAAGTCGGAGCCGAACACCACTCGATCCACGCCGCACATTTCAACCGCGGCTCGCATTCCAATTGCGCTGAAACCCATGCAGTCGACAAGGATGTTGGTCTTGAAATAGTCGGATGGCGACCGCTCATTCGTGTAAGGCTTGCCGGCCGGTGGGTTCTTGATCCCGTTGTAGTTGAGGCGCCAACAGAATTCGAGGCGTCCAAGGATAGACGCAAGTCCGCCGCCCATATGGACGATCAGCACCTGGAGCTTCGGGTGGCGATCGAACACGCCGGAGGCGATCATCCGCGCGCCGTTGACGGTCGAGTCGAAGGGGCGGCCAACCGCCTCGTTGAGACGGTATTGCATGAGCGACTCGTGCCCGATCGACTGCATTGGCGGATGAATGTGCACCACGATGTCATTGGCTTCCGCAAACTCCCACAGCCATTCCGCCTTGGGGCTGTCGAGGAAGAGGCGATCCGCGCCGTCGCCGTAGCTGGACGCCACCGCAATCGCCTTGGCGCCGCCCTTGTTGATCATTTCCTCGACAACGGGCCTACAGGCCTCTTCGAGTGCGTGTGCGTTGGCCGCGGGTGCGAACTCGCCGGGATAGCGATTCATGATCTCCACGTATTCGTCGTTGAAGAACTTGAGACCCTCGACTGTGCTTGCTCGGAGCAAATCCCGGGCAAGCCACTCCACCTCGCCGCCATTGGTCATGAGGCTGAGGGTGACGCCGCCCTTGCGCTGGATAGGCATGGCGTAGTCCAGATCGAAGACCTCGCGATAGGCCATCAAGTCCAGAGCGTTGGTCTGCGGGAAGCCTTTTTTTGGGTCGAGCAGGCCTCGCTCTTCGATCTTGGCTAGCATTTTTTGTCCCCACGGGTGCCGATGGGTATCGACAATTGCCCGGTGTTTCGTTGCGCTGTCCATGTCATGTGCCTTTGCTGAAGGGCCATCGAGTCGCAGATGCACAGCCCGACCTTGAAGTGAGGAAGTGAGAAGGCTTTGCTAAGCGTCGGATTGGGAAAGCGGCAAAGCAAACAGATCGACTCTGGGTCAATCGGACATAAGGCGACAGGCTCGGAAACTACTCGTAGCCGCCACCACCGGCCTTTACCCGACGATCGTGTCACGACCCGCCAACGCAAGCACGCTACGCGTACCCTCCGGCGAGTTGCGTCTTGGCGATTCGCCGCAGATCGGGATCGCTGCTGTACAATGTCGCCTTCTTTCAACGGCGCCACGAAACCAGACTGGCCGCCTCCGGTCATCAGCTCACGCCGATATTCCCGCAAACGAACGTTTGCGGGAACATCGCACAGCGCGAACGGCAATTTCGGCTTTGCTCACTAATTTCGTTCCCATAAAATGTTCTTTTAATCTTCGTTCTCATATGCGATTCTTCCGCGAGATATGGGAACATCCGTCGGCTACGCCAGGGTTTCGACCCTGGACCAGAAACCAGAGCTTCAGCTCGATGCGCTGAAGACGAACGGGTGCGCCAAGCTTTTCGTCGAGCGCGCGTCGGGAGCCAAGGAGGAGCGGCCCCAGTTGCTGGCGGCGCTCCATTACTTGTGCCCCGGCGACACACTCGTCGTCTGGAAACTCGACCGCCTCGCCCGGTCGATGAAGCAACTCATCGAAACCGTCGACGAGCTGAAGGCGCGCGGGATTGGCTTCCGGTCGCTGACCGAAGCGATCGACGCGACGACGGCCGCCGGCGAATTGTTCTTCCACATTTTCGGTGCTCTGGCCCAGTTCGAGCGCTCCGTCATCCGCGAACGAACCAACGCCGGCCTGAAGGCCGCCTTGGCCCGCGGACGCAAAGGCGGGCGGCGGCCCAAGGTGAAACCCGACGACATTCGGGCGGCACTGGCGCTCCTCCAGGACCCGCAGATTTCCGTCCGCGGCGCCGCCAAACGGCTCGGCCTCAGTGTGTCCACCCTCTATCGCCACGCGCCGGGACTGCGCTCGCGCGTCGAGGAGAAGACGTGATGCCAATCCGCCGCCAGCTCCGATGGCTTTACCCGATCGACTGGCCGCAGATCTCCGCTTCCATCCGGTTCGGTCGGGCAAAGGGACGATGCGAGCAATGCGGACGTCCGCATGGCCGTTTGGTATTTCACCTCGGGGACGGTCGCTGGTGGGATGAGGAAGAGAACACTTGGCGTAACGGGCAGGGGACGGCCCTATCCGCCATGCCGGCCCATGCGCCTTCGCTCGGGGAAGGAGCAACCCTCACCACCAAAGTGTTCCTGGCCGCCGCCCACCTCGATCATGATCCCGGCAACAACCGGCCTCGAAATCTAAAGGCTTTCTGCCAGCGCTGCCACATGCTGCATGACCGCGAGGAGCACCAGCGCCGTCGCTGGCTTACCTTCCGGAGGCGCAAGGCCCTTGGCGACCTCTTCCTTGGGCCGTATTCGGAATTCAACTAAGTACCTGACCGATAACATCTTTTATCAGATATAATGATACAACCTATCATCAAGCCGTCAAAGCACAATTATGCGTACAATTAATGTTATATTACGCGGCCGCGGAGATATTGCGGCAGATATTGCGAAGGCAACATGTCAATTGCGCTGTTTAAGCAAAAGCGCCTTCACTTAAATAAGGGCACTCCTAAAGTAAGCGCGCTTTATGTACGTGGGCCGCCTTTCATTCCTTCGGATCAAACGGCAACTCCGCCTGCGGGTCCTCCGGCGGCAGGTCCAGCTCGTGCAGCCGGTACGCTTCCATTCCGGCCTCGCGGGCGTAACTGCACACGTCCTCGTCGTCTGAATATATGGCCGTCGCGCGCTCGACCGCCGCGATTGCGACGATCATGCGATCGAACTTGATTTTGGCTTTGGCCGCGTCCGGATTGCCACCTTTCCGCAAGCCGCGCCGTCGCGCGGCATCAACCCGCGCCGCCGCCTCGACGGCGGCGCGCTCATCGAAGGGCGCGATGCGGAAACAGGCCTGCTTGTGGATGATCGCCAAGTAGTCGGGGCCGGCCTCGCCGGCGCCCACTAGGCACTCGCTTAAAGCTGGCGTGGGGATGATGATCTTCTCGCCACCCTCGGACAGGGCGTCGATCAGGTGTTCAACGCGCTCCTTTGCCTTCGGCACAGAGGACGGAGTGTTCTCATCGAGAAGGAACAGAAGGATGGAGGCATCGAAGACAACCATTCAGTGCATTTCGTCTTCATCACCGCGTAAGTCGGCCAGCTCGGCCAGCGGCTCTTTGATTTCCTTCCAGCCATTGCCGCGCACGGCACGGAGGATGCTTACAACTTCGCGCAGGCTGTCCTGTTTCAACACCTCGAAGCGATGAATCCTAAACCTCAATAGCGTCCAAGCGCCGTCTGCCTCTCGGGTCCACCGACCCGTACCATGGATGCGGATCAGTTCGAATAGATGCTTGCCCATATCGCGGGCTATCGTACGATTCGTCTCACAGTTCGCATGGGTCACGTCGCCGTTCTGCAGGCGGATGCTGATGCTCTCATCCTTGCCGCCGACCGAGATCAGAATGCCGTCCAGATGGCCCTCCTGATTGAACGGACCATAGGTCAAGGCTTTCGGCTTGGTACGGCCTGGGAAGGTCAGCAATTCGGCCGACCCTTCCTGGTCCTCGACATAGATGCGCCCCGTTGCGTTGTCGTTCGCAAGGCGGGTGTCGATAGCCTCGAACACCTTCATGACGTCCTTCGCCGCACTTCCCCTGCGGAGGTCCCCGAGGCGAGCTGTGACCTTCGGTACGTCCTCATATTCGACAATGGCTGCCAGCTTTGTGCTGCCACTGGTGAGACCGCCGAAATGCACCGCGTTGTCGCGACCAAGCAACGCGGCAAATTCGGTCATATAATCCGCCAGCTTCGCAAGCGGAATAGTTTCCGGCGAATAGGCGTCTATGTGAAATATGAGATATTTGTCTTTTGGCATCAGCTCTATTCTAGGTCGGCATCTAGTCTGTTTCCGATTCGCTTCGTCGATTTCACGCGGCTCGTGCACGCACTCCGACGCTGCTGCGGAAATGGTAGCACACTCTATGCACATGGGCATGACCAAGTCGGCAATGGTCTGCGCCTAAATCAGCTTTTGGCGCGCGGTTTGACTCGCCGATCACCTCTTTAGAGGTCGCAAAACCGGCATAGAGCCGACGGCCCACGGAGCCTACAGGCAGCTATTATGACCGACCAATCAAAACCCGCGCCGACGCGGGGCGAGTTCGCCGCCAAGGCCCGACCCCAGGGCGCATTCGACCCCGCGCAGGCGAGCGGCAACGACGACGGCTGCCGACGCGCCCCGCCCGCGCCGCTCTGACGGGAAGCCTCGCCCCAGATTCGCATAAGAAGATTTTATGGAACCACGGCCGCGACCCCGCGCCCCCACCGACCCTATCCACGGCCCACCCCCGCCCCGACCACCGACTCTGGATCCACGGCCCCACGACCCACCGGCCCAACCCGGCCCCCGAACCGGCGCGACAGCGGCTCGCCCTCGCGGGTTTTTTCGCGCCCGCGTCGCGCCGTTTTCTCTCTCAGCACGTTTTCGTGCACAAGCGTGAAGCCGGAAAATACACTGCTGTTCACCGTCGACCAATCAGTATCGCGTCGCGCGAGGAAAACAGCAAGCCCTTTGGATCGTTTGCCAAGGTGCGGGGCAGATCATTGTTGATATCCCTACTAAAAAACCGGTGTATTAGTATACCGGAGCACAATATCGTCGTCAAATACAAAGCCATGATCTTCCGTGGAAATTATCCCCATAAACGAAAATGCTATCGCCCTTCGCGGCGTAAAGCCTAGAAAGGGACTACCGTAAGGCGGGAAGCAATGAAATCTTATCACGGGCGCGCCGAATAATTTCACTAGGTTTGGCAAAATTCTCTGGCATGCAGCCAAAAACGATCCAACCACCAGATTCCAGTTTCTGTGCAAGGGGTGTCATCGCGCTAGGCTGACGAGACACTATGGCAAAAGCATAATTTTCCGCATCCTCATGAGTTCGAACGGCATAAAATGTCTCGCCGTCCATCTGGAGACTATCGATGTTCCACTCAAATTTCGGATCAACCGTTTTTAGATCGATGACCGCACGACGATCCGCAGACATTTCCAGAGCGCTGACGACGGCGCCCATACGTAATATGGAGGCGACGAGAAACATGCTCGGGGTCATCGTGGAAAGATCGATGTCAGCCGGCACGATCGAGCTATAGACCGCCGTTATGAGTCTAGACCTGGACATCATCACGTTGCAAAGCGCCAGCGAGTCGTTGCGTGACAGAACGCCGATGCGTTGACTTATACGGCCATTCTTGTCGGGAGCGACGCCGAGAGAAATCAAAAGAACATCTCTCTCCTCGCCTTGCACCGCCCCTGCGGTGCGTACGAAAAAAGGCTCAGTCTTAGCGAAAAACCGATTATTCTCACCAGCCGCTGCGGCCGAAATCCCCGCGTCCTTCAATCTCTGTTCGACGGTCTCTCGGATCAGGTCGCGCTGCGCCTGGGTCATGGCGGCGACGCCGACGGAACGTCGGCCGTCGCGCGCCCATTTGAGACACTCGTCCGCAATTCTGTCCGCTTCCTCAACGTTGACATGCGCGAGATCGCGCTGCACGCGCCGACCCGGCGCGACGTAAACGACGCAAAAGCCGGCGTCTCCATACGTCAAAGTGCCCGATCGCGGCTGCAACTTGGAATCGTAGGAATACAAATTGGACCACGCGATCAAGCTCGCGTGCTGGGATCGATAATGCTCTTCGAGAACTATGGCGGGTAGACCCGCCATTCTCGCTCGCATCAGCAAAGACATCTCCGTGACGTCTCCCGACTCTGAATCCCGGGGCTGAAGCTGTTTGGAATCGCCGACGACCACGAGCTGGCTGGCATGACCAGCCAGCGAGAGCGCATGCGACAAGCGCAGCTGCGAGCTCTCGTCTATTATGAGAACATCGAACTTGTCGTCGGCTCGCAAGCGCGCCGTCAAGGCAAGCGGCGTTCCGATCACGACCTGATATTTCGTATCACGAACATCGCCCTGGCTCGATTTCGCTCCAATATCGATTTGCCCAGGCCGCAGGGCGCAAAGCACGAAGGTCACCACGCCTCGAAGACGGCGACCTATCACTTCGATGGCGCCTGGCATCGCAGCGGAAATCAACACCCTCTTTCCAGCGGCTTCGAGCGCCCTGACCATTTCGAAAATAGTCTGAGTCTTTCCCGTTCCCGGAGGTCCTTCCAATATGAAGGAACCTCCTCCCAAAGAGGCTCTAACCGCGAGCGTCTGGACTCTGTCCGGACGCGAGCGCGCCACTTGTGGGGTATATTCCGCATACGAAATAGGGTGCTTCGCGCCTTGCGCCAGCATTCCGACAATGGGGTTTTCCACCAAATCGGGAAAAGACCCCAGATTGAGCCGGCGCTCGAGAACGCTTCGTGACGAATCAAACACGCCGACAAAGCAATGATCGGCGATCGAAACTATCGGCTTTGCGTCGCCGGCGGCGTTGATCTTCGCGGCGATCGAAGCGAACACGTCCCCGGGCTTATCGCCCAAGGGAAATTCCGTCACGATCTCCAGGCTCGCCAGTTGCGGATATTCCACTGCCAGGCGACGAAGCCAGGCCGTGTTCAGATTGAACGACGACAATCGCGAAACGGTATTCGTTTCGGCGTCGAAAGACGACATGGCCAAAAACAGCGGAGCTTCCCGTCGAACGCCATCCGCGGAAATCCATGTCACGAGGCCGATGGTCGCGGCGATAGGATTTACGCCTTGCATCACCTGAATTTCAGCGGCGTCGCGCGCCCCGGCCAAGAATCCCTTCGAGACAATCGCGCCTATGCCGAAAACATCGGCGTGAAACGCCTCGTTCCCCTGCCATGAGCCCAAATCGACAAAATCATCCTTCTTCTTCGGCATGGAGACCAAAGGCGATCGCAGGCTGGTATCGATGAGATTGTGCCTGGCGACTTCAACGAGCTCCCTGGGGCTCATCTTCTCAAAAAGCTCGGTTTCGGAGGCCTCTCGCCCCCAAAATCGCGAAGACTGAGCGATTTTGGGGGCCGCCCCGGAAGCGTGAACCTCACGAAATTTCTCCGGGTCCGCGACAACGTCTCGGAAAGCGGCGGCCGAGCCGACACGAGGATAGTGCCTCGAGATCAGGCTCCGATTGGCGCCGAACCACTCGTTTGAAAATTTGCGCCCTACATCGAACAGTCCGTAGGCGACCCCATGCGCAACAGCTCCCGGGGTCGCAAAAATGGCCACGGCCTGCATGAGACGCACGTCGTTCTCGATCGCGCTCAGCGAATTCGCCTCTCTCTTGTTGACCAACGTCTGGATCGCCATCCCCGCCATCGCATCCGCGACGTCGGCCGAATCCCTCCCGCGATCACCAAGAAAGAAGCGATCGGCGACGGTCGAGGCGACATCATCGATCCAAAAGCCATCAGAAAAAGGCGCAACCCGGTTGGACGAAACGATCGCGTTGCGCTCTCCGACCTGGATCGCGAATTCACTCGCGATGTGGAATTCGTCACGCGCCCGAGCCGCGATCGCCAGAGCATTCTCCCGTTTCCAGTCCGGGTGCTCTTTCCAGATGTCTTTCGATTCTTTAGAAGACGGTCGATCCTTATTTAGCTGATCCATAGAGGTCTTAATCCGATTGGCAGCCGCCCTCATTTGTGACGGACCGATCAGACCAGACAACCTGCTCTCGCCGACGGCGTACCTCTCTATGAGAGCCGATGTCCGGATGTTTGCGACATCGCCCTCGGAAATCTCCGACAAAAATGCGGGAATATCGATATCAGCCTGCCGATATTCGTGCTCCAGGAGCTGACGCAATCGAACATGTCGGAATTGACTCAAACCATCCGCCCTAAGCCAGTTCCGCTTCAGACCGGCCTCTCTCACTTTAATAACCTGTGCTTGAAGCGCCGCTAAGGTCTGAGTCTCAACGGCAATAGAAGCACGCGCCGCCCTAATGGCGGCAATGGCTGCCTTGAGAGACTCCTCCGCCTTGGATGCATCCTTCTTACGGCCCTCAATTCGCTTGGAGCAGCGCTCAATGTTTTCCTTGAGAGTAGCGTGATGAGCCAATTTCACAAACCTTAGTTTTACCTTTCCAATATCTTATCATGGGGGAGCTCTTTTTGCGCAAAGATCTTTTTGGACGATTTTCAAGACCCTGCCGGCCAAGTAATCGCAGAAGCAAAAATGATGGGCCATGATGGACCCGCAGACTGCACGGCCGCGCCTCTGAAAACTCAAATTCTCCCTATCACATCATTTATTGCGGGGAGACGAGATTCTCACAATGAAAAACATTATTGAAACGAAAGCGATTTTCCTGAAGTTGGCGGTCGACCATAGACGTCATGAACCGCCCTCGAACTGGCAAAAGCGCTCATTTCGAATTTCTAGGGACGAAATAGCGACCCCCACAGAAATTGATGGGGAGGGGAAAAATAAGGCGCTCAACAAGTAAATTAAGTCAAAAATGCAAAACATCTAATTTACTTCAACTTCACGTTTTATTTGTGCTTTATACTCGCAGTACAATAAACTACTTTCCTGCTCTTTCGAGAACAATAAAACGCTTATTGCAATAATCATTTATGGAACCGCTCTGAGAGCGCTGGTTTTCCGTCTCTTTTCAAAACTCCTCCCTCGGATCAGAGAACTCTACCCCGCCCAAAATCGATCGGGATCGATTGATTTTGGGCGGCCCCCGGAAGGACCCCCTGGAGGGATGCGACAGTCGTTTTACCGCCCCTCGCTGAGCCGCTCGCCCGGTTCCAGGCGCCATTGGCGCAATAGGCGATCCCACGCGAAAATCGCTATGATCGCAATGGCTTAGCCGCCTTTCGCACTTTCGTGCTCAGGCGACAAACCCCAAAAAGCCGTGTAGACGAGAAGTTGCTACGCAATATCAACACGTTACCGAGCGCCGACCCCTGCAATAGGGCTATGGGGTAGTCGCTACGAGAAGCGGTAGAGGAGCCTCCCCAGTGGTCGGGAGGACCCCGGACGAGGATCTCTAGACGGGGTAAGAAATTTAGGCTCAATTCCGCAGTTTTGACGGGTGCCCATGGCCCCTGTCAAAACTGGTCGGCCTAACGGCCTCATTTCGTCCTGCCGGAGGCTACCCATCTCCACGCGCCAAAATCCTTCCGGGCACAACCGCCTGCGGCGGTCGTGGTGGAGTTGGCGATTCAGTCCTGACCGCTGCCTCATCGGCCAGAGGGGGGCCATCGCCATGGGCAATCTGTCGAGCCACATCCAGGGTCGAGCAACTCATAAAGGCGGCGGGACACACGCTGAGATATCAGCCGCCCTACAGCCCCGATATGAACACCATCGAGAAAGCTTTCTCCAAGCTGAAAGCGTTCTTGTGTAAGATCGCCAAGCGAAGCGTCGCAGGCCTGCTCAACACCCTCGAAGCCTGCGCCGAAATCTTCAAACACACCCAATACGTGACTTACTTCCAGGCCTGCGGGTATGATACGGGTTGATCGGATTTCGCTCTAGTGTTCCGGATCAAACTCCATGTAGGGTTTAGAGAATGAAATATTGCCCATTTTAGCTTCGTATGACTGATCGTCTTCAATCGTGGACAAATCGCTCGACGGCATTATAGCTCGTCGATCTCGAGCTAAGCAACGCATAAAGGCAGCACCACCTCGACGTGAAGAACCATTCAACGGCTCTGACCGCAAATATTCACCTATTTTGTATTCTTTGTCATCAATATCTTTTACATCGCTTCCAAATGATAGAGTTAACATACGACGTCCTCCGTAATAAGATCGACTTTCAAATACGAAATATAAATGATTTGGTTGATTAACGATATAACCATCGTATTCAAATATTTTTATACCATTTATAATGCTGCTCTCATAATCTCTGTTTATCAACAATTTGCATCTAATACGAAATCCTTTCTTTATATCTTTTGAGTCAACTGGCAAATAATATCGTATTTGCAGTGGACATCCATATACCTTTTTCGCGCCAGGAACGTCCAAAATCAACTCGTATATACCGGCCAAGTCGTATGCCACTCTGCTAGCCATGTCTTCATTGTAAACGATAGACTGAATTAATTCGTGTTTTTCATTGTAGTTCATATCTGTGAGATATTTACATGTCGTCCTAGATAATCCTAAAAGAGCACCAAATTCCCATGATCTAACGTTATCGTCAAATAAGTCTGTTCTTACATCAATTTTCAATTTACTGCATATAATTTTAGACCAATACTTATATTCAAATATTATACCTTGCTCTGGATGATCTATCCATCTTCGTATGTTAGATACAGCATTTTGACCAAGGAAATCACCAAGCAACGCGTCATTTGTATGTTTTCCATATCCATCTTCTTCATGTAGAATTTTTATCAACTTATTGTATTTGCAGCGGAGAATAATTAGCTTCTTCTGCAATCGAGCCGACGCCATCATCATCTCCTATATGTTATTGATCATGACTTTTGCAGATTGAATAATTACGGGTGGGCTGGCGTCATATTTATTCTGTGCGTAAGTTAGGCTCAAGGCAAAAAACACAATTATAACGTCTATTAGGTAATGACGAGCCCATCGGACTAGTGCATGCCACACCCCGGCCCCAGACGTTGACATCCATCGAATGATCGCGATGAATTTGGCGCGCATTTCTTGCATTCTAGACATTGTAGCCACCCGTATCCAGCATCAAGCTGAGAGAACGCACCACCAGAAGCCCGAAGCTGATAGCTGTTCTGGCTTCGTAGTCGTCGAGATTTGCGCGCTCTTTTTGAGCGCGGGCGAAAATGAGAGCTGCAGCCTCGGCTTGGTCGCGCGAATATCCCTCTTCGAGGGTCAGATTTCTAATTGCCGCCTCTACTGCCTCAGGTAGATGCGGAATGTGGCTGACGTAGTCGCTCTCGCGTAACATACGGTTTAAAACCTCGCGGTTCGGCATGGGAGTTTACCTCGTTAACGTTCACCTCCCTTTCTCTTTGCCGCCTACGAGGCTTGCTCTCCAGCTAATCGGTCTACATCCGAACCAATTTGGGGCAGGGGAATCGGGTGAAGAAATCATGAGGTGACGAGGCTTGCGAGGAATTCGTCGTCCCAGGCGGCGACCTTGCGCCTCAAGCGCATGGAATCTTTTGTCGTGGCCCTGCGCATGAGGTTGTAGGCGATGTGCTTGATGGTGACGAAGTTGGCGGGAGCGTTGGCGGTTCGCACGCGGCATTCGTCGTCGCGGAAGATCATGTCCAGGATCCAATGCAGTCCGTTTTCGATCATCCAGTGGGAGCGGATCATGGGTCCGATCTGGCTGGCCAACAGGAACAGCGAGGTGATGTAGAGACGCGTCTCACGCTCGACCTTGTCGCCGATCTCGCGCGTGCTTTCGACGACGACGACGCTTTTCAGGCCGGGCCAATTGTGTGTTTTTTGTAGCCAATCGACATTGTGAATGACAGTGATCTCGCGAGTTTCGATTCGGCCGTGATCGCCATCGACGGTCTCGTGACGGCTGATTTCGGCGTCCTTGAAGTTCACGGCTTTTTGTTCTTCAACGTAAAGCTTCATATCGTCATTGAGCCGGCCCTGATTGCCTTTCAAGGCGAGGATGTAGTCGGCCTTCTTGTCGAGGATCGCCTGCGAAATCTCGCGCTGACAACCCATCGCGTCAATAGTGACGATCGCTCCCTCGATCTCCAGCATCCGCAACAGCTTGGGAATGGCGACGATCTCGTTGGATTTTTCCCCCACCTTGACCTGACCGAGAACGAGACGTTGGCGAGCGGCGAAAGCCGACACGACATGGATCGGACCTTCGAGCTTTTTCTTCCTCTTCGACGTTTTCGAACCGGACCGGCGCACCGTCTTGCCATCGACCGCGACCACCTCGGCCGACACGCCCGTTTGCGCGGCGACCCAGCCCGCGAAGCAACGCCCGAACGCCTCGGCGTCGAGCGTGGCCAGAATATCGCCGAGGTGATCGTGCGCCGGCGTCCCATCCTCGAAGCCGCCGAAGCGCTTGAGCAAAGGCAGCTTCAACCGGCCAAATTTGGCGATATCGGTGATCGTCTCCGCCCCGGCGATCACGGCCAGCAGACACAGCAATAAAATCTCACGCAGCGGATATTTGACCTTTCCCACTTGTCGGGGATCACGCAAATCTTTGAAATGACCCAGGAACACAATCGCTTCGTCAAGCGCTTCCCTCTCGATGGCCGAACTATCCATAGCTATCCCCCGAGCGCCGAATCAGTGGATTTGTAGAGATTCAGCACTTCGTCGATTTGTCACGAACTTCTTCACCCGATTGCCCTGCAATTTGGGGCCAAATCGCTTGACACAGAGTCATTTATATGCATTGCCCCTAAGTACATAGCCCGCTCCAGTCCTACCAGGCACTCAGTCTTGAAAGGAAGAAGCGATCTCTCAAAAGTCCTCAAAATTCACTCGAAAGGCACGTCGTCAGAATTCTTGATTTCTGCACCGCTCGAAACTCGCGGGTTCGCGACCTTTTGAGAGGTAGGAATCAAGAATGAGTTTTGAGAAGCGGTTTTCTCCTTCCTTCGAAGGGAAGCTCCGCACGGTCGGTTCGCCTCTTTCATATTGTCGCTGTAGGCTGTTCGTTCGCTGTCCAATGCAAGCAGAGGGGGGTTGCGTGACCGAGAGAAGCCCCAAAGCCTATGATTGGATAGAGCCGTGGCGCAATCTCGCGAAGCTGCTAAATATCATTCTTTGCCACGCAACTGGAGTCTTGGCACTTGCGGCAATCGCGCGAGGCCTCGCATTTGGGATTGCCTTCGTATCGCACGACACACTGGTATGGACAATGAAAGACGTTTCTGTATCACTTTCTGATATCATACATTACTTCGATCTGGCAATGTTTGCCGTCTTTCTGTGTGTAGCGGTTATTGATATTGTGAAATGGGCAGTGCAGAGATGAACATGACCCTAGCCACGTTTACGCGACCCTGGCGTAACTTTCCGCGGATTTTGATGTTCTATGCCGGATTTGGGGTGCTCGGCGCTGCGTTGCTTACATTCCTGCATGTTCAATTCCCGGCTGAAGTTGTCACCCCACCTAAGCCGATACCAATCGAGAACACGCCCGATTTGCGTACCAGCCCGCCGCTTATATCCCACATCGAAGCGCAAGAATCGAAGGCGGAAGCAGCGCCGCAACGGCTCCTCGCGTGGCTGGAGGCAATGTTTCGGCCTTCTGCGGAGCTGAAGTTGGCGCTGGAGTTGCAGAAGGCGGTAGACGCTCTTGAGGCGAAAAACGCGCTGGAGTTGCTGAAGGCGGAAGACAAAGTCTACGCGCTGGAGTTGCAGAAGGCGGAGTTGGAGTCCAGCTTCGGCGCGTCCCCCTTGAGCTTAGAGCGGCTGGAGGTGGCGCGGCGGCTGGAGGTGGCGCAGTTGGAGTTGGAGGAGGTGAGACGCGATGTTGCGGAGAACGCGCTGGAGTTGCAGAAGTCCGAGGCAGAACTTAGGCGACGCGCTACCGAAACTGGCGCGCTCGATACGCTCAGAAGTTGGGTGTTCGCGGCCTTGGTGGCCTTGGGTCTGGCATCGATGGTCTTAGGGGCGCTTCTTGCGTACCGCCAAATCGGACGGCGTCTTGCGCGCCGGTTCGCTCCTCGCCGTCGCCCATAAGCGCCGTTCCTACTCGCGCTGCGTTGCGTTTCGACTTTCGACCGACCCCTAACGAAGGGCAAGGCACGTGGCTTCCACGGTTCTCTCAAAAGCAGCAATTTTTGAAGCGTTTTCGCGTGTTGCATAATTCATGATTTCTGCACGCGACATTGAAGGTATATTACCAGCCTTCGATGAGTTATGAGGGTGCGGCTATGACCGATAGGCCGATTAAACAGGTGATCCAAAAAGCCGAAGACCTGTTGCAAATGCCCACTGAGCAGCTAGCGACAATTTTGCTGAAGCTGGCTTACGCGCAACGTCAGGCCGCTGGCTTCATCCCGCATTCCGTGTCCGACTTCACCGTCAACGACGGATATCCGGTTTGGAAAAAGGTTGAGGTGGAGACCCGCCTTACGCGTACTTGGAATTGGATTGAGCGAAACAGGCTCATCGAGTCGTCAGGTGACCGCAGCGGATCAACGGCCTGTGCGGCTGAACGGAACAGAAAACCGGCATAAGGAATTTATCTGTTACTTATCAAGTGTTTGGATATATTATCAATACTGATTAGTGATTTCAGCAGAATGATTGCAAAATATATCGCAAAAGTCTGACGATTTCGCATGGGA
>Ga0302155_10001745_pt1 | contig 15398 bp, 24 predicted proteins | sample I_Bog_N3_1_FD_193508 | JGI IMG/M metagenome (GOLD analysis project Ga0302155, IMG submission 193508) | Peat permafrost microbial communities from Stordalen Mire near Abisko, Sweden - I_Bog_N3_1 | ecosystem: Environmental > Terrestrial > Soil > Wetlands > Peat | place: Sweden: Abisko, Stordalen...
GGCCTCCGTGACCGACAGCAACGAGTAATAGAGAGAAACGTGGGCGAGTGGATGTGGTAGCCCCAGAACCAAGCTTACCGTCGCGATGTCGCCCCCGCATTCCTGCGACAGGAGAGACCATTTCAGCCGACTTATTTTGCTGATAGTCAAACGTTTTGTGGTGTCATGCTCTCCCAGCCATTTCCTAATACGTTGCTGATAGATCTTTTGGTCGTCCAGGAAGAGTGGAAGTTCGCGATTACTCTGGTGTTTTCTCCACTCGCGGAGCAGGTTATTCGCAACGTGATGCACATCATTACGCACATGAGCAGCTCGCTCGACTTCGAGCTCCTTCACCATAGGCCGCTTCTTCGCATAGGCTGGCTCCAGTGCCCTCCAAGACCAACGGGAGGGATTCAGCGGGTTCTTGGATGGAATGAATGCTAGGTTGTTTGTAGTGTCAGCATTTCCGCTCACAATCTTCATCGCCTCCTGTAGTGGGCGCCCCGTCTCGAGGCACACCGCAATCAGGGCGCACGTCTCGAGCTCTTCGAGATCCCATATAATCAACCCTTCTCCAACTATTGCGAGAGGCGTGAGAAGCGATTTGACAAGCTCCCCGGACCTGAGATGGATGGCCGACCACTGCAGATGGTCTTTATCGATCTCTAATGCGGCTACATTGGTTCGCGCGGAAGCGCTCCTGCCAGGTTTGTTGCCGCCGCCATTCTTTGGGCCATCTTGCAACATCAGTGCTGGTGTATGAACAGATTCACCGGGAGGCGCGTCTGAATCATCTGTCACCGTCGGAGCCCCGGGGGTCTCAAAGATTGCCTCCTGGCTGGACTCCTCCCCCTCGTCATCCTCGTCAGCACGGGTAAATTCAACCCCGAATCGACAACTGTTGTATTCAACGTAACCATACACTCCGTAGCCGCCACCGGAGCCGCCGCCATGCGTCCAGCCCTCGTGAGGTTTTGTTAGCAGTCCACAGTAGTGCCGGAGATTGTCTAGCCATTGCCGCGAAGGAGTCAGGTGGGGCGAGTCCTCGCTGAGTTTCTTCAACACTTTTACAAAGCTTTCTGGGGTGCCATTCGCTGCTGCCAGAACTCGATCGTCTGGCCGACCGCTCAAACCCCGCACCGCGCGTGCCGCGGCATCCGGTTGGCGAACATTCTTAGCAAAGTCACCGTCCCCCGAATAAGCCTCATACAGGTCTATATATGGTCGAGGGTTGCTAGACTTCTCCTTAGCGAGTTCGCCTCGTCGTGCTACCAACAGTTGAACTTGCAACCTCGCGTAGTTCGCGATGTGATCATCACTCTTTGCGTTGTTACAGACGGCCGAGTATATGGGGTATCTCGTTAAACCAAACCCTTGCATTGGATGGGGAATGAGCTTAGCTACAGATTTATTCTTCGGGGGAGGCTTCAACGCAACCGCGTCGCCCCCTAGAACCACGATTGCGTCCTGATTGTCCCAGACCCAATCTGTCATCACAGTCCAGTCAGAAAACCTGTCGGCACTAAGCGCTAAATCGCCCGTCAAGACCGTCAGCATGTACCTGATGTTACGAACGACAAGGATTAAGGAGTCAAGGCTTGCCGGCGCTTTCAGGAGCATACACATATCCCGGAAGGCAGGTGCCACGCCTGCCCGTTCTGCTGCGCCTCGCACTGCCATGTAGGCCGGGCTGTTTTTTGGGGCTACGGCATCGTCTGCTGGAGAAGAACCAACGGACGAATCATTTGTCTTTCTGGGGACGGCATCGTCAGTCATTTTCCACCCTCAGCATCGCCGGAGCGCCGTGGCACAATAGAAGTCCGCTCATCGTCGCCATCGAGGATTTTCCATGTCTCGTGTGTTTCGTTTGACCGTAGCCCAAGATCGAGTGGTGGTCCAACTCGCGCTTTTCTTTGCCTACGATGTATTTGTGTTTGCTGAGGTCAACCTTGAAGACGCGCTTTTGGCCTGGTCCGGTGGGCATCGCCTCAATGCTCAATTTATCGGGTTTGCTTCGCAGCAATTCTTCGTAGCGCTCCTTCCTGATGAGCTTGAAATTCAGCTCGTAACTGCGGGGGAATCGTACTTCTCTCCGCCGAAGCGATAGCGCATACCGTCTGGCCGGGATTCTCGCCAGGCTTGAAAGCGGAGTTTGGGCGACCAAGTTTCTTTTCTAAAGCTCTCTGCCCGTTGCTCAAATACGCGATGACTCGGGGATGATGTTTATGTCGTGGACGCTGCCCGGATTCTTAGGCTGGTCGTTTTACGTCGTCTTGGAGTGGGGCCTTTTTCTGTAAGGTCACCAAGTTTTACGGCATACGGCCTGCGATTCGGGAACTCTGCAATCAGGCAGAGCTTGCCGCCCATTGCCTCGACATAGCTGCTCATGGTCGAAAGCAGCATGTCGGCGCGGCGCTCCATTCTCGAAACACTGTCCTGCTCGACGCCAAGTATTTCAGCCATGCTCTTCTGTGTGAGGTGTTGAACCGAACGCAGGTCGCGCAAGGTCATCTCTTCCTCGATCAACTCTTGCGTTCTGGACTCAACCCGAGTGCGCATCTCCGGCGAAAGGCCAGCCATAACTTCCTTGTGAGATATAGCCATCATCAGTCTCCTTTAGATTTCAAGTTCGATAGGTGATCCGCATAGCGTCGGTCAGCAACATGGATCAGCTTCTTGTAAAACAACTTTTGATTAACCCCAGACTTGCTGCCACCGTTGAGCAGTATGCCTTTTCGCTTCGGATCAAAGGCAAAAGCGACGCGCCACTCGCCATCCGGCAATGTGATTCGTAGTTCTATCATGTTCGGATACGACGAACCTTTCAGCGTATCGACTTGGGGCCGATGCAGTTGCGGGCCGAATCGCTGTAACACCCCAGCGGCGGCGAACACCGCGACCTGTACAGCTTCCGGCTCGGCTCGCAGCTCGATCAGGTATTCTTCGTGATACTCGACAGCCCATTCCATAGATACAACCATGCCAGATATTTAGCATGTAGTCAACTGCATAATTTATGTATTGTGAGGTTTAGTGCGTTGGCCGTCCTGTTGTGGACGGGTTTGGGCTTACAACCCCTACAGAGGGGATTCCCGTTCTGGCCTGAACAGGAACAACCTCTTGAGCCTCCACATGTAGAGCACAACATAAGGACACGAACTCTTGCACCGTGGCGACCGCCGCAAAGAAACGAGCGTCGTTGTCCGTGAGACCGAAGCGGCCATTCTGGTCGCAATTGCGGACCCCGCGAAGCAAGAGGGCAGCGATACGGATTTGCAAGAGCCCGTATCGCTGCCTCTCGCGGCATAGCATTCACGGTCAATCATGCGCTATAATTGTTCTCATGGGTGGGAAGAGTTATTTAGGAGAGCCGGAGAAGATATGGAAGCATTGATCGAGAACCTGACAACCAGCGAGGCCGCGATTGTAGCCGGGGTGACGGTCGCGAACATCAATCGCGTAATTGACAGAAAGATACTTCCGAAGAAGCTCTACAGTATGTCCCGGTGCCGAACGGTGCGCAAGGATGCCTGTGTCTGGATCGCGTTTTACTTCGAGACTGCGGACCTGCTCACTTCGGCAGCGCGGGTGAAGACCATACGTGACGGGCTGATGCACAATCACTCCTGGCTCGAACTGAAGGATTGCCGTGTGGAAAAATCACGTACTGTACAGGTCAATTTCTGTCACATTTGGGAAGACGTCGAGCAACGCTCGAACCAACTCATGCAGGCTCAAGCTATGGTCATTGAAGATCCCGAGATTCTCCGCGGAACGCCAGTCATCAAGGGGACGCGAATTCCCATTTATGACGTCGTAAGCCTGGTTGATTCAGGAACGGCCGTCGAGGAGATTTTGGAGATCTATCCTCGTCTCAAACAGTCACAGGTTGAACTGGCTTCGATCTATGCTAAGGCAAACCCCTTGAGGGGCCGCCCCAAGCGGAGGACCTTCCCCAAAGGGATGGAAGTTTCCATTTCGAAGAAGCATCTTCGAACTGCATCTGCCGGGGGTTGAGACATTGCAAAAGCTTCTGATTGATGAGAATTTGAGCCCGTCGCTCGAATCGCTGGCGCACGAGCGCAATTTCCAGTGTTCACACGTCAATTATCTCGGCAAGGGCGGCCAGAAGGATTGGCAGTGTTAGCGGTCATCAGAAAACGTAGTTTTCTGAGCATTGGCCGGTATAGGGCAGCTTAATATCATCCGCGCCGAAGGCGCGCGTCATCGGTCAATCATCAGCAGGGCTGCTGGAAGTTGTAAGGTATTTTCGGGAGAAGGCGGACGAAACGAACCTCGCTGTTGAAGCAGCAATTGTTTGCCGTAGTCGCCCGTTACTCTGCTCTGGTTGGCCTCGACCGCCTGCTGCTCGCGCTGCCTGCCTTTCCAGTTGCGCTTGCCCGCTTGCTTTCTTGCTGGAATATAACTAAGTACTTCGCTCTCCCCAACCCACTCGACGACCGCGCCGCTGTGATAGCCCTTATCCGCAACCAACTCTTCGATTCCGTCGACGTTGACTTGGGGCTCTTCGTCGGGATGTAACTCGACTTCGCGCCCAACTAGCTCCGCGACCGCGATTCCCGCATCGATCAGCGTCTCGCGCACGGTGGTTGTGTCGCCCAGATCGGCGGCCTGCAAAGTAACCGCAACCACCGCACCCGATTCCATATCCACTGCATGCTCGGCCTTGTGGGCCAGATGTGTGCTGCCATCCTTCATTTTCGCAACCCGCGCGTCCTCGTCGATGGGACTCTTCCACTCTTTATTCGAGGTGCGCTTCTTGCGCTTGCGGTCCAGCCGCGCCAGGTCTTCGCGCGTCGGCGTTTCAATGCCCGAGGCCTTGGCCAGATCAGTGAGAAACTCGTTGTAACTCGCGCCCGTGTCGCGCCGCACGATCGAGCGCATCGCCGCATTGGCCTCCAGCGTGGTGGCGTCGATGCCGATGCGCTTGCCCTGTAATAAGCCGCGATCCGCAAGCAACGCCAGCACCCAGGCAAAGAGGGGCCTCTCTTGCCGGGTATTACAAGTGACTAAAACCTCCAATGACGCTAATATGCGTGTCGCAATAGTGCGACACGCATATTAGCGTGTCGCTAGTTAGCAAAATTTGATAGAGTGGTGATATATGGAATCTCTACGCAATCCCTTCTGGTTCGGCGGAGATGTCGGTGCCGAAGGCTTGGTTGACCGTGACACGGAAACCGCACAGGTGGAACGAACGATCCGTGACGGGAGCAAACTGTTTCTTATTGGCCCCCGGCGTTTTGGGAAAAGTTCCATCCTTCGCGCGGCGTCAGAACGACTTGCCGCTAAAGGCGCAATCGTGATCCGTGTCGACGCAGACCCTATATCGAGTCTGAACGATCTGGTCGAAAAGATTGTTACCCTGAGTGCCTCCCACCTGAAGGGGAAGGTCCACCAAGTGGTCGACAATCTTGGCGATTTCTTCTCAAAGCTCAGGCCAGAGGCAAAATTCGACATAAACGAGCGCGAGTGGAATGTCACTCTTGGCGTTCGAACAGACGATGAGGGAACCCAAGGAATTCAGAACCTTGTGGAGGCACTCAACGGTCTGGAAAAGCTCGCCATGGCGCAGCCGACATCGAAACCCGTTGGCCTGGTCATAGACGAGTTCCAAAGAGTGGTCGAACTCGGCGGCCAGCGTGCTGAAGCCCAACTTCGTTCGGCCATCCAGCAGCACTCGCGTGTTGGTTACGTCTTTGCCGGGTCCGATACGCGGTTGCTTACGGCGATGACAATGAATCATGATCGCCCTTTTTACCGACTTGGGACAGTGATGACGGTCGGTGCGGTTCCGCGCCAGGATTTCGCGGGTTTCATTACCAAGAATCTTCGCAAAAGCGGTTTTCGAGTTGCCGATCCCGCCATCGTGGCCACCCTCCTTGCGATGGCAGAGGATGTGCCATACAACGTCCAAAGCCTCGCGAATAGTTGTTGGAATGAATTGCTTTCCACCCGTGGAACAGGAGAACCGATACTCACCGCAGACGTTTTGCAGAAAGCCCTAGTCCGAGCGGTTATGGAACTCGATCCTATCTACACTGGAACCTGGACCAAACTGACAACCATTCAGCAGAATACCCTGCGAGCCGTCATACGCGAGGATGGCAAAGGTCTGTCATCCGCTCCGGTTGTCCGAACGATTGGTGCGGCATCGTCCACGGTGCATCGCGCACTCGAAGGCTTGAGGAACCAGAACGTCCTCCGGGATGATGCTGCCGATGGGAAAATCCAACTCAGATTCGACGATCCTTTTTTCGCCCACTGGATCAGAATGCGCGCTATGAATTTGAAATAGCCCCTCGACTCAGCATCCGCACTAACCCAAAGTCAGCGTCCTCCGCTGGACTAGGGTGGGGATCCACCAAGGCCCTGCTGTGGTACGCTCTCGGCATGTGCGGGCGCTACTACCGAATCGCCGACAAGCAGACGATCGTTGACCACTTCCATTCCCCTGCGGCAACCGATGAGCCGTTCCCGCCGGGCTACAACATCGCACCCGGCACCACCCAGCCCGTCATCCGGCAGGGACGCGACACTGGAGCCCGCGAGTTGGTCGGCATGCGCTGGGGCTTGGTTGGATTTGGCTCCAACGGTCTAGATCCCAAACGCTCCACCTTCAACGCCCGCACCGAGAATCTCACCAAGAGCGGCCTCTGGCGCGTTCCACTACACAAGCGCCGGTGCCTCGTGCCCATCTCCGGCTACTTCGAGTGGGGGCGCAAGCCCGACAAAGTACCCTTCCGCTTCACCCTACGTGACGAGACGCTGTATGCCCTGGCTGGCTTGTGGGATGCCTGGAAGAATCCGACTGGCGACTGGTTGCAGAGCTTCTCAATCATCACCGTGAAGGCCAGCGCCGCGATGAGTGCAGCTTAAGTCGACAATCATCGATGGCGATTGGACGTTTGTAACCAACAACAGTATCGACTTCCGTGGCACTGCAAACAAGCCGGGCTCGACAGGAGAATATGCGGATGTGCGACTTCACGCCGGTCTCGTCTGCATTAACGCCCCATTCGGGTTGAACCTTGATCTACAGCGTCAGATATTCAATCTAATTCTTGACGAATTTGTAAAGAACGGCGATCTGACAAACCAAGTGCTGGAAGTCGATCTAAAGAGAAACGGCGAAGTAAACCTTCGTCGCATTGCTCTTCCCGCGGAATAGACGGCGTCCGAAAATATATCCGCCGCACTGATGGGCGCCGGGGGCAACACTGTCAACGAACAATCCTATACTGACGATTGACGTTGGTGTGGCAGCCGAGCATTTGACTCGCAAGGAGCATCTCATGAAAATCACACACCACATGCCAAATCCCGGTCCCACCCGGCGCGGCTTTCGTGTCCTCCTGATTGGTTGCGGAGGAAACGGCAGCGCCGTCCTCTTCGGGCTTCCCTACCTACATCACGCTCTCATCGCGTGGGGTTTTACCGATGGTCTCCAGGTCAGCGTGATGGATGCCGACACCGTCTCCCCCACCAGATGTGTGCGTCAGCCCTTTGGCTCTGCCGACATTGGGCAGAATAAAGCGACTGTCCTTATCAATCGCGTTAATCTCTTTCACGGACTCTCATGGCGGTCGGACGAGACATTTTTCACGAAGGATGCCCCGAACAACACCGGCAGCAGCTATGACAACACGGTTGACTTCGTCATCAGTTGCGTCGATACCCGAACCGTGTTGGTCTTCAGTACGCCAGTAAATAATGTCTTGACAATGTCATTACATAATGGGCTATACTTGGAAAAGAGGACTGAACAATGGCAACTCAACCGATGGTGACGGAGCGACGCACGGTAAAACTGGATGTAAGGGTTTCTCCCTCGGCAAAAGCGAAGCTACAGGCTGCCGCGTCCACCTCGCATCGCTCGATGAGCGACTTTGTAATGGAGAGCGCCCTTGCAAAAGCGGAGGAGACGCTTGCGGAGCGACGCATCTTCGCTTTAAATGCAGAGAGTTGGACAGCTTTCCAGACCGCCCTTGATGCTCCGCCACAATTCTTACCTAGAATGAGAGCCTTATTGGATGAGGCGGGGATTTTCGATTCAGGTTTTGGGCGTTGAATAAAACCCACACCATAGAGAAGCTCCGGCGCGAGCACGCGGTCGAAACGTTCGATTGCGGGCAGCCTGACCTCAACAGTTGGCTCGTCAAGCACGCCTTGCAGAGTCAAGGTTCAAATGCAGCTCAAACCTATCTCGGGCTTGTAGACGGTGCCATCGTTGGGTATTACAGCCTCGTCGTAGGCCAGATCGAATACTTGGATGCCCCGGAACGCCTCCAGAAGGGACTGGCGCGGCATCCTGTTCCAATCATGCTGCTGGCCCGCCTCGCGGTTCACAAAGACTGGCAGCGGAAGGGAATTGGCCGCGCTCTCCTGCGTGATGCTATCTTGCGCACTTTGCAGGCCGCCGATATTGCTGGCATTCGGGCTTTGGCTGTCCATGCAAAGGATGATGGAGCAAAGCGGTACTACGAGCAGTTTGACTTCGCTCCTTCGCCCACCGATCCACTGCACCTGTTTGTCTTGCTCAAGGACCTCCGAAAGCATACCAACACATAGAACTTTCTCGACTCCGATTCTCTCAACTTCATCCAGCGAAATCTCGTCGCTGCGCCGGTCGTACAAGCCCGTCGTTCTGGTCGACTCGTGGGCTGCCATCTGCTGGGCGATCTCCAGCTTGCCGCCATTCTTCAGATAAGCCGTGATGCCGGTGGCGCGAAAGGCGTCGGCAGTCCGCGCCGAGAGATTCAGCTTCGGGGGCATTGTGTTCATCTTGTCCTCGCCGCGTTTGGGCCTCCTTACCGTGAGTGAAACCCCTACCCCAAGTTGACTCCTTCAGGCTATACAGCTACGATATACAGCAACAGGAGGGTTTATGCCAAACACTACAAGAGCACGGGTTTTTATGAGTGGCAGAAGCCAGCATGTGACGATTCCTTTGGATTTTCGCTTTCGTTCTCCCGTGGTCTCGATCCGCCGCGATCCGAACAGCGGTGGCGTCATTCTGACGGAAGTTCCGAGTCTAGCCGAGGTCTTTGCAGCGCTCGACGCAGCCAAGCTCCCAGATGACTTTATGAACGATGCTGACCGCGACCGCCGCCCTGCGGAAGAGCGTCCGGCGATCAAGCAGCTTTTTGAGGATGATGCCCCTGAAGGTTCAGAACAACAATGACTACCACCTATTTACTCGACACGAACATGTTCAGCTATATAGCCAAAGGGACTTCTCCAGCGGCACGGGCGGAATTCCAAAGACTCTCTCAGGACGGGGATGCTGTTCTCTGTATTTCGGCAATCACTGAAGCGGAGGTGCGCTTTGGAATGGCAAAACGCTCTCTGTCTCGCACCCGCTGCTTGGCAATAGAGGGGCTGTTTGCCAACCTTCAGATTCTTCCGTGGGGCTCAGATGAGGCGGCGGCTTACGCCCAGGCTAGAGTCCTACTCGAACCACAGGGACTTACAGTTGCCACTATGGATATGCTGATTGCCGCCCAAGCAATCGCTGTCGGTGCCGTGCTGGTAGCCCGCGACAACATCTTTGGCAAAATGGCCAAAGTGGTAGACCTGATCGACACCGTTAATTGGGCAACCGATATTTAGTCCAATAGCCCACTATAACGCGGCTTGTCGTTGCTGGCGGACGCATCATCAGTGGCTCGGACTATCATGCTGCTTGTATTTTGCTGGGGCTGCAATGCTTGTTGCTTCTCCCGATCGGCCCGCATAACGGACAGCTACCGATAGAGCACGGGCCTTCTAAGCCGGAGGTTGCAGCTCCTCTCAAATCACGATCCGCTCGACCTCGTCGAGGTTCATCTCGTCCCGCCGCCGGTCATAGAGCTGGGTCGTCCGTATGCTGCGATGGACAGCTTCCGCGATAACTGGTGGGGCTCACGCTGGGGAGACGGCGATTGGCGAGTGGAAAGATACAGGACGAACGGCGCGAAGTCTAGCGCACTGGGACACGCGGAGTTTCTATCGACATCGCAGAGGAAGGACGCTCAGGACGAGAACGCTCATTTGAACTCGCTGCCGGTGGCTGGCGTCTGGCTGGGACAGCGCGCCATCGCGTACGTCAAGGCGCACCCGGAGGACAACGACGCGGCGGAGGCGCTTGCGCTCACCGTGCGGGTCACACACCTGAGTTGCTCCTCTGGCGAGTCCAAAGAGGATGGCGAGAGCGCCGTCAGCAAGCAGGCCTTCGAGATGCTGCATCGCATGTATCCCAAGAGCCCCTGGGCTGCAAAGACGCCGTACTACTACTGACGAATGGCCGATGCATAGCTCTTGGCGATCGTGTTGGGTATCCAGGACTACGATCCGCGGCGTACCGCCCAGCCGCCGAAAGGCCTTCTCATGCAGCTCGGCCCATACTCGCGAACTCGAACGGAAAACCAGCAGCCGAATCGATTTGCGACTGTAGCCCAGCATCATCACGAACAGCCGCGTGCGCCGACACTTGCCGCTGTCCGGATCGCGCACCATCGGCCCGGTGCCTAATCAACCTGGCATTCTTCACCTGGTCGCGTCTCGATGATCACCCGCGCTTCCGGCGATACCGCTCCGCGCAGCTTGCACACGAAACGCTTGACGCTCTGGTAGCCGCCCCCGCAAACCCGTGCCCATCGACCAGATCCTGCCAGATAGCCGACCGACTCCTTCTTTGGATGGGGTCGAGCAGCTCAATGATCTCGCGCTGGTCTGGGGCTAAGTATTACGCCTACCGCTGCTTGACAAACTGGCGGCGCAAGGTTTCGTCCACGGTTGACTGCCAGCCTTTGCCGGTGGCTCTCAAGGCGGCGAGTACGTCGGAGGATACGCGAAGCGAGATAAGTGTCTTCGTGGGCGACTTCTGCGGACCTCGCTTCCCTATCGAGATCGCTTGCTGCAGCCCCTGAGGGAGCTCATGGAAGCGCTTGGCCCTCGCGAACTTCTCTGGCGTCCATTCCGGGTTTTCTGCGTCGGGTACGGGCTGCTGGCTACGATTCTTCGTCATAGGTTTTCTGCTCCTGTCTGGTCGCTTTGCGAAGGCTGATCGCATGGATTGCTTCGCCGTCCTGAGTGAAGGTGAGTGTGTGGAGTAAGGCGTCAAGCCAGCCGATTGCGTTGTACCGAACTTCGCCGTAATCCTGGGAGTCGTCCACATCGTAGAACGCAGTGACGAAGTCGAAATCTTCCGTCCGCTGAAGAGAGATGCCGTGCTTCTTGATGTTGATCTTGTTCTTCGCGGGGTCGAAGGTGACTTCCATGTATCTAATTGTAGCTACAATAAAATAAAGGGTCAAGCAAACTATGCGGATTTTCTATGCTTTTGCAAGCTGATACAGCCATGGAAGACGTCTCCCCCCGACCTTCTGTTTGATCACGCTGGTGGCCACAGTATGTCCGCGCCCTGGGCGGCGACGTCGAGATCCGTGCTTTCGGAGTCAACAGAAAGGATAGTTCGTGCGAGCAAGTCTCATGGCACACACTGCATTCATAAATCTGTTTTCTGAGCGTCACCCAGCGCGGCTTCCCATCCGGGCGATCCCAAAATCCCTGTGATGGCGATCCATCACCCTTCAGTGTCTCTTCTTTGCCGCAATTAGGACATTTGTTCATCTGTTCTGCTTCCTCCGCCTTTACCGAGATTTGCTCGTCGGTTTCTTGAATCTGCGTTGTAATGATTCCAGGCAAATCCAGATAGTCAACATGCGCGACGGAGTTCAGAGGCCGATTGAACAATCCGTGTACTGACATGAGTGTTTAACTCCCTACCTGGCGTCGCCATGCCCTTTATCGAGAAAGCGTGACCATTAATAAAAGGCGTTGAATCTGAAATCGACGAAGATGCTCGACACGAGTTCGTCGTCGTGGAGTTAATCATGGAAACCGTGCGAATCAACATTGGCTTCAGAACCGGTGGCACTCTTTTCGTCAGGGGAGAGGTTGATTGAGATCAGCCCGAGTAGATTCAGTATCAAGAGGAATTTTCGAGGGCTTGCGGAGTTTTGGCGGCACAATTGGGCCCGGATGATCCACGCGCGAATATCGCACTAGCTCTGAGCGGGGAATAAGTCGACGTCGGCCGATGGCCCGCGTCTTAATCTGGCCAGATGCCACCAGATAATCGATCGCTCTTACCGAGATGCTGAGCTGCGCAGCGCTATCGCGGCGGCTAGAGAGTAGTTGTTGCGGATGTCTATCGTCCATGGCGCTACTGTAGCGCTCGCCCATCGGGAACGCTGGAACGATTTGCATTTAAATCAGGAATGATTGGAAAAATCGGAATAAACGAGCATTCAGGAGCAAATTCGGACGGCAGGATTTCGATCTACGCAAAACATGTGCCAGATCGAATGGACACCCGCCGCTGCAACGTGCGCAACTGCCCATCCTGAAAACGACCGGGGTTCTGCCGCTGCAAGTACTCGAAGACCGTCTTGGCCTCAAGTCCGGCGTTGCTTTCATAAAACGCCTCGACCTCCTCCCATACCTCGACAAACAGGTCTGGCCACGTCCGCCAACGCTCCGTTGCCGCCAACTCACTCGGCAACCGGCCCAACCGACGATACTTCCGCGCCGTCTTAGCATCCATCCCCGCCTTCGTCGCCGCCATCTCTTGATCCTTCTCCGTATTTACCAACACAAACAACCTCCGTACCTGCCTGTCTGTGACCAATCCGTCTCCCCTCAAATCAGGAATTCGCCTGGTCAAATTGTCGTCGCCGGTCGGGAATTTTGTTTGTCGTCGCTCGGGAGGTCTAATTTTCGCCCATCAGGCACTTCAGTTGTCTGACTACGAATCCGGCTTATCTGATTTCTGCAACCAGTTGATTCTGTTTGACTATTTGCCGGACAGCCGTGAGTGAGGATATTCTGAGGTTGCTTGGCGAAGTGACCGCGACGGGAGCTGATAGGACGAGCATTTCCGACGATTTACGGATGAGGATTGTGGCGGCGCACGAGCGCGGCGAGGGCAGATCCGGCGACGGGGTGGGGATGGACAATTTCGGTTTGCATAAGGTCAAAAAAGTACGCCAAGCCATCAAAAAGACAGGAGCCGAGCCGCTTGATCTGCCGCCCGATTCGCCAAATCTGAACCCGATCGAAAAAGCCTGGGCCAGGCTCAAGCAACTGCTCCGCGCCACCAAGGCTCGATTCAAAGGGGAACTCAATCAGGCCATCGTCAATGCTCTCAAACTCATCTCCTTCGACGATGTCAAGGCTTGGTTCAGATTACCTCTCAAGCAGGTACAGCTACAGAGATAATGCTCTAATAGCCAAACTTAATGCGATATTTGTTCCAATACCGACGAATAGTTGCTGGATCCTTATTCACAAGTAAGCTCACAAGATGAATTGCCAATTTATCGTTGTTGCAACCATTAATTTCCTGGCAGATACGTGTAGCCTCATCTGGATTGCGTTTAAACAACTTTGTGATGGGGGATTTCGGATATTTCATAACCCATTGATCAAGCTGAGGGGATTTTTGAGACGTTTCGCGGCAGATCGAATCGAAACCACACAGTGTCTGATAAACCAATATTGCCCTTTGGTAATCAGCTTTTTGCGACACAGAGGAATTATCGATTTGAGATGCATCCTCAGCATCGTTTATTTCCAGATGTTTTTGTGTGCCGACTTCAGTTGGCCGTGCATTAGGAGTAACGGAACTGCCGTCAACAGAATATTGGGCGGGTTTAGATCCAAAATCTTTTCTGACTTTGCAATTGGGCAGGCATGAATCAGGACGGAGGGTCTCGTCTATTTCGATGCCAATATCAGTGAGCAAATTGTCGATAAGCACTGCATCTGCTGCAATCTTTTCGATGAGAGCCGTAATCTTCTTTTTCGTGGATCTCAACGCATTCTTTTGGTCCCTTTTGGTTATGTCGCATCCGCGGCGGACAACTTCCATCAATATGCGCGACACATGAGACGAATTAGATTTTCCGATGGTCCGCGCACGAAGCAACTTGATGCGTCGCCAAAGAACGGCATATTGCGTCTCCATCTCGAGAAGTTCAAGTCTGTCATTAATATAGGGCACGATGCATTCGGCGGCTGACCTAGCTTTGTGTCCCTCTGTTTTGCGTACTGAGAGCAAATCCTTTGCAAAGGCCTTAAATTTGAGTACACGACTCTTTCTCTCCAACGCCGAGAGCTTGTTCTCTGGTGGTAGCCCTCGAAGTAATTCGTTTCGCATGTGCATCCCTTATTATGCGCGCCGGAGCAAAAATAGACCACAGAACGCCGCAAAAGCGGTGTGACGCGGCGGTGTAAAAGTAGTCCACCGCCGGAACTTGGTTTCGTGAGCTATTGCCTGGGAGGGACGGTTTATGGGACACCGGAGGGATGTATACGATGGAGATCTACGGGCGGGTGCGGCGAGCGGTTCTGGTCGAAGGACAGAGCCGTCGATCGGTGGCGCGGGAGTTTGGTGTCTCTCGAAAGACGATTCAGAAGATGCTGACATACTCGGTTCCGACGGACTATCAGCGGCAACTGCCGATACGGCGCCCCAAGCTGGGGCCTTGGCTGGGCGTGATCGACGCCATTCTGAAAGAGGACAAGACGCGGCCCGTCAACCTCTCCCTCTGGAAACGGGAAGCCGCTGCCCGGCTCGTACGAGACGATCGCTCGCACATTGCCAGACTTGGTGGCTGTCAGCCAGACAGTATGACAAGGAACCTGCCTGCCAGCGCAGCTAATTTAAGCGGACTATGCCCTGATTTCCTAAGCGCCGCAATGTTCTGCCCGCCAATATAACTCTTGAATTGCACGGTCACATCTGCTATGTTAGTGTGCATAAAGTATGAAGAGGCCGCAAATGCAACCCGAACTCCATGAACTCGAGCGCTACGTTCAAGACGCCTTGGGCGTTTCCGTGAAAGCCACGCCTTGGAGCGGGGCCGGCCAGTTGCCCCCCGTCCTCAGGGAAAGATACAGTTTCGCGCAAGCGGAGTTGCTAGGACTACGCGCCCTTCTCGTCATCGACACCAACTCCGAGGAACAGTCGCCGGCAACGGTGCGCAAGCACATGGACATGCTCCAAACCATGAAGCACGCGGACCTTATCTATGTCCGCGCACAGGTGACGGCATACAACAGGAAGCGGTTGATCGAGCAAAAAGTTCCGTTTATTGTTCCAGGCAACCAGATGTACTTGCCTATGCTGGCAATTGATTTGAGGGAGCATTTCCGCAGAATTCGCGAGGAGGCTTCCACCTTTAGCCCGTCCACTCAGGTTGTCGTCCTCCACGCAATGCTCCGCGACGCAGGTCAAGAGTTGATTCCATCTGAAATGGCCCCGCTGTTGGGATACTCGGCCATGACGATGACCCGCGCTTTTGACGAGTTAGAGACGGCTAGACTTGCTGAGGTGACGGTCCGCGGCC
>Ga0302155_10001752_pt1 | contig 15362 bp, 15 predicted proteins | sample I_Bog_N3_1_FD_193508 | JGI IMG/M metagenome (GOLD analysis project Ga0302155, IMG submission 193508) | Peat permafrost microbial communities from Stordalen Mire near Abisko, Sweden - I_Bog_N3_1 | ecosystem: Environmental > Terrestrial > Soil > Wetlands > Peat | place: Sweden: Abisko, Stordalen...
CTATCCGCCGACCCTGCTCAGCGGTTGCCGCCAGGACATGGAAATCATCCAGGAAGAAATCTTCGGCCCGGTCCTGCCGGTGCTCAAGTACCGTGATATCGACGAGGCGCTGGCCATGGCCAACGACCACCAGTTCGGCCTGTCCTCGGTGCTCTATACCGAGAACTACCGCACGGCGATGAAAGTGGCGAATGCCATCGAGTCCGGCGAGCTCTACGTCAACCGCACCCCGGCCGACCCCTACCAGGGTTTCCACGCCGGCTGGAAACGTTCCGGCCTGGGCGGCGATGACGGCAAGCACGGCATGCTCGAATTCACCCAGACCCGACTGGTGGTCATGAAGTACTGAGACAGGCTTTACGCGACACGCTATTCCAATAACAACAATCGATAGAGAAGGGCGACCGTGCACTGCCGGATCGCCCGAGGTCCCCGTACATGTCCAAGCCTGCTGCTGTTCAGGTTCACGCCGCCGCCACGTCCGCCAAAAGCGACAAGGGCAGCCGTTATTTCCAACTGATGTTGCTGGTGCTGGCCGCCGGGGCGATCTACCCGATCCTCTACCTGCGCCAGGTCTACCAGACCACCATGCTCGAAGTGTTCCATATCAATCACAGCGAGCTGGGTTACCTGTACTCGATGCTCGGCACCATCTTCCTGCTCAGCTACCTGCCCAGCGGCTGGCTGGCGGATCGCCTGGCACCGCGCTTCCTGATCTTCTTCTCGCTGGTCGCCACCGGCCTGCTGGGGATCTGGTATTCCACCGCGCCGTCGATGACCGGCCTGATGATCATCTTCGGTTGCTGGGGCCTGACCACCGGCCTGACCTTCTGGGCCTCGGTGCTCAAGCGGGTCAAGATGATCGCCGAAGCCTCCGAGCAAGGACGTTTCTTCGGCATCCTCGACGGCGGTCGTGGCCTGGTGGAAGCGATGCTCGCCACCGTGGCCCTGGGGCTGTTCGCCTACGCCACCGAGACCCGCAGCGAGTCGGCGGCCGAAGGCTTCAAGCATGTGGTCTACCTGTACTCCTTTACCTGTATCGCCATCGGTTGCGTGCTGGTCTCGCTCAAGGACCCCAAGTCCGTGGCGGCCATTGAAACCCAGGAAGAAAAGGCTTCGCACAATCTGCTCAGCGACCTGGCCTTCCTGGTGAAGATCCCCGAGTTGTGGCTGGTGACCGCCATCGTGTTCTGCGGTTATCACATCTTCTGGGCCACCTACAGCTTCTCCGACTACCTGCAAGGCAGCGGCATGACCGCGGTCATGGCCGGCACCATCACCACCATCAAGTTGTGGATGCGCCCCATCGGCGGTCTCGGCGGCGGCTACCTGGGTGACAAGTTCTCGAATATCTCGGTGCTGATCGTTGCACTGCTGCTGGCGACCTTTGGCATTCTCGGGCTGATCGTCTTCCCGGCGCTGGGCAGCATCGGCGTACTGGTGGTCACGGTGATCTTTATCGGTTTGATGACCTACGCCATTCGCGGGCTGTACTGGGCGATCCTCGACACCTGCAAGATCCCGCTGCGGATCACGGGCCTGGCCATTGGCATTGTCTCGGTGGTCGGCTACCTGCCGGACACCTTTATCCCGTTGATCAACGGTTATCTCACGGAAAACTTCCCTGGCGCCCTCGGTTACAAGCTGTATTTCGGCTACATCGCCTTTATCGGCGGGCTTGGAACCCTGGCGGCCCTGGCGCTGCGCGCGCTGGTCAACAAAAAGGCAGGTGCCTGATATGAAAATCGTCTCCCTGGAAACCCATATCGTCGCCGTACCGCCGCCGCACATCGGTGGCATGTACTGGCTGTTCGTCAAGCTCAAGACCGACTGCGGCATCGAAGGCGTCGGCGAGATCTACGCCGCCACCTTCGGCCCCAAGGCCATGGTGCCGATCATCGAGGACGTGTTCGAGCGTTACCTTCAGGACCAGGACCCGCACCATATCGAGCGTTTCTTCCGCCAGGCCTATTCCAGCGGTTTCACCCAGCGTCCGGACCTGACCATGATGGGTGTGGTCAGCGGCCTGGAGATGGCTTGCTGGGACATCATCGGCAAGGCGGCGAACAAGCCGGTCTATGAACTGCTGGGGGGCAAGGTCAACGAGCGCCTGCGCTCCTACACCTACCTGTACCCGGTCAACAGCCGTGGCGAGTACGACTACGACGACCCGGACCTGGCCGCCGAATGCGCGATAGAGAACATGAAGCTGGGCTTCACCGCCGTGAAGTTCGACCCGGCCGGGCCTTACACCGCCTATTCCGGCCACCAGATTTCCCTGGAAGTGCTGGAGCGCTGCGAAACTTTCTGCCGCAAGATCCGCGAAGCGGTGGGCGACAAGTGCGACCTGCTGTTCGGTACCCACGGACAGATGGTGCCGTCGTCGGCGATTCGCCTGGCCAAGCGCCTGGAGAAGTACGACCCGCTGTGGTTCGAAGAGCCGGTACCGCCCGGCCAGGAAGAGGCCATGGCGCAAGTGGCGGCCAAGACCACGATCCCGATTGCCACCGGCGAGCGGCTGACCACCAAGTACGAGTTCTTCAAGCTGCTGCAGGCCGGTGGTGCGTCGATCCTGCAGATGAACGTGGCGCGCTGCGGCGGTCTGCTGGAGGCCAAGAAGATCGCCAGCATGGCCGAGGCCTACTACGCGCAGATCGCCCCGCACCTCTACAACGGTCCGATCGGCGCTGCGGCCAGCTTCCAGTTGGCGACCTGTACGCCGAACTTCCTGATCCAGGAAAGCATCATGACCTGGGGCGGATTCCATGCCGAAGTGCTGACCAAGCCGCTGCAATGGGAAGACGGCTACATCATCCCGTCGACCGAGCCGGGCCTGGGGGTCGAGCTGAACATGGACGTGGTGCGCAAGCACACGCCCTACACCGGCCAGCGGCTGCACCTGCAAATGGCGCCGACGCCCGCCGATGTGAAAGACACGTCGCCGGCCAGGGGCTGAGCCATCCTGCCGCCCTGGGACAGGGCGGCGTTTTCAACGAATCAGCGGTAACCTGCATGACATACGACTACATCATCGCCGGCGCGGGCGCCGCCGGTTGCATCCTCGCCAACCGCTTGTCGGCTTCGGGGAAATATTCGGTCCTGTTGCTCGAAGCGGGCGGCAAGGACGCCTCGTTCTGGTTCAAGATCCCGGTCGGTTTCGCCAAGATGTATTACAACCCGACCTTCAACTGGATGTACTACAGCCAGCCGCAGAAGCAACTGCACAACCGGGAAATCTATGCGCCCCGGGGCAAGGTCCAGGGCGGCTCGGGTTCGATCAACGCCATGGTCTACGTGCGTGGCCAGGCCCATGACTTCGATGACTGGGCGGCCAACGGCAATGACGGCTGGGCGTTCAAGGACGTGCTGCCGTACTTCCGCAAGCTGGAAAATCACCCGCTGGGCGATACCGAGTATCACGGCGGCAGCGGGCCGATCAGCATCACGCCGATGCAGGGGCATACGCACCCGATCTGCGATGTGTTTCTCGAAGGTTGCCAGCAGCTGGGTTATCAGCGCAGCGACGACTTCAACGGGCCGAAGTTCGAAGGGGCGGGGGTCTATGACGTCAACACCCGCAACGGCCAGCGCAGCTCCAGCAGCTTCGCTCACCTGCATCCGGCCCTGAGCCGGCCGAACCTCACCGTGGAGCACCATGCGCTGGTGGACCGGGTGCTGTTCGACAATGACCTGCGGGCCATCGGCATTTCCATCAGCCAGCACGGCGTGGCGCGCTCGTTCAAGGCCAACAAGGAAGTGATCCTCTGTGCCGGGGCGGTGGATACACCGAAGATCCTGCAATTGTCGGGGGTCGGTGACCAGACACTGTTGAGCGAACACCGGGTGCCGGTGGTCAAGCATCTGCCCGCGGTGGGGCAGAACCTGCAGGATCACCTGTGCGTGAGCTACTACTACAAGGCCAATATCCCGACCTTGAACGATGAGCTGAGCTCGCTGTTCGGCCAGCTCAAGCTGGGCCTGCAATACCTGCTGACCCGCAAGGGCGCGCTGGCCATGAGCGTCAACCAGGCCGGCGGGTTCTTCCGCGGCAATGAAGAGCAGGCGCACCCGAACCTGCAGATGTACTTCAATCCCTTGTCGTACCAGATTCCGAAGAACAACAAGGCCAGCCTCAAGCCGGAGCCGTATTCGGGCTTCCTGCTGTGCTTCAACCCGTGCCGGCCGACCAGTCGCGGCAGCGTGCGGATCGCCTCGAAGAACCCGGCGGATGCGGCGCTGATCGACCCGAACTACCTGAGCACCGAGAAGGACATCGACGAGGTGCTGCAAGGTAGCCGGCTGATTCGCAAGATCATGCAGGCGCCGGCGTTGCGGGCGATTACCGTCGATGAGGTGTTGCCGGGCAAGGCGGTGAATGACGACGCGGCGATGCTGGAGTATTTCCGCGAGAACAGCGGGTCGATCTATCACCTGTGCGGTTCTTGCGCGATGGGGTCGGACCCGCAGGTGTCGGTGGTCGACAAGCGCCTGAAGGTGCATGGGATGAAGGGGTTGCGGATTGTCGATGCGTCGATTTTCCCCAACGTGACGTCGGGCAATACCCACGCGGCGGTGCTGATGGTGGCGGAGAAGGGCGCGGACCTGATTCTCGAGGATGCCTGAGCGACCGCCTGACCCGTGTTGATTCGTCATCGCGGTTAACGCTGTCCTTGTAGGAGCCGGCTTGCTGGCGATGAGGCCCGTGAGTCTTGCATCGACTATTCGGCCGTCATCGCCAGCAAGCCGGCTCCTACAGGGTTTGCGGGGCTGGCGCGGGTTATTTCTGCGGGTGCACCAGCAGGAAATTCCCCAGCGCCTCGAACGCCGGCAAGGTCACCGGGTCGTTCGCCGAATTGCTCGCCACCGGATGCGAGGCATAACGCACGATCACCATCTCGGCCTTGGGGTCGATATAGATCCGCTGGCCATGGACGCCACGGGCCATATAGGCGCCGTGGTCGTTATGGGTGACCCACCACATGTCGCGATAACTCCAGCCGCGCAGCAGCGAGTAGCCGGCCTTGGCAAACGCTGCCCTGTCAGCCCCACGCCGAATATCCTCGACCACGCTCGCGGGTAGGATCTGCTGGCCGTTGGCGCGGCCGTCGTTACGGAGCATTTCGCCGAAGCGCGCCAGGTCCCGCAGGCCGGTGTTCAGGCCACCACCGGCGAACGGCGTCCCAATCGAATCAACGGTGAAATAGGCATCCTGCTCGGCGCCCATCCGGCTCCAGATCCGCTCCGACAGTACTTGCGCCACGTTATGCCCGGTGGCCCGGGCGATCACCCAGCCGAGCACATCGGTATTGACGGTCTTGTAGGCGAAGGCCGCGCCATGTTCGCCTTCCGGCTGCACGGTCTGGAGAAATTCGTAATAGGTACGCGGCCCCTTGTAGTCGGCCGGCTTGGGCAGCGGGTTGCCAGCTTGGGCGTGGGCCCAGACAGCGGCGTTCGGGTCGCTGTAGTCTTCGCTGTAGTCCAGCGCCGTGGTCATGTCCAGCACCTGGCGCACACTGGCACTGCCGAAGGCCGACTTCGCCAGTTCCGGCACATAGTCCTTGACCTCCTTGTTCACATCGATCAGCCCTTCGGCCACCAGCGCCGCGCCGAGGGTGCCGATCACCGACTTGGTCACCGACATCGCGGCGTGCTGGCCCTGGGGACTGAGCGAGCCGAAGTAGCGCTCGTACACCACCTTGCCACGGTGCAGCACCACGATGCCGTCGGTATAGGTCGCCGCCAGGGATTGTTCCCAGGTCATCGGGGTTTTCGTGTCGAGGGTGGTGAAGCTCAAGTGGTCGATGTCATTGCGCAAGGCCGATGGCAACGCAACCGGCCCTTCAAGGCCCCGGGACACATTGGTGGTGGGCATCAACTGGCGAAAGTGCGAGACGCTCCAGCGCAGGGCGGGGAAACGGAAATAGCTGCCATCCTCGAAGCGCAGGATGCGGTCGGCCGGCGGTGGGGCGCCGATCATCCAGCCGAGTTTCGTCGGGTCGCTGGCGATGGCATCCGGGAAGGTTGTGGGCGCTGTCTCGGCGAAGGCCGTGGAGCAGGCCAGTGCGGTGAGCAGCAGGCACAGGCCCGGTCGGGCCCTGTTGAAATACGTCTTGAACATATGAGCCATCCTTGAATCAGTGGGGCAGAGCTTGGACAAGCGGGCGCGTTTGTGCAACCCGCTGCGACGTCGCAGGTGATCGGATCGGGGGCGGGGAGAGCGGCTTTCGGCAGCGGGCGGCCTTTTGCGCGGCAGTGATTCGTATTGAGTCGCCACAATGGTAAAGTCGCTTCTTTTTTTCGGCAGGGAACGGTCATGCGGATGTTAATCGGAACGTTGGCGGTAGTGGCGTTGGCGGGCTGCATGGGGCCAGCCATGAACCAGACCCGTACCACCGGGCCGACCAAGAGCTTCACGTCGAGCAAGGCCGAGGATGTCGTGGCCCAGTGCATTCAGTTTGCCTGGCAGGACGAGGCGGTGTTCGGTGTGGATGCGGCGGCTTATCTGCAACCCGGCTACAAGAGTGGCTCGACCGTTTATACCCGTGGCTCGGAGTTCTTTGCCGATGTGCGTCACCAAGGCGCGGACACGCTGGTCGACTACTACGCGACCGTCAGCAAGCCGATTGGCGTGAGAAGGCTGGCGGCAGTGGCAACCTGCCTGTAACGCTCTGTCCTGAATACACCGCAACCCCTGTAGGAGCCGGCTTGCTGGCGATGGCGGCCGGACAGTCGATGCAGGACTCACGGCCCTCATCGCCAGCAAGCCGGCTCCTACAGGGGGCGTGGGTCTCCGGAAGGCAGGGTTAGCGCGCCCTTGACCGCCCCCAGCGCGATATTGTGCATCAACGCCCGATAGGTCGCCGAATCCAGTCCGGCTTCCTCGGTCCAGGCCGGCAGGTTGTTCAGCAGGCAGAGAAAGGTCCGCACGGTGGTCAGCGCCAGGGTGGCGTCGGTCGACAAGCCCAATGGCCCCAGCAACTTGATCAGATGACTTTCATAGCGCCTGCGCAAGACCAGGATCGCCGCCTGGTGCGCCGCTTCCAGGCAGTGAAACTCATGCTCGGCGACCCGGAAGAAATCGCCCTTGGCGCGATGCAGGTCCAGGTGCGCGGCGATCAACTCGTTCAGACGTTTTTCCGCCGAGCGCGCGCTGCGCACCGGCTGTGTGACAATCCCCAACAGCTCCAGGTGCAGGCTCTCGATCAGTTCGAAGAGCAAGGCCTGCTTGCTCTCGATATGGTTGTAGATCGAGCCCGCCTGGATGCCCAGGTGCCCGGCCAGCTCGCGCAGGCCCACCTGGGCAAACCCGCGTCGGGCAAACAGCGCCACGGCCTTTTCGCGGGTCTGCAGATGGCGCGAGGCCCTGGCTTGAAGCTCGGCTTCAGGCACGGCGGCGAGGGCGCTGCGGGGCATGATGATCAGCGCTCGTACGTATGGAAGCCGCGACCGCTTTTACGGCCCAGATAGCCGGCGGCAACCATTTCCTTGAGCAACTGCGCCGGACGGTACTTGGGTTCGTCGAAGCCCGAGTGCAGGCTCTCCATGATTGCCAGCAGGGTATCCAGGCCGATCAGGTCCGCCAGGGCCAGGGGGCCGATCGGCTGGTTGCAGCCCAACTGCATGCCGGCGTCGATATCCTCGGCGCTGGCCAGGTCCTCCTGGAGCACGAAGATGGCTTCGTTGATCATCGGGCAGAGGATGCGATTGACCACAAAGCCCGGGCGGTTACGGGCGGTGACCGCGGTCTTGCCGATCTGGCTGGCCAGGGCCATGGCCTGGGCATGGGTGGCATCGCTGGTCTGCAGGCCACGGATGACTTCCAGCAGGCCCATCATCGGCACCGGATTGAAGAAGTGCAGGCCGATAAAGCGCCCGGGCTGGTCGATGGCCGCCGCCAGTTCGGTGATCGACAGCGACGAGGTGTTGGTGGCGATAATGCATTCGGCGCTGGCCACTTCGGCCACTTGCCGGAGAATGCGTTTTTTCAGTTCGAGGTTTTCCGTGGCCGCCTCGATCACCAGTTCGGCTCGGGCCAGCACCGCGTAATCGCTGCTCAGGCTGATGCGGCCGAGGGCGGCCTGCTTGTCCTCGGCGGTGATCACCGCCTTGCGTACTTGTCGGTCGAGGTTGCCGGTCAGGGTCGCCAGGCCTTTGTCCAGAGCCTGCTGCGAAACGTCGATCAGCGACACTTCCAGACCTGCCACCGCACAGACCTGGGCAATCCCGTTGCCCATGATGCCGGCGCCGATCACGGCGATACGTTGAATACTCATGTTCTGTTGTCCTTAAACCCGTTCGAAGATGACGGCGATACCTTGCCCGCCGCCGATGCACATGGTGGCCAGGCCGTAGCGGCCGCCGGTGCGATGCAGTTCATGAATCAGTTTGGTGGCGATGATCGCGCCGGTGGCGCCCACCGGATGGCCCAGGGCAATCCCGGAACCGTTGGGGTTGACCTTGGCCGGGTCGAAGTCCAGCTCCTGGCTGACGGCGCAAGCCTGGGCGGCGAAGGCGACGTTGGCTTCGATCACATCCAGGTCGGCCACCGTCAGGCCGGCGCGCTTGAGCGCCAGGCGCGTGGCGGGGATCGGGCCCAGGCCCATCAGTTCCGGTTCGAGCCCGGCATGGGCGTAGGCCACCAGGCGCGCCAGGGGTTTCAGGCCGTCGGTCTGCAGCGCGGCGCCGGTGGCCAGCAACAGGGCGGCGGCGCCGTCATTCAGGCCCGAGGCGTTGCCGGCGGTGACGGTGCCGTCTTTCTTGAAGGCGGTTTTCATCTGTGCCAGCTGTTCCAGCGAAGTCGCCCGTGGGTGCTCGTCGACGCTGAACAGTTGTGTGCCCTTGCGGCTGCGTACTTCCACCGGGACGATCTGCGAGGTGAAACGACCCTCTTCGATGGCGCGGCTGGCACGCAGTTGTTCTTCCAGGGCCAGGTCGTCCTGCATCTGCCGGGTAATGCCATTGCGTTCGGCAATGTTTTCGGCGGTGATGCCCATATGGATGCCGTGGAAGGGGTCATGGAGAATGCCCAGCATGTAGTCGATGGCCTGGACATTGCCCATGCGTGCGCCCCAACGCGCCGAGGGCAGCAGGTAAGGGCCACGGCTCATGGATTCGGCGCCGGCACCGATGGCGATATCGGCGTCGCCGAGCAACAGGGTCTGCGCTGCCGAGACAATCGCCTGCAAGCCCGAGCCGCAGAGGCGGTTGACGTTGTAGGCCGGGGTTTCCTTGGGAATGCCGGCGTTGATCGCGGCGACCCGGGACAGGTAGGCGTCCAGGGTGTCGGTGGGGATCACGTTGCCCATCACCACATGGCCGACCCGCGCCGGATCGACGTCGCTGCGTTGCAGGGCGGCCTTGACGGCGGTGGTGGCCAGTTCGCTCAAGGGAACGTCTTTCAGCGAGCCGCCGAAAGTACCGATGGCGGTACGGGCGGCGCTGACGATATACACTTCGGGCTTTGACATGGGGGCAGTCCTGATTATTGTGAGGATCAGCTTGCATGATCCTGGTTGGAGTGGAGGCAGTTCATCCAGTGCGGCCAGTCTAGGACCGTCGGTCCACTCGGCCTATGCCGAAACTGCTCAGTAAACCTGTGACTTTTTGCCATACGCAGCTTGGGATTCATGAAAGAAAAACATTCGGTGTCGTCCTACTTCATTAAAGCCCTGCTGGTGCGTTTTCTCGACCGCCCACAGCGCATTGCCGAGCTGCTGCAGGCCGCGGGTTTTGCCGAGCGTTCCCTGGACGAACTGGGCGAGCGGGTCGCGCCCAGGCTGCTGGCGCAACTCTGGTTGACAGTGATCCGCGAACTGGGCGACGAGTTCTTCGGCTTCGATTCCCACGGCATGCCCATCGGCAGCTTCGCCCTGATCTGCCGGGGGCTGATCCAGGCGCCGACCGTGGGCAAGGCCCTGGGCCTGTCGCTGGAGTATTTCGCCTTGTTCCTGCGGGATATCGATGCCCAGGTGCAGGTGCGTGGCAAGCGGGTGGTCGTGGTGATGCGCACCGAGACCCAGGACCCGTACCTGCAAGCGGTGATCACCGAAACCTTCCTGATCCTGATCGTCGGCCTGATGTGCTGGCTGGCCGGACGGCGGATTCCCATCAGCCGCGCCCGTTTCGCCCATGCCCGTCCGCCCCATGGCGACGAGCACCTGTTGTGGGGCGCCTACGTGGAGTTCGATGCAGCGGTGACCGAGGTCGAATTCGAGCGCGAATACCTGCGTTTGCCGGTGCTGCAGGATCGCAAGTCGCTCTACACCTTTTTGCGGGACGCGCCGCAGTCGGTGTTTATCCGTTTTCGCAATCGCGAGGGTTTCAGCGCCCGGGTCCACCAGCGCTTGCGCGCCTGCGGTTATGACCACTGGCCGACCCTGGAGCAACTGGCGCTGGAGTTCGATATCCACCTGGCCAGTCTGCGCCGGGCGTTGCAGCGCGAGGGCTTTTCCTATCAGGAAATCAAGGACGAGGTGCGTCGGGCCATTGCCTTCGAGCGTCTGCGCAGTACCACCATGAGCATTGCCGCGATTGCCCAGGAAGTCGGTTTTCGCGAGCCCAGCGCCTTTCACCGTGCGTTCAAGCAGTGGACGGGGGAGAGCCCCGGGAGTTTTCGTTTGCGCGGCTCGCAAGGAACCGCACAGCGCTGACGGATTCAGCTATAACCTTCGTTTCATCCATCGCTGTTCTCTCACCGAGGAGCCGTTCATGCCGTCCCAGCATCTGACCGAATACGAAGACGCCAATCCGGAAGTTCGTGCCGTCTACGACGACATCATGCACACCCGCAAGGTCGAGCAGGTCAACAACTTCTGGAAGTGCCTGGCCGCGCACCCGCCGACCCTGCGCCGGACCTGGGAAAGCCTCAAGGAGATCATGGCCCCCGGCGCGCTGGACCCGCTGACCAAGGAGCTGATCTACGTCGCGGTCAGCGTCACCAACAACTGTCCGTATTGCATCGCTTCCCACACCGCCGCCGCACGCAAGGCCGGGATGACCGACGAGATGTTCGGCGAGTTGCAGGCGGTGGTCGGCATGGCCAACGAAACCAATCGCCTGGCCAACGGTTATCGCATTCCGTTGGATGAGGCATTCAAGCTGGATTGAGGCGACACTTCGCCGCCGCAGAGACCCAAGGAAGGTTTGTCATGTTCAGTCATATCCAGCTCGGTGCCCGTGATCTGCCGTTGATGATCGCTTTCTATGGGGCGGTACTGGCCGAGCTTGGCCTGGTGCGCATGGCCGACGACTAGGACAGCGGTCCGCCCGGTGCCGGCTGGCAGATGCCGGGGCGGGATTGGCCGCAGTTCTTTGTGCAGAAACCGTTCAACGGCCTGCCCGCGACCTGGGGCAATGGCGTGCAGGTGAGTTTTGCCGCCGGGTCCCAGGCCCAGGTTCGCGCAGCCTGGACCAAAGCGCTGGAGCTGGGGGCCCGCGACGAAGGCGCGCCCGGTTTGCGGCCTGACTATGCCGCCGATTATTACGGTGCCTATTGCCGTGATCCGGAGGGCAACAAGCTGTGTTTCGTGCACACGGCTCAGCTGGCGCAACTCAACGCCCGATAATCGTGTTTCGTGATCGGACAGCGCTACACGATCTCCTACAGGGATCGCGGCCAACCCGTCAGCGCAAGGGCCTAGACCTTTGTCGTTGTGCCGCGCTCGAGAAACCGATAGATCCGCTCATCCTCCGAGTGCGCCACGTTGAAGCGCAACCAGGGCACCACTCGCGCATCGGGCATGAACAGTTGGCCCGGTGCGAGCAGGATGCGCTCTTCACGGGCCTGCATCGCCAGTGTCGTGGAGTCCTCCAGCGCCGGATGTCGCGCCCAGAGAAACAGGCCGGCGCGGGGTTCGGTAAACAGCTCCATGCCGACGCCTTCCAACCGCCGGGCCACCGACTCGTGGGCCTGGGCCAACTGTTCCTGCAATTGCTTGACGTGCTTGCGATGCCGGCCCTGCAACAACACGTCCAGCACCAGTTCTTCAGCGAGCTGTGAGGAGGTCAGGCCACTGACCAGCTTGAGCGGCACCAGCTCTTCGATCAGCTCCGCATGGGCGGCGATAAAGCCGACCCGCAAGGCCGGTGCGACGGTCTTGGAAAAGCTGCCGATATAGACCACCCGCGACAGCTGGTCCATGCCGGCCAGGGCCTGCTGGCCGCTGGGATCGAGGTCGGCGTAGATATCGTTCTCGACGATCAGGAAGTCGTGTTTCTCCGCCAGTTGCAACAAGCGATGGGCCACCGCCAGGGACAGGCTGGTACCGGTCGGGCATTGCAGGCGGGTGTTGGTGAAGAACACCTTGGGCTTGTGCAGTTGCAGCAGCGCCTCCAGGGCCATCAGGTCGATACCGTCGCGGGTCCGTGGCACACCGATCAGCCGCGCGCCCTGCAAGCGCAGGTTGAGAAACAGGTTGTGATAACCCGGCTCGTCCACCAGCACCGTGTCGCCGCGTTGCACCAGGTAGCGCACCATCAGGTCCAGGGCGTGACTGCCGCCGCTGGTGAGCAGGATCTGTTCCGGGTGGGCGGCGATCCGCGTGTCGGCGAGTTTTTCCGCAAGGCGGGCGCGCAGTTTCGGGTTGCCCTTGGCGTTGCCGTAGCCGCAGAAGCTGTCCGGTTCACTGCGGGCCAACGCGCGCAGGCTGCGCTGTACGCCGTCGTGATCGGACCAGGATTCGGGCAGCAGGCCGATGCCCGGACGCATGTCCATGTCCATGCCCTGGAAGACCTTCTGCAACAGCAGGTAGGCGTCGAAATCGAACTCGTTGTCGTCGTCGGCCAGCGGTGGCTGGGGTTCGCTGCTGACCGCGCCGGCGAGGTCGCGCACATAGAAACCGGCATTGCGCACCGGCGTCAGGTAGCCCAGGGCGACCAGCCGATCGTAGGCCTCGACGGCGGTGAAATGACTGACCTTGTGGGTTTGCGAGAACTTGCGGATCGACGGCAGCTTGCTGCCGGGACGCAGGCGCTGGTCCTTGATCGCCTGGCTGATGCCGGTGACGATCTGGCTGACCAGCGGGGCCTGTGATCCGGGGTCGAGGAACATCATGGGAGCGTTCATCCAGGCAGGGGGTGAGCGGCAGGTGTACTGGTAAAAAGACCATCACAGTGATGCGTGCACGTCGCCTGTTCTGTGCATGGTCGCCGGTAGACCGGTGCTGCAAGATCGGTTCATCGCCGATCACTGTTGTTGGCCAAAACATACCACGAACCAGGATGCCCCATGCACGACACCCACTTGCCGATTGATCGCACGCGGATTTCCAACCAGGAGTGGGAGGCCCGTTGCGAGCTGGCCGCGCTCTACCGACTGATCGCGTACTTTCGCATGACCGATCTGATCGACACCCATATCTCGGCGCGGGTCCCCGGTGAAGAGGGGCACTTCCTGATCAACCGTTATGGCGTGCTGTTCCATGAGATGTGCGCTTCGGACCTGGTCAAGATCGACCATGACGGCGCGGTGGTGGATGCGCGGCCAGGGGAACACCACGTCAACCGGGCCGGTTTTATCATCCACTCGGCGATCCATGCCGCCCGTACCGATGTGGCCTGTGTGGTGCACACCCACACCTCGGCGGGCATCGCGGTAGCGGCCCAGGAAGAGGGGCTGTTGCCCATCAGCCAGCATGCACTGAAGTTCTATCGACGCCTGGGCTATCACGACTATGAAGGCATTGCCCTGAACCCCGACGAGCGTGCGCGGCTGGTCCGTGACCTGGGTTATCACAACGCGATGATCCTCCGTAACCATGGCCTGCTGGCGGTGGGTCGTTCGGTTGCGGAGGCGTTCAACCAGATCTATTTCCTCGAACGCGCCTGTCAGGCCCAGGTCCAGGCCATGGCGGGTGGACGGCAACTGCGCTTCCCATCTCCGGCGGTCTGCGAACTGACCGCGCAACAGTCCGACAACGAACTGGACGAGGATTACCCGAAGCTGGCCTGGCAATCGGCCTTGCGTCTGATTGCCGGGGACCTGCGCGACCACCGTCGCTGAAACCGGGGCGTTCCACCGTGCAACTGGCCCCAGAAGCCAGGCCAAGGGGGCGAGGTCCCCATCGCACACCCCTGCAAGACATGCTTCAACGCTATGAAAGCCCACTCTGCCAAAACCAATAATCCTAGAGGTAGACATGAAGAACAAAGCAATCGGCGCACTGGCCCTGACCCTGATGGCGTCCACGGCCATGGCCGGCGAGATCACCGTGATTTCCTTTGGCGGCGTGAGCAAGGATGTGCAGACGCAAGCGTTCTACCAACCCTTCGAGAAGGCCACCGGCAGCAAGGTGGTGGCGGGGGAGTACAACGGCGAAATGGGGCGGATCAAGGCGATGGTCGATACCCATAGCGTCAACTGGGATGTGGTGCAGGTCGAGGGGCCGGAACTGATCCGTGGCTGTGAGGAAGGGTTGTTCGAGCACCTGGACATGAGTGCCATTGGCAAGCCGGCGGACTTTGTCCCCGGGACCTTGTCCGAGTGCGGCGCGGGGTTGCTGGTGTGGTCGATGGCCATGGCCTACAACGCCGACAAGTTGAGTGTCGCGCCGACCGGCTGGGGGGATTTCTGGGATGTGAAGAAGTACCCGGGCAAACGCAGCCTGCGCAAGGGCGCCAAGTACACCCTGGAAATCGCCTTGATGGCGGACGGTGTACCGCTGGCGGATGTCTACAAGGTCCTGTCCACGCCAGCGGGTGTGGACCGGGCATTCCGCAAGCTGGACCAGATCAAGGGCAGCATCCAGTGGTGGGAGGCGGGCGCCCAGCCGATGCAGTTCCTGGCCAGTGGCGATGTGGTGATGAGCACCGCGTTCAATGGCCGGGTGTTCTCGGCCCAGGAGTCCGGCGCGAATGTGAAGGTGGTGTGGAACGGCAGCATCTATGCCATCGATGCCTGGGCGATTCCCAAGGGCAGCCCGAACAAGGCGCTGGCGGAACAGTTCATCGGTTTTTCCCTGCGGCCGGAGAACCAGAAACTGCATACGGAGAAGCTGGGTTATGGTTCGACCAACCTGAAGATTCAGGCGCTGCTGGCGCCAGCGTTGGCGGCCCGGTTGAATACCGCGCCGGACAACCTGGCCCAGGCGATGCCGATGGACAACGGTTTCTGGGTCGATCATGGCGAAGAGCTGGAACAGCGCTTCAATGCCTGGGTGGCGAAAACCCACTGAGATCGGGTTTCGCGGTGTTCCCAAGGGTTGACGCAAGTGTTGCCTGGGCAACAGCGGTCGAACAGTTTTCCTGTTTTGCCGTACAGTCCAGGTCTCTGTATCTAACCTATCTGTTTGATTTAAATTAATAAATTTTATGGCATGAGCCCTGCAACGGCCTCCGGTGAATTCTTTCACCGGTCGTTCAGCGGA
>Ga0302155_10001759_pt1 | contig 15336 bp, 13 predicted proteins | sample I_Bog_N3_1_FD_193508 | JGI IMG/M metagenome (GOLD analysis project Ga0302155, IMG submission 193508) | Peat permafrost microbial communities from Stordalen Mire near Abisko, Sweden - I_Bog_N3_1 | ecosystem: Environmental > Terrestrial > Soil > Wetlands > Peat | place: Sweden: Abisko, Stordalen...
ACCAAGGCAAAGACCCGCGCCAAGTAGCTGCCGACGAAATTGCAGCCAGTGAAGCCAGACGGGACGAGCATGTAGCCACGCAACATGCCGAAGAGCAAACAGCCCGACGCAATCAAATTACCGTCAGAGAGGTTTGGGATGCCTATATCAATGCGAGGCGCAGCAAATGGAGCCCACGCCACCTAATTGACCATCAAAAGGTCATGCTACCCGAACGCATTAGCGAGCGAAAAAGCGCCCATCAGCTAACTGCTGGCGTGCTAGCCCCTCTCGCCCTACTCCCCCTTGCTGCTCTGACTCCCGACCGTGTAGCCGAATGGCTGGAAACTGAAACACCTAAACGCGGCACCCAAGCCGCGCTAGCCTTCAGGCTTCTGCGTGCCTTTATCAACTGGTGCAATGGAGAAGTCGAATATCAGAACATTGCTTCTGCCGACGCCTGCGCCCGTAAAGTAGGCAGAGACCACCTGAAGAAATCCACAGCCAAAAAGGACAGCCTGCAGCGCGAACAATTGCGACTGTGGTTTGAAGCCGTTAAGCGCATTCAAAACCCGACCATTGCAGCCTACCTTCAAGGCCTACTCATTACCGGCGCACGCCGCAACGAATTGGCAGGCTTGCGCTGGGATGAAGTCGATTTTCAATGGAACAGCCTGACCATACGCGACAAAGTGGATGGTGAACGCACGATACCGCTAACCCCCTACTTCGCCAGCCTATTGCGCGACCTGCAAGCGCGTAACCAGACCCCGCCACCAGTTCGCCGCCTTAATACACTGAAAGCGCGAGGGGAAGAATGGAAGCCATCGCAGTGGGTGTTTAGTAGCCCAACATCAGCCACCGGCAGACTACAAGAGCCAAGCATTGCACACCGCAATGCCATCGCCGCTGTTGGCCTGCCTCAGTTGTCGCTACACGGCCTGCGCCGCTCTTTTGGCAGTCTGTCCGAATGGTGCGAAGTGCCGGTTGGCATTGTCGCCCAAATCATGGGCCACAAACCCAGCGCCACAGCCGAAAAACACTACCGCGAACGCCCACTAGACTTGCTGCGCATGTGGCATAGCAAGATTGAAGGCTGGATATTGGAACAGGCAGAAATCGAACAACCACAATCCGATACAGTTAGCCCGAGCCTGCGCGTAGTCGCTTAACCGTTTTGCCGCCCACTACCTCGACGGAGGGAACAGCCGGATACCTTCACCGGCCTGTGGGTGGCTCCCAATTGATATTGAAGGTTTGCGCTTTGAAGGAGTGCATAAATGCCATTTTATGTAGATGACCCGGAAAATCCCGGCAAAAAGGCTGATGTTCTAGACATCCAACGCCGCGACCCTTTTCAAGACTTGCCACCATATCGGCTAACCGGTTATCTGAAGCGGGATTCATGGACACGGCGCGAAGCCATATTACTACTGGCTGGTTTTAGCCCTGACAGTACCCAATGGACGGAAACGACTGAAGGTTTAGGGCAGACTCAGGCGGGGGGAATTGCCTATCTCGACGGGACGACTGACCAGCAACGCTCTGTCGAGAATTTGCCGCACCCTCGCACATACGAGAACATCAGTGACCTGCAAGACTTGGCAGTATGGGCAAGAGGCGCACCGCTTGACGAAAGGCGCACACCGTCAGAATGGATTGAATGGGCAGCCAGCAAGGAATTTAATCCGTACTGGATTGATTACACGCAATGCTCACCAGTACCAACAAACGAACCTTCAGCGTCACCAAAGGCTTTACCTGAAGTCGACCCCATCGAAAAAGCAGGCAATGGGTTCTCGCATGGAAGCTGGCAAGCTGAAGCCTGGAACATTGGGTATGAATGGATGCTAGACATAAAAAATACGACAGGAAAAATAAAAAGTCAAAAAGCTATTGCGAACTATGTCGAAGGAGAACTAACGAACCGAGGAATTATGGGGAAGCGTGGTCATTTCCTCGATGAAAACACCATTAGGCGCGAAGCTCTAAAGGGAATAACTGGCCGCAAACCAAATGGGAAGTAGTGATTTATCGGAGGAATCCTCAGTCCGAAAACTCAATTCCTCAGTTCCAAACCCAATAGCGGCGCGCCTTTTCGCCGTTTTTTGGTGTCGCTAACTGAGGGTTTAACCCTCAGTTTAACTACATGTATCCGAGTTGCAGCCATCGCTGCTACCGGCCTTAAAAGGCGGATATATGCAAACTCATACACACCAACCCCACGAGCGAAAATACTCAACAGAGCAAGTAGCCAATCTTTTTTTCGTAAAATCAAATAGCGTGCGCTCAGCCGTATGTCGAAATGGACATTACTGTGGCATTCGCCCAGCAAAGCTACCAAATAGTTTTTTAGTATGGCCAGCCGATGATATAGACAACATTATCAATGGGGGGCGTAAATAATGAACCCCACCTATATATTTCCAAAGCGCAAAAATACAGCAACTGCTGGCACACTCGCGAAGCTATTACAGGGAAAATGCTTAACCAGTGAAGACATTAAGCGAGAGGAAGGGTCAAGCCGTGGGGCTGGAATAATTTTTCAACTTAGAAGTGTAATGGGATGGCCAATTAAATCGACTGATTTAGCAGTAAATACCATCGATGGACGCACAGCAATAGTTAGCAGATATCATCTTCCGTATGAAGTTATTCAACGGACACCCGATAGAGAATGGTTTGTAAATGAAGTTACGCGTGAACGAGCGGCAAGAAGGAATGGAGCGGGGAAATGGTAAATTTCATAGTTACATTCCTAACTTCTGCACTGGTTGTATTTACCTTGCCAGCTCGGAGCTAATATGCCTGCCTATATCGAAATAAAGGCCATTAGCGACAAGGCAAAGGCCACCTGCACACCATTAAATGCAGCCCGTCACAACCTGCGCACCATCAAGGCTGAGTTGTTAGGAAGGGAGGGCGACACTATCAACCCCTCCCGCTGCCATCTCAACAAAATATTACGGGGGCCGGGCAAACCTTTGGCAGTCGTGGAGCTAATGGACAAGGTCATTGCTGATTATGGAGCAGTGATAAAACGAAAAGACCAAATCAAGCTATTTGAAATAGTTGTTAGCCCAAAACAGACCGTTCAGAACTTGGACGGTTTTTTTGAGGAAGCAATTAGCTGGCTTGTGAATTGGTTTAATTGCCCGCTAGTGTCTGCCATCGTTCACCTAGACGAATCAGAACCACATATGCACCTGCTATTCGTACCATTGCGCGAGGGAAGACTTCAAGGTGATGCCGTCATGGGTAAGCGCCAGGACTTGGCACGCCTGCAATCCGGGTTTCAAAGCCAATTAGGTAAAAAATTTAATCTATCAGAACGGGTTAATTATACGAAAAAAGAGCGCATAGCTGGCGCTAGAATAATTTCTGACAAGTTACGCAGCGGCGAGCCCCTCTCCCCTGACCAATGGCTTCAGCTAGATAAAGCACTGAGACAAGCCAATAATTTTGACATGCTGTCTTCAGCGTTTGGCTTTGATGCTAAACAGACACCTATAGGGGTTGCTAATGACACTAACAAGAGGACGGAAATAACCATGCAAAACCCCGACCCCTATCAATGTGTAGGGGTTCAATCTTTAGCCTTGCCCGATACGCAAGATAAAACAACAGAATCAACGATAGCCAAGCACCAGTCACAGCAAACTATAAACAACTCACACGGACTAGGAAAAATGGAAACAAGGCAAGCAATGCCTGCTAGCAGGTCAGCAAAGATGGTTATTGATGAACAAGCACTGATTCACAGACTGTTTATACAACCGGAATGGCAAGGACAAGAAAATGAGCGCAGACAACAACACAGCGCATGACACTAATTATCAAGATGAAATTAACGATTGCCCAAACCGTATTTGTGACGAAAGTTGTTCAGAATGCCAAGCCTGGAACAAAAAGGTAGACAGACAAGCCTGCGCTTTAGCTGCCGGAGTGTTTTTACTACTACTAATCGTTCCGGCGTTAATCATCCAAGGAATCGCTAAATTATTAGGTTATTAACTATTGGAAATATTAGCGGGTGACTGAAAAGCAATGCGAATAATACCAAATCAAACTTTTTATAGTATTGGAGTCAGGCAGATGGCTAAAAGTGGGTGGACAGATGAGCGACGTGCAAAACAGTCGCAATTAATCAAGAATTGGAAGCCATGGGAAAAGTCCACGGGGCCAAGGACAGAGGCAGGCAAGAAAGTGTCTAGCGTGAATGCCTGTAAGTGGAACTTTAGGGAAATTTTGCGTGAGATAAAGAAAAGTAACCGCGAGATAGTGCGTTACATGCAAGACCATGGGACAGCGCCAGCAAATAACCATGACAAGATGAATGCCTTGCTGAACGACTTTGGCAAATCAATGGAGCGGGAACGCACAGAGCAAATGCAAATCCATGAACTGCCCCAGCCAGATTGACGCGTGCCTGACGCGTGCCCTACGCGTGATGAATCACGCCAAACAGCTCATGCTTGATTCAGTGCAACTTATGCGGGACAGGGGAATATGGGGCAAGTATGGAACAAAATTGGCTACATGGTGGCTACATGAAGCTGAAAAGCAAAAAGCCCAACCTCGAAAGGCTGGGCTAAGTGCTTGTATTCTTTGGTGGCCAATCTCGGAATCGAACCAAGGACACGCGGATTTTCAATCCGCTGCTCTACCAACTGAGCTAATTGGCCATCTGTGCAACGCTGTGCGCTGTCAGAGGTCGCCATTTAACCAGAGCGCACCGCACTCGTCAAGCGCCTAGCCTAGGTTTTTTTATCAGATTAAACCAAGCTCATGCAAAATCAGGCTGTTGCGTCGGATGCGCGGCGACAAAGGCTGGCAATTGTTCCAGGCTGGCGGCGATACGCAGCAGCTTGGGGCAATCATCCAGCGGCACGGCAAAGCGGCGCGCGTTGAACACCTGCGGCACTAAACAGATATCCGCCAACGTCGGTCCCGCGCCCTCCAGGCAGAATTCGCCCTGGGCCGGCAAGGCGCACTCCAGCGCGGTCAATCCCTGGCGGACCCAATGGCGATACCAGTCGGCGCGCCCGGCTTCGCTCACCGCCAGATGCGTATCCAGATAGGCCAATACCCGCGTGTTGTTCAGCGGGTGAATGTCGCAGGCAATCAGTTGCGCCATGGCCCGCGCCTTGGCGCGCGCCGCCACGTCCACGGGCAACAAGCGCGCGCCCTGATCGGGGTAAGCTTCGTCCAGATACTCGCAGATCGCCAGCGACTGGGTCAGTAACAGATCGCCATCGCGCAACACCGGCACCAGGCCCTGAGGGTTTAGTTGTTTAAACTGTGGGTCTTGCTGCCCCCGCGTACGCAAATTCACCGCTTGCTGCCGATAGGGTAATTCTTTGAGGTTAAGCGCGATGCGTACTCGGTATGCCGCGGACGAGCGAAAATAATCATACAAAATCCGTTCTTGAGTCATACACCGATCACCTGTTGTTCAATCGCGCCGAATACACTCGCGCCGGCGGCATCGCGCATTTCAATGCGCACCCGGTCGCCGACTTGCAGATAAGGGGTGATCGCCGCCCCCTGCTCCAGGGTTTCGATCATGCGAATTTCAGCCAGGCAGCAGTAGCCTTGTGCGCGCTCGCGATTCGACACGGTGCCGCCCCCCAGAATAGTGCCGGCACTCAAAGCGCGCGTGCGCGCCGCATGGGCCAACAACTGCGGAAAGGAGAACTGCATGTCGACGCCGGCGTTCGGTTGTCCACAGCGACGCCCGTTATGCTCAACCAACAACGGCAGATGCAGTTTGCCATCACACCAGGCTTCTCCCAGTTCGTCCGGGGTCACGGCCAGCGGCGCCAGGCTGGATGAGGGCTTGCTCTGCACAAAGCCGAAGCCCTTGGCCAACTCACCGGGTATCAACTGACGCAACGATACATCGTTGACCAGCGTCAGCAAGCGAATCGCCGCCGCGCAACTGTCGCGCGGCGCGCCAATGGGCAGATCGCTACAGATCACCGCCACCTCGGCTTCAAAATCCAGCCCCCAGTCGGGGTCGCGCAACACCAGCGGCGCTTGCGGCGCCAGCATCACATCCGAGCCGCCCTGATACATCAACGGGTCGGTATAGAAGCTGGGCGGCATGCTGGCGCCGCGCGCGCGCCGCACCAATTCGACATGATTCAGATAGGCGCTGCCATCCAGCCATTGATAAGCGCGCGGCAGTGGCGCCAGGCAGCGCCCGGGATCGAATGCCTCGCCCAGTGACGACGCATTCAGCTCGGCATAGAGCGGATCTAATTGGGGCGCCAGGCCATCCCAGTCGTCCAGAAGCGCCTGCAGCGTCGGGACAATCCGCGGCACTGGCAGTGCGCGCGCGAGGTCGCGGCTCACCAACATCAAACAACCGTCGCGCCCGGGTGCGCGATAACTGGCAAATTTCATACGGTCCCTCCGGCATTGGCGCCACGCCAACTGTTCACATAGTCGGGGAACTCACAGGCGACGAGCGCCGGCGAGGCGTCAAGCGCGTCACGACTATCCAGCATCACGGCGACTTCATCGGTAAAGGTCTTGCGGTGCTCGCGTCCGGCGGCGAAAGCCTTGGGATGCGGTCCATGGGTAAAGCCGCAGGGATGGAAGGTCAGCATGCCTGGCTTGATGTTGTCGCGGCTAAAAAAATCGCCAGCGTGATAGAAGATCACTTCGTCGAAATCTTCATTGCTGTGATAAAACGGCACCCGCAGCGCGCCGGGGTCGGATTCAATTGGCCGAGGCACAAAAGTGCAGACCACGAAGCGCTCGGAGACAAAGGTGGTATGCGCCGAAGGGGGCAAATGATAGCGGTGGCTCATCAAGGGCCGGATATCGCGCCAATTGATGCGACATACGGCCAGATTGCCATGCCAGCCGATCGCATCTAGCGGATTGAACGGGAAACTGACCGTCGAGGCCTGCCCGCGGCGCTTGATCACCAGTTGCCAGGGCGTCTCGCTCTGCTGCGCCAGAAACGCCGCGTCAATCACCGGCGGATCGAGCATCGCCTCATCGAACAGCGCATGCGCGCCGACCAGCCCCTTGTCCGGCAGTTGAAACGAACCATTGCTGGCTTCAATCATCAACAGCACCGTGGCCCGGGCCGGCTCAAGGCGCCACATGGTGCCGCGCGGAATCAATAAATAGTCGCCATCACGATACGACAGGTGGCCAAAATCGCAGAACAGTTCGCCACACCCCTGATGCACAAACAGCAAATCGTCGCCATCGGCATTGCGAAACAAGCGCGCCATCGCCGTACTCAGACTCAGGACGCGCAGTTGGCAATGCGGGTTGGACAACAGTACGGTGGCCTCGAGCGGCGAGCCGCTGTGAGCGAACTGCGGGTTAAGGTCATAGGCATGCGGACGCAGCGGCCCCTCCCAGTGTTCCCAGGCCGTGGGCGGGTGGCGATGGTGCAGGTGCGTGGCCGGGCCAAAAAAGCCACCACGACCAATTTCTCGCTCATAGGGCGCGTCTTCGGGCAAATCAGCGTGCGCCTGGCGCGTCCCCGCGCCTTCGCGATGTGGAAAGTTAATCCAGTGTGGCATGCGGGCTCCTTACTCGGCGTGCAAAACGCCACGCCGCACCTGATCTTCTTCGATCGACTCGAACAGCGCCTTGAAATTTCCCTCGCCAAAACCATCGTTGTCCTTGCGCTGGATCACTTCAAAAAATACCGGGCCGATCACCGTTTCGGTAAAGATTTGCAATAACACCCCCTGGCCTTCGGCGGGCGCGCCATCAATCAGAATGCGTTGAGCGCGTAGTCTGGTCAGATCTTCGCGGTGCCCCGGCACACGCTGCGACACACGATCGTAATAGGTATCCGGGGTATCCAAAAAGCGCACGCCACGCGCGCGCAACGCGGCGACCGAGGCATAAATGTCTTTGGTCGACAAGGCAATATGCTGAATGCCTTCGCCATGATACAAACGCAAAAACTCTTCAATCTGGCTCTTATCGTCAGACGACTGATTGATCGGAATGCGGATGCGACCGCACGGGCTGACCAGGGCGCGCGAGGTCAATCCGGTCATCTTCCCCTCGATATCGAAGTAGCGAATTTCGCGGAAATTGGCGACTTTGTGATAGAACTCGGCCCACAGGTCCATATGCCCGCGCGCCACGTTGTGTGTCAGGTGATCGATGGTCTCGAGGCCGGCGCCGGACACGGAGGGCGACGCGCCGGCCACTGGCACAAAATCAACATCGTAGATACTGCGCGGGCCATAGCGATCAACCAGGTAGATCGCCGAGCCGCCAATCCCTTCCAATGCCGGGATATTCAACTCCATGGCCCCGACCGGATGCGCATAGGGCTTGGCGCCATGCGTCAGGGCATAGTCATAGGCGCGCGCGGCATCGGCTACGCGCCAAGCCATGGCGCAGACTGAAGCGCCATGTTGTCGGGCGAAATCACTAAACGGCGCCACCGCCTCGCCATTGACGATAAAGTTAATCTCACCTTGCCGATACAGGGTGACATGACGGCTGCGATGCCGCGCCACCACGGAAAAACCCAGCGAGGAAAACAACTGCCCCAGAGCGGCCACGCCCTCTTCGTTGGCGGCGGTGAATTCAACAAACTCGAAGCCATCGGTACCTAAAGGATTGATGCCATCCATAGTGTCTCCTGAATACCCGCGGGCGGGCTTGCGCGCTTTAGCGCTGGTGATAAATCCGGCGCGCGTCAGCTCAAGCCAAGCGCATCGAGCCAGTCGGCGAATACTTGCTCCAACTGGCCAAAACTTTCGATCACGTACAGCTGCGACTGCATATGCCAAATATCGTAAGGGTGAGCACTCACCCGCGACAGGTCGAAGTCCAGCTTCTCAACTTGATCCGACAGGCTGTACAACACCTCGTTAGGCGACGACAAAATACCGGCGCCATAGATGCGATTTTCGCCTGACTGGCGGATCAGCCCATACTCCACCATGTACCAGTAGACGCGCGGTAACAAAACTTGCGCCGGATGATTAAGTTCAAAGGCACGGACGCCCGCTTGGCCAAAGCGCTCAAAAAACGCGCAAAAGCGCGCGTCGGTCAGCAGTGGAACATGTCCCATCAAGTCATGAAACATATCCGGCGCCGGGGTGTAGCCCAACTCTTCGGGGCGGCGAATGAAATCTGTCGAAGGAAACCGGCACTGCGCCAGCAGGGAGAAAAACTCTGCGTCAGGCACAATCCCGTCCACCCGCACCAAGCGCCACCCGCTTTGACGCTCAAGCCGATCGCTAATTTCCGCCAGCAGTGGAATTCGATCTTCGGGAAATGCAATCAGGTCAAGCCCGGCCAGAAATTCATCGCAGGCGCGACCGGGTAGCACTTTGCGCTGATTAGCCAACAACGCGGCCCAAGTGCGATGATCCTCGGCATCGTAGTCAGGAACCGCGACACGATGAATGTCCCACTCTTCGACCCGGGATAATTTCATATCCGCGCGACCGGGTGCCGCGGCCAGGGAGCGTGTGGTATACATCGCAGATTCCTTAATTTATTGATTCCGAAGATATAACTTCAGCGTGTAAAATAAGCCTCTATGGCATTAATTTTAGGGAAGGTTGTCGCTCATTTCCTGACATTTATGCCCTACAATGCGAATATATAAGAATAAATTACACATACAACCGGACCAAAGGACAATAAATGCCAAGTCTTACGCTAGATAAGACCGACTTGAGGATACTGGCGGAACTGCAGCTAAACGGCAGGCTGACCAATGTGGAACTGGCTGAACGCGTTGCACTGTCACCTTCACCCTGTCTGCGCCGCCTCAAACAGTTAGAAGAATCGGGCGCCATTAGCCAATATGTGGCATTACTGGATCCCGCCAAGATCGGTCTCGGCCTGCAGGCCTTCGTGCGCGTCATGTTGGAAAAACGCGGTAATTCACACAATCAGGCCTTTGTCGAAGCGGTGCAACGTTGGCCGGAAGTGATTAATTGCTATGCCATGACCGGTGAAATGGACTATCTGCTTCAGGTCTATTTCGAAGACATGGAGCATTTTTCGCGCTTTGTCATGAACGAGCTATTACAGCAAGCGGGGGTTGAGGACGTAAAATCCAGCTTCGTGCTCAAAGAGTTCAAGCGCACCACCGCGCTACCGTTGACCCATATGCGTTAAACGCGGAAATTAACCAAGAAGAGAGCCCGCTGAGACCATGCCGGCTCTCTCCAGATAGACCAACAGTCAGCGACCGTCACCCTTCATTCGTTTCGACCAAAGGCATCTAATGCGCTTCAAACCGCTGGCCATGCAAGTGTTGCAGCAGATTTTGCTGTATGCCGTCATGTTCTGGCTGATTGTCAGTGCCGTGCGCGCCGGCGTGATGTTCTATCAGGGGCAAAAACGGCTGGAACAGATTCCGGTCACCGTCGCCAACCTGTATATGCCACTGTTGGCGCAAAGCGTCTGGGATATTGAAGTCGCGAGCATCCAGAAAGAACTGGCAAGCATCAGCGCCCTGCCCGGCGTCACCGCCGTCAAGCTTGACACCCGGCTGGGCCAGCACTTGCGCTACGACAAGCAAAGCCAGCCTCAAGAACGCAGTAGCGCCTACCCATTGGATGTGCGTCTGAATCATCGCAATGCGGAATCCCTTGGCACCTTGACGCTGTTCATTTCGAACTCTCCAATCCGCAGCGACATTGTCAGCGACCTGATCAGCGGCATGACACAACGCATCCTCGACTTCGCGGCGTTGGCGCTGTTGATCGTGTTTGTGCTGCGCCGGCGCTTTGTACAACCGGTGCAGCAATTGGCTAAATCGGTGCGCGCCTTTAACCCCAGCGAACCGTCACCGCCATTCAGACTGGAGCAAAACCCGGGGATTCGCGATGAAATGACGCAATTGCTCGACTCATTCAACAGCATGCGCGCCAGCATTAACAAGCACTTGGCCGAGCGCCAGCGCTATGAGCTAGAACTGACCCAAACGCGCGATCAACTGACCGCCAGTGTCGAGGCGCGCACCAACAAACTCAACCAACTGCTTAATTTCCAAACCTTGATTTCCGCCATTTCGTCACGCTTTATCAATATCCCGCTCGACGCGATTGATAACGCCATGAACGAGGCGCTCGGCCAGATCGGCGAATTTATGAGCGTCGACCGCTGTTACCTGATCGCGGTAGACCAGGCCCTGGTGGTCAGCATGGTGCATGAATGGGCGGCCAGCGATATTGCCACCGGCACCGAAGGCATGGACTTCGCCCCGCTAGCCTCGCGCCCCGGGCTATTTGCCGCTTTGCTGCGCGACGGGGTGCTTAATGTACCGCACTGCCGCGCGCTACCCCGCTTTACCGAAAACCTGCCGCAAAGCGATGTCCAAAGCGTGCTATTGATTCGCATTGATTACCTGGGTAGTCCGGTAGGCTTTTTGGGCTGTGACATGGTGCGTTGCGAACGCGATTGGCAAGACGAGGAATTAGTCCAAGCGCGACTGTTGGGCGAAATGTTCGCCAACATGATTATGCGCTGCCAGCAGTTGCAAACCTTGTCGGAAACGCAGCAGAAACTGGAGGAGGCGAATGCTCACCTGGAGCGCATGGCGCTGAGCGACAGTCTGACCGGTATTGCCAACCGGCGTCATTTCGATGAGGCCAAGCGTCAGATGTTCGACCGGGCGCGGCGCAAGAACGAGCCCTTTGCCCTGATTCTGCTGGATATCGATTTTTTCAAAGAGTACAACGATCGCTACGGCCATCAGGCCGGAGACCAGTGTCTGCGCCAACTAGCCAGCGTGCTCAGCGCGCATTCAGACTATCCCGGTGAACTAACGGCGCGCATTGGCGGTGAAGAGTTTGCCGTGCTCCTGCCCGGCATGCAGCACAGCGCCGTGATGGCGCGCGCCGAGCAATTGCGCCAAGCCATCTGGGACTTGAACGTGGAACACCTGGGTTCGCGCGCGGCACAGCGTCTGAGTATCAGTCTCGGGGTCTCCTCAATGGATCACACGCACCAGAGTGTGGAGCGGATGATTGCCGAGGCGGATAGCGCGCTTTATCGCGCCAAGGCCAGCGGCCGCAACTGTATCGGGTAGGTTGGTGATGAGCATAGCGCATCCCAACGGCCGAAAGCCTCGGCATGGATCAATAGCCTGAAACGCCAAAGGCGACCGTGATGGCCGCCTTTGGCATTTTTAGCAGGGTGACGCTTAGCGCGCGTAGCGACGCGACTGAGCGTGATAAGCGTTCCAAGCACCAACCACTGCGCCGATAATCGATTGATTCATCGTATTCTCCTTGATAGATATATTTTGTCTAATCGGCGGTCGCATCACTGCGTACACCGTTTGAACAATCTACCGGTTGAATTCTGATGAAGCGATCAGACAAATCTGAACATAGCATGTAGGGCACTCTTCATGTGCGCCAGTCCCGCGATGCGCGCCGCTCCCGCTACAGCCCCAACCTTTGCCAGATCGTGGAAACAATCCCCGCTTGGTTTAATGTATAGAAATGCAGCCCAGGCACACCGGCTTGCAATAAGCGGTCACACAACTCGGTGACCACGTCGAGCCCCAAGGCGCGAATCGATGCGCTATCGTCGCCATACGCCTGCATGCGCTGGCGCAGCCAGCGCGGAACTTCAGTGCCACAACCATCGCTAAACCGGCAAAGCTGGCTAAAATTGGAAATCGGCATGATGCCAGGCACAATCGGCACAGTGACTCCGCGCTCGCGCACCTCATCAACAAAGCGGAAATAGGCGTCCGCATTAAAGAAATACTGGGTAATCGCCGAATCGGCGCCCGCTTCGATTTTGCGCACAAAGTTATTCAGGTCGTCCTCGGCCGAACGCGCCTGCGGATGAAACTCGGGATAAGCCGCCACTTCGATGTGGAAATGATCGCCGTGTTCGCTACGGATAAACTCGACCAGCTCGTTGGCGTAGCGAAATTCGCCAGCATCCACCATGCCCGACGGCATATCACCGCGTAGCGCCACAATATGGCAAATCCCCTGCTGACGGTATTCGTTGAGAATCGCGCGCAGCCCGCTGCGGGTCGAACCGATACACGACAGGTGTGGCGCGGCGGTCAGCCCTTCACTACAAATTTCGCGCACGGTGTTCAAGGTACCGTCATGAGTACTTCCGCCCGCGCCATAAGTGACCGAGAAAAACTCGGGGTGAAATTGCGCTAGCTGCTGACGCGTATTGCGCAAGCGCGCCATGCCCTCCGCTGTTTTAGGCGGGAAAAATTCGAAACTGAAATTGGTTTTGCTTTCGCTCATATTCTCCGCCATGAATCCTGATGCATCGTTATTTTTATTTGTATATCAATATCCGGCATGTTGGTTGACGCTGAACGTCAACCAACATGAATCAACGATTAATAGCGATAGTGATCCGGCTTGTAAGGACCACTTTGGTCCACGCCGATGTAGTTGGCCTGTTCAAGCGACAACTCGGTCAATTCGACGCCAATGCGTTTCAGATGCAGGCGCGCGACCTTCTCGTCCAGCTGCTTGGGCAAGACATAGACCTGTTTCTGATATTGCTCGCCGTTCTGGAACAGTTCGATCTGCGCCAGAACCTGGTTGGTAAACGAGTTGGACATGACAAAGCTGGGGTGGCCAGTCGCGCAACCCAGATTCACCAGGCGGCCTTCGGCCAACAGAATAATCCGCTTACCATCCGGGAATACAATATGGTCAACTTGCGGCTTAATGTTTTCCCAGCGATATTGGCGCAGACTGGCGACTTCGATTTCAGAATCAAAGTGGCCGATATTGCACACGATGGTCTGATTGCGCATCGCTCTCATGTGATCATGGTTGATCACATTAACATTACCGGTGCAGGTAACAAAAATGTCCGCTTTATCCGCGGCCCAATCCATGGTGACCACACGATAGCCCTCCATCGCCGCTTGCAGTGCGCAAATCGGATCAATTTCGGTCACCATCACCGTGGCGCCCAGGCCACGCAGACTTTGCGCGCAACCCTTGCCAACATCGCCGTAACCGGCAATCACGGCCACTTTGCCAGCGATCATTACGTCGGTTGCGCGTTTGATTCCGTCCACCAGAGATTCGCGGCAGCCATACAGATTATCGAACTTGGATTTGGTTACCGAGTCGTTGACGTTAAAGGCGGGGAACGGCAGGCGCCCTTCTTTGTGCAACTGATACAGGCGATGCACGCCGGTGGTGGTTTCTTCGGTCACGCCTTTAATCTCGGACAGACGCTTGGAGTACCAATGCGCATCCAACGCCAGATGGCGCTTGATCGCGGCGAACAATTCAGTTTCTTCGTCGTTGGTCGGATGAGCAATTACACCCAAGTCCTGCTCCGCGCGCGCGCCCAACATCAGCAGCAAGGTGGCGTCGCCGCCATCGTCGAGAATCATATTGGCCGGCTGACCTTCAGGCCACTCGAAGATGCGGTGGCTATATTCCCAATACTGATCCAGGCCTTCACCCTTAAAGGCAAATACTGGAATTTCAGCGGCGGCGATTGCCGCGGCGGCATGGTCTTGCGTCGAGAAAATATTGCAGGAAGCCCAACGAACTTCGGCACCCAGCGCCACCAAGGTCTCAATCAGCACGCCGGTCTGAATCGTCATGTGCAACGAGCCGGCAATACGCGCGCCACGCAGCGGCTGCGAATGGCGATACTCTTCGCGCAACGCCATCAGGCCGGGCATTTCGGTTTCGGCGATCGACAGTTCCTTGCGGCCCCAAGCCGCCAACTGTAGGTCTGCTACCAGGTAATCAGTGAATTCAGCCATCGTGTCTTTCCTATTCACGAGGCCGGTGGGATGCGCTCACCCGCATCCCATGTCCGGCACGGGTTGTCAGGTAAGCGCCGTTTTCAAACCGGGCCTGGGACGAATGCATCGTCTCGCAGCGCTCCCCGGAATATCGGCCCCCTTAGGGACCGCAAGCTTCAATTACAAACCAGCATCGGCGCGCAGCGCCTCGGCCTTGTCCGTGCGTTCCCAGCTGAACTCCGGCTCTTCACGGCCAAAGTGACCGTAAGCCGCGCTCTTGCTGTAAATCGGCCGCAGCAGATCCAGCATCTGGATAATCCCCTTAGGGCGCAGATCAAAGTGACGTTTCACCAGTTCGACGATTTTGTCATTGGCAATCCGTCCGGTGCCGAAGGTGTCGATTGCAATCGAGGTCGGCTGCGACACGCCAATCGCGTAGGAAATCTGGATCTGACACTGACGCGCCAGGCCCGCCGCCACAATATTCTTGGCGACATAGCGCCCTGCGTAGGCGGCTGAGCGGTCGACCTTGGACGGGTCTTTACCGGAGAACGCGCCACCGCCATGCGGCGCGGCGCCGCCATAGGTGTCGACGATGATCTTGCGCCCGGTCAGGCCGCAATCGCCCATCG
>Ga0302155_10001770_pt1 | contig 15288 bp, 16 predicted proteins | sample I_Bog_N3_1_FD_193508 | JGI IMG/M metagenome (GOLD analysis project Ga0302155, IMG submission 193508) | Peat permafrost microbial communities from Stordalen Mire near Abisko, Sweden - I_Bog_N3_1 | ecosystem: Environmental > Terrestrial > Soil > Wetlands > Peat | place: Sweden: Abisko, Stordalen...
ATGTTCTCACGCGCTTGCCGACACAGCGGGCGAGTGAAATCGAGCAGTTGCTTCCGCATAAGTGGCAGCCGGTTTAATTACGCAAGGCGTGATGCCCAGACGCATACACATAACTGGCAGCCACTTAAACTTGGTTAACTCACTAACCTAAGGACATAGAATGCTCATTGTCTTCAGTGGCCTTCCAGGTAGCGGAAAAACGACTATCGCAAGTGACCTTGCCACCAGAATAAGTGCCGTGTATCTGCGGATCGATACGATTGAGCAGGCTATTCGAGACTCCGGTGCTCTTGCACAAGATGTAGGGCGGAGTGGTTACATGGTCGCCAATGAGCTTGCTCTGAGCAATCTTCGTTTTGGCAACACGGTCATAGTTGACTGTGTTAACCCCGTAATCGAAAGCCGAAAGGCGTGGAGCGATATCGCCGCACGCTCTGGTGCTCCATTAGTGAACGTCCAACTGATCTGCTCTGATAAACATGAACACCGGCGCCGGGTAGAAACCAGAAAGATCGATATTCCTGGGCTGACTCCACCAACCTGGCAATCTGTACTGGATCACGAATATGAGGCGTGGGAAAGCGCTCCGTTTAATATAGACACAGCTTTGACGTCTCCGGCACAGGCGGTGGCGATGATTACCGAACGATTTTACTTAAGGAGTAGCGCCAGCTAAAAGCCAAAGGTCACAAGGTATGATTAGCAAAGGTGTTATAGCGGTATGCTTGCCGTGAAATTAACAAAACAGATCACGCATTAACACTCAGACGCCCCAATCTCCTCCATGAACTCCTTTAGAAAATGCTCGAGACTTTGATGTCTTTTGGCCGCAATGCGCGCGCCTTCCTGTGTTTGGAAACCGGAGGCTAGCTTGAGCAGCTTGGTGTGGAAGTGCTCAATAGTGAAGCGCTTATCCTGGTACTCCCTATCTAATGCCATCGGATTGGTAAAGTCGTATAATGCTGACCCCATACGTCCAGCAATATAAAAACACCTCGCTACCCCCACCATACCTATAGCGTCAAGCCTATCACTATCTTGGAGTATTTTGGCTTCGATTGTGGTCGGTTTCAGTCCCGCGGAAAAGCTGTGACTCTTTACTGCGTGAGCTACAGCAAAAACCTTTGATTCTGACCATCCTAAACCAGCTAAAATTGTGGAGGCTTTTTCTGATGAAAGAGTTGAAGCTTTGGCCCGCAGTGGTGAGTTTTTTTCGACAGCAACACAATCATGCAAAATGGTGGCGGCCAAAAGTATTTCGAGATCCCCACCTTCTATTTTCTGAATCACTCTGGCGTTAATCCAAACACGATGGACATGCGAAAGATCATGCGAGCCATCTCCACGGTCCTCAGGAAGGTACTCCAGCAAATCTGTGGCCAAACTCTGATACGGAAAAAACGGGTCATCAATCATTTGTAGCATCTCGTTGAACGGAATGACAATCTACGATCACTATCAAATTTTTCCAATCGAAATCTATCATTTTCTTTGATTTTCTGCGTTGACGGTATGCCAACTCACTACATTCGCTCTAGCAATCACGAACGACCGCTATGGCGAATTATCGATGCGACAACCGCACTACTGCTTCAGGCGCATTTCGGTCCAACGAACAAGGGTACCTATCTCGTCATGAACTACCTCTGATCATGAAAGTTATGACCCGGCTGACTGTGACATAACACTGAACACCGCCCAAAGGCATCCCGTATGAGACGACAATCATCCACCTTCAAAACGGTAAATCAAGAACCCAACGGTGTCGAACTTACGAGCCAACCTCTTAATAACTAGCTGTATTAGCTACTCGGCCAATCGCTCGCCACTGGTGTGCGAGATCCTTGGAAGGACTTAACTTTATTTTCCAGTTGACCCCGTCAACTCGTGCATAATTTCGCGGAAACGCAACCCGAATTTATACTACCGAAGCCCCATGCATTTGAACAGCACGATCTCATGACCAGCTTCGAAGCACGAACTAGTCGGAGCTAAATATCTAGTGCTTGTGTTAAACATATGGCCAAGGTGCATTAATAGGCTTCTTCTCTATGTGTACAACATATAAAATCAGCAGTAAAAAACAGATAAAATACGACACGCTATAGGTGGCGAGTAAAAAAGATGCTGACCTGCCATCTAGCCCACCATAGAACACGCTTCCGACATAAACGCTGTATATCATGACATTGATGACGAGCTGCGGAACCAGAGTATTTCCTAACGCCCTAATATGTGAGCTTACGAGCATTAAAAGCCCGGTAACCAAAAACATCGAAGTAACACTCTCAATCAAGTAAGGACGACCAGCCAACATTTCGTGACTGATACCGAACAGAAGAAGTATGCTTTTACCAAAACCTAGAAATATAACCAACGGTAAAAACATACTCATGACCAGCAAGCCAAACGCTTCCAATGAGAGTCCAACCTTTGCTTTACGAGTAACATAAATACTGTGGATTTGTGTAAACGCTGACACCGGAATTGCCATTAGCGAAACTATGCTTATGGCAATCGAAAAAATTGACACCAAGTCTTTATCGACGAGAAAAAGCTTTTTGTTGACGATGAAAAAGGCAAATCTTTGCAGTGCAAGGCCTATCCCAGTAGGGGCGCCCAATGTAAATAGCTGCTTGAACAAAAGCGGTTGAAATTTAACGCCCCATACATCTAACTTTCTGGCTCTGTAACAGTAGTACACTAGCTCAATAGCCGAACAACCCAGCATCAACTGTACTATTATCAGCGAGGAGTTCTCAGAGGGCAGTTTGAAAAAAACGTAAAGCGACGAGAACATCAGCGGTATAAAATTAACTAGCCGGGCAACGCTACTGGTTCCGTCTTTGACGTGAGCCTCAAAAAAACAATTAAAAAAGCTATTAAATATATAAACCATTATATAGCTTAGGTAAGTGTACTCAACGCTGATTGCGCTATAGTTCAAAGGCAGTACAGCTAGCTCCTTCGTTGAAGAGAAAATTACTAATAGACATGCAAAGCCTACTAGAACGGCTGAAATAAATGCCATAGCTAATGACGATATAAAAATCTCCTCTGCCCCTCGCTCTTGATTTTTACTGGTCAAATTCCCAACAGCCATAAACATAAATGTTGCTATTGTAGCTGGAAATATAAAAGCTGAAGAGATGTAGCTAAAGAACGCAAACTCACCCATGTTCTTGTTGGCTATTAACACCCCAACCAGCGCCATACTTACGTAAGGAAAAAACCGGTTCGCGGTAAATCTAAAAATATTTTCACGATAGAATGAAAAATACTCCATTGTTTTTCTTTTGGTTTTATTCACGGACACCTCCACTTCTTATTATTTCTGCAACTCAGATCATCAATGAGTCTGAAACGGAATTGAAATCGAAATTTATAATATTTATAGCTTGTACAGAACCAAAAGCTTTCAAATACTCAAAACTGGTGTTTGGAGGCAAGTCAATCATCCTCCCGGCCTTGAGGGCCAATTCAGTTACTGTCGTTTTCTTATCGATCAATGCCCATAAAAAGGCTGCCGACTTGGGAAGTTCCAATACTGGAGTAGCGTCCATCACCAGATAGAACTTTGATTCGCTACTAACTACCCGAGCAAGTTTCGTTTTTGAAACGACCATCGGAGTTCCATCATACTTCGCTAGAGCAATCCTAGGTTCGATGAAAAACTCAGCATCTGTCATTCGGCCTTCTATCATCCGGTAGTCACAGACAAACTGGTGGAAATTATTGACGCGCTGAATGTAAAAATCTATTTGCTGGGAATGGTGACATGGTACGTGAGAAATTAGCTCAAGATAATATCTGAGCGCTAAATGTCCGTCCCCAAGAAACTGAGTTGCGTAGCGCATCTGCCATTTCTCCAGTATCGACGTAGCGCCCTTCATCGCCAAAAGCATATTAAAACTATGTTTAACTGCATTATTTGCACTTAGTGACGCAGAAACTTTGTCTCCAGCCAAAAGAAACCCATTGCAAACCTTCAATGAGCGCTCAGTATTTAAAAAACACAACTCAGCTAAGCAAGACCTGAATACATCCACATTAAATTTTTCTTTCAAACCATCAAATTTTGAAGATTGAGTAAGGCCAATACCAGAGTAGACACGATGACATAATAATAACTGGTAGTTTGTTGCGCTCGCCAAGTCGACGCCGCTTTGAATGTACGATAGGACGCTCTCCAGTTTGGACAGCGAAATACTAGTTATTTCGATTGGACGATCACTCTCTTCAACGACAAGCACCTCAGCCTCTTCACAACTGTCAAAGACAGCATACACGTCGTAATCTGAGTTGGGTGTGCCAATGCCTTCGGCGATTGAGCCAGACAAAAAACTAAACAATGGTTTCTTTTTGTTTGAAAAAAATCCATTAATAACACCTGAAACAACTTCCAGCTCTTCCGCTGATGGAAGTAAAGCGTTTTTTATTTCTTTAAGTGACATTTGCTGATGCCTTTGAGTTCAAAATTATTAATCTTCAATAACTAGAATTGCCACATGTTACGCATTAGGTATGCGGCTTCAGTAGATTCTTGGTTTTCGCCGAAATCCGTCAGGTACAGGAACGGGAGCCGATGCGGATCATCAGAAGGTTTTTAAAAAGGCATCTGACGAACGTCTCAAGTGAGCGCTGATATGGCTTTCGTAGGAATACTGGGAGCTTTAAAATTCTTGAGAGAAGCATATTTTGGCCTTCCGTGGCATGTTGCTTAAACTAGTCAGTTTCACAACGTATCAGTTTTCCGTAGCAACATGATATCAATGCAACATCACAAGCTCTGGTTCTATCCCTAGATCCTCCGCATCTACGGGGGTTCGCTCTTGTAGATGTCGAGAATTAACTAATGCTCATATTTTGAAGTGCTGAGTGTCAAGTCAATTTTCACATTTCAAAATATTTCAGAAAAAATTTGACAACTCCTAGATCGTTGTCTAGGTTTGAGCGTGAAGTGCAAACACTTCGGAAACTAAACAACTAAAGGACTAACTTATGAACGCAACTATTCGTGTACTCACCGACAAAGAGCAAAAAGCAGTAAGTGCTTCCACCACTTTCCTCAATAGTGGTGGCGGTGGCGGCGGCGGTGTTGCGGCCAAGGCATGATTCATTCACTATTTTGCATAGTGATTAAAGGATAGTTTTGAGCACATGGATGTGCATCATAGCTCTGGAAAATGCCCACATTTTAGACTTTATAAGTCTTTCAAGTGGGCATGAAGCTACCAAACTTGGTGTGTCAGGATGACAGCAACTAGAAAAATGGACTTGGGACTACAACTCAAGGATAGTGGCTACGCACTATTACCACGTTTTGATTCCAGCTACAGACTAATAGATTGTTATCCATCCTACGAAAATCTCTTTGATGGAATGCCTCTGTTACAAAGATTATTTGACGGGCTTAGCGACCGTTTGAAGTCTTACTTAGTACAACCTATTGTCATGGCTTATGAAAATGATGGTCAGGCGTTTACCCATATAACGCCAGCACGAAGTGATCAGAAGTCCATGACCGCTCTTCGAGGCCATACGGACGGTGCCTTTTTATATCTGCCCAATGAGCTTGCCCCCAAAGAGCTGGCAGTCCCTGAGGTTATTGGACTTTTTTGTATCCGTAACCCCGCAGGGGTCTCTACAACAATCTATACACTTAGCGAACTAAAACGTCGGCTATCAAACAAAACTTGGCTTCAGCTACAGAAGCCAACGTTCCTAATTGGCGTACAGGCTAGTTGGGATATGCCTCTAGATTTTGATCTCCATACCATTGCAAGACCTTTGGTGATCACCGGAAGCGATGGGTATGAATTAATTAGATTCAGTCATTCAGGGGTAAAAAGCCTCGGCATTGAAGCCGAGAAAGCCCTCAATGAGTTGAAGAGCATGCTCCCTTCTGTCGAAGTTAACTTGAAGCTGAATCCTGGTGACTTATTGTTAATCCACAATCATAGGAGCGTTCATGGCCGGGCAGCGGCTCCGAACATTGAAAGTATGATTGCCAGGCGTCGCTGGTTGTTGCGTTTCTATGCCCATAACGTTGGACCTTTTAATCACGACGTCGATGAATGGCGTCAGCTAAGGCGTGTGTGATGACTATTCAAGAAAAGTATCTATTTCCTCCTTCCTTTCAAGATTTTTTTGAGTTAGCCCAAGCTTTAGAGAAGCGACAACTAGCGGGTACTGCAGAGGTGGTACGTCATTATGAAGAGGTGTTATCAACTGTTTTCGGTGGACTAAGTTGTGTGGCTGTGAGTTCAGGCTCTGCTGCTTTACACGCTGCATTGGTCGCCAGCGGTGTAAGTGCGGGCGATGAAGTCTTAGTGCCTGGTATTGCGCCTATTCCTACAATTCTTCCAATACTAGCAGCCGGTGCTAAACCTGTCTTTGTAGACACTCAAAGTACCCACTCGATTAGCATAAATATTGACTCGATTGCCGCTGTCATCACAAAAAAAACTAAAGCGGCTATTTTTCTGCCGCTTTGGGGATACTCGGCGGACTGCCAAGAAGCCGTAGCTCTATGTCGCTCAAATGGGATTAAGACAATTGAAGATGCTGCACAGTCTTTTTTGACTATCGACGGTGGTATTAAGGTTGGGACCATAGCAGATTATGGATGTTTTTCTACGCACGACAGGAAATTACTTTCTACGGGAGAAGGCGGTTTTGTCTTATGTAAGGATCCCAAGGATGCTGAGCGTTTGAGACGTTTTACTCGACTGGGTGGTATGAAAGGGATCGAGTATGGACCCAATTACAAGCTTTCCGGTCTTCAAGCGGCCCTAGGTATTTCTCGTATCGAAAGTGCTCATCTACAAATTTTCAGCCGAGCGGATATTGCCTCAAATATTTTGACGCGGCTTGCAGGTGGATTCTGGAAGGAAATACAGACGTCTGTAGGTAGCAAGCCTAATTATTATTTGCTTGCGTTATATCCAAGCTTCGGTGACGTGAACGAAATACAATTGCAGCTTCAGCAGCTTGGAATTTCAACCGACTTCAATACCTATGGAGCCGCTCAATATAGAAAAGAGCTTTTCCAAGCAAGTGACCTGGAATTACCGAACGCTATTGAGTGTATAAGATCGTGCGCAACGATTCCGGTGCATCCTGATATAACAGAAGACTCGATGACGTTAATCGCCGATGCGTTGAATACTATTGCCCATCGTTTTTCCTAACCATTAATAGAGTTCCATATGATGTCCCGGAATCGTACATTTATTCTCATCAAGCCTGATGCTGTGCATAGAGGGCTAGTAGGCAAGGTGTTGTCAAGGTTCGAAAATTGCGGCTTCAAATTTATTGCGATGAAAATGTTCCAGATCACCGATGAAGTTTTTTACACACTATATCCTTCAATTAAGGGTAAGCCTTTTCATGATCAATTTTATGCACTCATGAATTCAGGGCCTTCTGTCGCGATGGTCTTGGAAGGACATGAAGCTGTTAAATCTGCTTTCGACATTTCCGGTCCTTCACGATGTCCAGAGCTAGACACGACAAACTCTATAAGAAAGTCATTTGCTTTATGGACTGGCGCTGATGTCATTCATCGTGCTGATAGCGTTGAAGACGCCCAGGCTCAGATTGAACTAATTTTCAGTCATAAAGAGCTACTCTCTTATTACAAACTGGGTGAAGAGTTTACTAGTCAAGAGGCATGGGATTCCTATGGAAGTCGTTGGAGTTGACCTACCTTCAGTCGAGTTATGGCACAGTGAGCTAATCGAGATAAGTGTTATCGGAAAAACCATCTCAGTTCCTGTTAGCGTCATTCTTGATTTAGTTTATTATGATGACGGAGATCTAATTTTCTTATCGGGGTCGTTGATTGAGGGTATCGGCAACCTTTTGTCCGACCTTGATGTATATGTGGTAAAGAAAAATAAACTATTTCTTTCAAATACTATAGAGAAAAACCATGATGCGGTGCGGGTATTTTTAAGCGTAGATTCATCATCTGGAAATTCCGTAGCAACATATGACTATATTCCTCAGTACGCATTAAATGTGGAAGTAGAGTATTGGACGTTTGCGGATGTTGAACGCCTAATTAACGGGGTTAATAAAAAATCTTCCGCTTCAGCTTTTTTTGGATTATCACCTAAACTCGACCTGCCTTCTTTTAAAGCTTCGAGGCTTGTCCACAATATTGTCACGGCAACTCCTTTAGTAGGGTACGAGTGCCTTGCCTCATTCGTATCCTCATTTCATCTGCCATCCTATTGCTTTATGCGATTCAATTCTTTAGCTGGTTCCTACGAGGATTTCAAAGACCTTGCTGGAGTCTATATGTCCGGTGATCCTTTACGCGCTTACGACTTAGCTAGAGAGTTTGTAACTGTGCAAATGCACGCGTTGACCCACCTTCATTTTAATACTAACTTCCGCAGAAAGTGGTTGCTGACATACTTACAGAAACTGCCTTTCGAGTATGATTCTGTAATATCTCGCTATACCGAGCTGGTTTATGAGCCGACTGTGATTGGCTCACTAGAGCATAAATTTCTTGAATTGGTCAGATTTTTAGGAGACGTATTCTCTGCTTTCGGATCTACGTTAGAGAACTCTCCGGCCTTTCTTGATGCGAGAGAATTGTTATTTCGCTGCAATGACTTTAACGGAACGTCAGAGGACGCAGAAACGCAAAGAATAATTAGTTTTCGACGGATGGTGATTGGAGATAAATCATTCGACGTTCAGATGCTGCTGACTAGAGATTATTGGCGTTGATCTTCAGAGCTATGCTGCTGTTAATTGAGAGAATCGCAGCTCCTTCGAAAAGTCATCCGTAAATCTGTAAGTATCGGTAGCCTCACCCTCGGGCACTGGTTGATATGTCCACCCAAGCCACAGCAGAACCATCTTCTGGTGGCCCTTTCCGCGCAATCGCAGCAGCGCTTGCTGACCTACCTTGAGCTAATCACCTTGCCACAGGGCAAGGTCCTCTACGAATCCGGCGATGCCTTGTGCCATATCTATTTTCCGACCGACGCCATCATTTCCCTGTTGTATGTGATGGAAAACGGTGCCTCTGCGGAGATTTCAGTGGCCGGCAATGAGGGCCTGATCGGTATCGCCATTTTCATGGGCGGCGAAACGCCCAACAATGGGAAAATACGTTAACGACCTACGCCTACCCCGTGCTGGAAAATTTAAGCGCCAAAGAGGTGACCACTGAGCATGTACTCAAAGTGCTCACCCCGATATGGCAGGTCAAGCCAGAAATGGCTTCCCGTGTGCGTAACCAAATGGAAATGATGCTCGACGCGGCCAAGGTAGGGGGCTGCGTGAAGGAGAAAATCCAGCCAAGTGGCATCGGCCAGCCTTGCTAGAGATGCATTCCCAACGGGCACGAGAAAAAGCCTAGCTTTTCTGTTGGTCTCAAAAATAAAGATCAGCTGCTGAAAAAATCTAAAGGGCTGAAAAAATAAATTTTCTTCAAGCAAAGAAAATACATGGCGATATAGCGCAGGTAAGACTCGCGGCTCTTGCCGTTCCTGTGTCTCACGGCTAGATGCATCAGGCTGAACTATCGCTTTTCAACCCTTTCCAGGAAGCAATACGTGACCGAAGTGAACCATCCGACCTTTAAACAGGCGTTAAAAAGAAACCTCAAACGCATCCTCACCTACTGGGCCCAACTCACTGTCCTTCTGGGTGGGCTGGGTACGCTTTTGGGAATTTATACGATATCGACTTACACGACGGCTATCGGCCGTCCTGATCTCATGGCAGCAGCGCTTGATGCAAAGTCAGATCTGGTGACATGGCTGGCCATCCTCGCTCTCGTGGTGGCCGCCTACTTCTTCATTCTCATGACGTCGAGCATTCTGTTTGGGCTTGCCGTATCGCTGTTTAACGATAGTCCCGAGCACCAACCCGACGTCGTTAGGGTGCTTGTCCTGCCGGTACTGCTAGGAATAGCCGCACTGATGGGATTAATCTTTCAAGGGCCAGAGATCAGCGACAATAAAAAACTGTTATGCGCGGCTCTGTATGTCGGTTTGACACTCTTGACACTACACATGAGCCCGAAGTTCAAAGAGGCTTTAGCTCTATGCGCAACCAAGCCTGTGCGTGCAAGTGCACGGGGTGAAGGAGTACCTGAAAAGACACCAAGCAAGGGCGCTCGTGTTGCTCTGCTGGTCACGCTAGCATTCTGCCTTTTGGGGGCTGTCGTATCAGCCGTGTTGCCCGCCAGCCTCATCCTGAAAGCCTACTCTGGCGAAGACACGCCAGAAGCGGTAACCAAGCTGATGGCCATCTCGATTCTTTCCGCCGGTATGACGTTGATCCCGGTGGTGATTTTCTATGCAAGCAAGGCCGATATTTTTAAAAGGGTTTTGCAGTGCGTAGCAGCGGCTTTCGTAGCCTTGGTGATCATCATTGGAGTTTCACCTGGTGGCTCTCTGACCATCGTGTACTCGGCGGCTTCTCTCATGAAAGTCCGCGACCCAGCCGAAGCCAAATTTCTACTGACTGAACGTTACGCAAACGAAGACTTCGATACCCAGATATGGGGTTCGGTAGAAACCGTACGCAATCAACCACTGATTTCAGCGTTCCCGCTGTTTTCCTTTGGGGATGTGTTGCTGCTTTGCCCGGTTAAACTGATCAAAACCGAACTCAAGAATTGGCCAGAAGAGTCCTCCTACTGCGTTGTTACCAAAAACAGCAAGGCGACCCGCATGCCACGAAAGTCCGAAGTGACGACCCCGGCCAAAAAGTCGATCGAGGCCGAGTCGCAAAAACCTAGCGCTTAAGTTTGATCGTCAGGTCGGCAGGGCCGTGGCGGGCATCAGTTGAGGCAGACGGCGATCGCTACGCTGCTTGATGCAGACTCATCTTCGTTGCGGTGAATGATCCGCAACAACGGCAACAGGCACTGCAAGATTTGCAAGGACAACTGACCGCGACCTTGCTGAACCAGCAGATCTTGACGCTTTTGCAGTGCTGGCTCCTTTACTGGAACTAAAGGCGGGTCGACTGTTAATCAACGGAGCCCTATCCAATGTCGAGGTGTGTGACGCTATGGTTCATGGCGGGCCCTACCTGGCGGGCTGTACACAGCTTGCTGCAAGCCTCTCACAACGCTCCTGCAAAAAACTTCGCAACTGCGTGATCACCGGCGTCAGCCGGGAACGGTGGGCGCAAATAAGATGCAGGGGCGAAGGTTCGCAATAACTGCTGGGGAATACATCGACGAGCCGTCCAGCGAGCAAGTCGGGGATCAGGTCCAGACGAGATTTGTAAACCAGCCCCTTCCCTGCGATCGCCCAGCGGCGAACAGCATCGGCATCATCACTGATGCGGTCACCGGAAACGGCCACCGTCCGTTCCCCCTCGGGCAGGGTGAAACGCCATCGCTCGTGCACCTGTTCACTCCACACGAAACGCAGGCAGTTGTGCTGACGCAGGTCATCGACGCTCTTCGGCAGGCCATGCCGCTTCAGGTATTCCGGAGAGGCACACAACGCACGGCGATTGTTCTCGATCAACGGCAAGGCGACCAACGATGAATCGGCCAGCACGCCATAGCGCACGACGGCGTCGAGGGGCTGGCGCATCAAGTCGGCTGCGCGGTCACTCATCCGCACATACAGCGAAAGCCTGGGATGCTGGTGTTGAAACTCATCCATCCAGGCCAGCATCAGATTCCGGCCGAAATCGGAAGGCACAGACAGCCTGAGAGGTCCCGATAGCTCGCAATGGTCGTGCGCCAACGCCGCGCGCCCCTGCCGTTGCGCCTCCAGCAAGGCCAGTGCGTAGGGTAAAAACCGTTCCCCCTCTTCGGACAATTGCAGGCTGCGCGTCGATCGCGTGAACAAGCGCGTGTTCAGTTCCTTTTCCAGCCGCTGCACGGCAGCACTGGCCAGGCCCGGTGAGATGTTCAACTGACGTGCAACCTCAGAGAAGCTCACAGACTCAACTGACCGAGCGAAAATTTCCACATCATCCAATCGAATCATTTTCTTGAAACCACGGAAAGTGTTACCGGGAGAGGCCTATTTTTCCTCGAATACAGGAAAGACACAATGTCCACTCCCTGACGCGTGCGCTGCCATCAAACCCGCCACGCGTTTTAACCCTCTTCGGAGAATGTGCGCATGAAAGCCGTTGGCTTCTTTCACAACCGCCCTGTTGATCATCCACAGGCCCTTGAAGATGTTGAATTGCCGACACCCGAGTTGCGCGACCATGATCTGCTGGTCGAGATCAAGGCTGTTTCCGTGAACCCGGTCGACACCAAGATCCGCGCCAATGGCGATGTTCCGCACAATGCCCCGCGCATCCTCGGCTGGGACGCGGCCGGCATCGTCCGCTCGGTTGGCACCCGCGTGACGCTATTCAAACCAGGCGACCGGGTCTGGTATGCAGGCGATATAACACGACCCGGCAGCAACGCCGAACTACAGGCGGTCGACGAACGGATCGTCGGCCCAATGCCAGAGTCCCTGGACTTTGCCGATGCGGCTTCATTACCGCTGACCGCCATCACCGCCTGGGAATTACTCTTCGACCGCCTGCGGATCCATGAAGCCGATCCGACCGAAGCGCGCGTATTGTTGGTGGTGGGTGCGGCCGGCGGCGTGGGCTCCATCCTTACTCAACTCGCCCGTCGCCTGACCGGTATCACAGTCATTGGCACGGCTTCACGAACAGAAACCCGTGAATGGGTTCTCGAGCATGGCGCTCATCACGTCATTGATCATCGTCAAGCCTGGGCACCACAACTGGCGGCGCTGGGCGTCACAGAAGTGGACTATGTGGCAGGGCTCAACGAAAGCGCCGGCTACGTGCCGCAAATCGCTGCGGTCATGCGGCCCGAGGGCCAGTTCGCCCTGATCGACGATTCAAAAAACCTGGATATCGGCCCATTCAAATCGAAGTCGATCTCCATCCACTGGGAGCTGATGTACACCCGCTCCATCTTCAGCACACGCACCCTCGCTCGTCAGCATGCCTTGTTGCGTCGCATCGCACAGTTGATTGATCGAGGCGACCTGGTCCACACGCAAACCCTTCGAATCGAAAGTATCGATGCCGCCGCCCTGCTGAAGGCGCACGCGCTTGTCGAAGCCGGCGACATGATCGGAAAAGTCGTCCTGGCTCGCTGATTCGCCCCCCAAAAACCTGTTCAGATTCGGAATCCCCATGACTTTCCAGACCATCACCACCACCCGGCTCAACCTGAATGCCGCTTATGAGCTGCTCGCACAAGCGCGTCGAGCCTGTGCTGAGCGGGGCTTTGCGGCCACTATCGCGATTACCGATGCCGGCGGCCATCTGCGGGTATTTGAACGAGCAGACAATGCCCCATTCCTGACGGCTTCAGTGGCAATCGACAAGGCGTGGACCGCAGCCTCGTTCGGCATGTCTACGTCCCAATGGAATCAATACATGGCCGAACCGACCGTGGCACCTCTGGCTCACCATCCACGGTTGATGCCTGTGGGTGGCGGTGCGCCGATCATCATAGACGGCCAGATTGCAGGAGGTATCGGGATCTCCGGCGGCTCTTCGGTACAGGATCACGAAGCCGCCGAAGAGGCACTTCGAGCGATGAATCTGATCGGATAAAAGGTGTTCCACGGTAACGGCTTCGAGGGATCAGCCCTTCGAAACCGCAATGGCAACCACTCTCCCCCTCACCTGCCCTGACCTGTCCCGGGTCGCCCAAGGCTTCTTCGTTCAAGCAGATCCGACGCCGCTTGAACGCTGGATTGAAAACACCTCGACCTAACCAGCCCCCGGTTGCAGTGGTATCTAGGCCGCTGGCCTGGGCATCACCTTGCATTCCCGCATCGGCCTGCCGGCCGATCTCTGCGTGATCGACGACCTGCCGACGCTACCGATCCGGCTACGTGCTGCACCACGCCGAACGGGAAGCGCCACCTGAAGTCGAACAACTGGTGACACTGGTCCGCATGAGCCTGGAATGCCAGGCGTTCAACCTGCCCCTGATGACATCTTTGCTCTGACGGACCTGGCGCGGTTAAATCCATGCACGGCACGGCAGTCCTGTACAAAGCCGACGGCAATTTTTCTCAACACAGGGATACTCCCTGTTTATAGGCTTGGTGGCGTCAGCTTGTCTGTACCGTCTAGTGACGTCTCATGCAGCTGAACTAGCTCGCAAGCTTGTTCTATCGGCATTTGGGTAAGCGGCTAGAACAACGTAGGCAATGGGGACTTGATTCCGAAAATGATCGCATATCGGTCACGCACCGGCCTTAAATGCATGGCTGCAAGGTTTCGACTACAGCTCGCTGACACCGCCAACTGAGCCAGAAATTTGCCACTCGGCACCGCCTCTACAAGCCTGATCTCCACCAGACAATGTAGGCGACCGTGCGATTTGTGGCATGTAGCTAACCTCCCAGCCTTGACTTTTCAAAACGCGTCTTTTCTGGGAATGCGTTGCACCGGGTCATAGAAGAATATCTCCTCGGCGATTCGGTCACCTTCCCATCGCTGATAAGCGAGTTCTGCCATGCGGGTCACCGATCCATCAAGCCACTCGAAATGAAAGATCCAATGAATGACGACCTTGTCCCCGCTCACGAACACTGGGCGAATACACTTCGAGGACACAGATTTCGCTTGTGCCATGATCTGACGTTCGTGCGCCACATGCACGTTTCGCCCGACTCTTGGCACCGCCTGGTTCTCCTGCATAGAAGAATCCTCCGTGTAAAACTCCTCACACGCCTCAGCATGTGCATTCTCTTCAACTCGCGCGATGAAGCGCTCAAGCGTCTCGGCAGTGGGCATAGTTTTCTTGGTCGAATTAACGGGAAGTTTGACTCGGTATGGCCGGCTAAGCCGGACGTACATCCATTGACTCCAAGGTCGGCCAGCCGAAGCGCTGACAGAGCCTTTCCACATGGGACAAATAGCTGGCGAGATCGACATAGTTTGTATGACGGTCACTGTCGATGAAACGCTTGCCTCCTTTGGGGTCGAAGTCGTCAGATTGTTTCCATGCTTCGAAGGCACGTGCCACCGATGGCTGCCGAAGTCGGTCGTTGATGTGGCGGGCAACCAGGTGAGCCATCTGTTCAATCAGCGGGTAGATCCCGGCGGCGACCTCTGCAAAACCCACGGTAAACAGCTCATGATGCTGACGGTTGAAGACGTTCAGATACTGCATGACACGCTGCCCGTTGGTATCGAACAAGCTCGCGTCCAAGTACGGCGCTTGCACACGGTAACCTGTCGCCAACAGGATTAGGTCAACCTGAATCCGGCTGCCATCCTGAAATTCGA
>Ga0302155_10001776_pt1 | contig 15274 bp, 9 predicted proteins | sample I_Bog_N3_1_FD_193508 | JGI IMG/M metagenome (GOLD analysis project Ga0302155, IMG submission 193508) | Peat permafrost microbial communities from Stordalen Mire near Abisko, Sweden - I_Bog_N3_1 | ecosystem: Environmental > Terrestrial > Soil > Wetlands > Peat | place: Sweden: Abisko, Stordalen...
TGTGCGACCTGAATTTGCGCAGCAGGCGCAAGCTGGCGACGTCATCGTGGCCGGTCGTAATTTTGCCCACGGCAGTAATCACAGCCATCCCTTTCTGGCCATGAAAGCACTCGGCGTCGGTCTGCTGTGCGGCTCGCTCTCGCGCGGTCCGTTCCGGCTGGCGATTTTCATGGGCGTACCGCTGCTGCAGGTGGACAGCACCGTGCTCGATGCCATCGAAGACGGCCAGCAACTCGACATCGACTTCCAGTCCGGCAGCATCACCAACGTCACCACTGGCCGCATCATGCAAGCCGCACCGCTGGCGCCGTTTTTGCAAGACATTGTCAATGCTGGCGGCGGTCTGGCCTTCATCAAATCGAGGTTGCCAGCATGACGCCGTTCATCCTCGACAGGCCGGCCGCCAACGATGCCTCGACATCGGGCCAGCACATCATGATCATCGACGCGCTCGAAAAAACCTACGCCACCCAGGACGGCAGTCTGGTACATGCACTCGGCCCCTTGTCAATGAACGTGCCGCGCGGCGCCTTCATGACCATCGTCGGTCCCTCCGGTTGCGGCAAGTCGACGCTGCTCAAGCTACTGTCGGGCCTGCTGCCGCGCAGCGCCGGTTCGATCACGGTCAATGGCGTCGAAGTCCGTGAGCCGCAGCGCGATATCGGCATGGTGTTTCAGACACCGGTGCTGCTGCCGTGGAAGACGGCACTCGATAATGTGCTGTTGCCGGCGCGCGTGCTGGGTCTGGAGATGCAGCGCAGCCGCGTGCGTGCACAGGAGCTGCTTGAGCTGGTTGGGTTGGCCGATGTCGGCAGCCGCTATCCGCATGAACTCTCAGGCGGCATGCAGCAGCGGGTAGCGATTGCCCGTGCGTTGATTCATGATCCTGCGATCCTGATGATGGACGAACCCTTCGGCGCGCTCGATGCCATGACGCGTGAGCTCATGAATCTGGAATTGCTGCGCATCTGGCGTCAGGCCGGCAAGACCATTGTGTTTGTCACGCACTCGATTCCCGAGGCGATTTTCCTCGGCACTCAGGTAATGGTGCTGTCCAAATGCCCAGGTTGCATTGTCGATCTGGTCACGGTCGATTTACCTGCCCAACGCAGCCTCGACATCATGTCGTCGGATGCCTTCGGGGTGTTCAGCAAGCGCATTCGCCGTCAGTTCAATACACAAGGATTCATCTGATGGCCCAACAACCTGAGCGCATCGTCACCGCCCCCAGCATGGTACGCCTGCGCCGCACGCTGGTTGCGCGCCCCGAGCTGATTCTGATTCCGACGGTATTTGTGGTGTTGATGCTGATCTGGGAAGCGGTCATTCGTTATTGGCAGATTCCGCTCTACATCATGCCGGCGCCGTCCAATATTGCGTTGGCACTGGTCAATACCAGTTACCTCGACAATGCGCTCTACACGCTGGCCGAAGCCATGTCAGGGTTTGCACTGGCAGCGCTGTCGGGCATCGTGCTGGGCGGTGTGATTGCCCAATTTCCACTGGTCGAAAAGACCTTGTATCCCTATCTGATTGCCATTCAAACCACACCCAAGGTGGCATTGGCACCGCTGTTCATCATCTGGTTCGGCTTTGGTATTACCTCCAAGATCATCATCGCCGCCACCATTGCCTTCTTCCCGATTCTGGTCAATGTCATCAGCGGCTTGCGTTCGACTGATGTCGCGCGACTCGAACTGATGCGTTCGCTGCGCGCCACGCGCTGGCAGATTTTCACCATGGTGCGGCTGCCGGGGGCCTTGCCGATGATTTTTGCCGGGCTCAATGTGGCCATCATTTTCAGTATTCTCGGCGCCATCGTCGGCGAATTTCTCGGCTCCCGTCAGGGACTGGGCAATGCCATCATGCAAATGAACGTCAACCTCGATACGGCAGGCATGTTTGCCACCTTGTTCGTGCTCTCAGCCATTGGCGTGACGCTGCATCTGTTGATGCGCTGGCTGCAGCGCAAGGTCTTGTTCTGGGCAGACAGTTCAAGAATGCCCGATTTTTGATTCAGACGGCATCCCTGGTAAAAAATCACATGGGCGGCGCTGAACCAGTAAAATGCTGACTTTCGCCAGCATTATCGGCGGCTCCTTCAATTTTTTCCTCCATCATGGACACAATTCTGATGCTCAAGGCCCTGATCATGGGCATCGTCGAAGGTTTGACAGAATTTTTGCCGATTTCATCAACCGGTCACCTCATTCTCGCGGGCAGCCTGTTGGATTTTGTCGGGCCAGCATTTCCCAAAGCCAAGGCCGACGTCTTCGAGATCGTCATTCAGGCCGGTGCCATTCTGGCGGTGTGCTGGGAATATCGTAGCCGCATCAGCACCGTGCTGGCAGGCTTGTTTTCTGACCGCAAGGCGCAACGGTTGGTGATCAATCTGATCATTGCGTTTCTGCCCGCCGCCATTCTCGGGTTTTTGTTCAGCGCCAAGATCAAGGCGCTGTTGTTCGCGCCGCTGCCGGTGGCAGTGGCTTTTATCGTCGGCGGTCTGATCATTTTGTGGGTGGAGCGTCGTCAGCAAGGGCGCTTCAGCTATACCCGCATTGATACTGTCGACGACATGACGCCGCTGGATGCCTTCAAGGTCGGCTGCGCCCAAGCACTTGCCTTGATTCCCGGCACCAGCCGCTCCGGCGCCACCATCATTGGTGGCATGATGTTTGGCTTGTCGCGCAAGGCGGCCACCGAATTTTCATTCTTTCTGGCGATCCCGACCTTGCTGGCCGCCACTGTCTATTCGCTGTTCAAGGAGCGCGCTTTGTTAAGCGCTGCCGATGTGCCCTTGTTTACCGTGGGCACGTTGGCCGCCTTCGTCTCGGCCTTTCTGTGCGTGCGCTGGCTATTGCGTTACATCAGTTCGCATGATTTCAGTATCTTCGCCTGGTATCGCATCGTGTTTGGCTTGGTCATTCTGGGCACGGCCTATAGCGGCGTCGTGGCCTGGATCGATTGAGTTGTCAATTTTCAAATAAGTGAAGCAATAAGGGGTTTATTTTGGCAAACATCTGTAGCGCCGGTCTGGATATCGGCTTCGCATCGCTCGATTATGTGCAGGTCGGCATTCTCGGCATCATTCAGGGCATCACCGAGTTGTTGCCCATTTCCTCGACGGCGCACATGCGCATCGTCCCTGCAGTACTTGGCTGGCATGATCCAGGTTCGGCTTTTTCAGCGGCCATGCAACTGGCGGCACTGGCCGCCGTGGTGAGCTATTTCTGGCGCGACGTCACGGCTGTGACCGGCGGCAGTATTGCGGCCTGGAAGCAGCGTGATTTCCAGGCGCCGATGTTCCGTCTGGCCGTGGCCATTATCTTGGCGACCATTCCCATTGGCATCGTTGGACTGTCGCTATCGCATGTCCTCAATAGCTGCGGCTCGCCCTTGCGCAGCCTGTCGGTGATCGGTTATTCCTGTATCGGCATGGGGCTGTTGCTGGCCATTTCCGAACTGGCTTGCCGTCACCGCCGCACGGTCGGCGAGATGCGTTTGCGTGACGCCATCATCGTCGGCATTGCCCAGATTGGCGCCCTTATTCCCGGCGTTTCACGTTCCGGATCGACGCTCACGGCGGCGTTGTTTCTCAACTTCAAGCGGGAAGAGGCTGCGCGCTTTTCTTTCTTGCTCGGTTTGCCCACGATTGCCTTGGCAGGCCTCAAAGAATTGGCTGAACTGTGGCATGCGCACATCCCGTTGCATGCCTGGTCGATATTGGCGGTTGGTCTGGTGGTGTCGAGCTTGTCGGCATTTTGTGCCATCTGGGGTTTGATGAAAGTGCTGGAGCGTTTTTCAACCTGGCCATTTATTGTCTACCGTGTGGCACTCGGCGTATTTTTGCTGGTCGGCGTGAGCCAGGGATTCTTGCAATAAATGACGAACCCCGCACAATCAACGGAACAACACCAACGCGCACGCGCCTTGCAGGTGCTCGAGACAGTGTTCGGCTATGGTTCCTTTCGCGGCCAGCAGGGCGAGATTGTGCAGCATGTAGTGGCCGGCGGCGACGCCCTGGTACTGATGCCCACCGGCGGCGGCAAGTCGCTCTGTTATCAGATTCCAGCGCTGGTGCGCGATGGCCTGGGTGTGGTGGTGTCGCCGCTGATTGCGTTGATGCAGGATCAGGTCGATGCGTTGGCAGAAGTCGGTGTGCGCGCCGCTTTCCTCAATTCGACCCAGACCTTTGATGAAGCCATGCAGATCGAACGGCGCGTGCGCAGCGGCGATCTGGATGTGTTGTATGTCGCGCCGGAACGCTTGATGACGCCGCGCTGCCTGGAGTTGCTCGAAGCCGCGCACATTGCCTTGTTTGCGATTGACGAAGCCCATTGCGTGGCGCAATGGGGCCATGATTTCCGGCCCGAGTACATCAAGCTGTCGGTCTTGCACGAGCGCTTCCCGCAGGTGCCGCGCATTGCCTTGACGGCGACGGCCGATCAGCAGACCCGCGAAGAAATCATTCATCGTCTGCAACTGGAAGATGCACGTCAGTTCGTGTCTTCCTTTGACCGTCCCAATATCCGCTACCAGATCGTCGAAAAGGCCAATGGCCGCAAGCAGCTGCTCGACTTCATCGAGAGCGAGCATGCCGAAGACGCCGGCGTGGTGTATTGCCTGTCGCGCAAAAAGGTCGAAGAAACCGCAGAATTTCTGCAACAACACGGCATCAATGCCCTGGCCTATCACGCCGGCATGGACTACGCCAAGCGCAGCGCCAATCAATCGCGTTTTCTGCGTGAAGAAAAAATCGTCATGGTCGCCACCATCGCCTTCGGCATGGGTATCGACAAACCGGATGTGCGCTTCGTCGCCCATCTGGACTTGCCCAAAAGTATCGAAGGCTATTATCAGGAAACCGGCCGGGCCGGACGTGACGGCCTGCCAGCCAATGCCTGGATGGCCTACGGTTTGCAGGACGTAGTGCAGCAGCGCCGCATGATTGCCGAGTCCGAGGCCGATGAAACCTTCAAGCGGGTCCTTGGCATCAAGCTCGATGCCATGCTGGGGCTATGCGAAACCCTGCATTGCCGGCGCATGCGCTTGCTGGAGTATTTTGGTCAGGAAGGCCGTCCCTGCGGCAATTGCGATATCTGCATGACGCCGCCGGTGACCATTGATGGCACGGTATTGGTGCAAAAACTGTTGTCGACGGTCTACCGGGTTGAGCAACGTTTCGCACCCGGCCATGTGCTGGAGGTCTTGCGCGGCATCGACAGCGACAAGATCAAGCAATGGCGTCACGATCAGTTGTCCGTCTTCGGGATCGGCAGCGATCACGGTGAAGCTGAATGGCGGGCGGTCTTGCGACAGGTCATTGCCCTCGGTTTGCTCACCGTCGATCACGAAAACTACAGCGCACTCAAACTCACGGAACAGGCGCGCCCGGTGCTGCGCGGTGAACAAAGCATACAACTGCGGCAGTATCAGAAGCCGGTCAAGCCCAAGCGCAGCAGCGGCACCGGCAAATCCAACTACGTCGAAACCGATCTCACCGCAGCAGAGCAAACCATCTTCGACAAACTGCGCTGGTGGCGTGTCGAAACGGCACGCAAGCATAATGTGCCGGCCTACGTCATCTTCCATGACACCACCATGCGTGAAATCGCCAAAGCCAAGCCGGCTTCGCTCGATGATCTGCGCGGCGTCACCGGTGTTGGCGAAAAGAAACTGGACACCTACGGCGCCGAAATCATTGCGTTGATTGAAGAATTGTCTGCCTGAACCATCTCCTTAGCCTGATGCCCACGCAAGGGCGCGCTGGCGTCTCAAAAACACCTGGTATGTTTGTTGCATATTTGCTATCACTGTAGTGATGCTGTCTGATTTTCAATATGTCTCAGGCAGATTAAGACAGTGTGATCTCCATGACTCTGAAATCAGAGTTTCCTCTTGGAAAATACCTGACCGGCCTTGCGCCGTTCTTGAATAGAGCATTCAATAAGAAAACACGCAGTATGTTGGATGGCCAGCTATCGATGCCATGATGCGTTGCCCGCGGTTAATTCAAGAGGAGCATATATGCACATCAACGATCTGCGAATTGGCACCCGTCTGGGATTGCTGGCGGCGCTGCTGCTGCTGGCGACCATGTTGGTCGGCGCACGCGGGTGGCTCACGGTAGGCGGCAGCTACCAGCAAAATGTCCAGGCCATGGAAAAAGCTGCCATCATTGAACGCGCCATTGACGCCGCGCGCAGCGCGCAAGTGCAGTTCAAGATTCAGGTGCAGGAGTGGAAAGACACCTTGCTGCGCGGCAAGGATCCCGCCGCCTTCAAGAAGTATCACGAGGCCTTTATCAATGAAGGTCAGGCCACCCAGAGCAACCTTGAAAAACTCAGAACATTGTTGCCGGCGCTCGGTATTTCCGTCGATAAACTTAGCCAGACCGAACAGGCGCTGACGACCTTACAGAGCACCTATCTGGCGGCGTTGCAAAAGGACTACAACCCGCAAGACCTGGACAGCGTTGGTCGCGTTGATAGCGCAGTCAAAGGCATGGATCGCGCACCGACCCAGATGATTGACGACATTGTTAGCGAGGTGCGCAAGGCGGCCGAACAAGCCAATGCAGATACCACCGCACAGGCTGCTCAGGCCTTTCACAGTGCGCAGGTGGTGTTGCTGGTATCGATGCTGCTGGCCTTGTTGTTGGGGGCGCTGGTGACATTCTGGCTGGTTACCAGCATCACACGGCCGCTGAGTGTCGCAGTCAATGTCGCGCAAGCAGTGGCGGCCGGGGATCTGCGCTCGGATCTGACCGTCAGCGGCAAGGATGAAACCGCACAGTTGTTGCATGCGCTCAAAAACATGAACAGTAACTTGTCCAGAATCGTCTCGCAGGTGCGCCTTGGTACCGACACCATCGCCACTGCCTCGTCGGAGATCGCCAGCGGCAACCAGGACTTGTCAACGCGTACCGAAGAACAGGCCGGTTCGCTGGAAGAGACCGCCGCTGCCATGGAAGAACTCACCTCCACTGTGCAAAAGAATGCTGACAATACTCAACACGCCAATAAACTGGCGGCCGATGCGGCCGGTGTCGCGGCCAAGGGTGGCGCGCTGGTCGCTGCCGTGGTCGAGACCATGGAGGCGATCGAGCAAAGCTCGAACAAGATTGTCGACATCATCAGCGTGATTGACGGCATCGCCTTTCAGACCAATATCCTGGCGCTCAACGCCGCAGTGGAAGCGGCGCGCGCCGGCGAGCAAGGGCGCGGGTTTGCCGTGGTGGCCTCAGAAGTACGCACGCTGGCACAGCACAGCGCCACGGCGGCCAAGGAAATCAAGGAACTGATCGGTGATTCGGTGAGCAAGATCAATAGCGGCAGCAATCTGGTCGGCGGCGCCGGCGACACCATGCAAGCCATTGTCACGGCGGTAAAACAGGTCGCCGTGATCATGGATGAGATTACCCGCGCCAATCAGGAGCAAAGCATCGGTATCGACCAAGTCAATCGCGCAGTGGTACAGATGGACACGGTCACGCAGCAGAATGCCGCGCTGGTGGAGCAGGCGGCAGCGGCGGCCGAAAGCCTCAAGAGTCAAGCGGCCAGTCTGGCGCAAACGGTTAGTGTGTTCAAGCTATGACGTCGACGCCGTCGGCAGCAGCGTTCAGGCTTGTTTGATGAACACCAGATCCCAGACCCCGTGGCCCAGACGCAGGCCGCGGTTTTCAAACTTGGTGACCGGGCGATAGTCGGGGCGTGGCGCATAGGTCTCGGCACTGTTTTTCAGGCTGGGTTCGGCGCTGAGCACCTCCAGCATCTGTACCGCATATTCTTCCCAATCAGTGGCGCAATGCAGGTAGCCGCCAGGCGCCAGACGCGAGGCCAGCAGGCTCACCAACGGTCCTTGAATCAAGCGGCGCTTGTTGTGCCGGGCCTTGTGCCAGGGATCGGGGAAAAACACATGCGCCCCAGCCAGCGAGCCTGGCGCAATCATGTTGTTCAACACTTCCACCGCGTCATGCTGGATCAGACGCATATTGTGCAAATCTTGCTCGCCGATCTGCTTGAGCAAACTGCCCACACCCGGCGTATGCACTTCCACACCGATGAAATTCTTCTCCGGCATGCTCGCCGCAATCTTGGCGCTGGTTTCGCCCATGCCGAAGCCGATTTCAAACACCGTCGGCGCCTGACGGCCGAACACCTTGTCGATCTCCAGCGTCTGTTTGGCATAAGGCAACAAGAAGGTCGGTCCGAGCTCCTCAATGGAGCGCGCCTGCGCGCCCGACAGGCGACCGGCACGGGTGACGAAGCTGCGAATGCGATGCTCGGTCGGATCGTAAAAAAGAGGCTTGCCGGACTTGTTTTCTGACATGAAGGACTCGTGATGCGGTAATGGGGGATGAGGGTGCCAGATGGTTGGCAGAGTTTAGTTCAACTTGCTGATTTTAAAGCGATTTTGCACTCTTCTTCAGCAGCGAGGACGTTATTCTGGACTGCTTTGGTCGCACTGGCAAGTCTGCTGCAATTTCAGTACTCAAAGGCAAGGTTCACGCCCACGGTACGCCCTGTCCCGACCTGTGCAAAATTGCCCAGCGTGCCGCCACTGAAGCCGAACGTGCGGTATGCCCGATTGCCCAGATTATGGGCATACAGGGTGAGCTCGACGTCGTGACGCGGGCGCCATCCAAGCGCGCCGTCGATGATGGCATAGCTACCCTGGCGCAACTCGTTGGCAGTATCAAAGTATTGCGTGCCGCTCCAGCGCAGCGCCAGTTGCGGCAACAACATGCTATCGGCGAACGGCAGCTTGCCGCGCAACTGCAGATTGACGGCCAACTGCGGTGCAAACGGCACGCGTTTGCCGGTGCAGTTGCTGCAACCATAGGGATCGACATAACGGCGGAAGTCGGCATGGTTGATCGCGCCATCCAGGCCCAGTGTCCAGCGGCGCGCGGCCTGCCACTCCAGACTGAACTCGGCGCCGCGCGAGCGGGTGTTGCCGACATTGTGCAGACTTTGATAGGCGCCGGCTTTGCTGCTGTAGAGCTGGGTATCGCGGGTATCGATCTGATACACCGCCAGCGCTGCGCGCAAGCTCGTACTGTGCAGGCGCAGGCCGAGCTCGTAGCTGACGGCGCGCTCGGCACCATAGCCCGTCGCATCGGCGGGACTGGACGGCGCCAGATTGTAGCCGCCCGGTTTGTAGCCCTGCGCAATATTGGCATAGCCGCGCCAGGCATCACTGAACTGATAACCGGCCGATAGTTTTCCCAGCAAGCGGTTGCCGCTGGTGGCGGCGCTATCGGCGAAGCCCACGCCACCCATGCTGCCGTTAAAACGGGTCCATGCCTGGTCGCGCGATGCTCGCAAGCCGAGCGACAGATCCAGCGCCGCACTGGTATGCCAGGTGATATCGCCGTAGCCGGCCAGCGCCTGAGTATGATTATCCGACATGGTCGAAATGAGCTCTGACACGCTCGGCAGCACCTGCGTATTGCGATAGCTGCGCCACTGTTGCAGCGCTTGCCGGTACAGGCCGAAGACGGCATCCCAAGAGCGCGGCAACGTCTCATCAAGCGGCGTGGCGAGGCGAATTTCCTGCATGTTCTGACGCCAGCGCTCCGGCTGTTGCGTGAAATAAGGACCGAACGGGAAGCTGCGCGCAATCCCCACCGTCTGCCACGCAGACATCGCCGTCAGACGCCATTGCGACCAGCGATAGTGCCACGACAAGGCCGTGCTGTTAGCACAGCGCCGCTGCTGGAATTGAGCGTATTGCAGCGGCAGGCCGGCCGCCACAGAGATGCGCTGCGAGCCGATGTCATCGAATGGCAGATAGGCATCCTGACTGCCACTGGCGCAATCACGTGCGAGCGCCAGCTCGGTTTGCCACGGCGCCCCGGCCGGCGCCAGTCGCAGTCGCAGCGAGCCGCTGGAAGAGCGCACGCCGCCCTGATCGGTGGTGCCGGTGACCGGGTTGGTCAACGCGCCCGGTGCGTTCACCCGGCCCAGTGTGATGACGCCATACAACAGGTCCGGTTGCAGCGCCAGGCTGGCATCGGTTTGCAGCAGATAAGCATGACCGCCGGCGGCGCCGCTCAACAGTCGTAGGCTGGTAGTGTTGTCAGGGACCGCACTGACAATGTTGAGCACACCGCCTTCGGCGCTCTTGCCATAAAGCGTGCCCTGCGGTCCCTTGAGCAATTCCACCCGCTCGACGTTGCGCAGTGTCTGGGCGGCGAAAACCGGTAGTTGCGGCACACCGTCGACTACCACCGTCAAGGCTGGATTGTAGAAATCCTGGGCCGATGTGATGCCGCGCAAGCCAATGATGGGAAACAATTGCGAGCCGCTCTGGGACATCTGCACTCCCGGCAACACGCGCGCCAAGTCCAAGGTATTGACTACCTGCGCCTGCTCCAACTCCGCCCGCTCGACTACCACCACGGCGCCATTGAAGTTGGCACGCGACTGACTACCCTTGCCGGCGCTGACTGTGAGCGCCGGCAGATTTTGATCATCGTCGCTGATGTCCGCATCCTCGGCATCCGCACAGGGACAAAACAGCGCAGTGGTGATGATCAGTGCAGGCGCATAACGCTGCCGTGTGTACGTAAGTTGAAATGGCATAGGTGAGATTCCCGTATAGAACGCGTTTTATGTAGCGCCGCGATGAAAAACAGCAAGCCAGGACTGAACTAATCGCCGCCGCGCCATTCTTCTTTTGTTGTAGCGCGGGCCTTGTCCTGTGTGCTAAGCAAGTAATAGTGTTTCCACAATGTTAATGATAGGTATTCTCATTTTTAATGCCACCCGTATCGGATGCAAGATTGCCCGGATCGGGATGCGCTGAGGAGTTCAATTGATGTCCAAGCCGATGCTGCCATCTGCGTCCAACGAAATGTCCATATCCAGCTTGCTCGCCGGCGAGCCTGTCGGACCAAGCACGTTGCACAGCAAAACACTGAGCGAAGGCATTGATGTGCTGGTATGGGAGGGGAAATTTGCACAAGCCTTATCGATGAAAGTGCGCGACGACTGGGGACGTGTGCAGTTCTCTTGTGCCTTGCGCGGGCGCTCTCAGTATGTGTTGCCATGCGGCGGCGGTCGCCGTGAATATCTGCTCAACGAAGGCATGAGCTGTATGAGTTACCTGCCAGATTGCTGCGGCCATTTCACACACACCGGCACGATAGAAAGTGTCACCGTTGCCGTGCGTCCGGAGTTGTTGCCGGAGCTGGTGCCCGACATGGACTTGGGGCTGGCGCGGCAACTTGATTCGGCACAATGCTATGCCTTGGCGCGCAGCGATGCACAGATGAATGCCGTGGCCTATTCACTTGCTGGCGCCATGTACGGGCGCCAGCCGGGCGGTGCACAAGGCAAGCCGCGCTCGTCCTTGTGGCTGTTCGGGCAAAGCATGGTGTTGGTCAGTCTGATCATCGCCGCGCAACAACAAGACGCCAATCCGGGCATGTACCTGAGCCTTGCCGACAAGCAGAAATTGATGCGGGCCCGTGATTGTCTGCTGGCCGATCTCAGCGAAGCGCCCACCATTGCCATGCTGGCCAAGGAAACCGGACTGGGCGTGCTCAAACTCAAGCGCGGTTTCCGGGTACTTTTTCAACAGAGCGTCTACGGCTTGTTCCAGCAAGAACGTATGCACGAAGCCATGCGCCGTCTGGCGCTGGGCAACAGTTCAGTGATGGTCGTGGCCAGTGATATGGGCTATGTCAATGCCAGTCATTTTGCCGTGGCTTTTCAGAAGCAGTTCGGCGTGAAGCCGTCGTCACTCAAGCAACGCCGTTAAGCGGTATCGAACTGCTCCAAGAGCAGCGCACGATACCGATAAGGGTGGAAATAAACTGCCTGCGGGTGGTGTCAATCAAGCAGATGATTATCATTTGCTACGCATAAAAATACTGCATCGCCAGCCGTGCGCGCAATGCCCCAAGACATTGTGCGCTGCCATGGGTGATTCGCCCACAGCACAAATTCGTTGTCCATTGTCCGTTAGACGGCAGCTGAAATCGCCAGCCGCCATTGCGGCTATTAAATCTTGCCATATTGCCGCGACCATCTGCACGGCTTGTTCGCTGGCGAAGTCGACACCATGAGGAAGCTATGCATCAATTCATCGATATCCAATCCTGGCCGTTGGTCTATCTGCACATGCCTGCTCAGGTGGCGGACCAGGATGCCGATGCCGCATTGGCGCAGATCACCGCCTTGTATGCGCGTGCCGAGCGTTTCGTGCTGGTCTTGGATGGCGCTCAACTGCCTCGGCATTCCGTGCGTTTCATGCGCGCCTACACACAATGGAGCAGGAAAAACCTGGCGCTGCAAAAGTGCTTCTGTGCCGGTGCCGTGCGCATTGAAGCAGAGCCAAAACGACGGCATGATGCACAGCGATTGCAAGCACGTAATCGTGCGACCCGCTCGCCTTATCCAAGCCGCATCGTCGCCAGCGCGGCCGAGGCCGCATTACAGGCACAGGCCTGGCTTGATGCGCAGGAGCAAAGTGCTGCTGGCCCGGCTCAAACGCTGCCGAGCGGCATTCCCTTGCATGCCGAGCTAGCCGCCGAGCTGGCCTTGACACCGGCGCAACTGCCGATGCACGCCAACTTGCTGCAACTGGGGCTGGACTCGATGCGCATCATGGCTTGGCAAAACCGTTTGCGCGCACGCGGCTATGCGCTATCACTACGTCAGCTATATCGCGCACCTAGCGTGGCCGGCTGGAGTCAGTTGTGCAACCAGGTCGGCCGGGTCAGCGATAGCGGTAACGGTAACGGTAACGCCGGTAACACCTTGACGGCATCCTGGCCCATCATGACCGATGGTCAAGCCTTTGCGCTGACTCCGGTACAACACGCCTATCTGATCGGCCGCGCACCGCAGCAATCGCTGGGCGGCGTGGCCTGCCATCTGTATCAGGAATTCGATGGCGACGGCTTGACGCCGCACATCGTCGAAGCCGCGATCCATGCATTGATTGCGCGCCACCCCATGCTGTCAGTCAGATTTTCTGCCGACGCTCAGCAGCAATGGTGTGCGAGTGCACCCTGGTGTGGCCTGACCACCCATGATCTGCGTGCGCTGGAGGGGGCCGCGCAAGAACAGGCCTTGCTGACGCTACGTCGCCAACTGGACCATCGGCTGCTGGCCGTGGATGTTGGTGAGACCTTCGATTTTCAATTGTCGTTGCTGCCGGCAGGGCGTCACCGCTTGCACGTCAATCTAGATTTGTTGGTGATCGATGCCGCCAGCTTCCACCTGCTCTTTGAGGAACTCGCCGCACTGGTGGCCGGAACGGCACTGGCGCCGATATCCCGTGCTTACGATTTTCGCAGCTACCTGGCCCAGCTGGCGCAACAGGGCGCCGCAGCGCGCCAGCAGGCGCAAGACTATTGGCAGGCACGGCTAAGCCAGTTGCCGCCGGCACCCGCATTGCCACTACTGGCGACTAAGCTGGTGACTCAGCAAGCCGAAGAGGCGACGCCGCCGCGCTTTGTGCGTCATCGTGCCGAACTCGATGCCGACCAATGGCAGGCGCTGCAAAGTGCCGCCGCCGCATGCGCGGTGACACCCACCATGGCGTTGGCAAGCTGCTTCGGCGCGGTCCTGGCGCGCTGGTCCGGGCAGGAGCGTCTGTTGTTGAATCTGACCCTGTTCGATCGGCAGCCGTTGCAGCCTGAGGTGCAGACCATGATTGCCGATTTCACCAATATCCTGCTGCTCGATCTCGATTGCCGCGAGCGCGACTTTGCCACGCTGGCGCGCAGCAACCAGGACACTTTCGCTGCCGCCTATGAGCATCGCCATTGGTCCGGCGTTGAGGTGTTGCGCGCACTGCGCAAGCAGGGCGATTATCCGCACGGCGTGCCGGTGGTTTTCACCAGCAATCTAGGCAGTCCCTTATATGGCTGCAACAGTGCAGCCGTACTGGGCGAGCCGGGCTGGGGCATCTCGCAGACGCCGCAAGTCTGGATCGATCACGTGGCCCTGCTGCAGGGCGGCGCGCTCGTGCTGCAATGGGACAGTCTGGATGGCTTGTTCCCAGCCGGATTGATCGACACCATGTTCGACGCCTACCTCGCCTTGGTATACACCCTGGTGCAAGAGCGCAGCGCCTGGCAGCGGCCGCTGGTCGATCCCATGCCGGCCACTCAGCGCGCCGTGCGCGCAAGCATCAATGCCACCGCCAATGCCTGCGCGCGACCGGTACCCAACGGTCGCTTGCATGAGGGATTTTTTGCCGCCGCCGAACGTACACCTGAGTCCGTGGCATTGCATTATCAGGATGAAGTCGTCAGCTATGCCCAGTTGGCTGCGCTGGCGCGCCGTTGCGCCACGGCCCTGGGCGAACATGGTGTGATGCCGGGCGACCGGGTGGCCGTGAGCATGCACAAAGGCATCGGTCAGGTGGTGGCGGTACTGGGCACACTCTACGCCGGGGCGATTTATGTACCGGTGTCGCTGGAGCAGCCGCTGGCGCGGCGCTGCCAGATTTACGACAATGCCGACGTCGCGCTGGTGCTGCTGTGCCGGCACGACACGGCGCAGCCGCATGAGCAGATACCGCACGAGCAGACACCGCATTATCTGTACTGGCAAGAGGCGATCACGGCTGCCGAGGCACCAACGGCAGCATCGGTTGATCCGCACAGCGCGGCCTACGTCATCTACACCTCCGGCTCCACCGGCGCACCCAAGGGCGTGGCGATCTCGCATCGCAGCGCGCTCAATACCTGTGCCGAAATCAATCGGCGCTACCGCGTCAGCGCCGCCGATCGTGTGCTGGCTCTGTCGGCGCTGCACTTTGATTTGTCGGTCTACGATCTGTTCGGCGTACTGGCCGCAGGCGCCACCATAGTCTTGCCACAACAGCCGCAGTGTCGCGACCCCGGAGCCTGGAGCGCCTTGCTGGAACGCCATCGGATCACGCTGTGGAACAGCGTGCCGGCCTTGTTCGACATGCTGCTCACCTACAATGACGGCGTCGCCGGGCAAGCACCCTCGACACTGCGTCTGGTGCTGCTGTCGGGCGACTGGATCGGGCTCGATCTGGCGCCGCGCTATCGTCGTTACCGGCAGCACGCATCCGATCCCAGCGAACTGGTGGCGCTGGGCGGGGCCACCGAAGCAGCGATCTGGTCCAATGCCTTTGACGTGTATCAGATCGCGCCGCATTGGCGCTCGATTCCGTACGGCTATCCGCTGGCCAATCAGCGCTACCGCGTGGTCGATGAGCAAGGCCGCGACTGTCCTGACTGGGTCGCCGGTGAGCTATGGATAGGCGGTGCCGGTGTCGC
>Ga0302155_10001778_pt1 | contig 15273 bp, 14 predicted proteins | sample I_Bog_N3_1_FD_193508 | JGI IMG/M metagenome (GOLD analysis project Ga0302155, IMG submission 193508) | Peat permafrost microbial communities from Stordalen Mire near Abisko, Sweden - I_Bog_N3_1 | ecosystem: Environmental > Terrestrial > Soil > Wetlands > Peat | place: Sweden: Abisko, Stordalen...
ATCCGGAAGTTCCTGAACCAGGTTAGACCTTCGGCAAACAGCATACTGTGCAGATAGGGACACTCTACGAGCGCAATCCGCCAAACCCAACGAAATCAAGAAATCCGCTTATCTTTGGGCAACGATGAGGCTTGCTTGCCTCTATTTGGGAGCAAGGTCGCCGAACCAATAGGCTGCCGTCACGCCACCATCCATAAGGATGTCGCTGCCGGTGATGAAGGCGCCGTCAGGACCCATGAGGAGTGCCCCAACAGTCCCAACCTCATCTGGAGTGCCTGCGCGTCCAGCCGCAGATACCTCAAGCATGCGCCGATAGCCTGGGCCGCGGGGCCCCTTCAACTCATCGTTCGCGAGAGGAGTGATGATAATGCCGGGGCTAATGGTGTTGATGCGGGCACCGCACTTTCCCCACCGGACAGCCTCGGCCATCACGCGCAGAGAGTTTCCTCGCTTGGATATCTGGTATGCGTGGAGGGAGTCTTTGATCTGGTCAGACTGAAGCATGGGGAGCGCGAGCAGCTCTTCGGCGGGAGTAGTGGCGAGCAGAGAGTTCTGTTCCGTGGAGAGCGGCCCGAGGCGGTGGCCGGACTGGGACGCAATGACGATGCCAGAGCCTCCGCGAGCGATGACGTTGCCGAACTCCTCCAGTACAAGTGCCGTGCCGTAGAGGTCAACCTTGAGGATCGTTTCTGGAGAAGCTTGGGAAGGTGAAACACCCGCGGCATGGATGACACCGAAGACTTCGCCGAGCTTGGTGGCCGCCTCAACGAGAGCATGAACCGAAGCGCGCGAGGAAACATCGACCGTCGCCGTGCTGACGTTGAAACCGGCATCGAAAAGAACTTTGGCTGCCGCATCGGCGTTCTCCTGTCGAATATCCGCCAAGAGAACATGTTTGCCAGCAGCAACCCGCCGCACGATTGCCTGGCCGATCGATCCCGCTCCGATGACCACGATCACATTTGTCATTTCAATCCTCACTTAGCTTAGTGTTGTGGATGCTTTGCCAGAAAAGCATTCATTGCCTTGATGTCGAGCACCTGGTACCGGACGGAAGTGACCACGGAGTCTTCACTCTCCGCCGGCGTCAGATTCAGATGAATACTGGTGCCACAATTAGCCGCATACAAGTTGGTCGACGGCTTCATGAGGCCCTCTGTCGATATTGCAGGCCTACCGCTCAGATTGTCACTCGCTGCCGGACCAAATGGCAACCATGCCTCGCCTGACTTTGGCCTGCATTGCAGGGCATTGGAGAGCGGCGCTCCAGAATCGTCACTCAACCAAAGCGTGTCGCCTTTGTTTATTTCGGAAGGTGTCCAGGTCTGCTTGGTGATGAGGCTTCTCAGAATAGACACCGTTGGCCTCTGGCCTGGTGGCAGAAACGGCAACTGCCCTGGAGGGAGGATATGCACAACAGAAAAGGCAGCGACTTTGTTCTTGATGATTGTGAACGCGTATGACTCTGCATCGGTCTCTGCGACCAGATAATTCATATCTGGATAGTCGGAAGCCTGATTGATGTAGAACGGTGCGCTCGAGGTCAGTGCTGTCTTCACCTCGGTCTCACTCATGCCAAGCGCTATATTGGCCAGCTTTACATTCTGCCCCAGAACTGGTTGTGCGAATACGATCAAACTCGCGATCAAGAGTTGCAACTGGCACTTCTTCATTGCATTTGCCTTTCTACCTCCAAGCGGGCTGCGATTAACGACGGTTTGCAGACAAGGCATGTAGATCGTCTTTTACGCGCTGCGGCTCATCTTCTAGTGGCTGATTCGGCATGTCACGTACGCCGTCCAGGCTGCTGTTTGAGTCCGTATCGAGGGCCGCGAAGAGAGCATCGAGATCTTCCTGTGCCGGGCCTTTGGTCGCAACGAGCTCGAAGGTCTTCCGCAGCGCCTCATCCGACGTCAGACTACTGACAAGAACCTCTGCAATCTGGCGTCGAGCAATGACGCCATCGCTGGAATTGCCTGCCTGGCGGGTATCGCCCTGCAGGAAGATGAGTCGATGCTCATCGGCCTTGTTGTAGTCAAACCATCCAGGACGCACAATCGTGTAAGGCAATCCGCTGGCGCGTACCAGTCTCTCCGACCGCCGCTTCCAATCGTGGGCTTCAGTGGAACGGTTATAGGAGCCGGTCCGGTTCGTAACTCCAATTGAAGTCATCAGCGCGATGCGCACCTGGCGAGAGCCGAGTGCGGCAAGAACATTGCGCACACCGCCATAGTCGATGTTCTCTGCTCCAACCTTTCCAGCACCGTCCGATCCGAGCGTAAAGACGACAGCATCTACGCCATCCACAGCAGCGGGAAGCGTCTCGGGACGAGTGACATCACCGACGATCAGCTGCACTTCTGCGGGGAACTTTCGCGCCTTGGCACGGTCTCGCACCAACGCGCGTACGGTGTATCCCTCTTCAAGCGCAACGTCGACAACATGACAGCCGATACTGCCCGTAGCGCCAACCACCAGCAATGTTCCTATTTGCTCGATCATTCGGCCTCCTGTAACTCTGTTCCTCTTTGCGCTATGAAGCGTTTTGCGGCGAGACTTCGTCGATGGCGCGCAGTGCGTTGAGGGTGCGTGGATATCCAATGAAAGGTAAAAGTTGGGTAACGACATCAATGAGTGTCGCGCGGCTGTTGCCCACCCGCAGATTGCCTGCAACATGCCCCTTGGCCTGCGGGTCGCATCCGCCAAGGGAGATCAACATGCTGAATGTCAGTAACTCGCGCGTTGCGAGGTCAATCCCGGAGCGTGAAACGTAGTCCCCAAAACAGTTTGCCGCAAGAAATTGATGAATATGAAGCTGGTCCTCAGGTGCCGCTTCGAGCATCTTTTGGAGTCCCTCTTCGCCTGCAATTCTCTTCTGCATAGCGAGCCCCTTTTCCGCACGAGTCTCAGGCGTGGTTGTGGACTGACCCGGAAGGGGAAGTTCGACGCCTCGCTCGGTAAGCACTTCGTTGGTGGCGTGAAGAAAGTCGTAGACCTTGGCCATGCCTACGTACGGTACGGCCTGGTAGACGATCTCTTTCGCCTCGACCGGAGTGACCCCGACTATGAGCGCCGCACCAAGCATGATGCGGTACTCGCGCAAAGCCTGGCTGGCGATCATCGACGCAAGCTGCACCATCAGGCGGGTGCGTGGGTCCAGGCTGCCATGTTGCAGCACCTCGTCGAACGCAAAGTTGTCGAAGACTTCGATCAGTTCCGGGTCGGTCATAGCCAACTTCGACGTGTGGCCAGGGAAGAGCTCATCGTGGTTCTTTTGTGCGTGTTCGCTGGTTGCCATCGCGATTCTCCTTGTCTTTCGGGCGATCCCCGGCACACCCTCATGCCGGGAACGCTTTTGTGCCGCAACCAGCGCTAGCGGCCGACGCGACTTGCGAGTTGCGCAGGGTAGCGGGCACCCTGCACCTCAATGCCGGAAACTGCACTCTCAATCTCTGCAAGATCGCCGGCGGTCAACTCAACGGCAGCAGCGCCGATATTTTCTTCCAGCCGATGTAATTTGGTGGTGCCGGGAATGGGTACGATCCAAGGCTTCTGAGCCAGCAACCAGGCGAGGGCAATCTGCGCGTTGGTTACGCCCTTTTCCGCGGCGATCTTGCTGAGCACATCCACGAGCGTCTGGTTGGCCTTGCGGTTCTCCACATCGAAGCGCGGCACAACATTGCGGAAGTCCGTTTTGTCAAAAGTAGTGTCTGCGCTGATGGCTCCGGTCAAAAAGCCTTTGCCGAGTGGGCTGAAAGGGACGAAGCCGATTCCCAGTTCTTCGAGCGTGGGCAGGATTTCCTTCTCCGGCTCGCGCCAGAAGAGCGAATACTCGCTTTCGAGAGCGGCGACAGGTTGTACCGCATGGGCCCGCCGGATGCTCTCAACACCTGCCTCGGACATTCCGAAGTGCTTCACCTTGCCTTGCGCGATGAGATCTTTCACGGTGCCGGCGACTTCTTCCATGGGGACATTCGGATCAACGCGGTGCTGGTAAAAGAGGTCAATCACATCCGTTCGCAGCCGTTTCAGAGAAGACTCGGCAACCGCTCGAATGCGTTCCGGGCGACTATCCAAACCCTTCTTCGAATCTCCGTCCACAAAGCCGAACTTTGTTGCTATGACCACCTGCTGGCGAAAGGGTTCCAGCGCCTCACCGACCACCTCTTCATTAGTGAAGGGGCCGTAGCACTCGGCGGTGTCGAAGAACGTCACACCACGCTCCACTGCGGTTCGGATCAGGGTGATGGCTTGTTGACGCTCTGTTGCCGGACCATAACCGAAGCTAAGACCCATGCAACCTAATCCCAGAGCTGAAACTTCAAGTCCGCTCTTTCCCAATGTGCGCTTTTCCATTGCTCGCTCCTTTTTGCTATCTCGTTTGCGGTGTCGGGTAACGGTTGCCGGTGATTGGAATGGCCGTGATTTCCGCCGTGAAGCTGGCAAGTTCGCTCGGCGTGAATTCAAAATCGGACGTCCCGAGATTCTCCTGCAGGTGTGCCAGCTTGGTGGTTCCAGGAATGGGAACGACCCAAGGCTTCTGCGCAGAGAGCCACGCCAACGCAACCTGCGCTGCAGTCAGTCCACGCTGATTGCCGAATTTGGTCAAAGCATCGATGAATTTCCAATTTGCAATGACTGCGTCGGGCTTGTAGCGTGGCAACGAAATACGATTATCGTTTCCGGCTACGTAGGTCGTGCGTTCGTTGATGTAGCCAGTCAGATACGCTCTGCAGAGCGGGCTGTAGGGGACAAAGCCGATTCCCAACTCCTCGCAGACCGGGAAAACATCTTGCAGCGGATCACGCGACAACATGGAAAATTCGGTTTGCAGCGCTGTGATTGGCTGAACCGCATGAGCCTTGCGGATCGATTCTGGACCAGCTTCGCTTAAACCGAAGAACCGCACCTTTCCTTCCGCGATCAAGTCTTTGACTGCGCCTGCAACATCTTCCATAGGGACGCCGGGATCCACACGATGTTGGTAGAGGAGGTCGATATGATCGGTCTTCAGTCTTCCAAGTGACTGGTTCACGACCTCCTTGATATGTTTCGGCTGACTGTTGAAGCCGCCCGTCATCTTGCCATTTTGGATGTCGAAGCCAAACTTGCTGCAAAGCGCGATGTTATTTCTGAACGGCGCGATTGCCTCGCCAACAAGTTCCTCATTGACGAACGGTCCGTACGCCTCTGCCGTGTCGAATAGATTGACTCCCATGTCATAGCCTTTCCGGATGAGAGCAATCATCTTGCCACGATCGGGAACGAAGCTGCGATTCCAACTCATTCCCATGCAACCCAGGCCAAGGCCGTAGGAGACCTTGATCGCGTTTTTCCCGGATCCCAATGTACGGGCTTTGCTTCCAGCGCCATTTGGCTCGGCGATCTTTGGCCTCGCGCTGGCCTCGGACGATGCAAGGCCCGTGGAAACCACGGCGGCACCCAACATTGCTCCAGACCTCAAGAAATCTCTGCGGTTCGTTCCTCTCATGGCAAACCTTCCTTGTCAGTGTTCTCTGCCGACAACTCGATATTACGGAGAAGCGAGTTTCGAGCGGTAACACGATCCTGCGAACTTCTTGCCTATTCCTCCGAACGGTGCATTTTTCCGTACACACGATGCCGATTCGGCGGTACGCTGAAGATGGAGGAGAAGAATGCAGATCGAAGCGGCATACAGGGCGGAAAAGCCTCGCGGGTCCAATACCGACCCAAGCGGTGACGGGGACAATGTGATTGCCCTCCGGTCCGAGTTGGCCCGCAAGATCGCCGCCCATATCGAGGTAGAAGGTGACCAGATAACCTCCGTGCCGCGCCTGGTCCTGTTTCGCCGAACCGCCCTGACCAGTTGCTACTCGGCCACCTATGAGCCCTCGATGATCGTCTATGGGCAGGGCCAGAAGCACGTCAACATCGGCGGCACGGTGTATGTATGTGATGAGTCCACGCTCCAGCTCACCTCGGTTGACATGCCGGTTATAAGCCAGGTGACGCAGGCGAGCCCGGAGAAACCGATTCTGGCCCTGATTCTCAAGCTCGATATGGCCTCGGTCCGCGAGATTTTGAGCCAGGAAGAGTTCCTCTCAGCAGACGTCTGCGCCGGTACGCGCGGGATGGCTATCGGCAAGGCTGCGCCGGAGTTGCTCGGCTCCTGCATACGCCTGCTGGACCTGCTCGACTCTCCGCGCGACATACCCTTCCTCGCAGGTCTCATGCAACGGGAAATCGTCTATCGTCTGTTGCGATCGCCACTGGGCAAGCATCTTCGCGCCATTGCCACGTTGGGCGAACAGAGCAATCGCACGGCAAAGGCAGTCGTCTGGCTCAAGGAGAACTTTTCGAAGCCTCTGCGCGTGGAGGATCTTGCCGCAGTCGCCAAGATGAGCGTATCTACATTTCACCAACACTTCCGCACACTGACCCAGATGAGCCCGATGCAGTACCAAAAGCGGATGCGTTTGCATATGGCGCGCGTCCGCATGTTGACCGAAGGTCTGGACGCAGCTAGTGCCGCCTTCGAGGTCGGCTATGAGAGCCCCACCCAGTTCAACCGCGAGTACCGCAGGCTCTTCGGACTGCCGCCCATGCGCGACATCAAGGCGCGCCAACTGGTCGAAGTCGAACAAAACCGAAACTAAATCAACGGTTAACAGCCCTGTGTACTCACGGAGCCTACCTCGGCGGCAGGTGGCCGTCGGCGAGCGCATTGGAGATTTACCATTGGTTGAAATCGGAATGGGTTGAACATTCCCCTACGCGAGAAAGGGCATTTGCCCCTGCGCGAACTGTGGCCGGCTTTCCGAGCACCAGCTTTAGGCGATCGGCGCACCGGCCGCGCGGTAAATGCCCTCGATGGCGAGAAGGTCCTTGAGGCCTTCCTCGCCGGAGGTATCCGGTTCGCGATTGCTGCGGATGCAGTCGGCGAAGTGGTCCGCCTCATAGACGAACTGATACGGTCGCTTGGCAGGGCTTGCCTGGCTGACGGCGCCATGGAGGGTTTCGCCATGAAACTTCAGCCCCTCGTAGAAAAACGCCGGCTCGACCCAGAGATTGCCGTCGGCTCCGTCAATGCTTAGATATGCGCCGCCCATTTCGCCATACGACGAACCACTGGACGCGAGCACTCCAGAGGAAAACTTCATCGAGAACTCAATGCTCTCTTCGACCGTAGAAAAGCGTGAATCGGCCGCGCGGGTACCTGCCTGGGCCGAAAACGAGACGGGTTCTTCGCCGACAATCCAGCGGATGGTGTTCAACGGATAAATGCCGAGATCGAGCAACGAGCCGCCTCCAGCGAGCTTGCGGTCGAGTCTCCAGCCGGCTGTTTTGACGCCGTAGAAGCCTCCCTGAAAGCCTTGAACCTGGCCGAGGCCTCCATCGCGCACCAACTTGCGAATCTGCTGCCACATGGGGTCGTAGTGAACGCGATAGGCAATCATCAGCTTTACGTTGTGCTGGCGGCAGGCGTCGATCATCTGGCGGCACTCGGCGGAGGAGATGGCCATTGGCTTTTCGCAGAGCACATGCTTGCCGGCGCGGGCGGCGCGGATAGTGTATTCGGCATGCATGCTGTTCGGTAGGCCGATGTAGACCGCGTCGATGTCGGGGTTGTGCGCGATCTCGTCGTAGTTCTGGTAGTCGTACACGGCTTTCGGAGAGACTCCGTAGAGGGTCTCATATTTCGGGGCCTTTTCGGCGGCGTGTCCCGTCACGAGCGCATTGACTTTGCACTTCGAGGACTGCGCGCAGGCCTGCATGAAGATGTCGGAGATGCTGCCGAGGCCGACGGCGGCGAAGCGCACCGGTTGTTGCGGCTCAGCGCGCAGTGGGAGGGAACTGGCGGCAACGGCCAGCATGGAAGCTTTGATGAAGCTGCGGCGATCGAAAGTGGTCATGGCTCCTCCGTGTGAATAAAATTCGGCTTAACAACATCCATCAAGCCCTGAAGGTCGAGTGCAAATCTACTGCTGGAACACGGGAAGATAGCCGCGCACTCGCGTTTGCAGGCGATAGACGTGCGTTCGGGCAGTGATGTAGATCGTGGTTCCGTCGCCGCCCCAGGCAAGGTTCGCAGCAACCTCAGGCAGCAGAATCTGCCCCAGCATCCTTCCCTGCGGCGTCAGGATGCGGATGCCGCCGGGGCCCGTGGTCCAGATGTCGCCGCGGCTGTCGATTTTCATGCCGTCGGGCACACCGGGGCCTTCCTTTCCGGTGAAGTCAATCACGTCATGCGGCGGCCCGACAGTGCCATCGGCGTGGAGCGGATAGGCGATCACCCGCTCCCTCGGTCCGGAGTTGTTCACATAAAGAGTCTTGTTGTCGGGCGAGAGTGCGATGCCGTTGGGAAGGGTTAGGTCGGTAATGATGGGCGTGAGCTTGCCGTTCTTGTATAGGAAGACGCCGTCGAATGCAAGCTGTTTTGCGGGGTCGTTGTCGCGGCCCGGCAGGCCATAGGGCGGATCGGTGAAGAAGAACGAGCCATCGGGCAGAATAACCAGATCGTTAGGGCTGTTGAGGCGCTTCCCCTGATAATTGTCGAAGAAGGGCTCGGGTTTCAGGTCGCCGGCAGTTCCAAGCAGCCGCACGACGGCGCGGCCATACTGCTCGCACATCACCACTGAGCCGTCCTTGCTTGTCGCCATCGCATTGGGGCCGGTCTTCTTCCCATCCGGACGAGCATAATGACCGGTTTTGAGATCCACGAGTAATGTGTCGTGGCCCTCCGCAGTGACCGCGTGAACCTGGTCTCCCTCTTCGTCAGAGAACCACAGTCGGCCGCCACGCCACATCGGTCCCTCGGTGAAGTTATACCCGCCGGAGACGGCCTGCGGCTCAACTCCAGGCGCAATAAGCTGATCGAGAGCGGGCGAAAGCCGGAGAATTTTCATGGAGGAAGGGTCGGCGCTCTGCGCGGAAGCAATGAGCAAGCCGGTACCCAGGACAAGTGCAGCGAAAATCGGTCGCGTGAATGTCATTTTTGGAAGACCCATGGGGCGAGTTTTTCTGCGTCGAATAAGCTGTTTTGCTGCAACTTCAGTGGATCCAGAGATGAACAGCGAAACTTGGCTTTCCCAATCGCAGGAACAATGATAAGGCCGGGCAGAGACATCTTGCAATTGATTGGGGCGCCGCACATCTATATCGGTATTACGGGCGAAGTCTTCTGCACGCGCCGGGAATCCAAAGCCGAACGCTCCTCAGATCATATTCTCGTGAACTGCGAGTTCGCGTGAGTTGATGATTTCAGGCCAAGACACTCCTCCAGACCTGGGATCCAACTCGATCGGCGATTCGCGTATAAGATCCGATCGCGACGGTCACTTCGCTCTTCAAAATGCGGGCGGCCTAGAGGAGAGTAGGGCGAAGAACACGGAGGGTGGACCGGGGCAGTGCTGGACTTATCTGGAAGCCATGCATTAGAGTGAATGGTTCACTCAGGAGAGCTTTATGGCGGATTTGAGAAGAGGGCAGTTCGCCCGGTTTACGGTGTCCGTGGTCTTTAGTGTGGCAATGATGGGCGGCGTGAACGGGAACGCGCAGGGTGGGCCGGGGACGCTGGGTGTTTTCGACGGGCAGACGGATGTGGGAAGCGTGACCCCGCCTGGAATGGTGGTATTTGACCAAGGCGCAGGCACCTACACGATCACTTCGGCCGGCGCCAACCTCTGGTCCACGACCGACGGCTTTCACCTGCTCTGGAAAAAAGTGTCGGGAGATGTAGTGCTGACTGCGGAAGTGAAGCTGGCTGATGCGAATTCAACGGCGAGCCCGCACCGGAAGGCGCTCCTAATCTTTCGCCAAACGCTGGATGACAATGCCATGTATGCCGATGCGGCAGTGCATGGGAACGGGGAGACGGCGCTGCAGTATCGGGCGGCTGCGGGAGACACCACGCAGGACATCGCATTTGAGATCGGCGCACCCCTCCGCTTGCGGTTGGAGAAGCTCGGGGACACCATCACCCTTTTTGTGAGCATGGGTGACGAGCCGCTGCACCAGGTGGGCGCCTCGATCCGGATGCACTTTGACGGTCCGTTCTATGCCGGGCTGGGCGTCTGTGCGCACAACAAGGACGCAGTGGAGAAAGCGACCTTCGCGAATGTGGAGTTGAAGCAGCCGGAGACCGCCGCTCGTGCGGCGAGCGAGGTGCTTTACAGCACGCTCAAGACGATTGCGATCGACAACTCCGCGCGCATGGCTTTCTCTGTGATGACCGGCAAGGGCCAGATCGAGGCGCCGAACTGGAGCCGGGATGGCAGGGCGCTGATCTTCAATCGCATGGGAAAGATGTGGACCGTGCCAGTTGCCGTGGGCGAAGGTAAGGCATTGGACTTGGCGCATGCCACCGAGATCGCTGTAGGGAATGCCACGGACTGCACTGGAAGCCATGGGCTATCTCCTGATGGTAAGTGGCTGGCGATCACGTGCATCACACCTAAGCATCCCGGGCGCCGCGTTTATGTGGTTCCGTCGGCCGGCGGCACTCCGCGCATGGTCACGGAGAAGCCCGACTCGTATTTTCATAGTTGGTCGCCGGACGGAAACACCATCGCCTTCACGCGCCCAAGTCAGGGATCGGGAAATATCTATTCGATTGCTGTTAAAGGCGGAGCGGAGACGGCTCTTACGGCCGGGGCCGGGATCAGTGATGATCCCGATTACTCACCGGATGGGAAGTGGATCTACTTCAATTCGGACCGGGCGGGTGGAATGCAGATCTTCCGGATGCGCACGGATGGTAGCGGCGTGGAGCAGTTGACCAGGGATGAGAAGCGGAACTGGACACCGCATCCCTCGCCGGATGGGAAGTCGATCCTGATTTTGTCTTACGACAAAGACGTCACGGGACATCCGGCAAATAAGAACGTGACGCTGCGGATTCTAGATGCGGAAACGTTGATGGTGCGGGATCTGACAGGAATAGTGGGCGGATCCGGGAGCGACAATGTGCCCAACTGGGCTCCGGATGGTGGACACTTTGCATTCGTGAGCTACCAAATGCTTCCGCAGATCGCCTCGAAGCAATAGGCTTTGGTTCCTTCCTCGGCATGTAGCGTGGCCGACCACTTAGAGTTCCGGGCGAGTGGGCGATGAAGAAGCTTCGCGAGAGCCCGATCACGATGATTCAGCCGGCCGCCCAAACTTTTCCATCGCCGGTCATCCGGGCGTAGTGCAAAAAGCCGATGTGTATTGTTCCTGTGCAAATGAACGGATTGGCTGAATTCGCAGCCGTTAACTGATCGCCGTTGCTGCTGGCTCCATCGGGGACCGGAAGCAAAACCACATCAACCCAAAAATCTCCCTATGTAACAAAGAAGATCACAAGCCCGAAAAAACTCTGGACACTCCTTCTCCAGTTGGCGACCATTAGTAAGAAAGGTGGGTCAATGCAGGCACTCAAGGTTCTAGGGACGATTCTGGCGGCGGCCATAGCAGCGGTTTCGACACAGCAGTATTTGGAAGCGCAGGTCGAGTCCAGTGGAATTCGATGGACCTTCAATGAGACATCCGGCACTTCGACACACGATTCAATTGGGAATATGGATGACCAGATTGAGGGTTTCTGGTGGAGAGTGCCGGGCGTCGAGGGCAATGCACTTCAATTTGACGGGTACACTACGCGGCTAGTTCGCGCAGCGAACAAGGTGCCCGACCTTAAGAGAGGGTTTACCGTATCGGCTTGGGTGGCGCTCAATTATTATCCCTGGAACTGGGTTCCCATTGCCGATCAGGACGCAGACGACCAGATAGGTTTCTTTTTCGGGATAGACGCGATGGGCCATCCCGGGGTGAATGTGAGCGTTGATGGGGTGTGGCAGCGACTGGTTTCCTCGGTGCAGCTTCCGTTAAAGAGATACATCCGTATCGCGGCAACCTTCGATCCGCTCTCGGGCATTTCGCTTTATGTGGACGGAAAGCCTGCCGGAAGCCTCAACGTTCAAGGGGATTTTACTCAGGCAACTGGAACCGATCTGATCGTCGGAAGGGTACGTACTCCTCAGCAACCTTTTCCCTCATGGCTGGATTCGTTCCGCGATCCGGTGAGCTACTCCCTCGATGGCTATCTGGATGACCTTGATATTGAAGATGGGCCTCGCACCGCCGACGAGGAGCGCACAGCGTTCGAAATGGTGAAGGCCCCAGCCGAAGACGTGCTTGGTACTGCGGTCATGCCCTCGGGACCACCGGGAGCAGGCCCGTTCGGCGCATTTTATGCAACTTTGAAATTCGAGCGAAGCTGGGACCGTCCACGGCGTTTCGGGCCCGATCAGGACGTTGTCGTCCGTTTCGAACAATCGCCCATGCGGCTTGTCTTCTGGCAGGGAACCAACTTCATTCCCGCCTGGGTAACGGAGAATGGCAAGTGGTACACCGACGAGTTTCTTGAGACCTGGGGAAGACCGCGCTGCCCGGACGGCGGCGATTGCGAACCCATGTCAGACAAGCAAGGCCGGTATTCGCATGTCAGCATCCTTGAGTCTTCAGATGCGCGCGCGGTGGTTCACTGGCGCTATGCTCTCGCCGAGGCTATCAATTACCAGGGAGGCAACGCCGACCCGTTGACCGGCTGGTTCGACTGGGCCGACGAGTATTGGACGGTCTATCCCGACGGAGTGGCCGTGCGCAAGCAGATGCTGTGGAGTTCGCACCTCGACGACGGTCCTCACGAGTGGCAGGAGACGATTGTCATCAACGGTCCGGGGCAGCGCCCCGAAGACAACATTGAGAACGACGCTCTTACCCTGAAAAACATGGCGGGAGATTCGGTGACTTATCACTGGGCTCCAAAAACGGACCGGTTTTTCAGCTATCCCAAGGGGCCGGAAACGATGGATAAACCGGTGAGCGCAAATATTCAGATCGTTCATCTCAAATCAAAAGAAAATCCTTTTCAGGTTGTCTGGACACGGGGAACTTCGTTTTCTCCCTACAAGGATACGATGAGCAATTCGATGTTCGAATGGTGGGACCATTGGCCGGTAGCGCCGATCTCGAACAGTTTCCGTCTTGCCGTAACTCCGGACCGCCCTTCGGAGGCATCACTTTCTCACATCTACTGGGATCCATACGAAAAGACTCAGGACATGGAGAGCAAACTTCTGTTGAGCGGACTTACTACTCCAGACGCGGCTGGCGTGGTGCCTCTCGCGCATTCGTGGCTCTCGCCGGCACCCATTAAGGCAACCGGGCGGGGAGTCCTCGCGCAAGAATACGATCCTGCGCAGCGCGCATTCGTCATCCGCAGGGATGCAGCCATCTCACCGCAACCTCTCACCATCACGCTAATGGCTACTCGTGAGAGCCCGCTCGTAAATCCGGCTCTCGTGGTAGAGAACTGGGACGGACAAGCCAGGGTGCGCGTAAACGATAAGGCGATCTTAAGCAAGGACTTTGTTCGGACCGGGGTGTCGCACAACGAAGGTGTAACCACCTTGATCGTTTGGCTTAAGTTGGAAGCAACTTCCAAAACAGTGATTCAGCTAGACCCTCTACCGAATTAGAGTGACGCGATGCCCGTCGGATCTTTGAAGCTTCTGCTCGTTGGCAAATTTCTGAAATTGCATGATGTCAGGATTGTCGCCAATCCGGACAGTACTCCCGTTTTGGGTTATCAACTGAGCCTCCATCGCATCTTAGGGTCGTTTGAAAACTGCCCGATTCAGGATAGACAAGTCGGCTTCTTGCAAATCTCTGCGACAGCGACCTTCCGAGAAAAGGGTGGTCTGTCAATCTGTTGAGCACGAGTGTAAAAATCACAATTGGCGCAGATCATCCATGTTCTGTACATATCTGCGAGGGGAACTGCGGTACAGCGCGCTCCAGATAGGTGCGGATGAAATCCTCGCGCCAGCGCATACTCACGCCGTCGCCGTCGGCTAGAAAGCTACCGGGAAAGCCGCCGCGCAGCCACCTGCGCTCGACGCATCCACACCACGGAAACGATCAATGCTCCTCTGCCGCCGAGATCTGCCGGAGTTCGTTGACGACGCGTCCAAATTCTTCAACGATTCGATTCGCGCCCGCGGCTTTGAATACTTTTAAGAGTTCATCGAAGTACCATAACTGCTCTTGCCGGCCACGTTTGAATCGCTCCCAGACCCGCGGCCCGATCTTGCGGTAGTCTTCAAGAATTGCCTTTGCGTTATAGAGTTTATCGGCCGCGGAGATGAGTTGGATGTCAGCCGGTTCATCGCGCAGTCTTTGGATATAACTCTGCTTACGTTCCAGCCAGGACTGCTTGTTGCCGGGATCTTCGCTGAGACTGTCGGAAAGTCCCTCCACCATGCGCGCTACATTCGCGTCGAAGTTATGCTCGATATCCTTCAGCCGCAGCAACCCACCATGATCCTCTGCGGCATCGTGAAGCAGGGCGGCGATCACCATCTCCTCGGTGACGGGGAATGCGGTGTGCCCCGCTTCTCCCATTACCAGGGATGCAACGCCCAACAGATGCGCCATGTACGGAATGCCAGTTCCCTTACGCCGCTCGATGTGAAGGTGACGCGCATAGTCGACGGCGCTTGTGAACCTGCCGCTTAAAAGAAGTGGTTCGGACTCGATTTGATTCATCATCCTGCTTTCCGGCAACCCGGTTTGCAATGCACATTTGAATTGAGAATTCCGCGAGTCTTATTTCGCGGCCTCATCTTTAAGTCCCTCCACCGCGGCCACGATTCGTCTCTGCTTGCGATAGACATTGGCAACCGCCATCGACCAAAAAGGAACCAGATCGACTCCGGGCAAGAGCTTGGCAACGAACGACGGCAGAAACTCCCAGTGCCAGCCGAGAAAATAACTCAGTACGGCTCCCATCCCCAGGTCAAAAATGTCATCCACGGGTGACTCAAGGCCCTCGATGAAGAGAGGAAAGACGGCAATCTGAAGCAGGTCCGCAAGGATGGCCAGAATCATCGCGACGCGAAGACGCAGGCCGGCCGAGATTTTTGTGGCGCCGTTGTTCATGAAAACCTGCCGCCGCAAAGTACGTGCTTGACCAGTTTATTCTACGATGAAGGCGCAGCCTCTTGCACCTTCCGATTCGCCCAATGGATTCTGACTCCTCGGTTTGACCGGGTTCTATGGTTGCAAGAGTTCAATCAGGTTTCGACACGCAATCCATCGGGCTAAGCCAATGAGTATTTCACAAAAACAGCGGTTATCAATCTGACCAGCACGGCGGCCAGCATCAATGGCAGCAATACCGGCGTAGCAGTCTCGATCTTCGATTCCGTAATTGTCAGCAGCCCCGGGCTCTTTCCCAGCCCGTCCTTC
>Ga0302155_10001780_pt1 | contig 15268 bp, 17 predicted proteins | sample I_Bog_N3_1_FD_193508 | JGI IMG/M metagenome (GOLD analysis project Ga0302155, IMG submission 193508) | Peat permafrost microbial communities from Stordalen Mire near Abisko, Sweden - I_Bog_N3_1 | ecosystem: Environmental > Terrestrial > Soil > Wetlands > Peat | place: Sweden: Abisko, Stordalen...
ATAAAGGGCGGTTCATCAAAAACGTGCCATTACACGAGTTTTGGCAAAAAACCTCTGAAACCCGCATGAATACTAGACGGCATGGGGCAAAACAGTGGTTTTTTAGGGGCTAACTGTCGAACTCGGGTGGTCCACGTTACTATCCCAGCGTGGTTCCTGATTTGTTTTTTAAGCAGCAACCAATTTTGTATTTAATTTGGGCATTTTCTTTTGCTCGAATAGTTTTTTGTATTGTCGAAGTGGTTTTCATCGTTTTTATTCGATTGTGTATGTATGGTTTTAAAGGTGCTTGCCTTCTGTGGAATAAAACGAAACTTTGGTTGCAAGTGCGCGGGTTATCGCCTGATGAACTTGCGGTGCTACAGTTTTGCAGTAATCATCTAATATCTTTGGACAATATTCGTGATCAACTGCCATGCGCAGATCAAGCGCTGAGTCTTGCACTCAATAAACTTAAACATAAAGAAATATTATCGCCAATATATCTGCCGCAGAGATTGTTAGTTTTGACTGAATTTGGTTGTAAAATAGTGGCCAATCAAGCCTACAAGAAACAAATTGGCCGGAATGTCTGATGGACCAGCATGGCGTTGAAAAAAATAATTGTGATTTGGTAAACCACTGTAAAAACGTCCTGCCCTCCATGGAGCTGCCTAATTTTTACTCTGCCTGGTTTGTGCGATTTTACTCGATTGAGCAATGTTAATAGCATCGAATCGAGTTTTTCAAAGGCCTGCTATTCTATATTGAGCCACATCGTCAGGTTTTTCGCTCATGGATATTTAGTCAAACGGTTATAACTACTAGCATTCAGTTAACTCAAGATCCAATATTTTTTCAGACACATATCACTTCAATGAGAACGGGAGAGCCGTTCCCTTTGGTTGGCTATAAACCTGCCAATGTCTGTCTTCTTGATGCCCTGCCAATGCAGGGCATTATTCATTGGAGTGATCATCATGGCGCATCTAGTCGAAACCATGGCCTATGCCGGTGCTACACCGTGGCATGGCCTGGGACATCATCTGTCTGAACAACAACCGATTGAACGCTGGCTGACTGAGGCTGGGATGGACTGGCGCATCGAGCAAAGCGATGTGCTGTTCAATGTGTCATCTGACGGCATGCATATCCGCACCCATGCGGATGCCAAGGTGCTGTACCGCTCGGATACCTTGGCTCCGTTATCAGTGGTGTCACCGCGTTACAAGGTAGTACAACCGCATGAGGTACTGCACTTCTATCAGGATTTGGTTAGCGCGGGTGGTTTTGAGCTGGAAACCGCCGGGGTCTTGAAGGGCGGACGCAAGCTGTGGGCGTTGGCCAAGACCGGGCAGCAGGCCTTGCTCAAGGGAAACGATCAGGTCAAAGCCTATCTACTGCTGGCGACTAGCTGTGACGGCACCTTATGCACGACCGCGCAGTTCACTTCGGTGCGGGTGGTGTGCAACAACACCTTGCAGATGGCGGTGAGCGATACCAGCGGCGCGGTCAAGGTGCCGCACTCGACCACGTTTGATCCCAAGCTGGTGCAACAGGCGTTAGGGATGGGTCTGTCCGGTTGGGAGGCGTTTATCGGTAATTTGAAACAGTTGTCGCAGCGTCCAGTTTCTCCCGAAGAAGCACAGCAGTACTTCCGTGATGTATTAGATCAGCCTCTGGTCTCTGACTCGGAACCCAGCGTTTCACGTGCGATGCAGCAGGTCACTGTGCTGTATAGCGGTGCCGGTTTGGGGTCTTTGCTAGCGGGCAGTCGTGGCACGGCCTGGGGCTTGTTAAACGCAGTCACCGAGTACGTTGATCATCAACGTCGTGCCCGTAGTCAGGACCATCTGTTGGATTCCGCCTGGTTTGGCCAAGGAGCACAACTCAAGCGCCAAGCCCTGGAGCAGGCGACCGCCTTGCTGCACTGATGCTGTTGGTGACCTGGTTTTTATCCTTTCTCTTCTCTTGGCTTCTTCTGACTTCCTGATTTCCCGTTTCTGAGGACTCTGATCATGACTACTTGGCATTACGAACGACAAGGGCAACGTGTTGGCCCGATTGCTGAATCTGAAATCCAAAGCCTGATTGCCACCAGCGTGGTGCGCACCGATACCCTGGTCTGGGCACCGGGGATGCCCGACTGGCTGCCATTGGTGGAGTCACCGCTAGCGAGCTATTTGTGGCAGATGGATACCCCCCCGACTTTGCCCAGTCACACCATCAGTAATGGGGTGGTCTGGTTGCTCGCCTTGGCCCCGATTCTGGGATTGATGTTACAAAGCTTTGTCGCCGGGGCGTTGGCCAGCAGTGCCTATAGCGCAGAGGCCGAAGTCAGTCAGGCGCTGCAGTCTGGTCGCTTCTGGTACCTGACGCTGCTGTTGAATATAGGGTTGAGCCTGTTGGATCTGCAGCGGTTAAAAGCCGCCGGGGTCAATACCCGCGCCTATGGCCGCATGGTGTTTCTGGTGCCAGTGTATTTATGGCAGCGTGCCAGATCCCTGCATCAGCAACCGATACCCTTCTGGGTCTGGTGCGTGGCCTTTGTGCTATCCCTGCTGGCCACGCTGTAGTTCCTTTGCGGTCACCTGATGCAACCCTACTGCCCATCACTTTCGATGGGTTTTTATTTGCCCTGATAAAGCCCACTGGCCACCGCCAGTGGGCTTTATGCCTTTCAGCGCAGGTATTCGTCTATTTGGAGCCCCACCATGCAACAACACTATGGCCAAGCCGTGCGCTTGGCATCTACCAAGCAGCTCTCGCGTGAACAGTGGCTGGCGATTCGCCAGCAAGGGATTGGCTCGTCCGATGCCGCTGTAGCGGTCGGTCTGTCACTGTACAAGAGCCCATTAACCCTGTGGTTGGAGAAGACCCAGCGTAAGGCCGCAGAAGACCTGTCGGAGAAAGAAGCGGTGATCTGGGGCACGGTACTGGAGCCGGTATTAGCCCGAGTGTATGCCGAACGCACTGGAGCCAAGGTCCGCCGGGTGAATGCAGTGCTACAGCATGCTGAGCACAGCTTCATGCTGGCCAACCTGGACCGCGAAGTCGTCGGTCTACCAGAGGGGCCGGGCGTGCTGGAAATCAAGACCGCCGGCTATCACTCTGCAGCGCAATGGGAGGAGGGCATCCCCATCGCTTACCAGTGCCAGGTGTTACACCAACTGGCAGTGACCGGGCATGCCTGGGCCGATGTGGCGGTACTGATTGCCGGTCAGGACTTTCGGATTTATCGCATACAACGTGACGACAACAAGATCGCCGACCTGATCCAGCGTGAAGCGCTTTTCTGGCAATACGTCACCGCTGACATCCAGCCCGATCCCGATGGCTCTGACGATGCTAGCCAGGCCTTGCAATGGCTGTTTCCGCAAGACAACGGCCAGACGGTGGATCTGTCTGAGTCGGTTGAATTCAACCAACTGTTCGCCACGCTGTTGGCTGAGCGCCAGCGCAAAGAAGAAGCCGAAGCCCGGGAAGCTTTGATTCGGCAACAGCTGCAGAACGCCTTGGGTGACGCTACGGCTGCGGTGTTTCAGTCGGGGCGGATTAGTTGGAAGAAAAGCAAAGACCGCATCGCCCCGGATTTGGAGCGTCTGCGCCTGGAGCATCCCAGCTTGCTCGATCAATACAGCAAACCAATTATGGGGTCTCGCCGCTTCATGGTGCAGACCGACAGGAGAACATCATGATCAAAGGACTCGCCATCACCCCTCCGGTGATTGGTCGCATCAGCATCGGTAAGCTGGTCAGTAAGAACGACAAGTGGCTGCCGGAGAAGGATGACCGCTTTACCCTGACTACCCAAGTACAGAGCCGTGATGGCTGGTTGCTGCACCCGCTGCATCAACCGTTGGCCGACGCCAGTGCTAACGGCAAGATCCGCGCGATCCCGATCCGCCTACTGTTCAATGACGCAGATCTGAATCTGCGTTCTGAATACAGCGCCTTCGACCGCAAGACCGGTCGACCGTTGTGTGTCGGTAATGGCGAGCAGGCTAAGCGGGTCAGTGAAGACGGACTACAAACCGTTGCTTGTGACGGGCCGGAACGCTGCCCGTTCGGCAAGGCCAATGCGTGCAAGCTGTATGGCCGTTTCAACCTGCAGGTCGAGGGCCAGCAAGACGAACTGGGGAGCTTTATCTTCCGCACCACCGGCTACAACTCAGTGCGCACCTTGGCGGCCCGGCTGCGTTACTTCGAAGCCATTTGTGGTGGCCACACCCGCCATCTACCGTTGTTACTCAGGCTGCGCGCCAAGAGCACCACGCAATCGCGCCGTAGCCCGGTGTACTACGTCGATCTCACCTTGCGCGAAGAACACAGCTTAGCCACAGCAGTCGCTATGGCGCGGGAAGAGGCGCGCTGTTGGCGCGATGCTGGCATCGACAGCGAGCAGATGGAAGTCGCCGCACGGCAACTGCTAGCCAATGGTCTGTTCGAAGACAGTGAAGAAGAAGTGCCACAACTGTTGGAGGAGTTTTATCCAGAGAGCGACACCACGACCAGCGCCGCCAGTACCACCAGCACCCCAATCCGTCACAGCCGCCTCACCCCGCAGCTCGGCCATCCCGCCACCCAGGCGGTCGCTTAATCCCTTCTCTCAATTGATCCAGACGCAGTCCGCGTCTATCCGGAGTTCTGTTATGCAAAAGCAAACCCTCAACGGTTCGGCGGTGGCCAACCGTGTATTAGACGTGTTCAATCGTCAGCCCCATCTGTTAACTGATGCTCAGCGTCAACAACTGCGGGAACGGATTGAAGGCGTGGTTAACTATCAAGCTGTGGTCGGGGTGATGGGTAAAACCGGTGCCGGTAAATCCAGCCTGTGCAATGCCCTGTTTGGTCAGGAAGTCTCGGAAGTCGACGATATCGCTGCCTGTACCCGCTATCCGCAGGAAATCACCCTGAGCTACAAACAGGGCAAAGGTCTGGCACTGATCGACATGCCGGGCGTAGGGGAGAGCGAAGCCCGTGACCAGGACTACGCCGACCTGTATCGCTCGATGTTGCCAGAATTGGATCTGGTGCTGTGGCTGATCAAGGCCGAAGACCGGGCACTGAGTATTGATCAACGCTTTTATCGTCAGATCGTGCTGCCGTACCTTAAACAGCACAATGTGCCGCTACTGATCGTGGTTAGCCAGAGCGACAAGATCGAACCCTGCCGTGAGTGGGATGCAGTCTGCAAACAGCCGGGCACCTTGCAGCAGCAACATCTGCAGGGCAAGCGGGCTCAGCTCAGCCGATTGTTCCATCTGCCCATGGGTAAGATCTGCGTGGTTTCGGCAGAATACGGCTATGGCTTGATCGAACTGGTCGAGAAGATCGTGATCACCCTGCCTGCAGAAAAAAAGTGGGGGATCACCCGCGAGACCAAACCGGCGTTCCTGTCAGCTACCAGTTGGGAGGTCGCAGAGTCCGGGATTTGGGACAGCATCAAACGCATGGTGATTGAGATCGCTGCGGATGCCTGGCAGGCGGTGTCGGCTGGACTGGCCGACCTGGGGCGATGGCTGTTTTGTCGCTAACGGTCGGGCATAAAAAAGGCGTGCCACCGATGTGGGCACGCCTTTGGCTAGGCTTAGGTTGGTTGAGGGGAGCTTAGTTGCAGTCGAAGCTCGCCGAGCCGACGGCGGGGAGGGCTTTCTTCAAACCGGCCACCGGCAGCGCAACCGTTTGCCCGTTTACTTGTAGTGCCAGTGTCTTGGCATTACGCAACGCAGCGTAGATTTTGCCCCAGGTCTGATGGTTGATGCGATCGGCGATATTGGTGCCAAAGCCGGTAATCGGCTGGCCGTCGATCACTAGGCTATAAGAGGCCAGCGATTGTCCACTGACCTTGGCGTCCAGGTAGGTGAGTTTCTTGTCGTTGCTGTCACAGGAGAAATACAGCGTGGCCTTGCGGTTACCTCCCGCATATTCGGATTGGCCTTGTCCCCAACCCTGTTCCCATTTGTTACGTTCGCCAAAGCTGGCGGCCAGCACGCTGCTCGACAACAGCAGCAAACCGACGATGGTTAATGTCTTACGCATTGTTACCTTTCTTGTGTTACCTGATCGGGTGAAGGTGCCGGGCCGAGTTGGGAGGGTGTCTTGGCACCGGTCGAGTGCCAAGCCCCACCACGGGCCTATTTCTTTTTTTGTTCTTCAATCTGCTCTTGCAGCTTCTTGGCCACGACAGGAGCGGTCTTGGCGGTAAATATCGCGGTGTTCACCACCCCAATACCCACGACTTTGGCCAACCCCTTGGCCTTGTTGGCGAAGCCGTAGGTGAAGCTAAGTTCATCGACCGCATCACTGAACTTTAGAAAATCCATCGTCAGCACTCCTTCGCTTGCACGCGTAAACCCGTGGCTTAATCGTTGACTTCGCCGCTGCCACCACACTCTGGGCACGGTACGCGTACGCCACGGTCCCCACCGCACACTGGGCAGTTATCGGGATGGTCGTCATCACCATATTCCATGGTGCAGGGCACCTCGCCACGTCCTCGGCATTCTGGGCATTTCTGTTTGTTAGCCATGTTTGATCCTTCCTTAGTTTGAACATTCATCAACACATAAAGACGTTAATCATCCGTATAGGATGAATTTCAACCTTTTAAGCACTTCATGTCAATAGGTGGTCAGTCGACTATCAGAGTGGACGGAGGTGCAATGACCAAAAATGACATCAAACAACTGGCGCAGACGATCGGCAAAGCGATCGCTCGGCATCGGGAAGCCTGCAATTTGAAGCAGGATGACGTAGCGGAAAAGCTGGAGATTGGCAATGAAGCGGTATCGCGCATGGAACGTGGCGTGGTGATGCCGACGGTAGCCCGGCTGGCACAGCTGGCGGAGATCTTTGGCTGCCCGACGGCAGATCTGCTTGCCGAGGTATCGACGACTTCGCGGGACCGCATCGGTGTGTTGAATGAAAAACTGGAAGGTTTGAGCGAAGCGGATCGGTTGTTGGTGCTGGATGTGGTAGAAAAACTAACTGTGAGGTTGAAGGGGTAGAGGTCTGATGATCGGCCTAAGCAGCCCTTCACTGGTGAGATGAAAGTTGGCTGCTTTCGCCTTGAAAGCAGCCACAAAAGTATCTTGCAAACGAAGGGCGACTCAAGAAACTCGTCACGTCAAGAGATTACTTACCTTGAGTTAGCGGCCGAGTAGCACCGCTAATGCCTCATCCAATGCTGTAACCGATTCGACTACTGTGCGCACAGTGGCACGGTCGAACTCATGGTCTCGTTGGGAGTCGTGCACACCACTGTTGAGACAGCCCCATTCGATGCTTCCTGCACCGACACCGAGGAGGCGTGTCAATCCGGCGACGACATCTGATGCGCCGGCGTGCTGTGCCGCGATGCGATCGACAGCTGACCGTAACTTAGTACATTTGTTATTGAGCTCCCATGGTGAACGCGGTCCGCCTAGCTTGAGCTCGATGCGTCCATCCGTACGGCGCCCCAGCCAATTCCAGAGCCGGTCTGTCAGGCTCTCCAGCGCCGGCCGCGCCTGGCGCAACGCCTCTCGCTTTTCGTCGACCGCCAATGCCTGCTGGGCCAGCAGAACATAGTTCTTAGTCGGGGGGTCGCTGTCGACGCGGAGCTCGTGTTCGCCCTGATGCGGCAGGAACTTGTAGCGTTTGATGGCCGCGGCACGTCGCGTGCCAAGCTCCTGCTGGATGCGATGCAAGAACTCTTCGGCGTGCGAAGTTAGGATGACTTGTTTACCGTCCAGCAAACCATCCTCGAAGAAGGTACGCCAAATTCCATCGCGGTGGTCATCATCGATCGCATTGACAACGTCATCGAAGATAACCACCGAACAGCCTTGCGCAATGTTTTTGGCCAGCAGTATCGCCAGGCCCAAGCATTTGATGTGCCCTTCACTGAACACGATCAGTGCGTCATAGCGTACGCCCGGTTCGCCAACGAACTCCACCTCGATCTTGCCGTTCTCAGCCACTGGTAGCCACAGCGCATGCAACAGGTCGCCGGGTGGATCAGCGCGATTGAACGCGTTGTACAGATGGCAGGCCTGTTCTCCCAGGCCCTGGAGCAGTACGCCCGGCAATTCGGCCAGGTAGGCATGGATCTCGGGTAGGAAACCGTCGTAGGCGGCCTTGATCCGTTGATGGTGCGCTACCAACGGCACCTCTGCCGTAACAGCTTGGATCAGTTCGCGGTTCGCTTCGTCGAATATGGTCACGGTTTGGTGGGCTGCGGCCAGTTCCTGGTCCGCGGTCATGCGCATGGTCCGAAGTTGTTCGACCTCCAGCCGATACTGGTTCAACCTGTCCCGCTCTTGGGCCAGCTCTCCGCGCTGGGCAAGCACTTCACGAGCCTGCGCGTCGAACTGCTCAATGATTTCAGCGATCCGCAGCAGAGCACACCAGGCATGTCGCTCTCCATCGACCCACACTCCGAGCCAGTTACCTGCAGCGGTGGGAGGCAGCAGAGGCAGGTCTGCGGTCTGTAGTTCAGCAGGACACGCATACGCAGCGATCGCCACGACTCGACGCATCTCGTCCCAGAGCGCCCGCACGGCCTCATTCAACTGCGTCCGAAGATTGGCTTCATGCTGCTGAAGGGCAGCCAATTGCGCGAGCTGCACCAATCCCGCGCGCGCCTTGGCGAAAGGATCCTGAGAAACAGCAGCCAGTCCGGTACCGCATGCAGGACAGGTGGTCGCCCCGTCAGCGAGGGCCAGCACCGCTTCGTAGAGTTTAGCGTACGACACCTCGCCAGTACGGGCCGCGAGCTGCCCAGACGACTCCTGCCAAAGCTCCTGGATACGGTAGGCTTCTACCAGAAGATCCTGCAGCTTCACACGGGTGATCTCGTGTACGGCTGGAGGGACGGCATCCAGCTTCCCTTGGACAAACGACAGCTGCCCTTGCTGCTGCGACGTCCCGAGCAGCCAATCTATGCAAGCCTGGTAGGCCACGCCGGGGAACATGCGGTGCACCAAGGCATTCTCCAAGCCCTCGACTGCTGAGATTTTTTGCGGGTAGGCCGCGATCGTTTGCTCAGAGTTCAATAATTGTAGGCGGCGCTGTACAAGCTGAGACGCCTGGACCCCAACGAGCATCAAGTCCGGATCGAGCGAGGGATTGAAACCGCGAACGAATTCACTGAACTGATCCACGCCAAACAAGGTTGCGATGAGCTGTCTCTGATCGCCCGGAGTTCGGGCGGCGATACGGGCGAAGTCGTCGAGGCGGTTTTTTTCTATGAAGCAGAAGCGATACTCCGCCTCATCGGGCAGCACTGTCTGAGCCTCGTCAGCCCTTCTGGCTGAGAGAGTCGGCGCGACATGGCGACGCAGGCGGGCATTGTTGCAGTAAATACGCTGATCGACCCGCTTAACTTGCGCTTCGCTGATAGAGCCAAGCATCGCCACTTCCAACGCTTCACAGAAGCTGCTCTTGCCAGTGCCATTGGCACCGTATACAAGGGTGATGTCATGGCTGAGGTCGAACGTCTCCAGCCGCATAAACCCGCGAAACGGCCCTACCTCAAGCTGCTGCAGGCGCCCAAGTGCCAGCCCAGCTTCGGGCACGTGAGCCTCCCTGTCGTACACGACAGGCATCTGCGCCAGTTGAGCGACGGCCAGCGGCACCAAGCGAGTAGACCGCCCACGGCGTGCGGCTCCAACCTCGGCAAGTTGTTGCTGGTGATTTAGTACTAGGTGAGCGAGCCGACGCACGTCGTCGTGCACTTCTCGCTGCGCAAGGTACGTTAGAAAGCGCAGATACTCTGAATGAATGCTTGCCATGCAATCCAATCCACTGATTAAAGACGGCTTTCAGCCGCGTCCGTGGTGATGTTTAGCTGCCATGGTAACACATGGGCATAATGCCCCCCCTGGCTGAGGACGGAACTTTGGCCACGGTAGATGTTCATGACGTAACGGTATAATGGCTGCTATCGGCACTAAGCGGAAGTTGGAGTTCGCGTGCTAGCACGCAGAAAGCAGACGTTCGATATGGCTAGCTAGGCATCATGCGATGACAATCTGAGCTGTCTTGTATGGTCTATGGCCCCTAAATTTACAGAGGGGCCAAACCTCAGCAATAGCGATGGAAAAGCGCAATGGTCTTTAACCTCCGCCCTAAGAAGGCTTCAATTTCTTCGACCTTGCGGCTTTCGAATTTGAAGTGCTTCCACCCTCTAAACCGAGTGATTGCTGCACTGGAGCTTCTTGGCCCTCTAGAAGAGGTCTTGTCCTCGTAGCCAATCCAATAAATTGGGCTAGGGCGGACTGTAATTCTCTTTCGCGTGTTGTTGCTTGATGCATAGTGCGAGACTCAGGTTCCGATACATTGCCCGATGCAAGTCGAAATTGACATGTTGCCCCGGGCACAATTTCAACAGAAACCACCTTCGGCATGAGTTTTGGCATGGTCGAAAAAATATCGCTCGCATCGGAGACCTTTGCAAGCCAAGCGAACTCTGACCAGCACAAGTCGAACCCTGACGACTCCACCCAATCAAACTTAGAGCGAATTTGTCGCTCAACACCTTTCACCGCCCGCGCCCAATCAGCATCCCAAGATTCAGGTCCAGCCAGCGCGGCGATAAGACCAAACCACACAGGGGCTTCAGGGAACGCCTTTCCGACTCGGCGCAGCAGAAACTCGTGAGTTGTACTTCTTCCGACCAAGAATGCGGCGGCGGCAACTAGAGCTGCAGCAAAACCATTTCGCGGACTGCGTGCCGCTGAGTGCGCGAGCTCGTTAACTAACCTATTAAAGGTGAGTACACGCTCCTCTATGGAGTCGCTGGCGAGATTGTGATACTCGCTGAAGCTCATTATTTTTGATGCACTACCCTTAGGCATAGCATTGGACATATATTTCGCGGCTGCATCTAGCACCAAGTCAACAGCTTCACTCGGTGATAATGGCTCCCCAAAACGAACCCCCGCCAAAGCCCATATTGGAAGTAGGTCTTCCACAGAAACAGAACGTCTCACGAAACGGCGGTCAGCTTCAATTAGCCGCAGCCTGTTGGTGCAGGTATGAGTTGCATCATCAGTGCCATGGATAGATGCTGCGCGGGCAATGGCAGTGGTGAAACAGCCAGAAGCGCGCGATAGTGGGAGGGAGGCTAGCTCGACATCAGCCTCTCCCTGAGCTATCGCTTCTCCTACGATTACGGATGCCCATATATCCTCCCGTGGGGCTCTTTGCCGATAGTGACTGTCCGTGCTGAATCGTTCCCAATCATCTATTGAGATTACTCTTGCAAACTGACTCAGTGGTGAGGTCTCGGGAGCATAGACCCTCAGCCAGGAAAACGTTTCTGCTGCAGATTCTTCACCCAAAACCAATATTCCAGGTGGATTGTAATCGGAGTCCTGACGAGACTCAGGGAAACCGACGGCGATATTTTCCCCCTTGAGCTCATACGCATCAAAGGAGAGTCGTCCCGTATGTTTGTGAGGTCCCACGCCGAAAAGAACCTCAGGAAGGATATCGCGGGGGAATGTCTGCCATCGGATCGAGTCGTTGTTCATGCATCACCTGGCAAAAGATCATCAAGGTCAAAATGACTTGGTTCTGCAAACGCATTTTCGAGCGGCTTATTGGTTTCACCTATTCGGTAGGCGTTCAATGAGGTCTTCGCACGTGTAATGGCTGTGAATCCAAGGCGTCGTCTATTTAGCGGGAAGTTTGCCAAATCCTCGACTCCGTACATGTGAACGGCGCGGAATTCGGTCCCTTTCGCCCCGTGGATAGTAAGGGCATGTATTGGTCGCCCCCCCATAAAGCTTGAGTCTTCATCAACGCCATGTACGGCGATTGAATCCGCTAGGTCTGTTCCGTTGAAGCGCTCTCGTATCTCCGCCAACGTATCCCTGGTGCCGCAGAATATCCCTATTGTGTCGTCTTTGAACGCATCCAATTGAATACGAATAAGGTCCAGCATGGTTGAGAATTGCACGTCGCGGTTTGCGCAGACATGCATTTTGGCACTGGATACACCTTGCTCTTTCGGGTTGTAGTTTGACGTATATTCGAGCGTCTCGGAACCACCATCCGGTGGCATCAACCTATCTGCGACTCTTGCAACCTTTTGCCCAATGCGAAAGTGTCGCTGCAATGTGTGCTGTTGTAGACCTAGTTTTGTGGCAACGTCCAAGCCATCACGGTTATAAATACCTTGGCGGGCATCACCACAAATACACACGTTGTCGCTCAAGTTCAAAAGCTCTTCGAGCTCGCCAACAGTCAAGTCTTGAGCTTCATCAACAAATATCGCGCTATATAGTTTCGGTGTAGGCAGCTTGGCATTGGCTTCCTTCACCATTTCGAGGATATCGATACGGACTTGCTCGTCGAAGTCTGCCCCTTTGGGTATAGCGCGGTGACCGAGATATTGGAAAATGTGATCGGTTGCCCACGAATGGTATGTGCGAATCTGCTCCTGGGAAATCAACCCGGCAGCCCCTATGCCTGTACGAATAAAATCAGCCAAAGCCTTGGTGTACGTCACGATGAGAACGTTTTTCTCGCCTGTGCCTGCCAGAAACTCGGCCCGTAGGAGGAGGAGGTTCGTCTTTCCTGACCCAGGAGGGCCAACGAGCGAATGCCGACCATGTGGTGGCAATTTGATGAATGCTTTTTGGTCTTCGTCAAGCTCTTTCTTCGAACGGAACCATCCCTTGTTCATTTTGATTCTCCGGTTTGCCCTTGTTGTTGCAAATCAGTGCCGTGCAACTTGGTAGGGTCATCGGTAGCCTCTATTAAGTCCAATGCAACCCCCGCAATGTGTGCGATGGCATTGGCGACGTTAACTGCGGACTCTACTTCATTCTCAGAAATCACCGCGACAGAGACGACATTCGAATTGGGCGATCCGGCAGGCTCGTCATAGCCATTACAAAGTATCCGTGCCTCCAACAGTACGTTTGCGGTCCGGTCATATAGTTGCTCTTGCCAAGCGAAGTGTAGAACGCAGTCGATAGCCAGTTGTTTGTCAATGGCCAGTGTGAACCGAGCGTGGGGTGGTTCCCCTGGCACCGACGGCTTGACGGAAAGAGGAAGATTTGTACCGCAGGTTGGAAGCAATTCGAACCGAACTCTGTCGATAAGTCGCCTTACATATGCACTTCTATCGAATTCGAGCCTCGATGCGGCTGCCGCATTTGATTGGCCTCCGGCGTTTAGGCGTCCCTTTGCCAGTCGGGCGCGAAGGTCGGTAAGGGGGTCTTTGGCACCCTCCAATATAAAGTCCTCCCACCCAACCAGTTGGACGCGTGTGTCTAGGTCTTTTACAAGACACCGCGCGGAAAGTGCTTTCAGCTTGGCTAACCTTTCAGGATTGCCATCCACAAAACTCGGTACTTTGGTCAGCACCGCCTTTGCCACCAGCCAGCGGTTGCCGAGGCCCATCTCGTGCTGGAAAAGAGCCTGCTTCATTATTAGGTCGTGCAATACCGCGCCGAGTTGGTAGAAGTTAAGGCCTTTCCAGAGTTTGGGAGAAGGTTCGTCTAGTCGGAAGAGATATTCAGGGGAGCTATATTGCGCCGTGGCGAGGAATGGCCGAAGGTTTCCATGGTCAGTAACTGCGGCCTCTTCACCATCCAAAATTTCAAGTTCACGTGCCACGCCCAAATCAAGGAGTTTGAGATTGGCAAAGTCAGGAGAGACGTGAATGTTCTCTGGTTTGATGTCGCGGTGAACGATATTGTTCTCATCCAAGAACTTGACTGCGTTTACGAGCTGCGTAATCAGTGGAATAACCGATTCGTCGGGAATGGACGCAAGCTGCGTGGTCAGTTGGGGCCAGGGGACAAACTCCATCTCCAGGAAGGCGGTCCCCTCGGCCTCCTGCACGCGATATGCCTGTACCAAAGAGGGGCAGTGATGTCCAATCAAGCGCCTCTGAATCTCTAGCCGGCGGCGCTCTGCCGCACCTCCCGGCCCATTCAGAAATTCCGGGTTGAAGGCTTTGAAAGCCCGTAGCCCCATCTCACACTCCACCTCGAAGACAGCTGCAGAGCCACCCGAATTCAAGAACTTGGGCTCACCATATCCACCAAGGCTCTTCAAGAAGGTCTTGAGACGTTCGAATAGGTCATCAACAATTTTTTGGTCTAACGCTGGCATGAACACCTCCCGAATTCATGGTATCAGCATTCGTAACGAACTGATACTGACGAGCCCGTGCGAGAGCCGTGGAGCCACCCCAACAGCAGGCGCTATAAAACCTATCTAGTTGGAAAATGAGTATGGTCGAGACCGATAGCACAGGGCGTGCCCCGGTTGATGTGATGCACAAGGCAGTGTCTGTCGTGAAGGAGACCTAACTTGGCAACCCAGAAGCAGACATTGCCGCATGTCTGTTCCTGGCCGATAGCAGTCATGCTATCACAATGGCATGAAGGTCTGCTAAGGCCGAAGACCTGCCTTCCCACCTAGCCTACCGGCATGCCCAGCCCCGTCCAGGGTGATGAGTTACGAGTGCATTATCCTCAGAAGCACACAGTCGATCATGCAGCATCCCGCTCCTCAATCTTGGCTTTGACCCATTCCTGAATCTCTTCATCTACCCAACCCACACTTTTACCACCCAATGGCACGGACTTTGGGAAAGTCCCAGCTGCAATGAACTTGTAGATAGTGGATCGAGCCAGGCCGGTGGTTTCCATGACTTGCTTCAGGCGAATAATTTTCATGATGTGTACTCCAGGGTTTATGTCACACCATGAGTCGCTGCTGTAATTTCTTACTTGAAGCTACCGACTATCTACGTGAGGTTGGAGACGGACTAGCCAAAGGCCGTCCGCCTCAATCACGACAATGGACCACTCTTTAGGGTCTAGCGATCCATGCAGGGAATTACCCTCTACTGCATCCAAACCCGTGAGTACCATCGCCAAAGACCTTGGTAGCTGCTTTGCACAGGTAACTGGCACGATAGAAAAACTCAGCAAGGCTCTCCGGCTTATCACGATGTAGGTAGTAGCTCGGATTAGAAGGAATCTCGACTAGGCCACTCACAGCCTCAACCGGCAAACCCAATGCACTAGCCCATGCTTCGCACAAGCGATTAAATATATTATCTCTATCCAATTCGTACTTACCGATCGTGCAGAAAGCATCTTGGTTCAAGAAAAAGACAACATGGTAATGAGGATTGCTGCTCTGGTCTTGTTCCCGCGCCCAGACGTCGCGGACAGTGCTCTCGTGGGCATGCGGATTCAAACGCTTCGCCATGCAGCGGTTGTGTCCGATCTTAGCTTTAAAGGAACGGATAAAACGAGTCATTACTTCGTTTTTG
>Ga0302155_10001784_pt1 | contig 15229 bp, 19 predicted proteins | sample I_Bog_N3_1_FD_193508 | JGI IMG/M metagenome (GOLD analysis project Ga0302155, IMG submission 193508) | Peat permafrost microbial communities from Stordalen Mire near Abisko, Sweden - I_Bog_N3_1 | ecosystem: Environmental > Terrestrial > Soil > Wetlands > Peat | place: Sweden: Abisko, Stordalen...
CCGGACGAAGTGCCAGGGCTGCCGCTTTCTTGGCGTTTTCGTGATGGCGTAAAATCAGCAGGAACGTCAGAGCCAGGGCTAGTAGCAGCAGACTCCATAGGATGACCCGCATGACCTTATGCCGGGGTCGTGCCTGGAGTTGATGGTCTGGGCCGATGGTTGAATGATCGTCGAGGTCAGATGCCAAGCGGAATCTCCTGTTTCAGTTTCGAATCACAGGCAGATGCACCCGGGAAGAATGCAGAAACTGCACATGGAAGTGCGGGATTTGCCGCCGCCCCAAGGCTCGCCGTTCTTCAGTTGCAAGGTGTTGGCCGTCCGAGGGTCAACCTCCCAGATACTCGACGTGGGCGTACGTGCCTAGCCGCGGGTTGTATCCCAGATACCAGCCGATATGGTCGGGGTCCTCGTAAATGACGATCTGATCGCCACTCCAGTTCCAGTCCGCGACGATGTTGTAATCGAACGGAGCGACGTCCCAAAAGAAATTGCCGAACCAGAAGCGCTCCCGGTTTCCCCCTCCCAGCGCGAATGCACTTCCAAAGCCACCGCCGAAGTGCCCGTGTGCCCATGGCTGAGCGAGGTTATAATGCGCATCGTTGCGGCCGCTATCATGTCCTACCCATCTATCGCCCTTCGCGTCAACGTGCGGTACGCCCGGATGACCTTTCCTGTCCATGGCAATATGGTTCTCCGTCGCGGCAGCGCGCTCCGGACCTCGTGCTGGCTTGGAAGCCCTCGCCGGAGCAGGACCGTGAGCGGGAATGTGTCCACCGCCAACCGCGGCATGACCGCCGCCTCGCGACCCGCCGCCTCCTCTACTCTGCGCAAAAGCGACCAGGCAAATTAGAACCGATAGCCCTATTATCTTCTTCATCTGCATGTACTCCTGGGCACGCACCTAGCACGCGTTTGGCCAACGCGGGGTTCCGGCCGGAAAAGACGCGCCGTGAAAAAGCGCACACGGCCAAGTGCAGATATTGTTTCCGATAGTGCAGTTTTCGCTGCCTCAGCAGGTCGTCGCCCGGCGGCCCACACCTTGTCCGCCCTCTCGATCCTAATGGAAACAAACGTGCCCTGACTTGTCTGTTGGAGTAAACACAGGCCAACCATCCCAGACTTTGGAGGAACATCGTGACGACTTTGAGGACAGTAACGGAAACGGCGGCGGAGCTTGGCAAGGAGGCCAGAGAATCAATCGAGGAGTTGGGCCGGTCCGCCGGCAGGAAACTGGATGAGGCGCGAGACGAGACAGGGGGCGCCCTCCATTCGGCTGCCTCCTCCGTTCGCAGAGCGGGACGCGAGGGTTCGGCAGTGATCGACAACTGCTCCACCCGCACAGCCGATCGACTGGATGCTACGGCATCGTACATCGAAGATCATGACCTAGGGGATGCATTCACCGGCTTGCGGCGGTTTGCTCGCAAGCATCCGACACGCTCTCTGGTAGCTGCGGCTGCCATCGGCTTTCTGGCCGGATCCGCCTTCAGGCGAATGACACACTCGTGCGCGAGAGCGACTCAAGGCACATAACTTGCAGTTTTGCCGGCGGAACCGCTCGCCGTTCATGAGCCGGGAACTGTCGTCTTCGCCTCTTCGCGCAGTGCGGCGATCCGGTTCTGCAATGTCCGCAGGCTGATCCCCAACATCTCGGCGGCGAGTTTGCGATTGCCGCGCACGTGATCGAGGGTGAGTTTAATGTAAGCCTCCTCGAGTTTCGTGAGTGGCTGGCCTGGCTGGAGCATGACAGGGCCGTCATAGCCGGATGTGGGCCGGGGCTGCGAGCCGGGGCTGACAGCGAAAGCAGGCGAAGGAAGGTGAGTCAGCCGGATCAAACCCTCGCCTGCCATGATGGCGGCTCGCTCCAGCACGTTGCGCAGTTCCCGCACATTACCGGGCCAATCATAGCGATGAAAAAGATCCATCACTTCGGCATCCACCCCGGTTACGCGCGTCGAGTGTTTCTTGTTCAGGTTTCGCAGCATGACCTCGGCGATCGGCGGGATATCTTCTTTATGTTCGCGCAGCGGCGGAATTTCGATCTGGAAGACACTCAACCGATAGTAGAGTTCTTCGCGCAAATGCGTGCCGAGTTGGTGACTGGTGGCGGCAAGTACCCGCGCGTCCACTGCGATTTCGTGCTTACCGCCGAGCCGCCGCACGCGCAAGTCCTCGAGCACGCGCAGCAGTTTCGGTTGCGTAGACGCCGGCATCTCGCCGATCTCATCGAGCAGCAGCGTGCCCCCGTGAGCCTGCTCAAAACACCCGGCCGAACGCTCCATGGCTCCCGTAAACGCGCCCTTCTCGTGGCCGAATAACTCGCTCTCCACCAGAGTCTCGGGTAAGGCGGCTGCATTGATCGCGATGAAGGGCCCATCGGCGCGGGGGCTGCACTTATGGATCTCCCGCGCCACCAACTCCTTCCCGGTGCCACTCTCTCCGGAGATCAATACGGGCGCCGATGTGGGCGCCACCTGCCGGATGATGGAGAAGATCTGCTGCATCGCCGCGGAGGTTCCCACCAAGTCCCCGAGTACGCCATGCAGACTCAGTTCGCGCTTCAGTGCGTCGGTTTTCTGCAGGCTTCTCTTGTAACGGATCGCGCGTTCCAGGAGGGTCTTGAAGGCGCGCGGTTCCACCGGCTTTTCCAGGAACCAGAATGCCTTGAGATCATGCACCGCCGACAGCGCCTTTTCTATGCTGCCGAAGCCGGTGAGCGCGATCGCCGGAGTGAGGTCGCCGCGTTCCTTCAAATGCCGGAGCAGTTCAAAGCCGTCCATGCGCGGCATCATCAAGTCCGTGACGACGACATCCGCGTTGAAGGCCGCGAGCCGTTCCAGCGCTTCCTGCCCGTCGGCCGCCACCTGCGTTTCAAAGTCAGACTCGGAAAGCATGGCAGCTAAGGCGCTACGCTGACGTTCCTCATCGTCAACGATGAGGATCCGCCCTGGGACCGCCGGCAATCGAGGCATTACCTCTTATTCTAGCAAGCCGCCTGGGAACGGGCGAGGCGATCCGAAGCGCGCCTCTCTTGGCGCTGAACGAAGTCGAGGATGTCGAAACGCTTTGATGTGCAGACCCATTTTCAGCCTTCTCAGGCGCTGAGTCGCGGCCCATCAGGGTTTTCGGTGCAGTAGCTTTCGTCTGAGACCCGGCCAAAACTCGGACGCCATGTTGCTGGCCAAATCAAACCCGAGTTGGAGAGAGCCCTCGGAGAGTCCGAGGCGCACCGTGTTGAGCCGGCCCGGATATCACTCGTCCGCAAGATAGGCCGCTCCATAAGCGCCGATCTGCACGGAACACTTGCCGTTGCTGTAGATCAGGTTCCGAACAGTGCTCCGACGCCAGCGGTCACCGCCATGGCTAGAGCGCCCCAAAAAGTGACGCGTAATGCGCCCACGGTCACGCCTGCACCTCCAGCGCGCGCAGCCAGTCCGCCCAGAAGAGCCAGGAACAACAGTGATGTTCCGGAGACAACGGGAATCAGAGTTGCCTGCGGGACTACGCCTGTGACCACGAGAGGCAGCGCTGCTCCGACGGCGAAGCTGGCGGCCGATGCTAACGCAGCTTGAATCGGGCGCGGCTTGAGCTTGACAGAGATGCCGAGTTCGTCTTGGGCATGCGCACCTAAGGCGTCATGAGCCATCAGTTGCTGTGCGACCTGTTTAGCAAGCTTTGGGTCGAGGCCGCGGGCGACGTAGATCGCCATCAGTTCCCTGTGCTCGCCCTCGTTGTCTGTCTTCAGTTCCGCGCGTTCCAGCTTGAGGTCGGCGCGTTCGGTGTCGGCCTGTGAGTGCACAGATACGTACTCACCTGCCGCCATCGACATCGCCCCAGCGACCAGGCCGGCGACCCCCGCGACCATCACGTTGCTGTGAGTCGCATGCGCAGCCGCGACGCCCAGCACCAGACTCGCGGTCGAAAGAATCCCGTCGTTCGCACCCAATACCGCCGCGCGTAGCCAGCCGATGCGTCCGGTGCGGTGTCGTTCCCTTTGGGGTTCAGGCACTCTTGGTTTCCCTTGGTCCTTGAAGCTCACCCGCCAGCCTTACGGAGGTCGCCAACCAACTGAATCTTTCGTCAGCTACAGTTGGACCGTAATCGCCAGTCCAACGCCCGGATACGAGCGGTCATAAAGGTAGTACCCGTTGTCATAAGCAATGTAAAGGTCGTCGCTATCGAACCAGTTTTCTGCCCAGGATTCCGGGTAGGGATCCACGAGCAGGAACGAAACGCCGCCGTACTCGAAACGGGGATATCCCATGTAAATGGTTGGGAGAGCATGCATCCGGAACCAGTGTTGATACCCGAAATAGAGATCAAAGCTGGCCTGAGGAATGTAGGAGCCGCCGTAGCCTCCACGTTGTGCCCAGTTGCGATGCTGGCTTCCCCACTGGTGAGCACGATCCCCCTGCCATGTACTCTGCCCCTGCCACGCGCCCTGCTGTTGCCATCCCCGCTTCTGCTGCCACGCGACTGCTTGCTGCTGCGCACGCTGCGGTTGCTGCTGCTGAGCCTGTGGAACTCGCTGCTCCTGTGGTTGCTGTCTCGGAGCCTGTTGCGCCTGCTGCTGTTGTTGCGATCGCTGTTGCTGAGGCTGTTGGGCCCGCTGCTGTTGCTGCGGCTGCTGTTTCGGAGCCTGTCGCGCCTGCTGCTGTTGCTGTGGTCGTTGTTGCTGAGGCTGTTGGGCCCGCTGCTGTTGCTGCGGTTGTTGTTTCGGAGCCTGTTGCGCCTGCTGCCGTTGCTCTGGCCGCTGTTGCTGAGGCTGTTGGGCCCGCTGCTGTTGCTGCGGTTGCTGTTTCGGAGCCTGTTGGGCCTGCTGCGGTCGCTGTTGCTGAGGCTGTTGGGCCCGCTGCTGCGGTTGCTGCGCCTGTTCCTGAGGGTGCTGTTGTTTCTCGTTCTGCGCGTACATAGGGACCAACGTCCCGAAAAGCAGAAACAGGGCAGCCGTGCTATTGACTCGAATGAACTGCATGGTGTAATCGTCTCCCTAACTTAAAGTCGCTATTGGGTGTGCACGCAGACGACCAGTCCGCCTTAACTTCTGCTCCACGGCCTCTGCCAATTCCATGTCGGCCTGGTCTTGTGCACCGTCCCATACGGGATGATTGGGCGAAGAATAAAGCGGATGCAACTGTGGGGCGGCACCGCCTTCGATGTATTGATCGCCTATGGCATGTGCCCGCCAGCACCACGACCGGCTTCCCTCTTGCACAGGGCGGTCCTGCTTCTCGTTGAAGAAGAATCTAGCCTTCCATGTCCGATCCGGAGGAACTGGTCGTGGCGGATGAACTTCCTATTTCTTGGTTTCGTAAGCGACGTATTCTGTCTTCTCTTGGGCAGGCGTCTCGCCGCGATTCGTAACCACCGCTGGTGCCCTCTCCGTCGGCTTGTCCGTCGTCCCATAGTCGGCGGAAGTTTCTGAGGCGGAGGAGATATTCCGAGCTCCAGTATTTTTAAGGGCTGTCTTCGCCCGATTACACCAGTCCTGATTGTCGCAATGAACGGACAGGAGAATGCCGCCATGCCTGATTCTGCCGGCATACCGCTTGGCCACATATTCCGTCAGGCCCGAGCCGGCCAGCAATCCCACGATCCAACCCAGGGCCCCGCCAGCGCCGGCGCCAGCCAAAGCAGCCAGCACTGGTCCAGCCGCGACGAGCGGCACTAAAGCCGCGATGGTCACAGTCTGAATGGAGCAGAACCAAGCCAATGCGGCGCCAACCACCGCACACACTGCCGCTCCCGCCGCCGCGCCCTCCAAGGCCTTAGCCCGCTTCACAAGCGCGAAATCCTTTGAACCCTGGTTGTCGGACGACAGGACCGAGATGTCCGTCGTCCGATACCCTGCTTTATGCAGGACGTTGACGGCATCCGAAACGGTTGTGCGATCCGGGTAGATTCCTATTACCGATGTGTTTCTTGCCATTTGCTATTCCTCCTTTTGGAAGTGTCGTATTGTGTCTGTGCACGAGCCGGGCCAAGCGCCGCAGGCTAACCTTCTGCGAAGATGCTGGGTTAGGACAGTGCCGCGTAAGTGCAGAATCTGCCTTTGAGGATGCACATTTCGCTGGGGCCGAAGAGCGCATGGGCAACTCGGCCCAGACTCCTTCTACAAGCCTCTTGGATTCGAACGGCGGTCAACGTGCCACAACTTAAATCAAGCCGGGAAACCGGAAGCAGCAGGAGGAAACATGAATTGGGACCAGATTGAAGGCAGGTGGAAGCAGTTCACCGGCTCTGCCCGCGAGCGCTGGGGGAAACTCAATGATAACGATTGGGAAGCGATCGCCGGCAAGAAAGATCAGTTGGTTGGGCGCATTCAGGAGCGGTATGGAGTGGCGAAGGCGGAGGCTGAAAAGCAGGCCGATGAATGGTCGCGGGCGCTGAAGCAACACGGGCGCGAAAGCTCCGCTGCCACCCGCCTTTAGTAGTAGGAATCGCCCGACTGGGCTAAGGAATATGGACCTATGAAGCCGACCCAAGCTCGAATCGCGACTTTATGGTGCCGGTTGATGCACAGCGAGCCAATGTGGCCCTCGCACGGCGAGTATGAGTGCCGGACGTGCGGGCGGCGGCATCGAGTGTGCTGGGAACAACCGGTGCCCGCGCCGCGTGCGCAGGCATTACAGCGCGGAATGCTGGCTCAAAGCGCCTCGGTGACCGCAAGTGAATCGAGGATACAATGTTCATACCAGTAGCCTTGGCCGTTCTTGTGCTGTTGAGTCTCATCCTGTCGTTGATTCCTTGTCCCGGCACCGCCACCCGGACACATTAGCTACAAACGGTCCGTGCCCACCAGTCGGTCCTCCCGAAAGCCCGTCCGTCTTCGTCTTTCGGATTACAATGTACCCCTATCTCTCCATGCAAAAGTGCTGGACTTTCTGAAACTGCTACCGACCCGTTCTGGCCTTCGGATTGCTGAACATCGGAGTGAATTTACGAAGTAACCTTTCAATTTGCCCTCTGCTGCAGCCGGCGGGTGGAAAAAGGGTGGGCGACAGCAACGGCGTGCTTGCGGGAGCCGATATTAGATTCTCTATACTTTACTGCCGCTCACTCGACTTCCTGCTTGTTTGCTGCTGCAGAGGTTTTTTTTGCTTTGAATATTCATAGTGATCTCTCCGGGGATCGCGATTGCGGTAGCCATCTGGCGTTCCTGGCGTAGGAATCATAGGACGTGGACCTCACCAGGATCGACTTAGCTCAACATTCCAGGCGGACCGACGCCGCATCCCAGCCCGAACCTGGGCGAGCCGCATCGGCAGAAGCTCTTGGTGGTCAATGAGCTTCTCCGATGCGGTTTTTCTTTTGGGGAACGGATTTCAGGTCGGGTGGAAACTGCCCGATTCGCGGCAGTTCCTGCGTGCCGTGCGGCAATAACTGCATGGGTCGATCACTTCCGTGGTAGGACTGGCTTCTGGAGCTTCTCAGCTTTGCCGCTGAGCCCCGTTTCCCTCAAGGTATGGCAAGCACGGGCCTGAACGACACAAGAGTCGGGCCCTCCGCATGGTAATGTGCCGATGGACCTTGGAATGCTTCTTGTCCATCGTGTGCTGCCAGCCAGCCGAGTCTTGCAGGCATGGTGCCCGACAGAGCGAAGGGCCGGCCGCACATGTATCGAGATCAAAGGAGAAGAAACAGATGAGTGTCTTGAAAACAGCAGTATCGACGGTGTTTTGCCTGGCGCTGGCGGGCGTGGTATTCTCGCCCGGCGCAAAGGCGGACGAGTGGAACAACAAAACCGTGATAACCTTCAGCGGGCCCGTGGAGATTCCGGGAGTCCATCTCAAAGGGTGGGGAGTGTTACCAGCCGGCACCTATGTGTTCAAACTTTTGGACTCGCAGGTCGACCGCCACATTGTCCAGATCTTCAACAAGGACGAAACAGTGGTTTACGCCACCATACTGGCCATCCCGAATTACCGCCTCAAACCGACCGGCAAAACCGTAGTTACTTTCCGCGAGAGGCCGGCTGGGTTGCCAGAGGCACTTCGGGGATGGTTCTATCCGGGCAAGCAGTTTGGAGACGAATTTGTGTACCCGCGGGCAAAAGCAGTTGAGTTAGCCAAGACGGCCAATACAGCAGTTCTCGCCACGACGGCCGATTTGCCTGTTGAGGTCGAAAAGCCGATCTTGACGGTGAGCGAACCGGAAGTAGCACAGTTGCAGCAGGCTCCCGTCGTCGCGGTCCAACCCACTGGAGAAGACGTGGAAATCGCCCAGGTAGTCACTCCTCCGCCAACGCAGGAACCGGTAGTGGCGCAGGCCGAGCCGACGCAGCCGGCGGCGACGCTGCCCGCGACGGCTAGTTCGTTGCCCCTGATCGCACTCTTCGGATTCCTGGCTCTGGGCTTGGCTTGGACCCTCCGATTGGTGCAGAAGCGCCTTTCGTAACGGGCTTGGTCCGGTGACAACATCAGAAGGAAATACAGCTATGAGGAGGAGGCTGTCGAGGGCCGGAAATCATGGCGTAGCGAAAGCTATCGCTTTTCCGGCCCTTCTCTTCCTTGTCCTGGTGGTCTGCGCCGGAGACCGGACTCCACAGATAAAGCAGGATCACGACTCGGAGTCTTTCCGTATCTCCGTGGATGTTGCCCTCGTGGTGTTGCCCGCTACGGTGATCGACCGGCAGGGGGGCTTTGTCTCCGATCTGGGCGAGCAGAACTTTGAGGTTTATGAGAACGGTGTACCACAGCGCATCCGGCTTTTCAAAAACGAAGATATCCCGGTCACTGTGGGCCTGGTTGTCGACCATAGCTCAACCATGGGATCGAAACTGGCGGAGGTGACCGCCGCCGCTCGCACCTTCGTGCGGTCCAGCAATCAGGAAGACGAGATGTTCGTCGTCAACTTCAACGAGAATGTGTCGCTGGGCCTGCCTCGCACAACCCGATTCACCAACAGCGCCGCCGAACTCGAATACGCGATTACGACCGCGCCTGCCGGAGGCCAGACCGCTCTTTACGATGCAATCGCCAAGGCGTTGGAGGAACTACAGGCGGGCAGCCGGGATAAGAAAGTCCTGATCGTCGTCAGTGATGGCGGCGACAACGCCAGCGCGCGAAGCTTATCCCAAGTAATGAAACTGGCCGAGCAATCGAGCGCCGTCATCTATACGTTAGGCGTATTCGACGAAGAAGATCCGGACCGGAATCCGGCTGTGCTCAAGCGCCTGGCGCTGGCCACCGGAGGCGAGGCCTTTTTCCCGAGCCAACTCAGCGAAGTGGTCGCCATCTGCGGGCGCATCGCGCGGGACATTCGCCATCAATACACGATCGGATATGTTCCAAGCAACCTAACTCGCGACGGGGCTTATCGTGCCATCCGGGTTCGTGCCCGGGCGAATGGCCACGACAGACTGTCCGTGCGCACGCGTGCCGGCTACATAGCCGGCGGCGGACCACGGCTTGACGAGAATGGCGCCAAATGAGGCTCCTAGTTGGGACCCAACCACTCGGGCGGATTCTGAAGTGGGCCCAGCGGGCGCTCGTCGCCTGCGCCGTTTTGCTTTTGGGCTATTGCGGGTTTGCCCTGGGGGACGCCTGGGTTTTCCAGTGGCGCGAGAGCCGGGATCTCGACCGCCTGTTGCGTGTTGAGCGCCTGGCGAGCAAAGGTACTGCTCAAGCGCAATCCTTTGTTTCGCCGAAGGGTCTGATCGGCCGAGTTGAGATTCCACGTCTCTTCTTTTCCCAGGTCGTCGTCGAAGGGATCGACAGAACCACTCTGCGGCGCGTCATCGGACATATTCCCGGCACGGCGCTGCCGGGACAGGCCGGCAACGTGGGCTTGGCCGGACATCGTGATGCACTCTTTCGCCCGCTGAAGGATTTGAGGATAAACGACGAGATTCAGTTTTCAACGCCAAATGGCCATTTCAGGTATAAAGTCGAATCGCTAAGGGTTGTGGACCCAGACGATGTAGCGGTGTTGGCTCCGTCAGCCGTGAAGGCGCTGACGATGGTGACCTGTTACCCTTTCTACTACGTCGGGCCGGCGCCTAAGCGGTGGGTCGTAAGGGCCCGCCAGGTGTCAGCGCAAACGCTGGTACGATCAGGTGTGGAATGATGAAGAGCGGAGTAAGAGTGAAACACGTTTCGGTTGTTAGCGCCGCGCGAATACTCGTCATTGAAGACAATGGCTCGGACGTCTTCCTTCTCGATCGAGCCCTGCAGCGGCAGGACCTCCGATTTGAACTGGTTCACCTGTCGAGCGGAGGCGAAGCCCTGGCCTTCATCCGCAGACAAGGGGCCTATGCGAATGCGGCAATTCCAAACCTGATCCTGTTGGACTTGAACTTGTCCAAGTACACCGGCGAAGATATCCTGCGCGAGATCCGAAGCGCCACTCACCTCGGCGGCGTTCCGGTGTGCGTATGGAGTTCTTCCCGCTCCCGGCGAGATGAGACTCTGCTCAAGGAGCTCGGCGTTTCCCTGTTTATCACCAAGCCTTCGGGTCTCGATCAATTCATGGAGATAGGCAAGACCATCAAGGATCTGCTAGCGGGGGCCAGCGCCGGCTGACCCCGGCTGGATGCCGCCATGCCTCTTTGCGGAGATCGGTGCGCATTGAGCGAAGGTGATACCATAGCGCCCGCGGCGGCCATTCACGTGCATTGAAGAACTAGAGGAGCGGTGAAGCCGTGGTTCGACTGCTTCCCTTATCATGCCCTCAGTAAGGCGGGGAATTGCTTGGTCGCGCCTGCCTTGGACTGGCTCGGAGTTTGGTAACTAGAAAAGGAGAACGCGTTATGGTTCTTAAGGGATTGATCGGTTTGGTTATTGCAGGCGCGCTGGCTGTCAGCCCCGTTATGGCCGAGGTTGTGGTTCGGATCGCGCCACCTCATTTTATAGTCGAGAGGCGGCCGCCGCCGCCCGGGCGCGAGTATGTTTGGGTCTCCGGGTATCATCGCTGGGATGGCAACGCATATGCCTGGACGCCGGGAATGTGGCAACAGCCTCCACGGTTGCATGCCCACTGGGTAGCACACCGCTGGGTTCACCGTCATGGCGGTTGGGTCTTAGTCGAAGGGCACTGGCGGTAGGTTCGCTTCACGGTAAGCTTCACAAGTCGGCAGACGGCGCTACTGGCATGTGTTTTAAATCGGCCTGGCTCTAGCGCCGGGCCGATGCAACTCTCGTGGAGGACCCGGCTCCGCGACGCGCCCGGTTGTTCAATCCAGGCCTGGGGCAAGGACGATGATTCGCCTAGCAATCTCGGTGGTGCTGCTCTGCCAGGCGCACCTCTATGCGCAAGGGCCGCAGCCGCCATGCGGCAAGGGATCCGTTCCGCCCTATCCCGCTCTTGACAGTCCGCCCATCGTAACGTTTTGGAGCGAGTCGGATTTTGGCCACGACTGGAGGCCACCCGCATGCACCGGTTGGTCTGAAGTTGGCTTCTCCACGCTAATCACCACAGTCGCGCGCTTTCGTTATACCTCGGGAGAAGATGGCTTGCTGCGCCATATCGGGGCAATTTCAGAGCTCGCGGGCATGCGCTACTGGTCGACCACTCACAAGCAATGGCTCACATTAATTGTGGACGCCTACGCCTCGATCGGGTCGCGATCTCCTCAACGCCGCGACGACTTCACTCCCGATGAGATGCAACAAGGCAAGGTGCTCTATCTGGAACAGGTTGACAACCTTTCCGGCAAAGCCATCTACCGAATGCACATTGCAGAGGCTTCGGCAGACCGGCTCGTCTTCGATGTCGAAAATGTCAGCCTCATGCGCTATTTCTTTGTGACGCTCTTCCACCCGGGTGATGTGCAGTCGGTCTATTTTCTGGACCGTGAATCCGGCAACACCTGGCGCTACTACAGCATCGCGCGCACCGGACGGAACGCGAGCCGTCTCACCACGGGACATGAGTCCTCCTCGATCAACCGGGCCGTTGCATTCTATCGCTCCCTAGTCGGAATTCCCACCGACCAGGAGCCGCCGGCGGCGCGCTGAAGGCATCAGTCATCAGGAAACGCGCAGCGGTTAAAGGGCTAGTGTCCTGTCTCACAAGTTCGCAACATGATTCCAGAGCTTTGTATCAGGGCACAGCTTCAGCCGTGCCGGCGTGGGCTATACTAAACATGGCCTTTAGGCCCTGCAATAGGGCGATAGCCTCGTGGGGTTTTTGTCAACGAACTTCAGAGACGGGACACTAGCCTTGAGATTTCGAACGCCCGGCCTGTGTCTCATTAAGGGAGAGTCATTCCTGCCGCGGTAAGCGCCGCAGGATGTCGCAGGTCTGAGTCCACTGACTGCAATTGACCGAGTTCTTGAAGTACCCGGGTCCAATCGCTGTCGTTGGTCTTGGTCGAAATGGAAAGGCTCAGGTCGTGGTAAAACGCGAGAACATCACTTCGGAGGTCTTGCGGCACTTCGGTGTAGTGGCCCTCCAACTTGTGTAGCAGCTCGGCGTAAGTGACATCCGTCAGTTTATAGTTTCCCGCCGGGGTGAAGTCCCCCACGTCAAGATTGTCATTCGGCAGCTTAAGAGTGCCCGCATTTTGTTCAGAAAGCAGTTCGCGGTAACGGTCAATCGTCGAATTGAAGCTGGCCATGTACAGTTTTTCAGTCTCGGGCGTCAGCCTCTTGAACGAAAGCGCTCGGAACGGGCCCACCTTTGGCACGATACGGAACAAAGATGCCAGCACTTTCGACCGGATCCCAGGCTGGCTATAGGTGGCGCCCCAGGTCTTTTCGTAGCTGGAACGAGACAAATTATAGAGGAACATCTTGCGCGTGACGCTGGGAGCTTCTTGTCTGATTTCCTGTTTTTTGAGTTGCCAGGCGACTCTCGTGATAGCCGGAAGAACCGACCCGACCGCATGGCGATACGATCCGATGGCGAGATTGACATCCATGAACACTTTTTCCAGCCTCATCCCGTAGGTGTCCTGAAACGCCCGATCAAGCAAGGGCTTGGCCACTTCAAAACCGATGAAGTCTTTATATGCAGCGGGGGCGTAACGGCCCTTGGCCGCCTGATAGACATCAAAAGCGAACTCCGTCTTATAGTGGGCAGCCGGATCGTCGGCATACGTTACCAGTTTTCCGAACTTCAGCTTGAGCTTCGGGTAGAACAGAGGAACTGCCCGGTTAACGGCCAATGGGTGACCATTGTTGTCGGCGGCATAGTGCGACAGCGCTCCCAGAGAGAACGCGTATTCATTGAGGTCTTGCGAGTCGCGGATCAGGTTGAGGACGAAATCGCCGCTGCGGACGTAATGTGTCAGATTGCTAAAGAATTTGCTGCCGAAAGGGTAGTACCCCAAATCCTGAATAATGCACCCTCCATAGGCGAATCCGTGCGCTTGCGTCAGCTCGTCTATGGTGGCAGCCGGGAAACGTTTAAGTAGCAGCGGTTTGATCGCACTGTCCCAGGTTGAATCGATAATGGCTTCGTGGGTCAGAACGGAATAGGCAGATGCTGTTGAAACCGATAAAAGAAGCAACAGTCCAAAAGCAGCCGAGGGCCGAAGGCTACGGGGTCGGTTCACTGCTTCGCGTTGTGTCATAATTCTTTTTTTGGTGCCCCTGAGGATGGATGTGGGCACGTTCGTGGCCACTGCTGGCTGCGGGCGCTTTAGCCTGCAGCTTGACCGCACAGAACCGGCTGCCGCTTGACCGAGTCCTGGCCGCGATGGAAGAGCGCTGCGGCGGCACAATCACGTTTGATATCAAAGCAAATCCTGCACGTTTCGTAACAGAATCTGCACCTGCTATGGACGCCACACCTCTGCTACGGCTCCCCTAGCCTGCAATAGTCTTCCGAATTCTTTCCACAAACCCTTAGCCTGCATGGCTACGCCTGCCCGTTGCCGGACGAACTAAAGATGGTGCCCGCCGTGCACTACTGCAAAAGGCTGGAGAACCCGGACACTGCGACCGATGCGAGAAATTCGGCGGCTGCCCTGATGGCTCTTCTGAATAACTGTTCGGCGCGGGAGCGCTAGGCGAGCGGGAAAAGAACAAAAGGATAACAACAAGATGAAGATAATCAGTGTGTTTTTGACGGTGTGCGGACTCGTGGCGGCCCAGGCGCCGCAGGCTCCAAGTCCAGTTCAGCACTCAACCCAAATCGACGCCGGGATGGCCGCTGGCGCGCCTCCTGTCTATCGCATCACAGTGGTAGCCCGAACCACCAAGGCCATTAACTACAATCACCGCAGCGGATCGACGGAAATCGGTTTCCGCGGTACAGCGCTCTTACCCGATGCCCGCGGCGAGGCCAAGGTGGAGAGCAGGCAAGGCGTGATCAGGATCGACGCACGCATGGATAGGCTGCAGCCCGCCACGAAGTTCGGTCCCGAGTACCTGACTTACGTAATGTGGGCCATCACTCCCGAGGGCCGTGCCACCAACGTTGGCGAAGTGCTCTTGGATGGAGACAAGACCAAGTTGGATGCCACCACGGAGTTGCAGTCGTTTGGCTTAATCGTAACCGCGGAACCTTATTTCGCGGTAACTCAGCCCAGCGACGTGGTCGTCATGGAGAATTTCGTCAGGCCGGATACGACCGGCACGATTGAACAGGTCGACGCGAAGTACGAGCTCTTACAGCGAGGCCAGTACACCTTGAACGTCAACCCGGCCGAGATCGCGCCCATGCGGCTGGAATCGAAGGTGCCATTGGAGTTGTACGAAGCGCGCAATGCCGTCCAGATCGCACGTTGGACTGGTGCTGAGAGGTACGCCCCCGAGACCTTCCAAAAGGCCGTCCAGGGCCTGGAGAATGCCGAAGGCTATCTCACGGGTAAGGCCGGAAAGAAGCCCATTGGCACGGTGGCGCGTGAGGCCGTTCAAATGGCCGAAGACGCCCGGATCATCACGGTAAAGAAGATCGATGAGGAGCGGCTGACCAACGAACGCCTGGCCGGGGCGGACCGTGAAGCACGCGCTGAAAGCGCACGCCTTGCGGCACAAGCCGACGCCGCGCGAGTCGCACGGGACGCCGAGACGGCGCAGGTTGCCGCACAGACCGAAGCGGACCGCGTGAAGCAAGAGAACATTGCGAAGATGGACGCTGCTCAAAATGCAGCGGACCTGGCAAAGCGTGACCACGCAGCGCAGATGGCTGCGGCGCAGACCGAAGCCGATCGTCTGAAACGCGAGAACGACGCTAAGACGACCGCCGCCCAAACCGAAGCGGACCGGCTTAAAAAGGATAGCGATGCGCAGATGGCTGCGGCGCAGACCGAAGCCGATCGTCTGAAACGCGAGAACGACGC
>Ga0302155_10001786_pt1 | contig 15213 bp, 9 predicted proteins | sample I_Bog_N3_1_FD_193508 | JGI IMG/M metagenome (GOLD analysis project Ga0302155, IMG submission 193508) | Peat permafrost microbial communities from Stordalen Mire near Abisko, Sweden - I_Bog_N3_1 | ecosystem: Environmental > Terrestrial > Soil > Wetlands > Peat | place: Sweden: Abisko, Stordalen...
TAAAACTCCAGAATTTCGCTGGGCTGAACCACCTGATAGCGTTGTGAGACGACAGATAAGGCCGCTTCGGTATCGGAGCGGTACAGTACCTTTTGATCCTCGTAGAGTGAGGTCATGCCGATACCTTCATTGCTATCGGCGATGTAATACACGGGAGATTCACGGATTTGCCAATCCATCCCGGCTTGTTTTGCCCAGACTTCGAGCGGTTGTTTGGGCGAGAGACGATTCCCTAAACCATGCCAGGGCGTGGCATTGGTATAGGCCATGGATTCAATTAGATGTGTCATTTTTGTATTTCCTTTCAATTGATAGGCGTGCGATATTGCCGCCGCATGTAATCGGCAGAGCAAGTCGGTACACCGGAAGTGAGTAAAGTGATGAGGTGGAGTGACTGAAGAGGTAAGGCGTGTTGTGATACCGGCAGGATGCAATGTTCAGGAAACTTCAGCTTCGTGTGTCTGCTCACGACCAGGCATTGCATCATCAGATGGCAACTTCGCCTTGATGCGCCGAATCTGCGCCAGCGTACATTCGCCCAAGATAGCGTCACTGCGCACACCCGGTAGTACTGGCTGGAACGGCACACCTCTTTCGTCACGCAGCCGTTCGCAGATACGCCCTGCCATATGGACTTGTTTATCGGCTTCCAGAATAGTATCGATGATGGCGACGAACGGTGCCAGTGTCGGAGAGACCGGAGCCGGCGCTCGCCGATAATCGGGCGGCGCGGCGAACTGGCATATCTTCCTGATGGTATTGCGATGAATGCCGAAGTAACCTTTCTGTTCGATGGAGTTAAATAAGAGCGTGAAGACGCAAAGAAATAATAGGTGGCGAATGCCGATATTCCGATAAAAGAAAACAGTGAATGAGAGTAGGGATGGAGAGGTTGATGCGAGCGTTTAGTCGATGTATGGTCTTTTACTAAAGTGATGTCCGCAGGACAGGCAGCGGTAATTGTTGAGCACTGTGGCGTCAATGACTTCACCAACAGCGGCCCCGGCCTTACATCCCACCGCACCCCCAATTAAGCCTGCAATGATGGCACCAGCCAATCCCCCAAGCATCATGCCGGTTGGCCCGACCAGACGACCGACTGTCATGCCTGTTTCTGCCCCCGATAGTGCATATGCCATAGCACTGGTGGAACCTGCCATGGTGCCGATCAAGCCACCGGCCTTACGAGCACGGTTATCGATATCCACGCGTTTGGATTGGCATTTGGGACAGATTGGATCGGGGTGAGAATTTTTTTGGGGTATGGAATGAGGCCATGATCTAGGCTGCGAGGGGGATGATGTGGCGCTAGAGACGGAAAACTCATGGGAAATTTCGTCTTCATCGACGTATTCATGATGGATGCTGCTTCGAGGTGGCCTACGATCAGCGGCAGGCGTGTGAGTCATCTCGCCTGTCTCAAACATATCGTCATCGCTCAGGGAGGTCATTCGACGGGTTTGTTCGATGTGTCGAACGACGAAGAAGCATAGTGCGGTAACTAGTACTGTGAGAGATAAAACGACGATGTGTTGAAAGGGGAAGAACGTAGGCATATCACTGGCTCCTGAAGGAAGGATGCATCCGTGCGATATTGCAAGGATGGAGCGGCATTGATTGCTGCTCAATGTGGTGATATGTGTTTAAGAAAAATTAAGATGGAGAAGCACCACACGGCCAGATTTTATGACGTAGTCATTAAGGATCGATTGATTGACGCAACGCTAGAGCAAGATTGGGCGACGAAGTGATACGATTGTCTTATCTGCTTAGGAGTGAGATCTTGTCAGCAAGATATGCGAATTGGTAGCTCGGTTCGCTATGCAATATAAATCCATGAAGGGATTATGTTTAGATAGGAGGGGGAGTGAAACTTAGCCGTGTATGGTCGTTGCTTACCGTTGAGAAAAGCCAGCTTCAATACGGAGGAAATGATGGGTACTTAGATAGACCAGAGCATTCATATCACTACGATAGTGAAGTTCCCAATCATAAACAGCTGTCGGTTGGCGATTTGGTTGTCATTCGAAGTAAAAAGAAGTTAATCGGATTGTCGCGAATTCAGAGTATTCAAAGAACTGAGAATAGTAAAAAGCATCGCCAGCGTTGCCCAGAATGTACCTCGACCAATATTAAGACTCGTAAGAAACTTTCAGGGTGGAAGTGTCATAAATGTGGACTTGAGTTTTCCAAGTCGATAGAAGAAGACGTTCTCGTTACCTCCTACGAAGCGTCGTATGGAACCGCATTTCTTGCAATGCCAAGCGAGATCCCAATTGATTTGATTAAATCGTCAATACTGCGACCAAGTGATCAGCTCTCGATAGCCGAGTTGGATTTAGGCAAGATAGAGGCCGTACTTCTAGCGGCCAACGATGATGCTAGTTATCTAATCCAAAATTTCGTCAGTTCGCTGTCGATGGCTGATTCAGACGCCGTAATAGCGACTGAGGAAGAAATCCAGCCATATATTCAGTCCGCAACAGATTCGCGACAGGCTGTTCTTCGTGCGATCAAGTTACGTCGAGGACAACGGAAGTTTAGAGATGGCCTGATTCGGGCGTATGGCTCTAAATGTATGATCAGCGGTTGTGGATTGCTAAGCGTTTTGGAAGCCGCTCATATCGATTGCTATAGGGGCGATGAACATAACCATATTGTGAATGGATTGCTGCTCCGAGCAGATTTGCATACGCTCTTCGATTTGGGGTTGCTGGCAATAGATCCAGACTCTCTAATCGTCAGAGTACATGCGGATGCAAAGGCGGGAACCGACTATGAAAAATTTGATGGGTGTATGCTGGCGCTGAAAGGAAAACATTCACCCTCGGTTGAGGCACTTTCACGAAGATGGAAATTATTTCTTGAGTCTCAGACCTAAAAAAGTGAATGGCTTGAATGATTTTCTTTGATTGGACTAGTGCAGAATAAGTGGCCATTCCAGAAAAGCTGCGGTAGGGGAACGAACTGCACTTGGTAGCCAGGCCAGTGCGTCGCTATTGTTCGAAGTGCGCGTCAATCCACATTCCCAAATCACGATCACTCTCCATCCGGAGTTTTTCAGAGCGTCTAAGTTGCTGCGATCTCGTTCGAGATTTTGGGCGAATTTCGTTGCCCATTTTGTGGGATTAGTTTTTGGGGTGGCCGCCTTTTTGCACTTGTCATGTTGGTGCCAAAAGCATCCATGTACGAAAATGGCGACCTTATACTTAGGGAGTACGATATCTGGGCTGCCGGGAAGCCGTTTGTCATGAATTAAATAACGAAATCCTCTGGCGTGCAAGAATGATCGAATTTGCATTTCCGGCAAGGTATTCTTGGAGCGTATTCCCGCCATCATTCTGGATCGTGTGGAACTGTCGACTACATCCATTCTTCCTGGTATCCTAGCTGTTTAGTTAATTGGCTCTCTTTAATGACTAACCCAGTCGTCGACAATTCTATTCCTATCGTTGATCTATTCGCTGGACCGGGAGGGCTCAGCGAAGGGTTTTCTGGGCTGCCAAATAATGCTTTCCATATCGCGGTTTCAGCTGAAATGGAGGCATCTGCTCATGAAACATTGCGGCTGCGTGCATACTACAGACTCCTGAAACGTAAAGGTCCGGAGGCATTGCGTCCGTATTACCTTTATTGCAATGGAGAGGCGGATCTTCCCTATGATGCGGTGTCCCTTGCTGACTGGGAAAGTGCTGGCCGGGAGGCTCTTCAACTCACGCTCGGAGTGGAGGAGCACAACCTTCGCCTTGAACGAGTGCTGAAAGAACAAAAGATCGGGGCTGCAGCCCCATGGGTTCTGATCGGTGGACCACCTTGTCAAGCGTACTCTTTGGTGGGAAGGTCTCGGAATATGGGAACTGTTGATTATGTGCCCGAAGAAGACCATCGCCATTTTCTTTATAAAGAATATCTAAAGATTATTCAGCAATACAAGCCGGCAGTTTTTGTCATGGAGAACGTCAAGGGAATTTTGTCGGCTTCCGTTGGTGGAAAACTTATATTTGAAACTATTTTACGTGACTTGGCCGATCCGGATTTGGCAATGGGGAATGAATCGGCGAAATACGGCTATCGGATCCATTCCTTGTCCTGCCAGACTTATTTCGATCGAACGATGGATCCGGACGATATTAATCCGAAGGACTTCGTACTTCGAGCGGAAGACTACGGTATTCCCCAAGCACGTCATCGAGTTATTCTGATTGGTGTCAGAGAAGATATTGATATTATCCCAGGCATATTACAAAAGCATTCTGAATATAGGACTGTCGACGAAGCCATTGGATCTCTGCCGCCGCTGAGGAGCAGACTAAGCAAGGAAGCGGATAGCCCGGAGCAATGGGCACAAGCCGTGAATAATCATTTCAAGGAATTGAGGCGTGCGACGGTAGGCAATCGTGACATGGCTGATATTCGTTCTGAGCTGGGGAAGTATGCGGGAAAGATTTTGTCGGATATGGAATCTGGAGCTCTTAGATATCCCAAGAGAAAAAGCGAACGATCACAGGAATCATCTTTGGAGAAATGGTACACCGACAAGAATTTGAAGGTCTGGCTCAATCATGACGTTCGATCCCATATGAGTAGTGACTTGGGCCGTTATGCATATGCAGCAGTGTTTGCCAGCGCAAGAAGTCGTTCCCCTTCTGGACATGAGGAATTCGATTTGTTGGATACTCTTCATCCCAATCATGAAAATTGGATGAGCGGTAAATTCAAAGATAGATTTCGTGTACAACTCAAGAATTTCCCCTCGACCACGGTAACGAGCCACATTGCCAAAGACGGGCACTATTTCATTCATCCGGATCCTGCTCAATGTAGAAGTTTGACCGTACGAGAAGCGGCACGCTTGCAAACGTTTCCAGATAATTATTTTTTTCAGGGAAATCGTACACAGCAATATCATCAAGTTGGCAATGCCGTGCCACCACTTTTAGCGCAAAAGATCGCCAAGAAAGTACTGGGGCTTCTCCAGAATTTCTTGGCGGAGTAAGAAAATATCGCACGATGTCATGTCATGTCATGTCATGCGAGCTGACTGCTAGCGATCTTTCTCATGACGTTTCGAGCATATATAGATACTTTTTGGTTATTTTCGGGCTTCGTATCTGAACCCATCATCCTCCGCTGCGTTCTTGATGGCGATCAGTTTTCTCCAATTGGTTTCTTGGGTCAGTTTGAGGAAGCCTTGCGTAGTGCTTGCTCGTTGAAGCAAGGTTCGGTCGGTCGGAGAAAAGATATCTGTCCTTGTGCCTGTCCATCCGTGCAGGGCCGCCCAATAGCCGGACGTGCAAAGTTCAAGCGTTTCAGCTTGAAGGCTAATCCCGTTATCGACCGATCCTTTCTTCTTTTCTTCGACCTTTTTTGCAGTATGTGCTTCTTTGGAGATTGCCATCGCCTTTACGCTTACTTCCCAAGGAAGCCTGAGTTGGCTGATACTTTCCCAGCACGCTTCCTTTTTGCACCATTCTCCAACGTTCTTCACGCCAGGCGGGGGAAGTAGCAATGATGCTTGAATATGGGGAGCTAGCTGCTCTAGGCGCCCAGTAATTTCGGGTCCTGCGTCCTGATTGCTCCAAACGCGTTCTAAATCAATTTCTCCGCCGGCTTTGCGGACATCATGGGCCAATTTTGAGATCGTATAGGTGACGATATTGATGCGGTAGCCCCCTTCGTACCAAGAGTTTCGGCCTGCATCTACGATTGATTCCATTTTCTTCCAGATGATTGCGATGGCAACCATTGACTTGAAGTATTCATCTCCATAGGAGGCGCTGATGGCCTGCCAATGTTCTGCTTCTGTCACATCAGTATCTTTGCTGGAAAATTTCGAGGCAAATCTGGAAAAGTTCTTTTGTGCGCCTAAACTTACCCAATACGGTTTTTCTTCCCATGAATGGCTGTATTTGGCAAGGTCTGTCTTGCTAATAAGTTGCTCTGGCGGATATTGAAGCTCGAAGGAGGTCTTTTCGGATTTGCTCAGATAGAGACGTTCATTTTGGAATTGGCCGCGTGAGCGTTCATAAAACCATTTGCTTTGTATGCGATGGCCGGCGACAGATCGGGTCAGCAGCCGGCGTGAGACCTCTTCCATTTTCCTGTGGAATGGGTGATTCGCAAAGAAGTCCGCCGCGGCTACCTTGTTTTGGGTATTTGAATATTCCGCAATATTGGGAATCAGTTCCTGAGCTTTTCCGGGAAGGACTTTTGTGAGCTTCATTTGTACGGAAACACCCAGAAGGCTTAATTTGTCCTTTTTTCTGGCATTTAGAATACTAGCGGTCGTCTGGCCGCCATTGACGATTTGTAGATCGACCAGATTGGTAATAACGTGCTGGCCGTCAATACTTTGAATGGTCAAGTCAGACGCTGTGGCGGCGATACCGTTGTTATATGCAAAGAACAGGCTTGGATCGTCTTGAATGGTTGCTCGGATTCCCTTGTTCACACCGCCTTTCATTCCCAAAAAAGAACGAACATTACCTTCTAGTAGCCGGCTACCATATCGGTCGAACAAATCTGCAAGTTGATCGCCACGGATCACGCACAGATATGAGCATAACGTGTCAGATCTCGCTGCTTCGATGCAAGGGATGCCAATACCACCCAGATTGGTCAAATCAATATCAACAACCTCGCGCTCACGACTGGACTGATAGATGGCTGACAGACGTTGTAAATCCCAAATGTGCCGTTCAACCGGAATACCTGCTATCTCGCCTTGGAGCTCCTCTTTGAATCGACTGCTCAGAATCGAATTGCTGAAGATGTGGAAGCGGATTCGGTTTATTTTTTTCTGTTCATTGCGCAATTGCAGTGCCAGCTCATACGCAGGGTTTGCCTCGGTAATACGTTCGCAAAGGTCGTTTTCGATTGATTCACGGACGAAATTCTCTAGCCAAGTTGATAGTTGATTCACGACGGCGCTGCTCAGTGTCTGGGAAGAAGAAACATCCTCCCATTTACCAATTACCAATCCAATGCTGCCATCTGATTCATCGAGTCGATTAAATCCATGTAGCTTCATGGTTCGGCTCTTGGCGGTTCCTTGATATTCGATGCTCTCAAATTCACCGAAAACAGGGTCGTCTTCAAGACGTTCTGCAACTTCACTGACGAAAGCAAGCGTGTCAACCAAGTGGCTGGCCGTGCTGCGTCGAGCTACAAGCTGAGACAACTCAACTAGAAATTCATCGATCTGCATCTACAACCTCTCAAATTTGATATGGTGCGATCGACGACAGAAAAATGCCATAGGAGAGACGACTGATTCCGTTTGGTAGCATGCTGTTGACGATTTTTGGAAATTGCTCCGAGACCAAATATCGCTTGGTTTCCATAAGAACAAAGGTGACCGTATCGTAGTAAGAGTTTTCGACGTACCCTACAGTGAGTAGTTTTTGACGGAAGGTTTTCAATGCGTCGGGTGAGGTGTTTAGGATGTTCTCCATCCGGGCCACTTGTGAGTTGAGCGACACTGATCTCTCTTGTTTCGGTGTACTTTCTTTCAGAACGTATAGATGCAGTTCTAGAGGGAGTGCGCAGTCCAGTTGCTCTGGGGAGCTAATGCTGATTTCTTCGGTTGACGGGGAGATCGACTTGATTTCGACAGCTCGATTGGAAAATAGGAAATCTTGATTTCCGCCATCAGGGCCTATCCAGGTAAGTACCAAGGAATGAGGAGTGTCTTGAAATTCGAGGCCGAACTCTTCCAATGCAAGTAATTCGCCGAGAAGACCTTTAATCTGATGGGATTTGAGCAGGCCATCGTCATTCTGGCCGAAGAGCCTTTTCCATAAAAGTAACCGTTCTCTGAGTAGCGAAATCAGTCCGGCCTCTGTCAGCACTGAACGCGACTCGTCAATAAGATCTTGGCATAGCCGGCCGAACACCTGCTGAAGGTTTTCGCTGTTCAAACGCAATGCCATCATCCACTGGCCATTCAGCCGAGCCTGCCGAAAGTAGTCGAGAGCTCCGGTCTCAAAATCTATAACAGGAGGTTTTGAGTTAGTGCTAAACGCAACGATAGCGCGTCCTGAGCTATCGATTCCTGCAAAAATATCAAAAGCAGTAGGAAGATCGATTCTCACGAGCTTGCAATCTGATTCTTGCAGAGGGTTTATTCGAGTATCTTGTCTAATGGCATCCCATAGAAGCTCAATCGATGTCGTCGTCATTGTCTTCGTCCTCTCCAATTAGATCGCGCAGTGCCACTTTGTTGAGTCGATAGACTACTGACTGACCATTTGAATCAGGATCAAAATCCGGAAAGCTGAGACTTATTGCGACGATTGGATCTGTACCAATTTCGTCAATTTCCATCATGGTTCCAGATTTGGCTTTTTCACTGGGTGCACTGGCTTGTATAAAGTGAATCGTTAGTAACGGACTGCTTCGGAATCTTCGATACATGTATCCAGGAATACTCTCTCCCCGATCTGGATCTTTGATTTTTTCTTCTTTCCATGCATTTTTTACAGACTCAAGCTGCTGATCCGACATACCGACTTTTTCGTCGCTTGTATCACCGACGCGTTGCTTGTTGAGTTTCAGAAAAGACGCACCCTTTGGGGTTTTTTCAAATTGTCGAAGGCGACATGCGACTTCTCCGAATGATCCGCCTTCCGTGCTGATTTTGAGTCCCGAAACTTTTCCAGTCGTGCTGCCTTGAGGGATGCACAAATCCCATTCGGTCAAATCGGGATAATGATTACCTTCGATAAACTTGATTAGAGGCCGCTCCCCGGTCTCGTGATCTGGCAAAAACTGCATGTTTAGGCTGCTGATGTTGAGGCCAGCTAAGAACTGTGCGATGGCCTGTTTCTTTACGCCTCGCCATATGTACTTATTCTTTTGCTGCGCGGCTTCTCCCCGTTCTTGAATAAACTGTTTAACCAGATCGACATTCTGTCGATTTAATTCATCTTTGACTACGTAGGCAGTTTCAACTCCGAAGGCACTGAATGAAATAGAGTGTTCAAACTCTTGACCACTACGCATTTTATTTTGTGCTGTTACGATCAATGTGTCTGGATGCGCCTTTACTCGGATTCCGAAGCGTGATGGCGGGAGTCGGTTCGCGCTCATTCGCCTGAAGTCTGTTCGCAGCTCTGCTACAGCATTCGCAATATGCGCATACCAGTTTTGTGCGTCGATATTCATCCAAATTCGGAATAGGTCGTTGTATCCAGAGCGATATCCGAACCAACGGCCCATTTGCAGCAAGGTGTCATAGGCCTTCGAATTTCTATAGAAATAGCTGACACTCAAGCCCTCTAACGTTAAGCCTCTTGACAAGGTGAGGCCGCCGATCGCGATAACGCGTCGGCCTTTCTCCGTATTCTTGTAGCGCGAGTAATCAAGTTTTTCTTCAGGAGCAGACTTCTGATTGATAGTAACAACTTTGATAGACGCAACCGAATCATTGAGTTGCCCTCGGACCTGCTCCCAAGTTACGCCGCAATCCGGATATTCATCTGAGAATATTGTTTGCAATGAAAGCAGTTCTGGATGGCGGTCCCAGGAAATGCTTGAGAGGTACTGACGTATTTCTTCCTGTAAAACCCAAAGAAAATTGCTAATTTTTTCTGCAACTCGCTTTTGCACGTCAGTAAATCTGCTGACGTTCACCAGCATAGAACGATGGCGCAGTTCTTCTTGGCGAAGATCTCTGATCGCGCAACTAACGAGAAACACACGAATCGACTCTTTGAGTGTCTCGGGAATATCATCGATCAGAAGGTCTTTTCTGTGAGAGTGCGGAAGGATCTTTTCTGCATCATCAATTTCTCGTAGTTGCGCATGATGCTTGCCGTCTTCCAAGAAGATACTGCTCGCGCCTATGTAGTTCGACGGTGTATTTAAGCTATAAATGAAATTGGAGGGAAATAAGTCATCTTCACGATCAGGGTTGATGAAAATGTTTGCAAAGGGAGTCGCGGTGTATGCAACGTAAGAAGATCGGGAAAATTGCTTCAGCAAATTGCGAATTCCAGCATTAATTTTTGCTGGATCTTCATCATCTTTTTTGACGTTGACAGAGGCGTTGTCTGCTTCGTCATCGATTACCAAGAGAGGAATGTGATGTTGAGATAAGCCAGATCTCTTCATTTGAGCTTGCAGCCAGTCATTCAGATTTTTGAGTGGAGAGATATTTTTCTTGATGACGAATAAAATTGGCTCATTGATATTTTGAAGTGGAATCCCGCCCAAGATTTGGGCATTGGCAGTCAGGAAGTCGTAGTCTACCGATGTGAGAACATTGGCCGATTTGCTGCGATAGGCGCCGGCACCGATCGCTTGCATGTTTGTATTCTTTCCAAGGACGTCCCTGCTGTCGCGTCCTACGAAACCAAAATCAAGGCGTTCCTGACTTTGCTTTCGTAAATCCTCGATCATCCCCGTAAGCAGGACGATGACTTTGTATCCGGCATCTGCGGCCTTGGCGATGACGCCGCTATAACTGGCGGTTTTTCCCGACTGCACGTCTCCCATCACCAGCCCGCGAATGCTCCAACCTTCATCCAATCGGGGATTTCCGCATTCGGTAATGATGTTGTCGGTATCCTCATCCAGAACACGTACAACCGTGGGGCTCCACCCTTGAGATATGAGAATTTGCTTGTAGCTATCCCAGTATTGCCAGTCGATTTTGCCTTTCTCATCAAAGAGCCATGGTTCATGAGCGTCTTCGCGAACAACACCGCCGACAGAAACCTGAATGCCGATGGTGGATTCCAATTTTCCTCGAACTCTCCTGAGCTCTGTTTCACCGAGCTCGGGATCGAGTTTGGACAGCATGCTCAAGACTTCTTCCAAAAGTACTTCGGTTAGAGGCCTGCCGTTGATGATATTCATTGCGATACCAACATGGTCCATTGCGTATTTACTCATCTGGAAAGCTCCTTGCGGATAAAGTCGTGGTATTGAGGGAATCTGCCGACCGGGTCAAGTTTGATGACCACATCCAGAGGCAAGCCGGTTACAGCCATCATTTTTGATGCAATTTCGCACACATCGGCTTTCTGATCTGACATTGTTTCTGAGCGTCGATCAGAGCACATGTCGGAGTATATGGATTCGAGAGGCAGTGCGGAGGCTAACAAATCGAGAATGTGTTGCAGCGTCTTCTGCTCAATTTTTCCCATATTGTCGGTTAGCGATTTGATGGATGGATGATCGGCATTGATTTGATACCGAAATGTGCCGTGGGATGCTTCTATCCGTTCCCAAAAGGGATGGAATCCCGATTGAGCTTTATGCTTTCGCCCCGGATAGGTGATGGTCAGTCTACTTACATTGGCAAAATGTGGAATTAAATCACGCAGGCGATTGCGAATCGTATCGGGCGGAGAAGCCGATGATTTTTTTATATCCAAGGACCATAAATGGTCGAGAGAGTTTGGAATGTCAACCTGTACTCGCGTCAACTTGTAGAATTCTTCCTTAGGAATTAGGCGGAACCAAGTGCCCCAGATAACCAGCCTACGGTTACGATAAATATAGAAGCCTTGATTGTTGCGAAGTCCGTCGACCCCACCTGCAAGCTGTGCTTGGTCGGAACTTAAGTGACTAAGATGTGGAAGAACATAAGGCTGTACCTCGATTGATTCATTTTCAATTCTGATTTCTTGGCCTTCGAGGGGCTGCGTGAACGAATTCCCTTTCAAGAATGGGTCCAAAACATCTAGCTTCAATCCATTTACAAAGATATTGATAGCCGGAATGCTATGCTCTTTTTTTGAAAATCTGTGGAAGACAAATGATAAGTGATGGTGAAGATTCTCCATCCGTGTTTTCATTTCCTCTATTGGCGTGGCTGAGCCAGCCATCAGCTTGTCGAGTGTCTGCCAAACGACAAGAGTGCCGCTTTCTTGTTCTAGTAAGTTCTCGTATAAAGGCAGCAACTGCAATTCATGAATCTCAGGAACTACGACGACCCATCGTTGTTCTGATTTAACAAAATCAAGATCCCAACAACGTGCATTGATCTCATTATTTTTTTTGCTGACTACAGTTAGTTTTTTGCATTGAGAAAGGGAGGCGGTTTTTAAACCCAGTCCAAATCGGCCAAGATCGTGAGTTGCACGACTATCCACTGGGTTACGGCTACCGTGCCGCATGGCATTGGTCAGTTCCAGCGCGTTCATCCCTTGTCCATCGTCCAAGATGGATACGAATGGGTCGTGAGTCGCGTCGTACTCAATTTGAATAGTCGACGAACCTGCAGAAATACTGTTGTCGATGAGGTCGGCCACGGCAGTTTCCGTCGTATATCCGACGGCCCGCATTGACTCAATAAGACTAACGGGGTCCGGCAATACTTCAATTGTCTCAGGTGTTCTTGCCTTTGCCTCTTTTGGCAATCCAATATTCATTTATCCCCCGGTTCGCAACATAGCTGTTTTTGTAATAGCGTAGCAAGAGGATTTTAAGCGATGTTGCCGGAAAGATCATATCGCAACTAGATTTGCTTACTGGAAGAATAAACATGGAGCGTGGAGAGAGGACGGATGTCGCAGGTCGAGAGCGTAGACAGTCTGGCTAGGCAGCAGCCGGCTGTATTATCTAGGAGCTTTTAGAGGGAGCGCCACACTAACTTTGTTCGCCCCGGCTCTGGGCGGTAACGACGTAGTCTCGAACCGTAGACAGATTTTGTTATCCTATTTAGCATCTCGCTACGCTAAGTAAGCAGTCTTGCCGGAATTGTCCGCTATGCTTTTCGTGGCAATGGAATGACATCCGCTCCTGACTTTAACTTGTCCAGATAATCTGCCCATCGTTGCATCATACGTTTGCGTTCGGGGAGATGAGAAGTGCGATTGTAGGCGCGGCCGTTAGGGTCTCGGACGGCGTGGGCGAGTTGATGTTCAATGAGGTCTACTCGCTCTCCTAGGACTTCATCGAGAATCGTTCGTGCCATCGCACGGAATCCATGACCGCTCATGACATCCTTGCCAATATCCATGCGTCGCATCGCTGACAAAATGGCATTGTCACTCATCGGTCGGTTTTTTGATCTCGGACTAGGAAAGACATATCTCCCGCTACCGGTAAGTGCTTGAATCTCTTTCAGAATCGCGACCGCTTGTGTGGGGAGGGGAACAATGTGCGGCGTATTGGTTTTCGTGACCGTGTACCGCCATTCAGCTGCATCGAGATTAATATGTGCCCATTCTGCTGCCCGCAGTTCACCGGGTCTTACAAATACCAGTGGTGCGAGTCGCAGTGCTGCGCAGACGGTTGGTGATCCATCGTAATCATTGAGTGCTCGTAATAGTCGTCCTACTTCTTTTGGATCGGTGATAGCGGCAAAATGAGTGCGCCTGCTTTTGACGGAGGGAAGGGCTCCCCTAAGATCGCCCGTGGGATCCCGCTCAGTTCGCCCAGTGGCAACAGCATAGCGAAATACCTGACCACAATTAGCAAGTGCTCTGTGAGCTGTTTCTAGCACTCCCCTACTTTCGATCTTGCGAATGACGCTGAGTAGGTCTGGAGCAGTAATTGTGGCAATGGGTTTGATGCCTATATAGGGGAAAACGTCGTTCTCCAGCCTGCCGAGAATTTTTTCATAATGGGACTTTGCCCATCCGTCTTTGTTTTTAGATAGCCATTCACGAGCAATAGCTTCAAAGTTATTTGCCGCTTGCTCAATGCCTGCTAATTTCTTGGCTCGGCGATTGTCACTGGGGTTAGTTCCGTCAGCCAGCAGTTCCTTGTTGGTATCCCGCCTTTTGCGCGCTTCCTGCAATCCAACTTCCGGATAGGTGCCAAGGGAAATTAGCTTTTCCTTCCCTTGGAACAAGTACTTTAGACGCCATCCTTTCCCGCCTGCTGGTGTCACCAGCAAGTACAAACCTCCACCGTCAGACATCTTGTATTGCTTGTCCTTTGGCTTGGCATTTTTAACTTGCAAGTCCTTCAGCGGTTCAATGACTTTGGGCATTTTTGGGGGTACTGATGTTGGGGTAAAGTGATGTTACCCCTAAAAGTACCCCTACATTTGTTGGATGTCAACGGACAACCATGAACGCCGGAAAACAAAAAACCCGCTAAAACTCTGAGCTTTGGCGGGTTTTTGGATTCTACTGGACTTCTTCGAATCTATATTTGGTGGTGATAGGTGGATTTGAACCACCGACCCCAGCATTATGAGTGCTGTGCTCTAACCAACTGAGCTATATCACCAAAAGCAAGCCGATGATTATGCTTCGGGCTATGGCTTCTGTCAAGAAAATTTAAGTCGGCAGCAACACATTTTCAATTTTCGGGCTATCGGATCATCAGTTGCCGCTGGTCAATGCTGCCTGCACCTTTGCCAACACGCGTGTTGTTGCGTCGGCGACATCACAGTCGATCACCAGCCGCTCTGGCATGGCGCGCAACCAGGTCAATTGGCGTTTGGCCAATTGCCGCGTGGCAATGATGCCGCGTTCACGCATTTCGGCGTAATCGTATTGACCGTCCAGATGCTCCCAGGCTTGCCGGTAGCCAACGCAGCGCATCGATGGCAGTCCCAGGTGCAGGTCGCCGCGTGCGCGCAGGCGGCGCACTTCTTCCAGCAAGCCATCCCCTTGCAACATCAGGTCAAAACGCTGCGCAATCCGTTCGTGCAATATGGCGCGCTCGCGTGGCTCCAGCGCCAGCGGCAAGAGTGTGAAGGGTAGTTCCTGCGCGCGTTGTTGGGTTAGCAGCGATGACATCGGCTGGCCGCTCAGTTCGATGATTTCCAGCGCTCTTTGTATCCGTTGACTGTCATTCGGTTTGAGGCGCTCGGCGGTGATCGGGTCCAGCGCCGCCAGGCGTGCATGTTGCGCCGGCACGCCGTCGCGTGCGGCTTCTGCATCGAGCCGGGCGCGCAGCGCCGGATCGGCTTGTGGCAGAGCGTCGAGGCCGTCGCGCAGGACCTTGAAGTACAGCATGGTGCCGCCGACGAGCAGCGGCAGCTTGCCACGGCTGCGGATCTCTTGCGCCAGACGCAGGGCATCCTGACGGAATTGCATGGCGCTGTAGGATGCGCTGGGGTCGAGGATGTCGATGAGGTGGTGCGGGACGCTGGCCAGTTCTTCGGTGGTGGGCTTGGCTGTGCCGATGTCCATCTGACGATATACCAGGGCGGAATCGACCGAGATGATTTCGCAAGGAATGGTTTGGGCAATGGCTAATGCGGCGGCGGTTTTGCCGGAGGCGGTCGGACCCATGAGGGCCACG
>Ga0302155_10001789_pt1 | contig 15193 bp, 14 predicted proteins | sample I_Bog_N3_1_FD_193508 | JGI IMG/M metagenome (GOLD analysis project Ga0302155, IMG submission 193508) | Peat permafrost microbial communities from Stordalen Mire near Abisko, Sweden - I_Bog_N3_1 | ecosystem: Environmental > Terrestrial > Soil > Wetlands > Peat | place: Sweden: Abisko, Stordalen...
CAGCTCCAGTACTTCGTTTTCCATCAGTTGACGCGTCTGGATGTCGAGCGCGGAAAACGGTTCATCCATGAGAATGATATCGGGGTCCATCACCAAGGTCTGCGCCAGCGCTACCCGCTTGCGCATGCCGCCTGACAACTGGTGCGGATAGCGATCGCCGAAGCCCTTGAGGCCGACCCGTGCCAGCCATTGCTGACCCAATTCCTCGGCCTGTTTCGCATCAACGCCACGGTATTGCAAGCCGGCGATGACGTTTTGCAAGGCGCTACGCCAGGGCATCAACGCTTCGGCCTGGAACATGTAACCGGCGCGCTGATTGATGCCCTTGAGCTCGCTGCCGAACACCTTGACGCTGCCGGTCGATGGTTGCAACAGACCGGCGCCGACATTGAGCAGCGTCGACTTGCCGCAACCGGTCGGACCGACCACCGAAACGAACTCACCGGGCGCGATAGCCAGTGTGGTATTGGCCACGGCGGTGTAACGTTGGGAGCGGTCATCCTTGGAAACAAAGGTACAGCTAATGTCGTCGAGAAAAAGTGCTGGCGTCATAGGAGTAGAAACGGAACAAGAAAACCTGGATCGGTGTCGGTCGGTATCAGCGGCATACCGCAGCAGCCAGGTTCAAGAAAAAATGCGGGCAACTGCCCGCACCACAATGCATCATAAAATGCTTACTTGAACTTCAGATCCGCCTTTTTGGCGAACTCGTTGGTGTAGGTCTTGGACAGGTCGATCTTCTTGTTGGCCATGTCGGTATCGAACGCCTGCAGGGTCTTCAATGCTATTGCCGGACCTGCATCAGGCATGATGCCGTCAGGCGACATGGCTTCGCGTACTTTCAGGAAGGCGGCGATGTACAAAGCACGGTCACCCAACAGATAACTTTCCGGCACGGCCTTGATGATGTCCGAAGGACCGGCTTTCTGAATGAATCTCAAGGCCCGCACCATGGCATTGGCCAGCGCCTGCGTGGTGTTGGGATATTTCTTGACGAAGGCTTCCGAGGCGTACAAGGTGGCTGCCGGCATCGGACCGCCGAACACGGTGTTGGTGTCCTTCAAGGTACGGGTGTCGGCAATCACCTTGATTTCATTTTTTTGTTCCAGCATGGCGATGACCGGATCCAGATTGGCAATCGCATCAATCTGGCCGGAGCGAATTGCCGACAATGCGCCCGAAGCTGCGCCCACGCCGATGAACGACACATCCGTGGGCTTCAGGCCGGCCTTGGCCAATACAAAACTGGCCATGATACTGGTCGATGAACCGGGAGCGGTCACACCAATTTTTTTGCCCTTAAGGTCGGCGATGCTCTTGTAGTTGGGCATGGTCTTGTTATTGACCGCCAGTACGATTTGCGGCGCCCGACCTTGCAAGACGAAGGCCACAATCGGCTGGTTCTTGGTTTGCATCAGAATGGTGTGTTCATAAGCGCCCGAGACCACATCGGCGCTACCACCTACGAGTGCCTGCAACGCCTTGGCGCCACCGGCAAAGTCGGAAATTTCGACCTGCAGGCCTTCATCCTTGAAGTAACCCAGTTGTTCTGCCACCGTCAGCGGCAGGTAGTAAAAGAGGTTCTTGCCGCCCACAGCGATGGACACTTTTGGCTTTTCCAGCGTTTGTGCGAACAGATCGCTGTGAAAACTGAAATAGCCGGCCAGAAACAGCGCCAAAGCAATCGCAAATTGTTTCAGATTCAATTTCATGTCATCTCCTTATGAGCTTTTTTCAATGCGGCCTTAAATAACCTTGTCTTGCCGCATCTGTGTAATTTGTGCGTCATCATACCCCAGCGAACGCAAGATTTCAGCGTTGTGCTGCCCCAGTGCGGGGCCGATCCATTTGGTGGTGCCGGGCGTCTCCGACAATTTCGGCGAGATCGCCGGCAAAGTCAGCGGTGTACCATCGGCAAAGGCATGTTGTTCAAACATGTTGCGCGCCAAAAATTGTGGGTCACTCATCATGTCGCGCACCGAATAAATCTTGCCGACCGGGACATCGGCAGCTTGCAAAATCGCCAGCGCCGCCTCGATGGTCTGAGTGTCGCACCAGGCCTGAATGGCCTGATCAATCTCTTGTGTGCGCGGCACGCGACCGTCATTGCGCATCAGTTGTGGATCGTCTGCCAAGTCGTTACGATCGATTGCCACCATCAAGCGTTTGAAAATGGCATCGCCGTTACCTGCAATGACGATATTTTTGCCGTCGCCGGTGGTGTAGGTATTCGATGGCACGATGCCGGGCAAGGCGCCGCCGGTGCGTTCGCGTACCACACCGGCCTGATCGAATTCAGGCACCAGCGATTCCATCATGTTGAACACTGATTCATACAGGGCAACGTCGACCATCTGCCCCTGACCTGCCACACAGGCGTCGCCGTCCTTGCCATTCCAACGACCGCCGGTGACATCACGATGGCGCAATGCCATCATGGCGCCAATCACGCCATGCAGTGCCGCAACCGAATCGCCGATGGAAATGCCGACACGTACCGGTGGGCGATCGGGATAGCCAGAGACATAGCGAATGCCGCCCATGGATTCACCGATTGCGCCAAACCCCGGCAAATCGCGCAGTGGTCCGGTCTGACCATAGCCAGACAGACGCACCATGATGGCGGCGGGATTACGTTGTTTGAGATCGTTGTAGCCAAGATTCCATTTTTCCAGCACGCCAGGACGATAGTTTTCGATGATGATGTCGGCATCCAGCGCCAGTCGCAGCGCGATCTCTTGCGCGCGTGGATTCTTCATGTTCAGGGTCAGGCTTTTTTTATTGCGCGCCTGCACTGACCACCACAGCGAAGTGCCATCCTTGAGCACGCGCCATTGACGCAACGGGTCGCCGGTTTCCGGCGCTTCTACCTTGATGACGTCGGCACCGAATTCCGCCAGCATGCGCGCACAGAACGGGCCTGCAATAAGGGTGCCGAGTTCGAGGACTTTGATTCCGGCCAAAGGACCGGCAGATGATTTTTTTTCCATCATTGCGTACGCCAGACAAGAGGGCTGTTGCTCGTCTCGTATCAGGCGTCTGTTCTCCTGTTATTTTTTATCCGCCTGGCGACGGCTTGCCGTGAACTATTTTAGGTCGTACGACGGTCCAGCATGGCGCGCGCGATCGTGCCTGCATCCACATATTCCAATTCCCCGCCGACCGGCACGCCGCGCGCCAGGCGACTCACTTTCAGACCACGTGCTTTGAGGGTTTCACTAATGTAATGGGCCGTCGCTTCCCCTTCGTTGGTGAAGTTGGTGGCCAGCACGATTTCAGCAACCACACCATCAGTTGCGCGCGTAATCAATTTATCCAGATGAATATCTTTAGGACCGATGCCGTCGAGCGGCGACAGCCGTCCCATCAGGACGAAATACAAACCCTTGAATGTGAGGGTCTGTTCGATCATTAACTGGTCGCTGGGCGTTTCTACCACGCATAGCATGGTGCTATCGCGCTCACCATCCTGGCAAGTGTCACAGATGACTTGCTCGGTAAAGGTATTGCACAACGCACAGTGACGGATGGTTTCGGCCGCCCGCGCCAGTGCGTGACTTAATTGCAGTGCGCCATCGCGGTCATGCTGCAATAAATGGTAAGCCATGCGCTGGGCCGACTTGGGGCCGACACCAGGAAGTGTGCGCAGTGATTCGGTGAGCAAGGTGAGACTGGATGGGGTTTTCAATTTCGCTCTGCGTTATGCCGGAATACCGATAAGACTTCAGCCGTCATGGACGGCACGAATTCAATGATTTCATAGTGGGCCACGCCGCCGATGTAGAAGGGATCGGTCTCGACGATCGCTTCGACTTCGGTGCGATCGGTCGCGTCGGCGATGATGACACCACCGGTACGCGGTACTTTACGGCCCGACATCAGGAACACACCGTCGGCATATTGTTCGTCCAAGAATTGCTTATGCGCCGTCAGCAGAGCATCGATTTCACTTGCTGACTTGGTATAGGTAATCGAGATAACGAACATATTGCCTCCCTGTGGCAGTGTTGTTACATCTCCGACGCGTCGTGTGCGCCAGTGTCCAATATTAGAACGGCATCTTGAATCCTGGTGGCAACGGCATGCCTGCAGTCATGCCAGCCATTTTTTCTTGCGATGTCGCTTCCGCCTTGCGCACAGCGTCATTGAATGCCGCCGCGACCAGATCTTCGAGCATATCCTTGTCATCTGTCAGCAGCGATGGGTCAATGACCACACGCTTGACGTCATTCTTACAGGTCATTACTACTTTGACCAGTCCTGCGCCAGACTGCCCTTCCACTTCGATCAATGCAAGCTGTTCTTGCATTTTTTTCATATTGTCTTGCATTGCCTGGGCTTGTTTCATCAAGCCTGCCAGTTGGCCCTTCATCATGATTTCGCTCCTTGATAACTAAGTGGATTGGTTTTGTATGTTTATTCGCGTCGTGGAAAAATCACAACACACCGGAAATTCTTTTAGCTTAGAAATTACAGCGGTCGCACCGATCCTGGCACGATAGAAGCGCCAAACTCGCGCATCAAGACTTGCACGAACGGATCTTTCTGTACGGTCATCTCCGCCTCCTGTTGACGCTCGGCACGATCAGACTCTGCCTTGGCGTTAGCGGTATTGGCAACACTGCCGATTTCGGTTTCGATGCGCACATTGCAATTGAAACGCTCACTCAGAACGGCGGTCAGTTTTTCCACATTGCCAGCGGAACGCAAGGTTTCCACCGGGATACGCAGATGGAAACCAACGGTATTGCCGTTCATTTCACAGCGTACCAGCTCACTCTGTTGAGCCATCTGCTGCACCATGCCGCGCAAGGGTAAATCGGCGGCCAATTGCGGCCAGTTGCCGTTCCAGCCAAGTTCAGCCGCAATCTGTGCAGTCTGCGCCGCCATCGCTGGCGTGACTGTACTACGTGCTGGCGGCGCCACCACGATGGCCTCTGGCGCTGCAACTAATTCGCGCTCGGTAGTCTGTTGTTCAGTTTTTTTTTGAGCCACTGCGGCCCCAAAATCTTCATCCCATGGCGGTGGCATATCGTCCGCAGGCGCTAGCACAGGGACCACCGTTGCTGCCAGCACAGGCGGCGGTATTGGTGCAGTCGCTGCAGCCGGCCGTGGGCTGCTTTTGCCGGAAGCCGCACGTGCGGCTTCCAGTGCGGCCGCACGTGCCGAAGCAACTGGACCGGCCGGTGCTGCTACGCCCGCAGAGGTATTGGTGGTTACACGCGACACTGGCGTACTGGCGATTGCCACTTGCGGTGCAGCGCTCAGGGAAGCCACTGCTGGGGTATTGCGTGTGACGACCGGCGTTGCCACAGAGTTGGAACGCGGTGCGATCGGTGCACTACTGGCCGCACTGGTGGCAACCGGACGAAATGCCAACATACGCAACAGCGTCATGCTAAAACCAGCATATTCATCCGGCGCCAGACCGAGTTCATTGCGGCCGTGCACGGCGATTTGATAAAACAACTGTGCTTCTTCAGGATTGAACTGCGCTGCCAGCCGCATGATGTCTTCGCGCTGCGAGACATCTTCTGCCAACGCAGCAGGTACTGTCTGCGCCAAAGCAATCTGGTGCAACAAGGTTGCCAAGTCTTGCAACGCGGCATTGTAGGACAGGCTGCGTGCCGCCATTTCGTCGGCGACCGCTAGCAAACTACTGCCATCCTGAACCGCAAGTGCATCGAGAACGCGAATCAAATAGGATTGATCAAGCGCACCAAGCATGCCCTGCACCGCTTCGAGTGTGACCTTGCCAGCGGCATAGGCAATCGCCTGGTCGGTCAATGACAGAGCGTCACGCATCGAGCCATGCGCACCTTGCGCCAACAGACGCAAGGCCGGCGCTTCGAATTCGATGGCTTCCTGACCAAGAATATCGTCCAGATGACTGATGATATGACCAGGCGGCATTTGCTTCAGATTGAACTGCAGACAACGCGACAACACGGTGACCGGTATTTTTTGCGGATCGGTCGTCGCCAGAATGAATTTGACGTGCTCAGGAGGCTCTTCCAGCGTCTTCAACATGGAGTTGAAGGCGTGGTTGGTGAGCATGTGCACTTCATCGATCATGTAGACCTTGAAACGCGCATTGGAGGGGGCATAGACCGCCTGCTCCAGCAATTGCGCCATTTCGTCAACCCCGCGATTGGAGGCGGCATCCATTTCAATATAATCGACAAAGCGACCGGCATCGATGGCCACACAGGCATCGCACACACCACAAGGCCGAGCGGTGATACCGCCATTGCCATCAGCACCGCGACAATTGAGCGATTTGGCCAGAATGCGCGACAGGGTAGTCTTGCCGACACCACGGGTACCGGTAAATAGATAGGCGTGATGCAAGCGCTGCTGCTCCAGCGCATGGGTTAACGCCCGTACAACATGTTCCTGCCCGACCAGCGTGTCAAAGCTGCGGGGACGATATTTACGGGCGAGAACTTGATAGGACATGGGCGATAGGACGGCGACGTTGGTTCAGGTGGGCATTTTATGCTATTTCCATGCCCACCAACGGTCTATCAATGAATTGATGCCGTGATCACTTGCGGCCATAGGTATCGTCAAAACGCACGATATCGTCTTCACCCAGATAACTGCCTGATTGCACCTCAATCATTTCCAGAGGAAATTTACCGGGATTTTCAAGCCGGTGCGTCACACCCAAGGGAATATACGTCGACTGATTTTCTGACAACAGAAAAACCTCTTCGCCACGCGTGATGCGCGCCGTCCCCTTGACGATGATCCAGTGCTCGGCGCGATGATGATGCATCTGCAGACTCAGCGATGAACCAGGATTGACAACAATACGCTTGACCTGAAAGCGCTCACCGGCATCGATAGCATCATACCAACCCCAAGGCCGGTAAATCTTGCGATGCGTCAGCGCTTCGTCGCGCTGCTTCCCCTTCAGTCGTGCGACGATCTGTTTGACCGCCTGCATCTTGTTCTTGTCAGCCACCATCACTGCATCAGGGGTTTCAACAATGATCAGATTATCGACGCCGACACCAGCGACCAGACGACTCTGTGCAAACACCAGCGTGTTCGATGTTTCTTCCAGCAAGACATCGCCACGTACCACATTACCGCAGGCATCTTTTTCAGACACTTGCCATAACGCATCCCAGGCGCCGACATCCGACCAACCAGCATCAAGCGCAATAATACGGCCCTCAATGCCCAATGTCTGTGCATCCGCCAGTTTTTCCATCACCGCATAATCAATGGAGTCTGAGGGGCACGCTTCGAACGCGGATTTTTCAATCCGATAAAAGTCATGATCTTGTTGACCATTTTCAAAAGCAACACGGCAGGCTTTCGCCATGACTGGCTGAAAGTATTCGATGGCACGCAACCAGGCGCTTGCACGCATCATGAACAAGCCACTGTTCCACAAATATTCACCTGCATCGATATAAGCCTGAGCCGTAACCGCATCTGGTTTTTCAACGAAGCGAGCAATCGTGTGTGCACCATCGACCTGTCGGCCACGCTGAATATAGCCGTAACCTGTTTCCGGTCGGTCGGCGACAATACCAAAGGTCACCATGGCGCCTTCGGCAGCATGCGGCAATGCTTGCTCAATGGCTTGCTGAAATGCCGCAATGTCATTGATCACATGATCCGCCGGCATGACCAGCAAAATTGGATCAGCGCCGTCACGGTGCGCCAGTAGTGCTGCCAGCGTCAAGGCCGGTGCTGTATTTCGGCCAACCGGCTCAAGCATGATATGACCACTGGGCTTACCTACCGCACGCAGTTGTTCGGCAGTAATGAAGCGGTATTCCTGATTGCAAACCACAATCGGCGCCGCAGCCAAAGCATACATGCTGCTGTCGTCCTGCAGGCGCAGGGCGGTCGCCTGCAGCATGGTGTCGGTGCCGACCAGAGGTAGCAATTGTTTGGGGTATTGTTCTCGCGAGAGCGGCCACAGACGCGTGCCGGAACCGCCCGATAATATGACTTGCTGCAGAGGAATCATTAATTCTATCGTTTCATTAAAAAAATTACGTCATGCGTCCCGCTCTGGAGTAACTAAGGTGCTTCGCGGCGCAGCTTTTTTTGCTGATACATCAAGGCATCGGCACAGTTCATCAAGTCAGCAATCGTATCATGACCCGCTGGGTCAAAGTCGAGCACGCCGACGCTGTAGCACAAATCATAACCACGTTGACTATCACTGTTGTACTCGACAACCATCCGCTCCAGATGAATCAGTGCATTTGGCGCGTCATCCTTGCTGCTGTTGACGAGCAGCACCACAAACTCATCGCCACCGAGACGGCCGATGACGTCAGACTCTCTGAACGTAGATTGTAGAATGCGCGAGAAACTCATCAAGGCACGATCTCCTTCCGCATGACCAAATCGATCATTGATTTCCTTAAAAAAATCAAGGTCGAAATACAACAACGTGGCTGGTTTGTCCAATCGCTTGCACATCCGCAGTGCATGCTGCGCCAGGGCTTCAAAACCTCTCCGGTTAGACAGTTTGCTCAGCTCATCCATCGTCGCCAAATGTACCGCAATCAATTCCTGTCGCACCATGCAGGACAAGTCTTCCAGCAAGGCGCACTCTTGTTCATCGAATGATCGGGGCTTGGTATCGTAGAGGCATAAAGTGCCGAGCTTGTTTCCGCTTGGACCTTTGATCGGGCAACCTGCATAAAAACGGATATAGGGATAATTGATTACCATAGGATTATCGTGGAATCGCTCATCCTCCAGCGCCTCTTGGACGATCAGGATCTCATCTCCCAAAATCGCATGCCCGCAAAAAGACATATCACGCGATATTTCAGGTATCACCACGCCGATATGAGATTTGAACCATTGCCGTCGGATATCAACCAGACTGACCACGGCCGTCGACACGGAAAACAGATGCCGCGCCAATCTTGTCAGACGATCAAAGCGCTCTTCGGGCGGCGTATCCAAAATGTTCAGCGCATGCAGTTCACCGACACGGTCTTGCTCATTGAAAGGGATATCTGCAACTTTCATGGCTCCCCCATCCCAAAATTGGCCTCGTTTTTCTCATGACCGGTGTCGACAGATTGAATGTCTATGGCAGCTTTACCTTGCCCGGCATCTCTCCTCCATACCGCATTGCGATACATCAGAAACGAATGCAATTTTATTGTCTATTTTGCTATAACTGTAGTGCCTATTGCGCCTCTATTCAAGCAAGCAATATCACGTTCTCCAATAAAAAAACCCCGCTTATGCGGGGCTTCAAAAAATCCGATTGGTTAGTTCTTGCTGCTGGTGGCCTTATCTTCAGCGACACCAGCCTTGCTCTTCGCAATCACCTTCTTCGGTGCGGCCGCTGACGCGCTACGTGGCTCGCCATTGACGGTAAGACCTGCTTCGGACAATTTGACAGCGCTCTTTTCTCCAATGCCGCTGACGCGATTCTCAAAATCGCCCCAGTCTTTGAATACGCCCTTCTTGCGCTCTTCCAATATCGCTTTGGAGCGGGTCGGGCCAATACCCTTGATGCCATCCAATGCGGCCTGATCAGCCTTATTGACATCAACCTGAGCCAGCGCTGCGGTCATAACGATGACAAGGCCGAATAATCCAGCGATAATTTTTTTCAACATAGTGTTCCTTTCAATGGCTTACTGCTATCCATGCATGACATTGCGTCAGTACAACTCACCACAAAATATGGTCAGCAGATGGATTTTACGATGCCAAAAAGAAACAATTGTCAAAAAAGAAACTACTTTGAAAAACTCGAATTTCTTAAGCCACAATACTGATCTGCGACGAGAACGATCAAAGCGCCAGTTCCTCGCGCGTAACAGTAGCGGTTCCTAACTTGCCGACAACAATGCCGCCAGCCTGATTGGCAATCTGCACTGCATCTGGCAAGGCCACGCCATTGCCAAGCATCACGGCCAGCGTGGCAATGACGGTGTCTCCGGCGCCAGAGACATCAAACACCTCGCGGGCGACCGCCGGGAAATTGATCACGTTATTGTCTTGATAGAGTGTCATTCCCTCTTCTGAACGGGTCAGCAACAAGGCCTCCAGTTCTAACGACTGGCGCAGGTTCTGTGCTTTGGCAGTGAGTTCCTCTTCGCTTTTCCAGGAACCAATGATACGAATGAGCTCAGATCGATTCGGCGTCAGAATCGAGGCCCCTTTATAACGTGAAAAATCATCGCCCTTAGGGTCGACCAAAATACGCTTGCCGAGCTTGCGGGCCACCGCAATCATATCGGCGACGTTGACCAGACTGCCCTTGGCGTAATCCGAAAAAATGATGACGTCGTATTGGTCAACCAAGGCGTTGAACTGTGTCAGTTTGTCACGCAGCACAGCGTCGGTAGGCGCATCTTCAAAATCCACTCGCACCAATTGTTGTTGGCGCCCGATCACCCGCAGCTTGATGATGGTTGAGATGGCTTGATCTCGGCTCAAGAAGCTCTTGATGCCGATTTCACCCAATAACTCTTCCACCACCGCGCCAGCCTCATCTTCACCGATCACACCCAGCAGGCCGGTTTGCGCACCCAGCGTAGCGGCATTGCGGGCAACGTTGGCCGCACCACCCAGGCGCTCCTCACGGCGCTCTACACGGACGATAGGCACCGGGGCTTCCGGTGAGATGCGATTGACCTCACCAAACCAGTAGCGATCAAGCATGATATCGCCTGCAATAAGAATACGCGCAGGTTGCAGAGACATTACTGTAGTCATTGCTTAAGCCTTGGTCAAAATGGAACGGCCGATACCATGGTATTCAATGCCCGCCTCAGCCATCACCTGCGGCTCGAAGAGATTGCGGCCATCGAAAATAACCGGTGTTTTCAATTTCATCTTGAGCTGATCAAAGTCGGGACTGCGGAAAGCTTTCCATTCCGTCACGATCGCCAACGCATCAGCGTCCTCCAGGGCGGCCATCGGGTTTTCGCTGAAGATGATACGTGCCAGCGCGGCTTGATCATCACTGAAATCCAAGGCTAGCACACGTCTAGCTTCGGCCATTGCCACCGGATCGTAGACTGCCACAGTGGCACCGCGTTGAATCAACTCGCTCAGCAACACCCGTGAGGACGCTTCACGCATGTCATCCGTATTCGGTTTGAATGCCAAGCCCCACAAGGCAAAATGCTTGCCTTTGAGATTTTCACCAAAACGCGCTACGATTTTTTTGCCAAGTACATGTTTCTGTTGATCGTTGACCTGTTCAACGGCGCGCAAAATATGCAATTCCTGGCCGTAGGCGCGTGCCGTACGTTCAAGCGCCTGCACATCCTTGGGGAAACAGGAGCCGCCATAGCCACAACCGGCATATAGGAAGCTATGTCCGATACGCGGATCCGAACCGATACCGTGACGCACTGCTTCGATATCGGCGCCAACCTTATCGGCCAGATTGGCCAGTTCATTCATGAAGGAAATACGCGTGGCCAGCATGGCGTTAGCGGCGTATTTGGTAAACTCTGCCGAACGCACATCCATCCAGTAGGTACGCTCATGATTGCGATTAAACGGTGCGTACAGCGTCTTCATCACCGCATAGGCCTGCTGACCTAGCACGGTATCGTCATGGCCAATGACAATGCGATCGGGTCGCATGAAATCTTCGACTGCAGCCCCTTCCTTGAGAAATTCCGGATTCGACACTACCGAGAACGTCGCATCCTTGGCACCACGTTGTTGCAACTCCTGGTCAATGGCTGCCTGGACTCTGTCGGCAGTGCCAACCGGAACGGTCGATTTATCGACAATGACCTTGAAACCAGTCATGTATTTTCCGATGTTGCGTGCCGCTGCCAGCACATATTGCAGGTCAGCTGAGCCGTCTTCGTCAGGTGGCGTGCCCACAGCGATGAACTGTACCTCACCGTGCGCCACGCTAGCGGCTACATCGGTTGAAAACGTCAGGCGTCCAGCGGCGCGATTACGCGCAACCACATCTTCCAGACCCGGTTCATGGATAGGAATCCCACCGCCGTTGAGAATATCAACCTTGTTCTGATCAACGTCCAGGCAAAAGACATCATTGCCAAGTTCCGCCAGACAAGCACCGGTGACCAGACCCACATAGCCGGTGCCAATAATTGTAATTTTCATATTTCCCCAACAAGAGCGAATGCATGCGCACTCTAGTTCATCACATTTAATTCTTCAGTACGACGTGGCGGATAGGTTTCCCAATGGTTACAACCAGGACAATGCCAGTAAAACTGGCGTGCCTTGAAGCCACATTGCGTACATTGATAGCGCGCCAGCTTTTGGGTATAACTGTGAACCAAGGTCTTGACCACGGCAAATTCTGGCCGTATTTCAGTCGCATTGAGCATGCGCGCCTCCAGGAACTTGTCCAACCCAAGCAACGTTGGAGTACGGCGCAGATCATCACTGACCAACTGGTTGGCAGCGTCAACACCATCGAGCTCCAGCACAGCCTTGAAGACGACTTCAAGCAAATCGATCGATGGCGCTTCCGCCAGATAGGAACGCAACAAATTGAGGCCTTCCTGCATGCGACCCACCGCCTGATATCCATCGAGCAAACGCTGTGCCACCAGCGCCACATGCGGCACACTTTGGTGCTCGACACGACGCCACGTCAAGAGTGCTGCTTCGATTTCACCTTTGGCAAGATAAACGTCACCCAACAAAATATTGGCGCGCACGCTATTGCGATCTGTCGCCAGCGCCTTTTCCAGCATGCTCATGGCAGCATCAGGATGGGTATGCACCAGCTCATCTTCAGCCAGTTCACAGTAAAACTGAGCAATTTCTTTTTGCCTCCCACCAGCGCCCGAAGCCTGCAGCGTTTCAGCGGCCTTGATGGCGCGCGCCCATTCTTTCTCGCGCTGATAGATTTCCAGCAAGGCGCGGCCAGCTTGGGCACCATACTGAGTATCGTTGAGCAAATGAAAGGTTTCTTCGGCGCGGTCCAGCAAGCCGGCCTTGAGATAATCCTGTCCCAATTCGTATTGGGCATGTGCTTTGTGCTCAGCCGGTAAGTCGGGACGCGCCAGCAGATTTTGATGCACGCGAATGGCTCGCTCGGTTTCACCGCGTCGGCGAAACAGGTTGCCCAGTGCAAAATGCAATTCCACTGTTTCTGGATCAAGTTTGACGATTTCAATAAACGCGTCGATAGCCTTGTCCGGCTGCTCGTTCAACAGAAAATTCAAACCTTTGAAGTAACCACGCGGCAAGGTGCGTGACTCGGAAATCAACTGATTGATATCCACGCGCGCAGCAATCCATCCCAGACCGAAAAAAACCGGGATGCCAAGCAACCACCAGAATTCAAATTCCATACGAAGTCGTTATCATTTAGATGAGATGCTGCGGAGGAACCACACTATCGGGTTGCAGCGGCTGTTTTTGTACCTGTTGTTGTGCTTCCCGTTCCTTTTGCAGAAGTGCAACGGCCTTCTTTTGGCGGGTTGCTTCACGACGATGGCGGAACACCATCGGCGTCATCGCCAGTACGCCAAGTATGGCACCACCAACAAAACATACCAACAATACCAGCACCAGCGGATCGGTGCGTTCATAACCGAGGAAAAAATGTAAGGTGATTTCCTGCGTATTCTTGAGCGCGAAGAAAAAGAAAAGAATAAAGAGGATTGCCGCTATTACTCTGGAGATTATTTTCATGGCGCAAATCCTTTTCGCGAAATTAGTCAGTCAGTACGTTTTGCAAAAAACATATCATGCACAGAACTTATACTTCATGCCTAGCGTAAATATTGCTAGAAAATTGAAATTGTACGTGAAAAAAAACGGCATCCAAAGATGCCGTCTCATTTGTTAAGCGCTATTTACAACGACATCGCTCAACTTACTTCAGCCATTCTACAACGGCCAACGATCAGTCTTCCTTGATGGGCTGCCCCACCATGGCATCGACACGCTCCCGCAACTCCTTGCCGGGCTTGAAATGAGGTACACGTTTTTCCGGCACCATCACTTTGTCGCCCGACTTGGGATTACGACCGATGCGGGGCGGCCTGCGATTCAACGCAAAACTGCCAAAACCACGAATCTCGATACGCTGGCCGGTTGCAAGTGCATCAACCATGGCATCGAGAATGGTTTTGACCGCGTAATCCGCATCCTTGGCGACAAGTTGCGGATAACGCTCAGCCAGGCGAGCAATCAGCTCAGACTTGGTCATTATGCTTGATGGATCAGTTCTTGTTATCGAACTTTGCCTTCAGCAATGCACCCAGGCTGGTAGTACCAGAAGCGGCGCTCGAATCGGTCGACATCTTCTGCATTGCTTCCTGAGTTTCAGCATTGTCCTTTGCCTTGATCGACAATTGGATGCTGCGAGCCTTGCGGTCGATGTTGATGACCAAGGCTTCAACGCTGTCGCCGACCTTCAGGTGAGTACCAGCATCTTCAACGCGATCGCGCGAGATTTCTGATGCACGCAGATAGCCTTCAACTTCTTCGGACAACTGGATCACTGCGCCCTTAGGCTCAACCGACTTGACTGTACCGGTAACCAATGCACCCTTGTCGTTGATGGCAGCGAAGTTGTTGAACGGGTCGCCTTCGAGTTGCTTGACGCCCAGCGAAACACGCTCGCGCTCGACATCGATGGCCAACACGACTGCCTCGAGCTCGTCGCCCTTCTTGAAGCGGCGAACTGCTTCTTCGCCAGTTTCTGTCCATGACAGATCCGACAAATGCACCAGACCGTCGATGTTGCCGGTCAGGCCGATGAACACGCCGAAGTCGGTAATCGACTTGATTGCGCCCTTGACCTTGTCGCCCTTCTTGTGGGTGATCGCGAAATCATCCCATGGGTTCGGCTTGCATTGCTTCATGCCCAGGCTGATACGACGACGTTCTTCGTCGATTTCCAGAACCATGACTTCAACTTCGTCGCCCAACTGAACAACCTTGTTAGGCGCGACGTTCTTGTTGGTCCAGTCCATTTCGGAAACGTGCACCAGACCTTCGATACCCTGCTCGACCTCAACGAATGCGCCGTAGTCGGTCAGGTTGGTGACCTTACCGAACAGGCGTGTGCCTTGTGGGTAACGACGTGACAGGCCGGTCCATGGATCGTCGCCCAATTGCTTGACGCCCAGCGAAACGCGGTTCTTTTCTTGATCGTACTTGAGGACCTTGGCAGTGATCTCTTGACCAACTGTGAGCACTTCCGAAGGATGACGCACACGACGCCATG
>Ga0302155_10001792_pt1 | contig 15191 bp, 12 predicted proteins | sample I_Bog_N3_1_FD_193508 | JGI IMG/M metagenome (GOLD analysis project Ga0302155, IMG submission 193508) | Peat permafrost microbial communities from Stordalen Mire near Abisko, Sweden - I_Bog_N3_1 | ecosystem: Environmental > Terrestrial > Soil > Wetlands > Peat | place: Sweden: Abisko, Stordalen...
CCTGCCGGTTCCAGATCGGCTCGAAGATTCCGTTGGCAAACCGGAAGACCAAAATGTTCTGTACCGTCTCTTTGCCGAGATAGTGGTCGATGCGGAAGACCTGGCTCTCACGGAAGACGGCGTTCACTTGATGGTTCAGCTCCCGCGCCGACTCAAGATCGTGGCCAAATGGTTTCTCAATCACCACCGCCACATTCCCTTGCTCCGGCTGCGCCATGCCCTTCGCGCCCAGGTTCTCGACAATTCCGGCAAAAAACTCCGGAGCCGTGGCTAGATAGAAAAGCCGCTTGCCGCCGATGCCCTTTTCTTTGGCGATACGGCTTAACTCCGCATCGAGCCCCGCATAACTCGCCGGATCGTCGAAGTTAAGAGCATAGTAACTGATCTGCTTCACAAACTCATCCAGCTTGGAGTCGCTCGCGTCCGCGCCCCCAAACTCGATCACTCCCGCGCGCATATCCGCCGCAAACTCGTCGCCGAGAGGCCGCCGCGCCACGCCCACAATGGCAAACTGCTTGGGCAGCAGATTGTTCTGCCGCAGGTGGAAGAGCGCCGGCAGCAGCTTGCGCTTGGTCAGGTCGCCCGAAGCCCCAAAAATCACCAGAATCCCCGCCTCAGGAATCCTCTCGTTACCTGCCGGGATCTGAGAAAGATCCTCTGGCCGAACACTCGCTCGTATCGTCGTCATCTTTTGTTCCCCTCCACGCTAACTCATTGACAACTGATCTCTGACAACTAGTCTTTCTTCACCGCATGTCCGCCAAACGCATTGCGCATGATCGCCAGCATCCGGTCGGTGAAGTTATTCTCTTCGCGCGAGCGGATGCGCCGCATCAGCGACTCGGTAATTACCGGCGCAGAGACATTCAGGTCGATGGCCTCCATAACCGTCCAGCGCCCTTCGCCGGAGTCCTCGACAAAAGCCTCCAGCCCTTCCAGCGTGGGATTCTTGCCCAGCGCTTCCGCCGTCAGATCCAGCAGCCAACTGCGCACCACGCTGCCATAGCGCCATATCTCGGCGACCTGTGGCAGGTCCAACGCAAAATCCGTCTTCTTCTCCAGGATCGTAAACCCCTCGGCATAGGCCTGCATCATGCCATACTCGATCCCGTTGTGGATCATCTTCACGAAGTGGCCCGACCCGCCGGGACCTACATGCCCCCAGCCTTTGTCTACGGCGGGGGCAAGCGCTTCGAAGATGGGCCGCAGATACTCGACCGGCTCCTTGTCGCCGCCGATCATCATGCTATAGCCCTCTTTCAGACCCCAGACGCCGCCCGAGGTGCCCACATCCACAAACTGGAAACCTTTTGCGGTAACTTCCTTGTGCCGCCGCATGGAATCCTTGTAATTGGAATTGCCGCCATCGATCAGAATATCGCCGGGATTCAACAGCGGCTCGAGCTTTGCAATGGTCTGATCCACAGGATCGCCCTGCGGCACCATGATCCATATCGCCTTGCGGCTCTCTAACTTTTTGGCCATATCTTCGAGCGTCGCTACACCAACGCTGCCTGCTGCCGTTAACTTCGCCACTGCTTCCGCGCTGAAGTCGAACCCCACCACCTGATGGCCGCGCAGCCGCAGCCGTTCCGCCATGTTGCCGCCCATCTTGCCCAGGCCGATCAATCCAAGTTGCATAGCTCCTCCAATAACTCGCTGTTATAAAACTCCCAAATTCGTCAATTCTTTCCGCAATGCATCCGCGCCTTCAAACCGTATTGCTTTCATCCCCGCCGCCGCCGCGCCGGCCACATTCTCCACGCGATCGTCGATGAACAAAACCCGCTCCGCCGTCCTGCCCAAAATATCCAGCGCGCGACGATAGATCGCTGCATCCGGCTTGCGCAGCCCCAGGTAGCACGAACTCAGCGCGACCTTGAAAGAGTTGCGAAGGCCGAAGCATTCGAATCGGTACTCGTTTGTCTCACGCGCCTCGTTGTTCAGCGCGCCCAGCAGGCAATTGTTGGATGCCGCAAGCCCTTCGAGGATTCCCAGCGCGCCATTGGGAAGGAGCTTCGACTGGTTAAGCATGAAGCCGAAAAAATCGTCGTGAGAAAACCTGCGCGGTTCATAGAAGACGGTCGCATTCAAATAAGCCTCGACAGAAATCGCGCCCCGCTCCCAATCGGCGTAGGGTTCAGGATGCCGGGCCTCGAACTCCGCACGGTCCAGACGAAAGTAATCCAGCGTAAGCGCGCGCTCGCTGTGGTCCCATCCATTTGTGAGCAGAACTCCGCCAACATCGAAAAGAATTACGTCGAAGGGGAACATCGGCGCCTTTCAGTATGCGTTTCTGCGATGAATGCTTGATGAAGTTTTTTTGGGAGCTTGCAGGGTGATTGATGTTGTTCGATTGGGAAGCACATTGGAACCCACCCTAGCCGCAACACGTCGTCGTGACGACACGCGTCGAGGGTGGGACACCCAGTTCTAGGCGGGGTTGGCCGAACCGTCCCCGCATTGATACTTCGCCTCGATGGCCATTACCTTGTTGAACCGCCGCATGAAGCGCTCTTCCGTGGCTGAAAACTTAGCGCCAATAAATGCATTCACCACTTCGAATGCCAGCGCCGAACCGATAATGCGCGCGCCCAGCACGATCACGTTCATATCGTCATGTTCTACGCCTTGATGCGCCGAGTACGTATCGTGGCACATGCCCGCGCGAATCCCCGGAATCTTGTTTGCCGCAACGCAGACGCCAACGCCCGAACCGCAGATGAGAATCCCGCGCGGCGCATCGCCCCGCTTGAGCGCCAAGCCCACCTTCTCGGCAAAGTCGGGATAATCCGATGGCTCGGCGTTATAAGCCCCCAGGTCCACAATCTCGTGGCCGGCCTGCGCAAGATACGCGCGAACCTCTTCTTTCAGAGAAAATCCTGCATGGTCGGAACTGATAACAAGCTTCAAGATGATCCTTTCTTCCGGGTGAGCGGAGTTAGCTTGGTTAGCGGAGCTAGCGGAGTTCAATTCGTAAGCGCCGCTCATACGTCCGCTGCTGCGGGCGGCTAACTCCGCTCCACCTTACTTCACCAGCTTCTTGGCCCGCGCTGCCACGTTCTCTGCGCTAAATCCAAGTTCTGCCATCACCTTCGGCCCCGGCGCTGACGCTCCGAAGCGGTCCACTCCAATCACATCGCCGTCCAGGCCCACATACTTCCACCAGCCCTGCGTCGCTCCAGCCTCCACCGCCAGCCTGGGCACGCCGGCCGGCAGCACGCTTGCCTTGTATTCCGCCGTCTGCTCTTCGAAGATCTTCCAGCTCGGGAAGCTCACCACCCGCGCCCGTATGCCCTCGGCGGCCAGCAGTTTCGCGGCATCCAGCACCGGCCACACCTCGGAGCCCGCGCCAATCAGCACCACTTGCGGATCAGCAGCATCTTGCAGCACATATGCGCCCTTGCCCACGCCCGCGTAAAAGTCGTGCGCAGCGGAATCAAACACGGGCACGTTTTGCCGGGTCAGCGCAAAGAAACTCGGCCCCTTGCGTTCCAGCGCCAGCCGCCAGGCCGCGGCCGTCTCATTGGCGTCCGCCGGACGAAAATCCGTCATTCCGGGAACCGCCCGCAGCGCCATCAAGTGCTCGACAGGCTGGTGTGTCGGCCCGTCTTCGCCCAGCGCGATCGAGTCGTGGGTAAATACGAAGAGCGCGTGGACCTGCATCAGCGCTGCCAGCCGAATGGCCGGCTTGGCATAGTCTGAAAACACAAAGAAGGTCGAACCAAAGGGGATCAGCCCGCCGTGAGCAGCCATTCCGTTCACTGCGGCGCACATGCCAAACTCGCGCACGCCAAAGAAGACGTTGCGCCCGGCCGGATCGACGTGGAAGCTCTCGCCCGGTTTGAAGATCGTCCTTGTTGACGCGGTCAGGTCCGCCGCTCCGCCAAACAACTCAGGCACAACATTGGCAAGGGCGTTCATGATGTCGCCGCCGGCAGTGCGCGTGGCCACCGGCTTGTCCTTCGCAAAGCCAGGAATCGCCTTTTCCCAATCCGTCTTCAACACGCCTTTTTGTGTGCGCTCAAACTCCGCCGCCAACTCAGGATTTGCCGCCGCATAGCTCGCGAAGAGTTCTTTCCAGGCAGCCTCAAGCCCTGCTCCGCGTGCCTTGGCCTGACGCCAGTTTGCCAGCGCATCCTCGGGAACCACAAAACTCTGGTCCTCGGGAAATCCGAAGAACTTCTTGGTCGCCGCTACCGCCTCAGCGCCCAGCGCCTCGCCATGGGATTTGTTGCTGCCCGCCTTGGGGCTACCATAGCCGATCACCGTCCGCACCGCGATCAGCGATGGCCTGCCGGTCTCTGCCTTGGCCGCTTCAATGGCCGCCTCAATCGCCACAAGGTCGTTGCCGTCGGCCACACGCTGCACATGCCAGTGATAGGCCTCAAACCGCTTCGGCACATCGTCGTTGTAGCTCAGGCTGGTAGGCCCATCCAGAGAGATTAAGTTGTCGTCATAGAGCATGATCAGCTTGCCCAGCCCCAGTGTTCCGGCCAGCGCGCAGGCCTCGTGGCTGACACCTTCCATCAGATCGCCGTCGCCCAGCAGAACAAAGGTATGGTGGTCCACCACCTCAAAGCCGGGCCGGTTGTAAACAGCCGCCAGATGCCTCTCTGCCATCGCCATGCCCACGGCCATGCCAACGCCCTGCCCCAGCGGTCCGGTGGTCGCTTCCACGCCGTCTGTATGGCCGTATTCGGGGTGTCCTGGCGTCCGGGAGTGCCACTGCCTGAAGCTCTTCAGGTCTTCGAGCGTCACATCGTAGCCAGAAAGAAACAGCACGGAATAAAGCAGCGCCGACGCGTGCCCGTTCGACAGCACAAAGCGGTCCCGATCGGCCCACTTCGCATGCGCGGGATTGTGCTTCATCAGCTTATGAAACAGCAGGTAGGCAATCGGTGAGCAGCCCAGCGGAGCACCGGGGTGGCCGCTCTTGGCCTTCTCTACTGTGTCAACGGCAAGCAGCCGCAGGGTGTCAATCGACAGTTGTTCAAGGGTGGTTTCTGCGAGGATGGAGGTCATAACAGTTTGTTTGAATTCCTTTCGATGAAGAACCAGAGGTTCCAGTCAGCCCCTTGATTGGGACAAAGAAATCGTCACCGGGCGTTATCTGGCGTCAACCTTCACTTTCACATTGTAACCAAGCCAGCCGCCTTCATCGAGCCAATGCAAAGTCCATTCCACGTGGCCGATCTCCTCGCCCGCGATGAGATCGGCGCTAAAGCCGGAATATCCAAAGCTGCGGCTCAGCGTCGTCTGCGTCGTCTGCCACCCATCCGCGCTCCACACCAGCTCAAACCGCTTCTCATTCAAAATGCGCAGCGTGCTGCCCGCGGCAATGGCCTGAATGGGGCGCCTGAGAGTGTAGATTTCCAAATCCCGGCGCTTGCGGCTGCGGCCTTCCGTTTCGCAATACCTTTCGTACACTGCGTCGATGCGATCGAAGACCTTGCCATCCGTTGCGGAACGCAGCAGCTTGAGGTACTCGGCATGAGCCCACACCAGCGGCACCGCCGACCCAGCGGGCATGCCAATTCGCAAGCTCTTATCCAGCAGGTCAGCCTCGTCCCACACCTGCTCGGGCAGCATTTGCCCGCAGGTCGCAAAGTGTTCGTAGGTCTTTATCAATGCGGAAATGTCCTTGCCGGCCGCCAGCTCATAGTGTGCGCGCTCGCCCGTCAAAAGAGGCCAAACCCGCCCTTGTCCCCAACCCTCGAAAGCGCTGCCATCCGCCCTCTGCCCATAACCGTCCCAGTTGTAGCGGAGCCAGCCGGGCCCCTGAGGCAACTCGCGCTTCAGAACTGCATCTACCACCGCCAGTGAGTCCACAATCAGCGGATCGTCGGCCCGGCGCACACCATAGCGCACCAGCTCCAGGAACCCGCCGTCCACAATCTCCCGCGCCTCAAACTCATTCCGAGTTCCCGGCGGCCGGTTGTTGACTCGGACCGTTTCTTTTCCACAGCTCTCGTGCGCATACGCCTCACCGCACTCCGGTGGCCGAATGCGCATATAGTGCCGCTTGATCTCTGGGTGCAGCACTCCATTGTTGGTTACCGTCCAATCCTCGATATGATGCTCGATCCAGTCGGCAAACTCCTCAAGAAACACGGCAAGCTCCGTTGAATCGTGAGCCTGGGCAATCTCCGCCGCACAGATCAGTCCGGCAACCACCACCGCCAGGGTTGAGGGAGAGTAGCCGGCATTCTCCTCCCACCTCTCCTGCTGGGTAATCGGTGCGTGCGCCACCAAAAACCCAGCCGCCCGTTCAACAAAGGGAAATATGTGGAGTTGGCCCAGGCCGTTGGCCTTCCACAGCCGCCACGCAAGGATCAAGGGGAAAGCCACCTCGTCCAATTGCAACCCCGACCAGTAGGGCGTTCCATCGATCCAGAAATTCTGCGCAAAACTTCCATCTGGCTGCTGCGTGCAGGCCAGGTAGACCAGCGCCCTCCGCGCTGTCTCCGCCCGTCCACAGGCCAGCAGCGCTGTAGCCGTCTGCACCATATCCCTGGTCCAGACCAGGTGGTAGCCGCCCAGATCGTCGTCGCCCTTTACCTGGCCCCACGGAATCGATGCGGAAGCCACAAACGCCCCGGAATAGGTTTTGTCCTCATGCGCCAGAAGCACGTTGTGGCTGGCCCGCATCAGCTTGCCCTGATCGCACGCCTTCGCCGCAAGCCACTCCGGATTCGCCGCCCGCCGCCACTGCGCTATGAAACGGCTGCGGTGCTCTTCATACGGCATGGCCAGTGCGCCCATCGTCTTCTGCGCCGCCGTGTGATGCCCATCCCCAAGTCCGAATGCGAGCACAAATTCGTAGGCCCCCGGACCTGATCCCGCTTGCAAAGCCAGCTCCCCCATCACCGCAATATTCCCATTTGTGGCCGCGCCAAACTCCCAGTCCATGCGAAAGTTTTCCATCAGGTCGCGCCACCCGTCGCTCGCGCCCACAAACCCGCAGCTCACCCGCGAGAAGTTGCAACTGGCCGCCATCGCCAAGGACAACTTGTTCTTCCACGCCATCAGCACTGTGTGCCCTGCGATGTCCACAGCCCGCGCCGAGTTGCCGGCGCCTCCTCCGTCGAGGTGCGGCGCCAGCAGAGCGTATACCTTCAGCCGCGGAAGCAGCTCTTCATCGCCCTCAATTCGGACATGAGTCAAAACCACGGAGTGGTGCGGGTCGCAGATGATCTCCTTAATAAGCCGGTAGCGGCCCACCGGATCACTGTTCACGTACCGCACGCCCAGCGCTTCTGGATCGATGTACTCAAAAGTTGAAAGCAGGTCGCGCTTTTCTTCGTGGAAAAACGTCTCCCCATCCGTAATCAGGAACTCCATGTCCCGGACCTGCGGCCGGTCGATGGTCGGATGGTAGATCTCATTCAGGATTCCGTGCGAGCAGGTAAACCAGACCCGGCTCGAAGCCGAGTAGGCCGTCCCCACCGCATCCTTTACGCTCGACGTCCACCGCGGCTCCATGCCGGGCCCGCCAAAGGCCTCGCCTTGCAGCTCAAGCCAACGATATTCGTCCAGGCAATCTCGATGTTGTTCGCTCATAGTCGCAAATCACTTTTCATCGTGGGGAAGGCGGGGAACGCCGGACAGATTTGGGGGAAGCCTCGGCTTCCTTCTCATTTAGAAGATGTTCCTCGGCTCTTAAAAGTTTCCGATCTCCGCAGTTTCCCGAAACCCGCACATGTTTTCGCGCATCCATCCAATCGTAGGACAACATCGTCGCTCCAACCGCTTGAAACACCTGAGAAAGTGGAGTTTGCGATTCGCAAGGCTGCACACTCCGGCTTTTCACCGTGCCGCTCAACCATCACAGTACAATCGAACCGAGGAGATTTCCCCTATGGCTTACGAACTCGCACCGCTTCCCTACGACTACGCAGCCCTCGAACCGTTCATCGACACCGAAACGATGAAGATCCATCACGGCAAACACCACCAGGCCTACGTCAACAACCTAAACGCCGCCCTGGCCAGCCACCCCGACCTCGCCGCCAAGTCCGTTGACGACCTGGTCCGCGACCTCGCCCAGGTTCCAGATGACATCAAGGCCGCGGTCCGCAACAACGGTGGCGGCCACTCCAACCACACCGCATTCTGGAACCTGATGGGCCCAGTCGGCGCCCCCGGCATCGGCGGCTCTCCCTCCGGCGACATCGCCACCCAGATCTCCGCTGATTTCGGCGACTTCGACGCCTTCAAGAAGACCTTCAATGAGACCACGGCCAAGCAATTCGGCTCCGGCTGGGGCTGGCTCGTCTTTGCCGGCGGCAAGCTCAAGGTCGTCTCGACCCCCAACCAGGAATCGCCGCTCACCCAGGGCCTCTACCCCATCCTCGGCAACGATGTCTGGGAGCACGCCTACTACCTCAAATACCAGAACCGCCGCCCCGACTATCTGGCCGCCTGGTGGAACGTCGTCAACTGGCACGAAGTCAATCGCCGCTTCGCCGTCGCCAAAGGCTGAAGAACCGAGCCTTTTGGACAAAATGGGTGCCCCACCCTCGCCGCGTCTTTGTCTTTGCGGCTAGGGTGGGAACTCTCATCCCCCGCGCAAAATCGATACCCCACCTATGCGCCATCTGGTCACCGCGTTTTCGTTTTTTTGTGCCTAGAATAGGAACTCTCAATCTAGTATCCGATAGTTGCACCATAACTGGTGATATCCACAAATTCATCCGATTTTTGCACTTGCTTCCACAGTTTGATCCGTCCTAAGCTCCTTAGTAACTGGTAACCCTGTAGGGGAATTGGAAACGCAGTTCCAGCCGGACAGGAAGATGCAGAATTGAATTGAATGCGGCGGTACACAGTCGGGCAACCGGCGTGTGGAAGGCCGGGTTGAAATTGAGATTGCATCCAGGGTCAGGCAGGGGTGTGCAAGTCCCGATCAGGCGCGAAGATTCATCAGCTGGCTTGCCAGAGGATGCAAAGTTCGAGTCAGGCCGGGAAGTCATGATCGACCCAGCCGTAGATGCAGGATTCGGGGAAACCCGGGGCCAAGTCACGGCGAGGCTGGGGGAGCGAAGTTTCGGGGCAACCCGGAGTTTCACCGCTGGCGGCGCCGGAGGATGCAGGCATCGAGGGAACTCGGAGACGCAGAGACGGCAACACCGGAAGGTGCGAAATTCGAGGACGCTCGAAGATCCATCGGTCGGTGCCGCCAAAGGACTGAGGATTCGGGGCAACCTGGAAACTCACCGGAGGCGCAGCCGGGAGATGCAGGATTCGGGGCGACCCCGAAGACTCATCGCAGGCGTAACTGGAGAGCGCGAAATTCGGGGTAACTCGAAGATCCGTTCAAAGGGAGCGCGGAAGGGTGCAGGGTTCGAGGAAACTCGAAGACCCGTCTCAGGCGAAGTTGGAGGAGCGAAGTTTCGGGGCAACCCGGAGTTTCATCGCCAGCCGAGCAGGGACGCTGGATTCGAGGGAACTGGAAGACTCATCGCCAGGTTGAGCGGGACGAAGCATGGTCTAGTGTAACCTGCGAGTTTACCGTGATTGAGACGCCAGGGGCTCCGGCCTCTGGCGTCTTTGTTTGTGCCCGGCTAACTCTTGCACCTATACCAAACGGCTTGCATCATCTCAGGGAAAAAGCCGCCTGCACAGTCCTGATCGGCGCGTCACCTTCTGATTCCCGCGCCGGCTTGCCGCCCTATTAATTTACAGCGCATCTTCCGATAGCTTGGCCACTTGAGCGGGCTCGACTTTCGATGAAGCGAGTGGCCAGTCGCCGATGGCTCGCTGCGCACAATAGGTTCCCCATTCCTGCGTCGGAAGCTTGCCGGCTTTGATCGCCGAGATCACTTCTCCCGGCTCGACCTTGTTCTCGCCATGCTCAAGGTACAAAGTTCCCGGTTGGCTGTGTACCTTCCAGTCGTGATCCAGCAAGCACACGGCAAACGCGCAAAAAAGCAGATTCATCGCCGCAGCGTCGCGTTGCGCCCAATTTAGCTGTTTTCCCGGCGGATTGGGCACCATGTCAGGCAGAGCTTTGGGATCCTTCACCAAGCTCGGAATGTCCGCCACGGTTTTTGTGGAGAGCAGCGACCGAACGCTCTCTGCCTTCTTTCGCCAGATCGGGACATAGACTTCAATGCCGGCCTTCTCCCACTCCAGGGGCTTCAGATCGGTCTTAGCGAGCGCGGGGAGATACCGTTTCAGCAGACTGCCCTCAAGCGCTCCGAGATCGTCGATGAGCGAGATCATCGGCAGATCGGTCTCTTCGGCTTGCCTGTCAGAATCCGGCGTTGGCAGATTGTATGTCTGTGCGAGATGAATGCGCGTCTTCAGCGGAGGATGTGTATCCATAGGAGAAGTCTTGGCGGCGGACTCTTGCTTGGCAAGATACTCCGCTGTCGCTTTCTCAATTTGCGGCGCATGCATGAAGCGCAGGAACCCATCACCCAGCTGCGGCTGAAACCCGTTCACTGCCACGGGCAGGACAACCGAGTTCCAATAAGGGCTTAGGACCGCGCTACATCGTTGAATGCTTTCCAAGCCCTCGATGAGAGGTTGCGAGCCCGCGACATAACAAGCCAGCTCGTCGGAACGGATTTCCTGGCGGCGCGAAATAGCCTGTGTAATGCGCATAAAGACTTGCCAGTACGCTCGCAATCCGCTCATCAGCAACTGATAGATAATCGACACAATCCCCCACCGCCGGAGGAAGCGCAGGATATCTGAGTTCTTGCCCAGGTTCTCATAGACACGTATCAGGCTTTTGCGCGCATCGTAGACCCATGGTCCCAGCCGCGTATCGCCTGCGTAGTAGTGAGCGAATTCGTGCGCCAATACGGCTCGAAACTGCTTGATCGTCAGGATCTGGAGAAGCGGCAGCCCTAGCGCGAGAATTCGACGCCGGCCGAATCCCTTCACCTCATCCACTTCGCTGACGAACGCGTTGGCGTCGCCGATCAGATACACCTCCGACGGCATCGGCTCGCGCAAGGCTCCCGCGATGGCTTCAATCTCCTTCGCAAGACGCTTCTCTTTTGCGAGATCGATGCGAACGCCATTGACCTCGTGCTGGTCTTTCGGCGGCACCAGCGACCAGAGAATTGTAAGCCCGGCAACAACACCAAATGCGGAAAGAAGCAGGCGCATAAATACAAAGTTGATTTGACCGCCAAGCGGAAAGTACCAGAGCAGAAGAACCGGCAGAGCAAGGCAAGCAAATGCGAGAGCGATCGCGATCAGGTAGGACACGACGACCATAGCCATCCCGCCCGTGCCCAAAGCGACAATCGACCACTTTCTCGAAGGAAGGCGGATTACTTGGGTTGTCATGATGGCACCCATACTAACATGTGGCCCGAACCATCGGTATGAACGGGAATTGTCATGATTGCGCCGCACAGCAACCGTTTCCCGCGCATTCCGCTCAACGCTGTGGCCTTCCAGGAAGTCCTATTCGTTTTTCCGGTTGGACAGGTCCCTGATCACTGAAAACTGACCGCTGTCAACTGAAACCTGCCAACAAAAGCTGGCAACGGGCTTCCTTTAATGGCACAATAGTTGTATCTCTCATTTCACTTTCCTTTTTCCTACGGAAGGATCTCTGTCCATGGCGAACTCCTCCATATCCGATTTCTCTCTAGCCGAGGCAGTGCTGGCTTTGGCATCTGGGCTGCACGTGCATGCGAACACAGCGGTCCCTCAACTCATTGAGATCGCGCTCAAGCGCGGCGAGGCCCATCTGGCGGCCAACGGCGCACTGGTGGCCACCACAGGTCCGCGCACCGGCCGCAGCCCCAAAGATAAATTCATCGTGGACGATGAGGTCACACACGCCCTGGTTCATTGGGGAAAAGTGAATCAGGCCTTCTCCACCGAGCGCTTTGACGCCCTGCTCGAGCTGGTTCTTGACCACATGCGCGCGCGCGATCTGTTTGTTCAGGATCTTTACTGCGGCGCGGACCCGGCCTATCGGCTGCCCATCCGTGTGATCGCCGAGTACGCATGGCATGCGCTCTTCGTGCGCCAGCTCTTCGTCCGCCCGGATGCTGCTGAACTGGCGGCACATGCGGCGGAGTTCACCCTCATCGCCGCGCCCGAGTTTGAGGCAGTTCCCGAGCGCGACGGAACCCGCTCAGGGGCCTTCATCCTCGCCGATTTCACCCGCAAGATCATCCTCATTGGCGGCACAAAATATGCCGGCGAGATGAAAAAATCCATCTTCGGCGTGATGAACTTCCTGGTTCCCGGCCGCGACGTGCTGCCCATGCACTGCTCGGCCAATGTGGGCGCAGACGGCGCGACCGCGCTCTTCTTCGGCCTCTCCGGAACCGGCAAGACCACGCTCTCTGCCGACCCGGCCCGCCGCCTGATAGGCGACGACGAGCACGGCTGGAGCGCAACCGGCATCTTCAACTTCGAGGGCGGCTGCTACGCCAAATGCGTTGATCTGAGCGAAGAGAAAGAGCCGCAGATCTACCGCGCCATCCGTTTCGGCTCTGTGCTTGAAAACGTGATCCTCGATCCGGCCACCAGCGCGCCCGATTACGCCGATGTCCGGCTCACAGAGAACACCCGCGCCGCTTATCCAGTTGGATACATTGAGCATGCCGTCGTCCCAGGCATTGGCGGCCATCCTCCCAACGTCTTCTTTCTTACCGCGGACGCCTTTGGCGTGCTGCCGCCGATCGCCCGGCTCACCCCCGAGCAGGCCATGTACCACTTCCTCTCGGGCTACACGGCCAAGCTGGCCGGCACCGAGGCTGGCCTGGGCAAGGACCCGGTACCCGAATTTTCAGCCTGCTTTGGCGCGCCCTTTTTGCCGCTCGCCCCGCGGGTCTATGCGGAGATGCTCGGCAGACGGTTGCAGCAGCACCAGGCCAAATGCTGGCTGGTCAATACCGGATGGTCCGGCGGCAGATATGGCGTGGGCGAGCGCATGAGCATCATGATCTCGCGCGCGCTGGTTCATGCCGCGCTCACCGGGCAATTGGACAAGGTCGATTTTGTGACCGAGCCGGCGTTCGGCCTTCACATTCCGGTACATTGTCCCGATGTGCCGGCGCAGGTGCTCAATCCGCGCAATGCCTGGACCGACAAAGCTGCGTATGACCAAACCGCCGCCGATCTGGCCGCTCGGTTCGAGGCGAACTTCCACCAGTTTGAGGCACCGGAGGCGGTGCGGGCCGCGGGACCGAAGACGAAGTAATCTCGATCTACATCAGAGACAAAAGGGCCATGCCGCGAAGCATGGCCTTTTTGTCGGGCAATTACACTGCGGTGTGGTTTTATGTGCTATAGTTCATAGTGTTAGGCGCGCCATACAAGTTTTCAAGACGAGGTGGTTCGCGCGATTTGCCCGGCACGAACGAATCGCGGACGCGAGCTTGCGTGAGGCAATCGCGCGAGCCGAGCGTGGCCTCATTGACGCCGATCTTGGTGGCGGCCTCATCAAGCAGCGCGTCGCCCGGCTAGGCGGAGGACGGTCGGGCGGGTATCGCGCGATCATTGCTTATCGTGCTGCAAGCAAGGCTTTTTTTCTACATGGCTTTGCAAAGAGCAACCAGGAAAATATCTCTGAGGATGATCTGATCGTGTTGAGAAAGTTTGGCAGACGATTGCTTACCGCCGATGTCGAGACGTTGCACGGGATGTTCAAAGATGGTTCACTCAAGGAGGTCGACGATGACAAAGAAGAATAGCTCCATCGCGGAGGCAATTCTCGAAACAGCCGGAGACCTGCACCGGCATGGCTTGCTGGACGACAATGAATATCGCCAAATCACCGTTCGCCACCTGGGAGCGCAGGCGCTTCCGACGGCCAAGCCCATCAGCGGCGAAGAGATTCGCAACCTGCGAGAACGCGCGAACTTAAGCCAGGCCGCATTCGCCCGCTACCTCAACCTCACCGCGGGTTACATCTCGCAGTTGGAGCGCGGAGCTAAACAACCTAAAGGGCCCGCGCTGGCGCTGCTCAACGTAATTCGCAGCAAGGGGTTTGAGGCGATTCTGTAGCGCATTTGATCAAGAGGATTTCAAAGCATGACAGACGAGCGAAAATCACCGCAGAAAAAGAAGGACCTCGAATATAGCAAAGACCACTTTACATTCTCTGAGTACCCTCACGCATTTCGGCGGAATTGGAAGCGGAAGAAGGCACGGGTTAATCGTCAATACCGCCGTAAGAGCGACGAACTTCTTGCGCAGACCAAACCCGGGATTTCGGCCAATGAAGCGGAATTGATTGCCGGGGATTTAACTGCCGCTCACCTTCAAAAGTCAGTCCTCAGGGAGCGCCTGCGAAAATCGGGAACTGTGACGGTCGGGGAGAAGATCAAACTCAAGCTGGAAAGGCGTCGAGCTTTGATCGGAAGGAACACGAAGAAACACGCTCACTATGACGAACTTGCGCGGGAAGCTGTCAGAGTTCTGAATTCGCTCGACGGGAGGCAAATCTTGGAATTATGCATGCGAGCCCGCCAACTTGGTGGAGATCTTAAGGAACTCCGGCGCGTCGCGCGATCCTTCAATCCTATTGATCGCGCTGTCAATTTCCTATGGCACCTTTCCTTAGGGTCAGCTCCTGAACAGGAGGCACTTCGCAGAAATCAAATGCTCTGCGAAGCGTATAACGCACTTATGGAGAGGGCAAGCCGTATCATTGCACAAAAGAAACGCGCTACAGAGGAGAAGGTCGAGGAGCAACATATCCTCAAAATGAAATTACGGGAATTGCGCGAAGATAAGTAATTTCAGGGACGCAAAAAAGCCATGCCTCCTCGGCATGGCTTTTGCTAGATATTATTGCCGGCGATCACCTAATCTCCCACACAGTCGCCCGTGCAGTACCATCGGCCCAGCGAGGCTTAACTTCCGTGTTCGGGATGGGAACGGGTGATCCCTCGCAGTATGGTCACCGGCAAACTTGAATGGCGCTTGGCGGGTGGTTGCCCGCAGCCTGCCGCGGCGTCTGCTTGGGTTCCGGATGGTTTCTCCCGGACTTAGCAGGAACGCGGCTGCAATCTGGCGCCAAAAAGCTTTGCTCGTGTTGAGCTTTTACAACGAAATTGATTGGAATTACAAGGCTTGTTAGAAGAGCATCCACTAACTGCGCGGAGTTAATTCTATGGACAAGCCGAACGGGCGATTAGTACTGGTAAGCTTCACGCATTGCTGCGCTTTCACACCCAGCCTATCAACCAGATGGTCTTTCTGGG
>Ga0302155_10001795_pt1 | contig 15167 bp, 10 predicted proteins | sample I_Bog_N3_1_FD_193508 | JGI IMG/M metagenome (GOLD analysis project Ga0302155, IMG submission 193508) | Peat permafrost microbial communities from Stordalen Mire near Abisko, Sweden - I_Bog_N3_1 | ecosystem: Environmental > Terrestrial > Soil > Wetlands > Peat | place: Sweden: Abisko, Stordalen...
AAACTGCTGCAAGAATCGGTTGTAACCGCCGCGAACCTCGAAGATCAGGTTCGGCCTCAAAACGGAAGTATAGGACAGCGAACCTATATTGACGTGTGTCGGCGTTGTGGTGTTGTACCCCGGCGCGCTGCTGCCCGTGTAAAGCATGCCCAGAGGAAAGCTCTGCATCCCGTGGCTGTAGAAGTAGCGTCCGGTCAACAGGTCGCCCGCGCTTAACAAATGCAGATGCTGATCGGCTTTGACGATAACATTGTCGCTGTTGTTGAGGAAGGGCGTCGTGAACGTCTCATTGCCATCGCCCGAGGCCGGCAATGTCCCCCACGGTTTGCTGCTCAACAGGTTATTGATCACCTTGTTGATTCCGCCCGCGGGTGTATTGGCGCTGATGTCTGCCTGCGTAGGCACCGTGCCCAACTGCGGCAAGCCGCCGTTCTCTCTCTGCCCCTCATAGGCGGCAAACCAAAACGACTTGTCCTTCAAAATTGGCCCTGAAGCCGATCCGCCAAATTGATGATTGGTGAACGAGTTCTTGGGCTGCGCAACGGTATTGAAGTAGTTGCGTGCGTTCATCGCTCCGTCGCGATAGTACTCAAATGCGCTGCCGTGAATCAGATTCGTGCCGCTCTTGGTCACGATGTTGACCGTCGCGCCGGAACTGCGGCCAAACTCCGCCTCCGGGCTGCCCGTCACTGGAATCTCCGCCAGCGCGTCCACGGGAAGTATGGTCGACGGAGCGCCCCACACGCCCGCCTGGTTCACCGACGGCAAATTGCGGTAGCCGTCATTCATGTCCGTGCCATCCAGTAAATAATTATTCGACCGGCCGCGATTCCCGTTCAAGCTGAACAATCCGTACGAGCCGGCTGATTCCGTCGATCCCACTGGATCGCTGTTCGCGCCCGGCACCAGTTCCAACAGCTTCGTATAGTCGCGTCCGTTGATCGGCAACTCGGCGGCCTCGACGGCTTCAATCGTGCCACCCATGGTGTTGGATGCGGTCTCCACCATGGGCACGCTGGCGTTCACCTCGATCACTTCAGAAACCGCACCGGCGGCCAGCTTCACGTCGGCGCGCGTCGGCGACCCCACGCTCACCGGAATCTGCGTCAGCGTAGTGGTGCGAAAACCCTTCTTCTCCACCGTCACGCTATAAGTGCCCAGCGGCAGTTCTGAGGCAACATATTCGCCCTGTTCATTGCCGGTAAGGGTGCGTTGCAAGCCGGTCGACGCGCTGAAGACCTTCACCTGCGCGCCGGGCACAGCCGCTCCGCTGCTGTCCATAATCGTGCCCTGAATGCTTCCCCGGAAGGTCTGCGCCATGGCGGCTGGTGTGCTGACGGAAGCTAGAAATGCAAATAGAAGGACAATCATGCCTGAAATGGCAATCGAGCGGCTATTCATGAGGCCGTGCTCCTTTGGATTTTCTCGTGAAATTGCGGAATATTATCACGATGTTAGTGAGCTGGCAATAAAGATCTCATGAAGATTCGTAAATATGCATAATTATTCGCCCTGGTTTCGCCCTCAATCGTCAGCAAATGCAGTTGCGCCCCGCCGACAACGCCCAGGCCCTCGCCGCCCTGTCGCCCTCCGCAGATCGTCAGGTACGCGTTATCGCCGTCTCCGAGTCCCCCCAAGCCAGTCCTAAGGACCGCCCAAAAATCCGCCGCAACTTCAAAGCCCTCATCCAGCAACTCAACGACCTCGGCCTCATCGTCGATGAGTGGCCCACACGCTAAGTCAAGTGTGTTTTCACGCAGAATATATTCAGGCTCGCCATGGAAGCCTCATGCGTGAGAACATCGAAGTCAATGCCTACACCGCCGCCCGCAGATTACCGAGAGATTCGCAGAATTGCCATTACTGCAATCTTTTCCGATGACGTATTGTTTGAGCGCGTTGTTCTGAAGGGCGGAAATGCGCTCTCCCTCGCGTTGGGCATGAGTAACCGGACGTCTCTTGATCTCGATTTTTCGATAGAAAATGACTTCGAAGATTTGGCAGACATTTGTAATCGCATTCAGAGCGCACTTGAAAATCGGTTTCTTGCAGCGGGTTTTGTCGTATTCGATTTCAAGTTTAATACCAAGCCCAGCATCGTTCCCGAAGGACAAAGCCCTCGCTGGGGCGGTTATATAGCGGCCTTCAAAGTAATGGAAAAACAGAAATATGAAGAGCTTGAAGGTGATTTGGCTGCTCGTCGCCGCGATTCCCTTGTCATTGGGCCGGGACAACAACGTGTATTCACTATCGACCTCAGCAAATACGAGTACGTTATCGGCAAACTGGAAGTGGAACTCGATGATTACACCATATACGTCTACAGCCCAGCCATGATTGCGGTTGAGAAGCTTCGCGCTATCTGTCAGCAAATGCCGGAATACACATTACAGCGGTGTCCCACAGCACGGGCACGCGACTTTTACGATATTCATCTCATTGTTTCCTTGACAAGTATGAAATTGAACTCTCCAGAAAATCTGGATCTAATCGGGCATATATTTGCTGCGAAGGAAGTTCCACTAATGCTTCTTGGGAAGATAAAAAATCAAAAGGAGTTCCACCGCCCGGACTGGGACAGCGTCAAGATCTCCTCTAATAACGACGAACTCGCGGAGTTTGACTATTATTTCGATTTTGTCGTGGAACAAGTGAACTCAATGAAGACTCTTTGGGAAGAATAGCCGCCAATCCGAGTCATATTCCTTATCCTTGAGGCCGTACGCTAGATAGAAATCATAATCGAGGCCAATGTTTCTCAGTCTGTTGTATTGGCTCTTTGTGTAGCCTGCCTTCTGCATGTAGAAACCGATCGCTTGATGGTAGGGGTAAACGTAGTCCAGCTTTTTGAGCGTTGCTACTAAAGTGCCCACAGAGACACGATCCCTGGCTACACGATATGCGTCCAAAACCTGGAATACTCCACCCGCATACGATGGTCGGACGGCAATATCGATGAGGGTCCTTTCCAGCCCCGTCACCCTCAGTTTCGTCCCGGCATATTCCATATCGATCACTTCCAACTGACCGGTATTTTTTCCCCAAAGCAGTAATGCCTCAGAATCGCCGAATTTGAAGATGAACTGAGATTCGCGTTGTTTCCCCGCGAAGGCTCGATTGATGCCTTCCTGGGTGAGGCGGCCGGAACCTGGTTTTGGACTCTGTTCGCTGTTGACATAAATTCGCGATGGGATTTGCTCTGTAAGGCCATGCAGGAACATCGCGGTTCCGTGGCACAGGTAAGCTTCACGCTTCATGGAGAGGGCAATTTCATATGCAGATGCCTCTTTCCACACGTAGCGCGAAATGCCTGCAACGTTCGGATGGTTCAATGGTTCCAGATATTCGAGATGTAAATCCGTTTTCTTCCGAAGAAATTCAAGGAATTTAGCTGTCGTGGTATTTCTGGCCAATCTCCAAAAAACTCGATTTTGTTCCAAAATATGCGAAATATCGCTGGGCCAGAAGACGCGCTTGCCCGTGTCTTCGAAGGCTTTGACAATGTCGGATTTAGCGATTTGTAAACGACTTTGGCCAGCCATGTGATTGGTAGGCGTATAGGTATATATACCTTTACGCCTGCCGTTCCTTTCGAGTTCTGCGCTCCAATGATTGTATCACAAGGTATATATACCATGTGATACAAGCAGACTTTCTACATTTCGATCTGACAACCTCATTTAACCACAATAGTTTAGCCGATTATGTCCTCCTAAATAATGCAAAGTTACACTAGGTATATATACCTAGTGTAACAACACTTTATTTACAAGCAGAATCGGAAGGCCATACTCGTAAATAATAAAAAACAAAAGAGTTATGGACGCCATTCCTTCTAAATGCGAATCTGGTATATATATCAGATTCGTATTTGCAAGTTCGTCCATAAATCTTCACTCAAATTATTAAGGTTTAGATCATCAGGGTAGGAAGACAGAAAGAGGGAAATTGCCGGGAGCCAGGCCCGGGATTCTCAGTCCTGGGAAGGATCGCACTTCCTCAATCCGCTCTTCCGAAAGCCTCCGACCCACACTGCAGATGCTTCCCGACAATTCGCCTGCGAAGGAGTATATTGAACCAGTCACGAGAGCGGGTCTTCCCTGTTCTCAGATTTATTTTCAAAACCTTGCTGATAATTATGTAGTAAACATAGTAACAAACCCAATAGAATGAATATGTTCCACGTGGAACATATTCTAGTCCCTATTCTCTATTCCCTGGTCCCTGATCACATCCATAACTACGCATATATCTCCGGCAAATTACGCAGAATGACGCATATATTCGCCAAAAACACTATCCATATCTATCCATATCACCAAAATTACATGTCCTTATATGCGCACGTCCCGGCCCTGAAAACCCTCAAGAAAACCCTCAAAAAGGTGTGCTTCGAACGTCACTTTTCGATTCCCGCGCAAGCGGTATCATCTCAAAGTGGACAATTCATCTTTTTCCGCCCTTCTGAACCAGCCTCGCCTCGACCATGAACGATTTTCCAGCCATCGCGAGCTGGAATCCCTTCTAAAAAAGACACTTAGAGGCGACGTCCGTTTCGATCTCGGTTCCCGCGCCCTTTACGCAACCGACTCCTCGAACTACCGTCAGCTTCCCGTCGGCGTGATTCTGCCCCGCGACGCCGCCGATGTCGAGGCCGCTCTGGCCGCCTGTCGCGCCACGGGAGCCGCAGTCCTGCCGCGCGGAGCGGGAACCAGCCTCGCCGGACAGTGCGCTAACGTCGCTGTTATCTTCGACTTCACGCGCTATATGAACAAGCTCACCTCCATCGATCCCGCCGCAAAGCTGGCGCGCGTCGAGCCGGGCATTGTTCTCGACCGCCTCCGCGAGGCCGCCGAGCTGCACCATCTGACTTACGGCCCTGATCCCGCGACGCACTCCCGCTGTTCCCTCGGCGGCATGATCGGCAACAACAGTTGCGGCGTCCACGGCCTGATGGCCGGCAAGGTGGTGGATAACATTGAATCGCTTGACGTTGTGCTCTACGACGGCACTTGCATGTCCGTGGGCCGCACCGCGCCCGTCGAGCTCGAATCCCTCATCCGCACCGGCGGTCGCATAGGCCAGATCTACGCGGACCTGGCCAAGCTGCGCGACCGCTACAGTTCGCTCATTCGAAAGAAGTTTCCCAACATTCCCCGCCGCGTCTCCGGCTACAACCTCGACGAGCTGCTCGACGAGAACGGCTTCCACGTAGCCCGCGCGCTGGTGGGCTCGGAGGGCACCTGCGCCACGGTCGTCTCCGCCACACTCAACCTCACCGCCAGCCCGCCCTTCCGCGTGCTCACCGTGCTGGCCTTCGCCGATGGCTTCCTGGCCGCCGATGTTGTGCCGCGTGTTCTGGAACATGCGCCCATCGGTCTGGAAGGCTTTGACGGGCTGCTCGTAGACTTCATGCAGCGCAAGAAGCTCTCCGTGGACGATGTCGCTCTGCTTCCGCCCGGTCGCGGATTTTTGCTGGTCGAGATGGGCGCATGGGACGCCGCCGAGGCGCAGGCCAAGGCCGAAGCTCTGATCCGCGCGGCCAAGGTGTGGCCCGAAGCGCCCGTAGCCCGCATCTACAACGCCGCCGACGCCGCCCGCATCTGGCACGTGCGCGATTCCGCCCTGGGCGCAACCGCCTTTGTTCCCGGCGAGCCGGAACGCCACGAGGGCTGGGACGACGCCGGCATTCCACCCGTGCATCTGGGCGCTTACCTGCGCAAGCTCTCAGCCCTTTTGACTGAGTTCGGTTACAACAGCCCGCTCTACGGACACTATGGCCAGGGCTGCATCCACATGCGCATCAACTTCGACTTCCGCTCTCAAGCTGGTGTGCGCAACTTCCGCGCGTTCCTCGACCGCGCCGCTGATCTCGTCCTCAGCTTTGGCGGCTCGCTCTCCGGCGAGCACGGCGACGGCCAGTCCCGCGCCGCCCTGCTGCCCAAGATGTTCGGTCCCGAGCTGATCCACGCCTTTCAGGAATTCAAGGCCATCTGGGACCCAGCGAACCGCATGAATCCCGGCAAGCTCTCCGACGCCGTCCGCGTCTACGACCCCATCGAGAACCTGCGCCAAACGCCTCCCGTTCCCGGCGAGGAACCCACCAAGCTCGAAACCCACTTCGTCTTCGCCGCCGACGGTGGCTCGCTGCAACGCGCCACCGAGCGTTGCGTGGGCGTGGGCGCCTGCCTTAACACCAAGGGCGGCGTCATGTGCCCCAGCTACCGCGCCACCGGCGAGGAGCAGCACTCCACCCGTGGCCGCGCCCGCCTGCTCTGGGAGATGCTCTCCGGCGCGCTGCGCAAGGAAGGCTTCCGCAGCAAGGCCGTCCACCAGGCACTCGACCTGTGCCTCAGTTGCAAAGCCTGCAAAACCGAGTGCCCGGTAGCTGTCGATATAACCGCCTACAAATCCGAGTTCCTGGCCCGTCGTTATAAGCACCGGCTGCGCCCGCTGCACCACTACATCTTCGGCTTTGCCGACCTGCTTGCCCGCCTGGGCTCAATCTTCCCCGCACTGACCAATGCCGTGCTCACCGGCCCCGTCACCAGCTCGCTCATCAAGCGCATCGTGGGCGTGGCGCAAGAGCGCAAAATGCCGAGCTTGGCCGCTAAGAGCTACAGGAAATCGAGCGCATTAGTCAACGAAACCACCAACGTGCCGCGGCCTTCAGTCAGGCAAAATGCCGCAAGGCTCGAAGGGCAGTTGGCCCCAACGCAAGTTGTCCTCTGGCCCGACACCTGGAATAACTACTATCACCCGCAAACTCTGGCCGCCGCCGAGAAAGTTCTCTCTCTGGCAGGCTTTCGAGTTCAAATCCCCAAAAGGCCCATCTGCTGCGGCCGCGCGCTTTACGATTTCGGTCTGCTCGGCCCGGCCCGCGCTTACCTGGCCAAAGTTTTCGACCGCATGGCTGCGGAGATTGATGCCGGACTCCCGTTCATCTTCCTCGAACCCAGTTGCGCCAGCGTCTTCCGGGACGAGGCGCTGGAGTTGTTTCCAAACGACCCACGGGCGCAACGCATGAGCAAGCAGGTCTGGCTGCTGGCCGACTGGCTGGCTGCCAAAGCTCCCGAGTGGGTTACCGACCGGCTTCAGGGCAAGCAGGTCATCCTTCACGGCCACTGCCACCACAAAGCCATCTTCGGCGGGCCCACAAATGAGATCGCATTGCTGAAGAAGGCTGGCGCCGCAGTCGAACTCATCGACTCCAGTTGCTGCGGCATGGCCGGTCCCTTCGGCTTTGAGGCGGACAAGATCGAAGTCTCCAAAGCCATCGCCAATCTTGGCCTGCTGCCGGCGGTCAACTCCGCAGCGCCCGCGACCATCATCGTCGCCGACGGCTTCAGTTGCCGCGAGCAAATCAATCAGTTGTCGGAGCGCGAGGGAATGCATTTTGCGGAGGTTCTGGCGCGCTCCTGTGGCAGCGGAGAATAAGCTGCCGGACAAGTCGCGGAGAAAGAACTTTTTCTTTTGCCGCTAGTGGTTAGACCACATGAATTGGTAATTAGCCATTGACAAGCGCGGGCGGGGACGCCCGCGCTACAGCCGGCCAGGAGGCCAGCGCTACATTCATGCAATTACTTAATCACTCGGTCACGGTACTAACCCGTTAGCGTTACGAGTTAGAAATTCAGCGTTATCTTTGCCGTCAGCGCCCTCGGGGTTACATAATGCGTGCCGCTGAATGTGGAGAGAAAGTTATACAGGGCATACTTGTTGGTGACATTGATGGCCGTCATGTCGAAGTTCACCTTGTAGCGATTGGCGCGGAATAGGTTGTCCTTGCCGATGGAAGCGTCAAACAAATTCCGCGGCGCAATGCGTGGAGGGTTCTTGTCATTGTCTCCTTTGCCGGGAGCGGGAATGTTGACCAAAGCCGAGCTATACTCCGACGCCAGGCAGACGGCCGGCAGAGGATGGCCGGGGCTCGCTTTCACGCCGTTGCAGGTAAGTCCCGCCTGGGCCTCCTCGTCCGCCGACAACCCGCTCAGAATCACCGCCGGTTGGCCGCCGAGCGTGGTTGAAGTAGAACCGCAGGCGCTGTTGGGGTCGTTGGAAAGCGGGTTATAGCAGGGAGTTGCGCCTGCCACCATTCCCGAGTCATAGCGCCAGTTAAAGCCGCCCCACAAGCCGTTCAGCACTTTGCCGCGAGAGAATGTGTATTGCAGGTGGGTGGTCTGGTTGAACTTTTCGTCATGGTCGACGCGGAAGGGCAAGCCGGTTTGGCCCACGGTGGCTCCCGCTCCGGCTACCTGCGGCGGATAGAATCGGGCGGCCACTGAAGAAGCCACGACATAGGCGCTGAAGTTATGGATCGGTGCTATGTTCACACGCAATGCGTAGCCGGGAATCTTCGAGTTATGCCAGTCGATGGGAAAGGTAATAGGAGTATTGCCCAGCACGCTGAAGTCGAAGGCGTTGTGTGTGAACTTCCAGATATACTCGCCGCTGACCATGACCCGCTTGCCGAATGCCTGCTGCAAGCCGGCGTGGAACTCGTTGCGAAATCCCGGTCGCATCGTTCCTGATGCGCCGGCAGAGCAGGCCAGCAGCGGCGCCAGTACCGCATTCGAGCATCCCGTGCTGGACAGCACCAGATTCTCGTTGAAGGGCGTTTCCAGAGAGCGCGCATAGGAAACGCGCAACACGGTCGCGCTCGGCTTCACGTTGTACGCAATGCCCATGCGCGGTTCCGTCTGGGTAGCCGAGGTCAGGCCGTTGTAAATGTCCCCGCGCAGACCCAGGTTGAAGAGCCAGTTACCGGCCTTGATTTGATCCTCAACATACAGGCCAAGCTCCTTCACGTCGGTATGGCCGTAGTAGTTGTAGTAACTGCCACCGCGGGTAAAATCGTAGGGCGCAAGCACCGGAAGGTAACTCGAATTCACGCCGTGCGTGCATGAGGACTGGCTGGAGTAACCGGCCGCGGGGTTGCCACTCACGTCAAGGCAGGGCGAGTTATAGGTCGCATCCACCACTCCCAGGCTGTCGTTCTCCCGTAGAAAGGTCTGTCCATACTGCGCGCCGGCCTTCGCGGTATGTATTCCCTTGGCGTAGGAAACGTCAGAGTGAACCGCCGCATTCGTCAGTGTGCGGTATTGTTCGATGGACGAAGTTTGCAGGTTGGCCGGTCCCAGGTCGGCCAGGGGATTGCCGCTGGGATAGTAGTGATAGTCGTCCCTGCGGACAAAAGCGCCCAGGTTGAATACCGTGTTATTGCCGATGATGCGCGTGTAGGTGGGCGAAACATTGATAGTCCCGATCTTCGAGTGCTGATCGGCGTTGCCCACGTTGCCGAAGACCGGACTGGCGCTCGTGCCGCCGCTCACTACATTCTGCACGTTCAGGCTGTCATAAGAGTTAGGCGTCTGAAACCATGAGCGGCTGTAATTCATGTCCAGATGGATGGAATCCTTCGCGGTGAAGTTATAGTCCACACGATCAAAAAAGTTCTGCTCATTGCCCTTGTCGTGAAAGACAGCGAACTCCGGCGGATCTAGAAAGCGGCCGGAGTTAAGTCCGTCTGCCTCGATGAAGTTCCCCCACTTACTGCCACCATAGGCCAAGTCAAAACCAGCCGAGGCCGACCCGAAGGAGCCATAAGAACTGCTTACGCTGCCGGTAGGCTTCGTAACTCCCTGGCCGGAACGCGTAGTGGCCACGATCACCAGACTGGTTTTGCCGCCATACTCCGCCGGCGGCGCACCGCTGATCACCTCGATGGATTGAATCGAATTGGCCGGAATCTGGTTGGAGAAAACCTTGCTCTGCTGATTGGTCATCGATTGGCCATCCACGGAATAGGAGTTCTCCGCATGATCGCCCAAGCCGTGCATTTGGCCGTCGGAGTCGGCAGAGATGCCGGGCGTAGAGAGCGTAACCAGCGAACTCAGGCCGGAAGACTCGCTCTCCATCGGCACCTTGATGAACTGATCCCGGTCCACATCGGTGTGAAAGGTGGGGTCGGTTTCAATCAGGTCGCCCGAAGCCTCCACGGTAACCGTCTGGGTGCTGCTGGCTACCTGCAAAACCAGGTTGAGGTTTGTTCCCACCACCGAGCGAATCTCAATACTCTGGCTCAAAGGAGCAAAACCGTTGGCCGAAATGTTCATCCGGTAGGGGTTGAAGGGGATATTCGCGAAGACAAACTGGCCGGTCGCATCGGTGGTTGCGGTGCGGTCAAGCCCGCTGACCTGGTTGACCAAATGGACGTTTGCACCCGGAATCACGGCGCCGGATGGGTCGGTGACGGTACCGCGCACAGCACCCGCGTCGCTGCCTGCAGCCCGCGCGTGGAGCGTCGCTGAAATGAAGATAAAAACGCAAAGTATGCTTAAAATTGTGCCGCGTTTGAACGGCATAGATAATCTCCTGTAAAAGCCCTGTATCTACGAAACGCAGTCCGCTGCTCTTGCCGCCGCGGCATCCTCTGGGCGAGGGACCATCGTTACGATTTCTAGAATCAGCCTGCCGAAGCGCGCTGATCTGCGCTCAAAACGTACGCTGTGTTCTCGGAGTCAGGCTGAAAAATCGAAGGAGGCCCTAAACGCCGGCAGGCGGTGGGCGTGTATAGAGCTTGGGGTGCCAGTGGCGAACGACCACGCGAGCCTCGACAACCGGCGTACGGGTTCCCATTCTGACCAGGACCACCGCTGCCGCCATCACCGCAACCGGCGCCGCCGAGTGCATCGCGATGCACAGCGAGCAATGATCGGCATCGCTGTCCAGCGGGTGTATGTGCGCCACCTGGACCACGGCCAGCATCGTCAGCAAGGTCAGGCACAGAAAAGCGGCTGCCCCAAAAGCACGTGGCTTCCGGCGGCCAATTCCGCTGAAATCTGCCTGTAACCCTGTCAACTTTTCATCCCCTGCTACTAGGATACACAGTATTGGACGCACCAGCAGCGGCCTGGGTTCCAATCTTTGCCCGATTTTCGTTACAATCGGCCCGCCAACTCTCCCCGGCTGCTTCGTCTAGACTGTTGTGGTATGCGCAATTCCCGCCCATTCCGGCTTGCACTATCGGGACTCCTGCTGGCCGTGACCTTATGCTGTGCCGCCCACACTCAAGCACCGCTGCCGCTCAAGACCGGCCAGCCCGGTACAGCCCCCAATCATCGCCTCATCCTCAAGGATGGCGCCTACCAGATCGTGCGCAAGTACGAAATTGCTGGTGACCGGGTGCGCTACATCTCCGTTGAGCGAGGCGGAGACTGGGAAGAACTTCCCGTGGATCTGGTTGATTGGGAAGCAACCCACAAGTGGGAGCAGGATATGGTCAAGGCTGCCGTGGAAGAACCCTCCCCGGCGATGAAAATGGCCGCGGAAATCGACAGGGAGGAGGCAGCCGCGCGCGACGAGCAGAAGACGCGCCGCCCCGAAGTCTCCAAAGGCATCCAGTTGCCGGACGAGGATTCTGTCTTTTCTCTGGACACCTTCGAAGGTGCTCCGAAACTAGTTGAGCTGACGCCGGTTGACCTTGCAATGAACGCGAAAGCCCGCCATGGAGTGAACACGCTTAATCCGCTCTCCGCCTCCAAAGCCCGCCTAGAGCTGGAAGGCGCGCACGCCCGGGTTCACCTGCACGATGGCGCTCTGGTCATCTATCTGTCGCTGGCCGCCAGCGACGACGCTGATACGCTCCTATCCCCCGCCCTGACGGCGGAGACCCACGGCTCGAAAGATGTGGCCAACCGCAAGCACGGCGCACACTCACCGTCTTCCGGCTTCGCCTTCGTGCGCGCCTACGAACGCAACACGGTGCGCGTCGTGGGCAACCTCCATATGAGCCCCACCGGCAAGGTCATTCAGAATGAGAATGTGATTCCCGCTCGCGTTGAGGTGCTCCCCGGCGAGCACTGGCTCAGGATCACGCCGCAGAAGCCGCTGGCCACTGGTGAGTTCGCCCTCATGGAGATCATCTCCGCCTCAGAGATCAGCCAGTCCGTCTGGGATTTTCGCATCGACCCGCAGTCAGGCGACAATCCGGGATCGATTGGGCCGATTGTGAAGTAACTGCTGTTGGCGCTTGCTCTGGCTAAGGTGGATCTACGGCGAAAGGTAATTATCTGCAACACAAAAACAGTTTGATTTCGACAATTTCACATGCTGGTATGGCTGTGCGTGTATGTTGTTCAAAAAATGCCTAGTTCTCGCAATTGATTTAATTATCTGCAACGAAACAGGGCCAAAAATAAATATTGGGGGGGGGGGGGTGCACCTCGGTGGTATAGACCGGGGACATGCCTGAAAGTAACTGCCCGCAGCTCTGGACCTTGTTCATGCTTTGATTGTGCGCCAAGGGAGGGTAATTATCTGCAACAGTGATCAGTGATCAGTGATCAGTGATCAGTGATCAGTGGTCAGCCGTCAGGAATCGGAAGAGGCGGCATAGACTCTTATGTGTAAATATGGATGTGATTTCGGGTGTATATATGCGTATTTATGCGTAAATATAAGGGACTTTATGCGTAATTATGGATGAGCTTCCTGAACGTTTATGCGTAAATATGCGTGATACAGAAATCAAGGAACGGACCGGATGAGATCGCGGTTTGAAACTGGTGATTTTCTCTGCCCTTTGCCGCACCCTGAGAGCAGGAGGTCCTCGCTTTTTGGGAAGAGCGCGCGCACGCACGCCTGATTGCGGAATTAGCCAATACGCATTAATGGCTCAACTTATAGCACCACGGGCTGAAGCGGACCTGGACGACATCTGGGTACCCGGCGCTTTGTTACGATATTCAAGTCATGACGAATGCGATCTTCAAGGAATTCCGGCTTTACTGCCCAATCTGCGATCACACTTTCACGCAGTTGGTGGTGCTGCACAAGGTGCCGGAGGACTATAACCTCGATCGGGTTCTGGCCGACGCCGTGGCGCGACATGACCACAAAGCGTTTCAGGAGGCCAAGGCGCAGGGGAAGATCGTCAACAACGGCAAGCAGGAGAATGCGTATAACCCGGATCCTATAGGCGGTTGATGTTTCTCACCCTTTCCGCAGAAAAAAGCGGAAAGGATGGGGCACCCGGCTTCCTTCCGGAATAATCTTCCCTCAGGGGCTAAAGCCCGCGCTATTTTTGTTGCATTTGCGGCAGTCAGGGTTAAAACCCTGACCTACCAGTCGTGCCCTGAAAAGAAACAAATCCTCAAGTCGTTGAAAGAATCAGCGCAGTACATGGGTGAGAAGCGTGGGTCTGGAGACCCACGCTACAGCCGGCCAGGAGGCCGGCGCTACAGTTTCATGCCTCGTGGGTCGGCGAAGCCGGTGGACTACTGACACAGTGCGGCATTTTGAAATGTGCTCTATTCGCTGGCGGTGGAGGCAGTTTCGCGGAGCCAGTCCTGCGATTTGAGGAGTTCGCGGGGACGGGGGCCGTCGGCGGGACCTACTAATCCGTCAGTCTCCATGAGGTCGATGAGGTGGGCGGCTCGGCCGTAGCCGATTCTGAGGCGGCGCTGGAGCAGCGAAGTGGAGGCTTTGCGGGATTCGAAGACTACACGAACTGCATCATCGTAGAGGGGATCGTCTTCGTTGTTGTCGGAGCCGTCTGCGCCGGCGTGCTCATCCTTGGGGGCTTCGAGGAAGCTCTCAACGTATTCGGCGTCTCCCTGCTCCTTCCAGAAATCGACGACGGCGGATACTTCTTTTTCAGTGACCAGAGGCGCGTGCAGGCGCATGAGGCGGCTGGTGCGAGGCGCGAGGAAGAGCATGTCACCGCGACCCAGCAGAGCCTCGGCTCCGTTGGCGTCGAGAATGGTGCGCGAATCGACCTTGGTGGCCAGGCGGAAGCTGATGCGGGTGGGGATGTTCGCCTTGATGAGTCCGGTGATGATGTCCACGCTGGGGCGCTGCGTGGCCAGGATGAGATGAATGCCGGCGGCGCGAGACATTTGCGCGAGGCGCTTGATGGAGTCCTCGACGTTGGCGCGGTCGAGCATCATGAGGTCGGCGAGCTCGTCGATGATGATGACGATGTAAGGGAGCGGCTGCTCGTCTTCAGCGTCGTCGAAGAGCGAAGCCGTGGCGCCCTCGAAGAGCTTGTTGTACTGGTCGATGTGGCGCACCCGGCGCGCGGCCAGCAGCTTGAGGCGGCGATCCATTTCGCGGACGGCGTTGCGGAGGGCGTTGGCGGCCAGCTTGGCCTCGGTGATGATGGGCGTGAAGAGATGGGGAATGCCCTCGTAGATGCCCAGCTCGACGCGCTTGGGATCGACGAGGATGAGGCGGACCTGCGCGGGCGTGGTGCGATAGAGCAGGCTCATAATCATGGCGTTGATGGCCACGGATTTACCGCTGCCCGTGGAGCCGGCGATGAGCACATGGGGCATTTCGGCCAGATCAGCGGTGCGAATGAGGCCGTTGATGTCTTTGCCCATGGCCATGGTGAGTCGCGATTTGGCTTTGCGGAATTCTTCCGACTCGATGCAATCGCGCAGGTGGATGGTCTCGCGGCGATGGTTGGGCACCTGGATGCCGACGGTATTTTTGCCGGCCATGCGCTCAATGAGGATGCTCTCAGCGCGCATGGCGAGGCAGAGATCGTCGTCCAGTCCGGTGACGCGGGAGTACTTGACGCCGGCATCGGGCTTGAACTCGTAGGTGGTGACCATGGGACCGGGATTGATTTGGACGACCTGACCGCGCACGTCGAACTCGTCGCATTTTTCGACGAGCACGCGAGCCTCATCGCGCAGCTCGTCCTCGCGAACAGCCTGGGGCCCCTCGCCGAGGTTGAGCAGTGTGCTGGGCGGCAGCTTGAAGCCGCTGACATTTTTGGGCGCGACAGCAGCCAAGTGCATGCCGGCGTCGGCGCGTTCGTGGATGGCAATTGCCTCGGCGGGCGGCGGGGCGGCAGGCACAAAAGCGGGCTGGACGGCGGACGGCTCAAAGCGGCTGGCCGCGGGACGCGGAGTAACAGGCAGGGGCTGAACGGCGACGGGCTGTAGGGTTGCCGCCGGCTCCGCGACGGGGACAGGCTCAACCTGCGAGGGTTCATCGACGGAGCGTTCCCAAACGCTGGGCCTGCGCAGCGGACGAGAGCCGGCGTCATCCTCTTCCTCCGGCTGGATTGCGATGCGCTGATAGGCAGGAATGTCCTCGGGGTCGATTTCGGCGGGAGGGCGGCGGAAGAGGCGGGCAAAGAAGCCAGGATGCGCGTT
>Ga0302155_10001802_pt1 | contig 15146 bp, 9 predicted proteins | sample I_Bog_N3_1_FD_193508 | JGI IMG/M metagenome (GOLD analysis project Ga0302155, IMG submission 193508) | Peat permafrost microbial communities from Stordalen Mire near Abisko, Sweden - I_Bog_N3_1 | ecosystem: Environmental > Terrestrial > Soil > Wetlands > Peat | place: Sweden: Abisko, Stordalen...
GCCAATCCCAACGCCGTATTGCCATGGCGATCAACCGCATTGATATTGAGGCAGCCTTTTTTCAATAACAGGGCAACGATCTCCTGATGCCCCTTCGATGCCGCCAGCAAAAGCGCAATACCGTGCTCGGGAAGAATATCTGCGCGCCCGAGCAGCATCTGGACAATCTCTTTGCTGGCAATCGTGGCAGCCATTTCCAGAGCCGTACTACCTTGCTCATCGATGGCGTTGACATTGATGCCGCGTTCTTGCAAGAACAGTGCAACAATTTCTGCATGTCCCTTCGCTGCCGCCCGTATCAGCGGCACGGCGAAGTTGGGCGCAATCCCTGGGTAATTGAGCAACATCCGCACAATTTCCGCATTGCCGATCTCCGCTGCCAGTGCCAAGGCCGTATTGCCATTGACATCCATGGCATTGAGGATATCGCCGTTTACGCCAGCGGCAAGACAAAATGCCGTCATTTCCTCATTGCCGCCGATGACAAAACGTATCCACTGTTGCTTTTTTTGTTCTGACGTCAAGCGACTGAAAGTACGTAAAACTTCATCCTTACCTCGTGTCTGCAACACCCCACCCAAGGCAACATAATCGGAAAGATTAGGGAGATAGTGGCAAATTTTCTCGATGACTTCACTGGAAATTTTATCAAGCCAGAGCGTAGACTCCGACTCGTTCAACGCTGATGCGGGGTTGCTCAGCGCCACTGGACTGCTCGTGATATTGGCAATATTTCTAGCAACAACGCCGCTAAAATTCCGCGCTGCCGTTTGCACTGATTCAATCACATCAGCGGCACTAAGCGCATCGGCCTGCGCCCTTGAAATATTGAACATGCCCTGTTCCTGTCGAAGAAATGTTTCTCTTGATAGCAGCTAACAACGACAGGAGCCTTCAAATTTCGATCGGATTGTTACAACATAATTTTTAGATGGAAGTAGCAAAAAAATTATCCTGCCAGCAAAAAAATACGGCCGACAGATTTGCCGACCGTATTAGGTTACTAACTAGGTTACTAACAAAATCAGACCAGCTTTTCGGCAAAGAAATTTTGCAGCGCAACGGCAGCGCGATCGGCAGTAGGCTTGTGATAATAGTAGCCCGGGTTATTTGCCTCCGGATCGGTAAACGAGTGCGCGGCCTGACCATAGTTGACCAATTGCCAGTCCAGTTTGGCCGCACTGACTTCATCAATGAAGGCATTGACTTGCTCGCGCGGCACCGATGGGTCTTGCGCGCCGTGCAGCACCAGGACAGCGCCCTTGATGTTGGCGGCATCTTGCGGCGTTGGTGTGTCGAGCGCACCGTGCAGCGAAGCAACAGCTTGCACTGCCGCACCCGAACGGGCCAGCTCCAAAGCGGCAGTGCCGCCGAAACAGAAACCGCAAGCGCCCAGCTTGCCGTTGAGCTGCACCTGAGCCTGGCCCTTGAAGGCATCAAGCGCGGCATTCATGCGCTTGCGCAGTTCAGCGCGGTCCTTTTTGAGTGGCGTGATGGCATCCATGGCTTGTTCCGGATTGGTTGGACGCACTGTCTTGCCATAAACGTCGGCAATGAACAAGGCTTGTGTCAGGCCAACAGCCGTCACCGCTACCTGCAACGCCTTCTGGCTGACACCAAAGAAATTGGGCACCGCCAACACGCCGGCCACCGGTGCGGTAACGGTTTTATTGAAGAGCAAGACACTTTCGTACTCAATACCGTCGAGTTGATGGCTGATGAGTGCAATGCCGAGATCTGCGGCAGCAATGCCGACGATTTTCGCAATCGGGGCCGGGTCAAAATGATGGGTCATGCAAGGTTCTCCTGAACGGTATAGAAATGATTAACTCGCCAAAGGCGCTATCTTTGCATAGCTAAGAAAAATTTGCTGATGCCGGCCCGCCATGAATCTCTGGCAGGAAAAGTGCATAATGCTGCTTGACTTAGAGTGCACTCGAACTTCTAGACTGCCCACATGACAACTTCCCTGAGCATCCAGCAAGCCGCCGCCGCGACCGGTCTGTCCGTGCATACCCTGCGCTATTACGAGCGCATCGGCCTGCTCGATCCGATCCGCCGCGAGGACAATACGCATCGCCGCTTTCGCGAAGAAGACCTGCGCTGGATCGGTTTTTTGCTGAAGCTGCGTGCGACCGGCTTGCCGATCCGCGACATGCTGCACTATGCCCAGTTACGGCGCGCCGGTGATACTCAGGAAAGTGTGTCAGCACGCAAGGCTTTGCTGCAACAGCATACCCAGACCGTGCAACAGAGACTCACCGAACTGCAAAGTAACCTGGCTGTCCTGCATCAAAAGATCGCCATGTATGACAGCATGGAATCGGCGCCGCCGGTGAACGTCATGACGCAATCGCAAACTATCGAGGACGCATCCCATGAGCACAGCAACAAGCACACCAACAGTACCAGCAATAGCAACAGTAGCAACATCGGCACATCCAGTGGGCGTACGCCAGCTCGGCGCTGACGGCCCTGTCGTCTCGGCCATCGGCCTGGGCTGCATGGGCATGAGCGAATTTTATGCACACGGTGACGATACCGAATCCATCGCCACCATCCATCGCGCCCTGGAACTAGGCATCACGCTGCTCGATACCGCCGATGTCTATGGTCCGCATACCAATGAAGAACTGATCGCCAAAGCCATCAAGGGCAAACGCGAGCAGGTCTTTCTTGCCACCAAGTTCGGTATCGTGCGCGACCCTGCCAATCCGGCCGCGCGCGGCGTCAACGGCAAACCGGACTATGTGCGCCAGGCGGTCGAAGGCAGTCTCAAACGCCTGGGCATCGAGACCATTGATCTGTATTACCAGCATCGCATCGACCAGAACACACCGATCGAAGACACCATTGGCGCGCTGGCCGATCTGGTCCAGGCCGGCAAGATCCGCTACATCGGCTTGTCGGAAGCCTCATCGTCCACCCTGGAACGCGCCAGCAAGGTACACAAGATCACGGCATTGCAAAGTGAATACTCGTTGTGGACGCGCGACCCCGAGCAAGACGTACTGGCGACCTGCCGCCGTCTGGGTATCGGCTTCGTGCCTTACAGCCCGCTCGGACGCGGCTTTCTGACCGGTGCCATTACGCGGCCCGAGCAGTTTGCCGAGGATGATTACCGACGCAGCAACCCTCGCTTTCAGGGTGAAAATTTCGCCAGGAATCTGCATCTGGTTGAACAAGTCAAAACCCTGGCGCAACGCTATGCCTGCTCACCATCGCAACTAGCGCTAGCCTGGGTGTTGGCGCAGGATGCGCATATCGTGCCGATTCCCGGCACCAAGCGGCGCAGCTATCTGGAGGAAAACAGCGGTGCGCTGGCAGTACATCTGAGCACTGAGGATCTGGCCGAACTGAACCATCTGTTCCCGCTCGATGCTGCCGCCGGCACTCGTTATACCGCCGAAGGCATGCAGTTTCTGAACGGCTGAGACCATGCAAAAACGGCTGGCATCTTGCGATGTCAGCCGTTTTATCCTGCCTTGGCATGAGCCGATTTTACTTCTTGCGCATCGGCGGCAAGTCCGTGCAGACACCTTCAAACACTTCTGCTGCCATACCGATCGATTCACCCAATGTCGGATGTGGATGGATGGTCTTGCCGATATCGACCGCGTCCGCACCCATTTCAATGGCCAGCGCAATTTCACCGATCATGTCGCCGGCATGCGTACCGACGATGCCGCCACCGACGATGCGATGCGTTTCGGCATCAAACAATAGCTTGGTAAAGCCTTCTGCCCGTCCATTGGCGACCGCACGACCGGAGGCCGCCCAAGGGAAATGCCCCTTCTCCAGCTTGATACCTTTGGCCTTGGCTTCGTCTTCGGTCAGACCGACCCATGCTACTTCCGGATCGGTGTAGGCCACCGATGGAATCACGCTGGCATCGAAGTGGCTCTTCTCACCAGCGGCAGCTTCTGCCGCCACATGCGCTTCATGCACTGCCTTGTGCGCCAGCATGGGCTGACCGACCAGATCGCCGATAGCGAAGATGTGCGCTACGTTGGTGCGCATCTGGCTGTCGACGGGAATAAAGCCGCGATCTGTGACTGTCACACCAGCCTTGTCGGCAGCGATCTTCTTGCCGTTAGGGCTACGACCGACGGCCACCAGCACCAGATCATAGAGTTGCGGCGCAGGCGCTGTAGCGCCGGCTTCGGCCGCTTCAAAGCTGACCTTGATGCCTTCTGGCAACGCTTCCACGGCCACCGTCTTGGTCTTCAACATGATATTGTCGAAGCGCTTTTCGTTGAACTTCTGCCACACCTTGACCATGTCGCGGTCGGCGCCCTGCATCAGGCCATCCAGCATTTCAACCACATCGATGCGCGCACCCAGGGTTGAATACACGGTCGCCATTTCCAGGCCGATGATACCGCCGCCGATAACCAGCATGCGCTTGGGCACCTGACGCAATTCCAGTGCGCCGGTCGAGTCGACGATGCGCGGATCTTGCGGCACGAACGGCAGATTCACCACCGATGAACCGGCAGCGATCACGGCTTGCTTGAACTTGATAGTCTTCTTGCTGCCATCGGCAGCAGTCACTTCAATATGGTTGGCGCCGACGAACTGCCCAACGCCCTGCACCACATTGACCTTGCGTGCGCGGGCCATGCCCGACAGGCCGCCGGTCATGTTGTTGATGACTTTTTCCTTGTAGGCGCGCAACTTGTCGATATCGATTTCAGGCTTGCCGAACGTGACACCATGCGACGCCATGGACGCCGTTTCATCGATCACGGCAGCAACGTGCAACAGCGCCTTGGAAGGAATGCAACCAACATTGAGACAAACCCCGCCCAACGTCGAATAACGCTCTACCAAAACGGTGCTCATGCCAAGGTCGGCCGCACGGAAGGCGGCAGAATAACCGCCAGGACCAGCGCCCAGCACCATCATGTCGCATTCGATATCGCTCGCACCGCCGAAGCTGGCAGCAGTTGGTGCTGCCGCTGGTGCAGCTGGTGCAGCGACGGAGGCAACAGGTGCAGGCGCTGCTGCGGCGGCCGGAGCAGGCGCTGCAGCAGCGGCAGCTTCCACCACCAACAACAGCGAACCTTCGGCAACCTTGTCGCCCACTTTCACTTTTAATTCCTTGACCACGCCAGCGCTGCTGGAGGGGATTTCCATGCTGGCCTTGTCGGATTCGACCGTAATCAGCGATTGGTCAACCTTGATGGTATCGCCAACCTTGACCAGCAATTCAATCACTTCTACTTCTTTGAAGTCGCCGATATCGGGGACTTTGACTTCGAAGAGACTCATGTATTTACTCCGTTATATTCGTTATTGGCTCACTGTAGCGCCACCATCCATAGACAGCGGCAGCTGCTCCGGTCAGCGCCGCAGCAGCGTCCTCATTACAGCAGCGTCTTGCGCAGATCAGCCAGCACGTCGGCCAGATAGGTCGAGAAGCGTGCACCCATGGCGCCGTCAACGACACGGTGATCGTAGGACAGCGAGGTCGGCATCATCAGACGCGGCACAAACTGTTTGCCATCCCAGACCGGCTTGATGCTCGCCTTGGACAGACCCAGAATCGCCACTTCCGGCGCATTGATGATCGGCGTAAAGGCAGTACCGCCGATGCCGCCCAGCGACGAAATGGTGAAGGTCGCGCCTTGCATGTCGGCCGGCTTCAACTTGCCGTCACGTGCCTGCGCCGACAGATCGCCCATTTCCAGCGCGATCTGACCAATACTCTTCTGGTCGGCATTCTTGATCACCGGCACCACCAAGCCATTTGGCGTATCGGCGGCAAAGCCGATGTTGTAGTACTGCTTGAGGATCAGGTTTTCGCCCTTGGCATCCAACGAGGAATTGAAGGCCGGGAATTTCTTCAGCGCCGCAACGCTGGCCTTGATCACAAATGCCAGCATGGTCAGCTTGACCGGTGACTTGGCCTTGGCGTAAGCGTCGTTGGAAGTCTTGCGGAATTCTTCCAGCTCGGTCACGTCGGCTTCGTCAAATTGCGTCACATGCGGGATCATCACCCAGTTGCGATGCAGATTCGGACCGCTGATTTTCTTGATGCGCGACAGCGGCAGCAATTCGGTCGCACCGAACTTGCTGAAGTCCAACGATGGCCATGGCAACAGATCCAGACCAACACCACTGCCGTTCTTGGCAGGTGCGGCGGCTGCCGTAGCTGCGCCGCCGGCCAGTACTGCCTTGACAAAGTTCTGAATGTCTTCCTGCAGAATACGACCCTTGGGGCCACTGCCGACCACGCGTGTCAGATCCACACCCAGTTCGCGTGCAAACTTGCGTACCGATGGCGAAGCGTGCGACTTGTTGCCCACGCCTGGCGTGACTGCTGCCACGGCCATGGCTGGTGCAACTACTGCGGCAGCAACCGGTGCTGGCGCAGCCGATGCGGTTGGCGCAACAGCTGGGGCAGGCGCGGCAGTTGCAGCACCGCCGGTGGCTTCAATGACTGCAACCAGGGAACCCTTGGCAACCTTGTCGCCAAGCTTGACCTTCAATTCCTTGATCACGCCGGCATGGCTGGACGGAATTTCCATGCTGGCCTTGTCGGATTCGACCGTCAGCAGGGATTGTTCAACCTTGACTGTGTCACCGACCTTGACCAGCAATTCGATGACTTCCACTTCGGCAAAGTCACCGATGTCCGGCACCAGAATATCTTGCACGCCACCGGCAGCGGCTGGCGCTGCTGGTGCTGCTGCAGCAACCGGGGCGGCAGCGACAGGCGCGGGGGCAGCAGCAGCCACCGCAGTGGGTGCAGCTGCTGCGCCTGCGGCGTCAACCACCACCACGATCGAACCTTCGGCGACCTTGTCGCCGAGCTTGACCTTGATTTCTTTGACCACACCTGCATGACTGGAAGGAATTTCCATGCTGGCCTTGTCGGATTCGACTGTCAGCAGGGATTGTTCGACTTTGATGGTATCGCCCACCTTGACCAGAATTTCAATGACTTCAACTTCCTTGAAATCGCCAATGTCCGGTACTTTTACTTCGATTTGACTCATCTCTTGCGCTCCGTTTGTTCTGGATCCGGTCCGCTACAGGGGTTTGCAGCGTCCGGAGCGTGTGTCCACTCATATGAAGGCGGCCTGCCGACAAAGTATGTCATGACAAGCCGCCTTGTTGATGATGCAAATCCAGCGTAACCCGTAATTATTGTGTCACTGGATTAGGTTTTTCCGGATTGATGCCGTATTTGGCAATCGCCTCGGCAACCACGGAAGGTTTGATCTTGCCTTCATCGGCCAGCGATTTGAGCGCTGCCACGGTAACGTAATGACGATCCACTTCAAAGAACTCGCGCAGCTTGGCACGGGTGTCGGAACGGCCGTAACCGTCGGTACCCAACACCTTGTAAGTACGGCCCTTGGGGACAAAGGCGCGCACTTGCTCAGCATAGGTTCGCATGTAGTCGGTCGAGACCACGATAGGACCGTCGGTGGCTTCCATCGATTGCTCGAAGTGGCCCTTTTGCTGTGCGTCGGCCGGGTGCAGCATGTTCCAGCGTTCGACATCCTGGCCATCACGCGCCAGCAGGGTAAACGATGGTGCAGACCAGACATCGGCATCGACCTTCCAGTCGTCGCGCAGCAGATCAGCGGCGGCAATGACTTCGCGCAAAATAGTGCCCGAACCCAGCAATTGCACGCGTAGCTTGTTGCTCTTGCCACCCGCGTTGAGCAGATACAGGCCCTTGATGATGCCTTCTTCTTGACCTGGCTTGATCCCTGGATGACCGTAGTTCTCGTTCATCACGGTGATGTAGTAGTACACGTCTTCCTGATTGCCTACCATGCGGCGCAAGCCATCATGGATGATCACGGCGACTTCATGAGCGAAGGTCGGATCGTAAGGCACGCAATTCGGAATGGCCGAGGCCAGCACATGGCTATGGCCGTCTTCATGCTGCAGACCTTCTCCGTTGAGCGTGGTGCGACCGGCGGTACCACCGATCAGGAAGCCGCGAGCACGCATGTCGCCGGCAGCCCATGCCAAGTCACCAATACGCTGCAGACCGAACATCGAGTAATAGGTGTAGAACGGAATCATGATGCGGTTATTGGTCGAGTACGAGGTCGCCGCAGCGATCCAGGAGCTCATGCCACCGGCTTCATTGATGCCTTCCTGCAGAATCTGACCGGCCTTGTCTTCGCGGTAGTAACTGACCTGGTCCTTGTCGACCGGCTCATACAACTGTCCTACCTGGCTGAAAATACCGATTTGGCGGAACAAACCTTCCATACCGAAGGTACGCGATTCATCAACCATGATCGGCACCACGCGCTGACCCAGATTAGGGTCACGCAGCAATGCGGTCAGCACACGTGCATAGGCCGCTGTGGTGGAAATTTCACGACCTTCGGCAGTCGGCTCGAGCATAGCCTGGAAGGCCGACAGTTCAGGCACCGGCAGCTTTTCATCGGCTTGCGGACGACGCTGCGGCAAGTAACCGCCGAGTGCTTTACGGCGTTCGTGCAGGTATTGCATTTCTGGCGTGTCGTCGGCCGGCTTGAAGAAAGGAATATCCGGCAGTTCTGCATCCGAGATTGGCAGTTGGAAGCGGTCACGCATGGCCTTGATGGCATCATCGTCGAGCTTCTTGGTGTTGTGCGCAGTATTGCGCGCCTCACCAGACTTGCCAAAACCATAACCCTTGATACTCTTGGCCAGAATCACGGTCGGCTGGGTCTTGTTATCCTGCGCCTGCTTAAAGGCAGCATAAATCTTGTGTGGATCGTGACCGCCACGGGTCAGACGCCAGATATCGTCGTCCGACATCTTGCTGACCAGCTCCAAGAGCTTGGGATGCTTGCCGAAGAAGTGCTTACGCACGAAAGCGCCATCCTTGGCCTTGTAGTTCTGATATTCGCCGTCGACGGTTTCCATCATCACTTTTTGCAGGATGCCGTCCTTGTCTTTGGCCAACAACTCGTCCCAGCCGCTGCCCCAGATCACTTTGATGACGTTCCAGCCAGCACCGCGGAAGTCCGATTCCAGTTCCTGAATGATCTTGCCATTGCCGCGCACCGGACCGTCCAGACGTTGCAGATTGCAGTTGACCACGATGATCAGGTTGTCCAGCTTTTCACGACCGGCCATACCGATGGCACCCATCGATTCCGGCTCGTCCATTTCGCCATCGCCACAGAAAGCCCATACCTTGCGCTTTTCCGTATCAGCAATGCCGCGGGCGTGCAAATACTTCAAGAAGCGTGCCTGATAAATCGCCATCAAGGGACCCAGACCCATGGAGACGGTCGGGAACTGCCAGAACTCAGGCATGAGCTTGGGATGGGGATAGGAAGACAGACCCTTGCCGTCGGCTTCGCGACGGAAATGGATCAGTTGGTCTTCTGTCAGGCGGCCTTCCAGGAAGGCGCGTGCATACACGCCTGGTGAGGAGTGGCCCTGAATATACAAGAGGTCGCCGCCGTGGTCTTCGGTCGGAGCGTGCCAGAAGTGATTGAAACCAATACCCAACATGTTGGCCAGTGAAGCAAAACTGGACAAGTGGCCGCCCAGATCGCCGTCAACACGATTGGCCTTGACCACCATGGCCATCGCATTCCAGCGCATCCATGAGCGCAGACGCTCTTCATATTCGAGGTTGCCCGGGCAATGCTCGCCCTGATCGGCAGGAATGGTGTTGACGTAAGCGGTATTGCTGGAAAACGGAATATGCGCGCCACGACGGCGGGCCAGGTCAACCATGCGCTCCATCAGATAATGTGCGCGCTCTGGACCCTCTGCCTCGATCACTGCTTCGAGGGCATCAAGCCACTCTTGCGTTTCGATGACATCGGGATCGTTGGCGGCTTGCGCCAGGACTTGGTCGATTTGGGCTGACATGGGATGTCTCCTGAGTTATGGGGGAAACCGGCCGGGTGAAGCCGGATCGATAAACCGTATGCTTTTTTAGCCAATACTTTACGGTCTTTGTGCCGCGTGGACGAGGCATTTTAACAGGGCTTTTTTGATTTTCAAATAGCGATATTCAATTTCGTATTATGGGATTTTGCTGCAAAGCGGCATAAACACAGGCTTCACACCACGTTGTTTTTCTAGCATCTAGCAGAAATCGCGCCGAAAAGCTTGGTTGCAGTGCATCGAAACAGCCCCCAATACGCTAGTCCAAGCAAATTAAAAAGCCCGCCGTCCAACATGGAGAGCAGGCTTTTGCGCTTTAATGGTGCAGTCTATTCAAATGGCCCTCTATATATAGAGAGACATCCTTCTTGGAAGGTTTATACGCTGATGTTCCCCAGGGTGCTGGCACGATAGGCGGCAACGAAGGTGTCGAAATCACCGGTCTGGGTATTTTCCAAGCCTTGTTGCTGTTGAATCGACAAGCTGGCGGTGGCAGTGAAGCCAGCCGTCAGTTCAGCGCTGAGCGGGCGCGCCAGAAATTGCTCGGCCTGGGCACGGCTTTGCTGCAACGCAAATGCGACAAACGAATTGCCGTTTTGACGCACTTCTCGCAAGACCCGCGCCGAAGGTGTCAATTCGACATCGCGCAGTTTTTCGCGCTGCGTGTCCAATGCGGCTTGATGTTCATTGCTGCCTGCCTCTGCGTCAAGCAAAGCCGCCACCGGTTGCATGCGCTCGAGCAGCTCCAGCCCCCAGTCCTGCAAGCTCACATTGCGGCCGCCACGCTGCAACTGCAGACCAGGACGACGCCCTTGCTTGACCACGCTGGCAAAATTGGCACGATTTTCAGCGCCTTCTTCATCCGACGTCAGGGCGCTCTCTTCAAAGGCGATGAAGTGCAGGAACACGTCCAAGAAGCGCGATGTCGCAAGGCTAAGCCCCAGAGGTTCGAACGGATCAATGTCCATGCAACGCACTTCGACATACTGCACACCGCGTGCAGCCAACGCCTGCACGGGCCGTTCGCCGCTGTAAATGACACGTTTAGGGCGAATTGAAGAGTAATACTCGTTTTCGATTTGCAGGATATTGGTATTGATCTGTATCCACTCATCGTCGCGCTTGGTGCCAATGGCTTCATATGCCGGATAGGGCTGACTGACCGCCTGCGACAGACTTCTGATATAGCTGTGCAGATTGTTGTAATGCGGCGTGATGTTGGCCTGGGCGTTGCTTTGATAACCAAGATCACTCATACGCAGACTGGTGGCGTAAGGCAGATAGAGCGTATCGCCGCTGAGCTCCTCCAACTGATGCGGGCGACCGCGCAGAAAATTCGTCGCCAAGGCCGGCGAAGCGCCGAACAGATACATCAACAGCCAGCTGTAACGACGGAAATTACGAATCAACGCGATATAGCTTTCGGACTGGTAATCGCGAGCCGAAATGGATGGCTCCACACTTTGCTCGCGATCATCCAGCCCGCGCAGCAGGTCCCAGACGTCCTCATTGAGCGAAAAATTGTAATGAATGCCGGCGATGCACTGCATAGTCTTGCCATAGCGCAATGCCAGACCTCGCCGGTAGACATGTTTGAGCATGCCGATGTGTGAATTGCCATACCAAGCTATTGGGATGTCTTGCTCATCCGGCAAGATACAGGGCATGGATTCATTCCATAACAGTTCGCCCTGAACATGCAATTGCGTATGCGCGAAGCGGTGGATTTCATCGAGTCGCTGCAGCGCCGTAGCGATGTCATGCTCGGCCGGGGTAATGAATTCCAGCAAGGATTCGGAGTAGTCAGTCGTAATCTGCTCATTGGTCAAAGCCGAACCCAAGGCCAGCGGATGTGGCGTGGTCGCCAGTTGGCCGGTCGCCGTCACGCGCAAGGTTTCCCGTTCCACGCCGCGCAGCCCGCGACTGAGCAACGCGCGCGGTTGCGGGCTGTCAAACAGAGCCAGACGGCGGTTCAGCATATCGGTCATGCAGCATCCTTGTTAGCAATAGTTCGCGGAGCATAACCGAAAATACAAATCTAGGTTGTCAGACCACCTAATCCGATTTTCCCGCCGCGCCGCTGATGACACCTCCCCTTATAATGTCGCTTTATTTCCCCCTTTCCTCTTCTTTCCAGCCCCAGCCACCATGCCAGCACAACTTATCGACGGAAATCTGCTCTCCCAACAACTGCGCGCCGATGTCGCCAAACGCGCAGCCGCCCTCACCGCTGCAGGCAAGCAACCCGGCCTGGCCGTGATCCTGGTTGGCGACAGCCCGGCCTCGCAGGTCTATGTGCGCAACAAGGTCAAGGCATGCGAAGACAACGGTCTGCATTCCGTACTGGAAAAATATGAAGCCAGCTTCACCGAAGCAGAACTGCTGGCGCGCATTGATACCCTCAACCAAGATCCCAAGATCAACGGCATTCTGGTGCAGTTGCCGCTGCCTGCGCACATTGATGCGCACAAGGTGATTGAGGCCATTGCCGCAGAGAAAGATGTCGATGGTTTTCACGTCAGCAATGCTGGTCTGCTGATGACCGGACAACCGTTATTTCGCCCCTGTACGCCTTATGGCGTGATGAAAATGCTGGAATCGATCGCCTATCCGGTGCGCGGTGCCAATGCCGTCGTCGTCGGCGCTTCCAATATTGTCGGCAAGCCGCAAGCCATGTTGCTCTTGCAAGCAGGCGCCACTGTCACTATCTGTAACTCCAAGACCCGTGACCTCGGCCACCATACCCGCCAGGCCGATATCCTGGTGGTGGCTACCGGCAAACGCAACATCGTCACTGCCGACATGGTCAAACCCGGTGCAGTTGTCATCGATGTCGGCATGAATCGTGACGATAACGGCAAATTGTGCGGCGATGTCGATTTTGCCAATGCCAAGGAGGTTGCCGGTTATATCACTCCCGTGCCGGGTGGCGTGGGGCCGATGACCATCACCATGTTACTGGTCAATACGATTGAAGCTGCAGAACGAACCTGAAAGCCTGAGACCCCTTTATGACGACTACCGTAGATACCCCGATCACCCCGACCAGCAACCCCTTGCTGGATTTTTCCGGCCTGGCGCAGTTCGATGCCATCAAGCCCGAACACGTCACACCTGCTGTAACAAGCCTGCTGGCCAAGGCCAGCGCGCTGGTGCAGGAACTGGAAGCACCCATGGATCAGGTGAATTGGGCCAATTTTGTCGAGCCGCTGGAAAACGCCACTGAGCAACTGGGACGGGCATGGAGCATCGTCGGTCATCTCAATTCGGTAGTCGATACGCCGGAACTGCGCGCCACCTACAATGAAAACCAGCCCAAGCTGGTGGAGTTCTGGACCGCGCTGGGTCAAAATCTGGCACTGTTCGACAAGTACAAGGCAGTGCAAAACAGTGCGGAATTTGCACAACTGTCAACTGCGCGCCAAAAAGTTATTACCAATGCAGTGCGCGATTTCCGCCTGTCTGGCGCCGAGTTGCCGGAAGACAAAAAAGAGCGCTTTGCCGAGATTCAGGAAAAACTGGCCGCTCTGACCACCCGTTTCTCGGAAAACATCCTCGACGCCACCAACGACTACGGCCTGTTTGTACACGATGAGGTGCAATTATCCGGATTGCCGGATGATGTGCGTCAAGCGGCCCGTGCTGCAGCCGAGAAGGATGGCAAGCCGGGCTACAAATTCACGCTGCATTTCCCTTCTTATTTCCCCATCCTGCAATACGCCGACAGCCGCGCACTACGTGAGCAAATCTATCGCGCCAACGCCACCAAAGCCTCCGAACTGGGCGCCAAGCCAGAGTGGGATAACAGCGCCAACATGCAGGAAATCCTGCAATTGCGCCATGAAGAAGCGGCCATGCTGGGTTTCGCCAATTACGCCGAACTGTCGCTGGTGCCAAAAATGGCGCAATCGCCGCAGGAAGTGATTCAATTTCTGGAAGACTTGGGACGTCGCGCCAAATCCTACGGCAACAGCGACTGGGACGAATTGCGCAGTTTCGCCAAAGCACAACTGCAACTGGATACGCTGGAAGCTTGGGACATGACCTATGCCTCCGAAAAACTGCGCGAACAACGCTATGCATTCTCGGAACAGGAAGTTAAACAGTACTTTCCCGAGCCGAAGGTGGTCGAAGGCCTGTTCCAGGTCATCCAGCGCCTGTTCAATGTGAGCATCCGTCCCGACAGCGCACCAGTGTGGCACTCCGATGTCAAATTTTTCCGCATCGAGCGCGACGGCAAGCTCATCGGCCAGTTCTACCTCGATCTATATGCCCGCAGCGGCAAACGCGGCGGTGCCTGGATGGATGATGCCCGTTCCCGCCGTATGACCGCCAGCGGTGTACAGACACCGATTGCCTATCTGGTGTGCAACTTCACCGAACCGGCCACGGTCAACGGCGTGCGCAAGCCGGCCTTGTTTACCCACGACGAAGTGATCACCCTGTTCCATGAATCCGGTCACGGTCTGCATCACATGCTCACGCAAGTCGATGAAGTCGGTGTCTCCGGTATCTCCGGGGTCGAATGGGATGCGGTCGAACTGCCTTCGCAGTTCATGGAAAACTTCTGCTGGGAATGGGAGGTGCTGCAACACATGACCGCACACACCGATACCGGCGCGCCGCTGCCGCGTGAACTGTTTGACAAGATGACGGCCGCCAAGAACTTCCAGTCAGGCTTGCAAATGCTGCGTCAAGTCGAATTTTCGCTGTTTGACATGCACATCCACTACGATTACGACGCCGCCGGCAGTGATAACGTGCAAACCGTGATCAACCGCGTGCGTGAACAGGTCGCTGTGATCCGTCCGCCAGAATTCAACCGCTTCCAGCATTCGTTCAGCCACATTTTTGCCGGTGGCTATGCCGCTGGCTATTACAGCTACAAATGGGCGGAAGTGTTGTCGGCCGATGCTTACAGCGCGTTTGAAGAAGCTGCAGCAAGCGGCGACAACGTCGTCTCGATCGAAACCGGCCTGCGTTTCCAGAAAGAAATCCTCGCCGTCGGCGGTTCCCGGCCAGCCATCGAATCGTTCAAAGCCTTCCGCGGCCGCGAACCGAGCATTGATGCGCTGCTGCGCCACAGCGGCATGGCAGCCTAGCATTGAACACCGTCGCTCCAGTCGGGGTGACGGTGCAGTTCTTTTACCGTGCCAGCTTTCGCTGGTGCGGCGATTTGCCACTATTTGGCTATACTTGCGCCATGACCCGTATCGACTTCCACAGCAACGTCCCCAACAAACTGGCCTATGCCTGCCGCCTGGTACGCAAGGCGCGTG
>Ga0302155_10001806_pt1 | contig 15116 bp, 12 predicted proteins | sample I_Bog_N3_1_FD_193508 | JGI IMG/M metagenome (GOLD analysis project Ga0302155, IMG submission 193508) | Peat permafrost microbial communities from Stordalen Mire near Abisko, Sweden - I_Bog_N3_1 | ecosystem: Environmental > Terrestrial > Soil > Wetlands > Peat | place: Sweden: Abisko, Stordalen...
CACTCACACATCAGGACTTCCAAATTTATGGAGCAACGATCCCCCGCAAATTCATTTTCATCCGGGTACGCGATTTAGCTATTCCAGCGTTGGATTTTCGTATCTTCAACGCGCTATTGAAGCGATAACGGGGGAGTCTCTGGAAGTGACCATGAAGCGGCTTGTATTCGAACCGCTTGGCATGAGATCTTCCAGTTTTGAATGGCAGCATCAATTCACTAGCAATGTGGCACAGCCACATGAAAACGGTGAGCGACTAGATAAACATCACCCTCCACGTGCTAGTGCTTCTTACTCGTTGCAAACGACCGCAACTGATTATGGCGCTTTTCTTGCGGCTGTACTGAGTGGTGACAGACTGAAGGAAGCAACAGGCAAGCAATGGCTAACCCCAGCTGTCAATGCCACAAAGGGAACTGCCGAGCACCTGGAAAGCGTGCCCGCCGAAACCGAGAAAGACATCGGCTGGGGACTTGGCTGGGGATTGGAGCTAAGCCGCGGCACCTTCTTCCAATGGGGGAAAATATCTGGTGTGCGAGCATTTGTGATGGGAAGTCGACCTGAACGCTCTGGCGTTGTTTTGTTCACTAATAGCAATACAGGTCTTCGCTTGATGAGCGATGTCGCCCATGCGGTCCTTCCTGGCGAACATCCTGCCATTCAATGGCTACAAATGTGCGTTTCTGAGGATTAAAAAAAGCCTCAGCGATTGCTCTTTCCGCTGCTGGCGACGGCCGCAATCGACCAGACGCAGCTGCTCTAAATTTAGTATCGTGTATGTCCGAATGCAATACCAGTAAAGTGAATATTTCAAAATGCCTTTTGAGCAATCAAATCAATTATTAACTGAGTTAAGAATGAGGTGGTTCTTGCTCGCAATTTCGTGCGTCTGCTTAGACGAATACAGTTGGTATTTTCCAAAAAATTACGGAGAAATCTAATCTTGGCGAAGCACGAATTTATTTCAGCAGGAAATGCTCAAATCGCAGTCGAATGGGCCGGGGCGGGGCAACCAATTGTCTTTTTGCATGCAAATGTTACTGATAGGCGGATGTGGCGCCATTCATTTGAGTTACTTGCTAAGACCAACCTCGTAATTGCATTTGATCGTCGAGGTTTTGGCGAAACAGTCTACGTTGATGAGGACTATAGCCAAACTGGAGACTTATTTTCTGTCCTTGATCATATCGCAGGTATCAATTCAAAAGCGATTTTGGTTGGATGCTCCAGGGGAGGTAGTATTTCCCTGGATGCGGCACTTGCTTCGCCACATCGAATACTAGGATTGGTTTTAATTGCTCCTGGCGTTTCAGGCGCTCCAGCAGTCAACCCAACGGATACTGTCCGGATGTTACTAGACGATACAGACCACGCTCTCAAGACCGGCGATTTGAAGCTTGTCAATGAACTACAAGCAGCGCTTTGGCTCGATGGACCGCAGTCACAAGCTGGCAGGGTTTCAGGAGAGGCACGCGAACTATTTATGACAATGAATGAGATCGTACTAGCTGCAACTCCAAAAGGACGGGCGCATGACCCCGCTCCGGCATGGAATAAGTTGGATCAGATTTCCATACCGGTAGACGTTTTGTGCGGCACGCTGGACATTCCACACATTTACACTCGCTCAGAAAAACTAGCTAGCTTACTACCACACGGGCGCTTTACGTCCCTAAAGGAAATGGCACACCTACCAAATCTGGAGCGCCCCCAATATCTCGCCGAGTTGTTAGAAACGCTTATTAAAGAAATGAAATCTTAATAGAAATTTTTAACTGTTATTAAGTGTTCTTCACTACATCTCGGACTCACTACTGCCCTTTATGAAAATAGTACGAAGTAAAGACTTCACTGCAGATCGTGCGTGGGGAGCGATTGAAATCGCGAATATGAAAGGAATCACTACTCGCCTTCATTGGACAGACCAGCCATATAAATGGCATATCAATGATGGAGACGAGGTTTTTGTAGTTCTGGATGGCGCCGTTGACATGCACTATCGCCAAGAAGGTGGCACCACCGTGATTTCATCCCTTCAAGCTGGCGATATTTTCTTCGCCAATGCGAGATGCGAACACGTAGCTCATCCGCGCGGGGAAGCTAGAATTTTAGTGATTGAAACGGAAGGTAGCATTTAAGAGCTGTGTGTATCGTCCTCAATAGGTCCGCAATAGGCCAAAGCTGTGTAAAAACGTGAATTCGTAAAAACGTGGATAGGGAGAATGTCTAACTTCCAGATTAATACTATCGTCAGAGCTGCCACCTTGGCAGCCAAAAGAAAACCGCCCTGTTACCTAAGTCAACTTGTCGACCTCGTACTAGGTGTCGTCGTCGCTGGTCAACGCGTTATCGAGAATTAAATGTTAGGTTGACGCATCCCTTGCTCAACGTTTCTGCTTCGCCCAGGTCGCGACCGTCTCCACGATATGTTTATGCATGGCTTTGGCTGCCGGTGCTAGGCCATCGTAACTGAGGGACGCCAAAATAATCGCCCGGCTTTCTGCGGGATAAAACGGAAACACCTGTACCGAGCTTTGATAGTTTTGCAACGCAAGCTGAGACACCACTGCGATGCCCAGCCCGCTTTCTACCGCCGCAATGATCGTGGCAGCGTCAATTGCGCGGACGTTGGACTTGACCGAAACCTTGTGCGTTGCCAACAGCCGTTGCGTGTCTTTGCCGTAGCTCTCGCCTTGCAGTACGACGTTGTGCTCCGACAGTTCTTCGACCGTCATGTAGGCCTTGTTCTTTGGCTCGAAACCAGACGGGGCGATACACATCAGCGGGTCTGCATAGAGCGGGGTAATGTCCAGCCCCGGCGATGCCGGCAGCGTGACAAATCCAAGATCAACCTTGTTCTTCGATATCCATTCGGAGATGTCGTCATAGCCGCCTTGCTCGATGGCCACTTCGATATTTGGATAGAACGCTGAAAAAGAACGGACGATGGTCGGAATCCAGGCCACGCTCACGCTGCTGAATGCGCCGATGCGAACCTTCCCCGTTTCCAGGCCAAATACCTTCGAGGCCAGTTGCTCCAGCTTCTCGTTAGCCTGGAGCACCTCTCGCACTGTCGGCAGCAACGCCTCGCCACCGGCGGTCAGGCGTACGCCGTTGCGGTTCCTCATGAACAGCGTAAAACCCAGTTCTTCCTCATACACAGCGAGCGCATGACTGACCGCAGAAGGCGACAGATTCAGTTGATGCGCAGCTGCGACGAAGCTGCCTCTTTCGGCAATGGCAACAAAGATTTTGTAAGCGCTCAGTGACATAAGTTAGATGCAATATTTGCATTCATTAATCATGATAATTCAATAATCCAACATAAAGATGCCATCTATCAAGTACTTGCACCAATAAGGAAATCACGCTGAAAGACGCCAATTTAAAGGAATGCGGTCATACGGTGCAGCAGTGCAATCTTTCAGTGCAATGAAATACATATTTGCATCTAAATACGAAAATAAATCTCTTTTTAATAAGTATTTGAATTCATAACATGCGCCTCAAGTGGCCGCTCAAGGTGCCGCCCGAGACAGCAGCATCAAATGAATTTGGACAAAAATAAAGGAGCTTTGCGATGAAACACTCAGGAAAAAAACCAGCGTCACGCTGGCTGCAGATGATAGCAGCCATTGTGGGTAATGCTCTCGAATGGTACGACTTTGCCGTTTTTGCCACTTTGGCCATTTACATCTCCAAGGTCTTCTTTCCCTCCGCCGGGGAGTATGTCGGGCTTCTATTGACGCTGGCGACATTTGGGGTCGGTTTTGTGACGCGCCCCTTGGGAGGCATCGCCATCGGCATCTATGCCGACAAGCGGGGCAGAAAAGAGGCACTGCAACTGATCGTAGCCTTGATGGGAGTGTCCTTGTTGATCATGGTTTTCACTCCCTCTTATGAATCGATTGGTGTCGCCGCCCCCATCATGATCGTCATCGCGCGCCTCATCCAGGGACTCGCAACAGGAGGAGAGTTTGCTTCTGCCACTGCCTTTCTGGTCGAGTCGGCACCGGCGCATCGGAAGGGCTTTTTCGGCTCCTGGCAGATGGTGGGGCAAGGCTTGTCGATCCTGGGCGGTGCCGGTACCGGCTTGCTGCTGACGGAGATTTTCACTGAACGTGAGCTGCTCGATGGCATGTGGCGCCTGCCTTTTGTTTTCGGGCTGCTCATCGTCCCTGTCGGGTGGTGGATCCGCCGCCATCTGGAAGAACCCGTGGAAGCCATTCAGGCGCGCGCTGCAGCCGCTGCCGAGAAATTGGGTGGTGCGCTGGCCAAACACCGCAGGGCCTTGATTGCCAGTTTTTGCATGACGACCTGCGTCACGGCGTCGGTGTACACCTTTTACTTCTACATGCCGACGTTTCTCGCGCGCCAGTTTCATTTCCCGCTGCATGACGCCTTCAAGGCTTTGGCGATCGGCATCATTGGGTTGATGATCAGTGCCCCCATTGCAGGCGCCCTCTCAGACCGCTTTGGTCGCAAGCGCATCATGCTAATTTTTCTGGTGCCTTTTGTCGCCTTGATCTATCCGCTGTTCTCATGGGTATCCGCAGCACCGTCGCTGACCAACCTGCTGTTGATTTATACCGTCCTGAGCTTGCTGTTGGGAGGCTACTTCGGCCCTTATTCGACCGCAATGGGGGAGCAGTTTCCCACGGCAGTGCGCTCGTCCGGTCTCGCTATTTGCTACAACCTTGCAGTCATGATCTTCGGCGGATTCGCTCAACTCATCGTTACCTGGCTGATCCAGTCAACCGGCGTAACGCTGGCACCGATTCTGTACTCCATGGCGGCCGGCTGCCTCGGAATTATCGGCTGCATTCTTGCAGTAAGCCCTGAGGCCCATCACGCAGTATCGCCAGCACCCAACGGACTCACCGCACCTTAGCATCACCAGCCTGCGCCGCCATCCGACTTCGTGATGGCGGTGGATCACCTTTTGCACAAGAGACTCATGAAAAACCTGAACACACGCCAGTGGCTTGAAACCCTGGTGTCTTTCGACACTACCAGCCGCAACTCCAATCTCGCGCTGATCGATACAATTCGCGATGCACTGCTGGAACAAGGACTCAAGCCGGAGTTGATTTATTCGGCCGCCGGCGACAAAGCTAACTTGTTCGCGACGTTGCCGGCGCACGATGGCAGTACGCAAGGAGGGATTATCTTATCCGGACATAGCGACGTAGTTCCGGTGGATGGTCAGGGGTGGGCGACGAATCCATTCGTCCTCACTGAAAAAGACGGCCGGTTATACGGTCGCGGCACCGCAGACATGAAAGGTTTTATCGCTGCATCACTGGCGATGACTCCCGAGTTCTTGCAGATGAAGCGCAGCAAACCCTTGCATCTGGCCTTTTCCTACGATGAAGAGCTGGGCTGCCTAGGGTCGGCCGTCATGCTGGAAGCGCTGAAGCAACGCGGCTTTCAAGCCGACGGCTGCGTCGTCGGTGAGCCGACCGGGATGCGCGTGATCGTGGCGCACAAGGGAATCAACCTGTTCCGTTGTCGCGTCCACGGGAAAGCCGCTCACTCATCGCTGACGCCGCAAGGCTGCAACGCCATCGAGTATGCCGCGCAGTTGATCTGCCGCATCCGTGATCTGGCCGACAAGCTCAAAGCGCAAGGTCCCTACGACCAGTGCTACGACGTGCCGTTCAGCACCATGACCACCAACCAGATCTCCGGCGGCATCGCGGTCAACACCATTCCCGAGCTATGCGAGTTCAGCTATGAATTCAGGAATCTGCCGGGGATGTCCTCCGACAGTATTCAACGCCAGATCGAGGAATTCGTACGTGACGATTTATTGCCTAAAATGCAGGCAGAATTCAGCGATGCACGCATCGACATCGAGACCGGTCCGGCCGCGCCTTCGCTGGAAGCAGCTGAGCAGCAAGCCATCACCCGGTTGATCCGGGAGCTGACCAGTGACCGTGCTGTCACCAAGGTGTCTTATGGCACCGAAGCCGGGCAATTCCAGAACGCAGGTATTGCATCGATAGTGTGCGGCCCCGGCCATATCGCACAGGCGCACAAGCCGGATGAGTTCGTCGAGATTGCACAGTTGGATGCCTGCGAAGGATTTTTGCGCAAGCTGGCGGTATCCCTGCAACATCCGCTATGAAGCAATCCGTACCAACTATCGGCGCAAGCACTGCCACTGCCGGGGCAGCGCAGACCATCCTGCACAGCAAGCTCGACAACCTGCAAGGCCAGTTGTTCGGCGTGCTAATGATCGCCTTTGGCATGTCCATACTGCATAGCCTCGGCTTGATCATCGGCCAGGCTGCCGGCGTGGCTTTCTTGCTGTCCTATACGACCGGGGCGAGTTTCGGCCTAGCCTTCACCTTGGTCAATCTGCCGTTCTATCTGCTGGCAATGTGGCGCATGGGTCGTGGCTTCACACTCAATACCCTGGTTGCGGTCACTGCCGTAAGCCTGCTCACGAATACGACGGGGGACTACATCGCTTACCGCCACCTCGACCCGTTGGTCGGCGCCATCCTGGCAGGGTTGTGTGTCGGTATCGGCCTGATCGGCCTGTTCCGCCATCAAGCCAGTTGCGGCGGAATCAGCATCCTTGCCGCCTACCTTCAGGAACACACCGGCTTGAAAGCAGGATGGTTGCTGATGGCCTTTGACCTGCTGCTATTTTCATCTTCGCTATGGATACTGCGGCCGGCAACGGCGGCCTATTCGCTGGTCAGCGCGCTGACCATGAATTTACTGGTCGCCTGGAATCACCGGAAAGAATGGTACATAGCCAAATAACCGGTGCGACGCCTATCCGATGTCGCGCCCGACCGTAAGTCCCTGTTACCGCAGGGACGATATTTGCCGTCTCGACCTACCGGTCATGGCGGCTATTTCATTGACTCTCAACCGGAGCAAGCATGTCCTCACTCGACCAAGGCAACCCTGCGTTTTCGCTGCAAGCAAGCCAGAACCCGATACCACCAGCGCAACGCGAGCGCCTGCTGGAGAACCCCGCCTGGGGCCAGGTATTTACCGACCATATGTTCACCATGCAGTACCAGTCCGAGCGCGGCTGGCACGATGGCAAGATCACCCCCTGCCAACCTTTCGCCATGCATCCTGCCGCCATGGTGCTCCACTATGGGCTGGAGATTTTTGAAGGCATGAAGGCGTATCGTCTTCCCAAAGGCGGCGCGGCGCTGTTTCGTCCGGACGCCAACGCGCGTCGCTTCGACAATTCTGCACGACGACTCGCCATGCCGGTCTTGCCGGAGGGCCTGTTAGTCGCTTCGGCAAGCGCTCTGGTCAGCCATGAGCGCGACTGGATCCCCCATGCCGAGGGCGCATCGCTCTATCTGCGTCCGTTCATGATCAGCACCGAAGTCGCATTGGGTGTAAGGCCCGCGCAGAATTTCCTGTACGCCATATTAGCCTCGCCGGTAAGCGGCTACTTCAAGGGCGGGGCCGGCACGGATGCGGTCACGGTCTGGGTGTCGGATGACTATATCCGCGCAGCGCCGGGCGGAACAGGAACGGCGAAATGCGGAGGCAATTATGCCGGCGGACTGGCCGCACAGGCGCAAGCGAAAGAACATGGCTGCGACCAGGTGGTATTTCTGGATGCAATCGAGCGCAAGTGGATCGAAGAATTCGGCGCCATGAACGCCTTCTTCTTGCTAGACAAGGACACGCTGGTGACGCCGCCGCTTTCGGGCACCATCTTGCCGGGCATCACGCGCGACACATTGATCACGCTGGCACGCGACCTCGGCTACACAGTCCAGGAAGCACCATACAGCATCGACCAGTGGCAGCACGATGCGCGCAGTGGACGACTGCGAGAAGCGTTTGCCTGCGGCACTGCTGCCGTCATCACACCGGTGGGCAGCGTCAAGGGCAAGCGACACGACTTCGCCATCGCAGACGGCAAGCCCGGCCCGGTCACGCAAACACTCAAGCAGGCGCTTACCGATATCCAGTTCGGCCGGGCGCCGGACTCGCATGGCTGGAGGCACCGCCTATTTTAATTTCTTGAAAGTCAGGTCTCCAGTCGATTAGTCGACAAGGGAGGCGGCCAGTAGTTGGCCGCCCCCTTGCCATGATCTGGCACGAAGCAACGACTCCAGCCCATACAAGCGAATTTCACAAGCTGGATGTTATTGAAGATCGAATCGGCCAAGAAGCCGAAGGAGCTTGAGCGAGAGAAGGCTAGCCTGAAAAGACCGTAACAGATCTATCGTTGCAAAAGGTCATGCTCAAGGAAGCCGCCTCGGGGAATTGGCCCGCGCGGCGACGCGATGCAGTGACCGAATGCACCTCCTATGTCATGACTTGAAAACCGTTGCTCTCCTCTTTAGCGATTCGAAACGCACCCACTGTGCTTGCCAGTTGATAAGCCTGATCGTTAAGCAGGGAAGCCGCCGATGCCGACTCTTCGACGAGGGCCGCGTTTTGCTGAGTGGCGCGATCCAGCTCTGCCACGGATTCGCTGATCTGACCGATTGAACTGCTTTGCTCACGCATGGAACCATTGATTTCACCGATGAGGATTTTGACCTGTGTGATGCTCCCCATGATTTTCTCCATCGTCTGTCCCACCGCCTGCACACGATGCATGCCTGCGCTGACACGCTCCCCCGATGTCGCGATCAGGGCTTTGATTTCTTTCGCTGCCGTGGCACTACGGTGCGCCAGACTACGAACCTCGCTGGCCACCACGGCGAAGCCGCGTCCGTTTTCACCGGCTCGAGCGGCTTCCACCGCAGCATTCAGGGCAAGGATATTGGTTTGAAAAGCAATACCATCGATTACACCGATTATTTCGCTGATGCGCGTCGACGACTGATTAATCTCGTCCATCGTACTGACAGCATCAGCGACAACTTCGCCGCCTTCGGCAGCGGCCATACTGGCAGTCGACGCCAACTGGGTAGCACGCACGGTGGCCTCAGCCGACTGCTGTACTCTGTCAGTCAGCTCGACCAGCGCCGCCGAAGTTTGTTGCAGGCTGCTTGCAGAGCTCTCGGTACGATCGGACAAATCCTGGTTGCCGATACGAATCTCATCCGTTGCAATCCGCATCGATTCTGCCCCCTGGCGGATAAGCAAAAGTATCGCAGCGATCTTTTCGACAAAGGTGTTAAAGGAAGTGGCTACCTGAGCCACCTCGTCTTGCCCTGCAACCGGCAGACGCCGGGTCAGGTCGCCACTGCCGGAACTGATACCGATCATGGCGTCACGCACTTGCGACAACTGGCGGAAGGTAAATGCAGAAAATACCGCGCTGATGACAGCAGTCAGCAGTGCCAGCAGCAGCGTAGCCAGCACGATTGCCTGCAACACCTGGCTCAGGCCGGCGGTCGCATCGGCTTTATCCAAGGCCACCACGAGATACCAGTCGGTGCCGCGGATACGGCGAGCCTTCAACAACTTCGCCGCGCCATCCAATTCGAGCTCCCTGAATGGACCGCCTGCGAACAGCGCGGAGAGAGCGTCTGGCGTCAGTGCTGGCGACAAAGCGGTTGCCGGCTTGAGCGCGAGCTTGATATCCGCCAGCGCGAGCAACTGGCCACTACTGCTGATGACAAATCCCAAACTATGAGGCGTCGGATGTATCGCGCTGACCACCTCGCGCACTGCTTCAAGCGGCACCGCACCGCTTACCACTCCGCCGACAACGCCATCGCGCAAGATCGGCGCGGCAAAAGACACGTAGGCGGCACCGGTGGAAGCATCGCCGTAGGGGCTGGATACCACCAGTTTGCGTGCCTGAGCGCCGGCTTTATACCATGGCCGCACAGTAGGATCATAGTTTGCCGGTGTCGGACTGCCAACAGCGATAAAGCTTTTATCCTCCCACCCGACTGTCGTCACTGGAAAACCGGCCGCCTTGCTCATCTGCCGCACAATGCCTTGCGGATCGCCCGGCATCATGGCATCAGCCGCCGCATTGACGGCCGCAGCCTTGGATGCCGCCCACTGATCGATTGCCAGTGCATTGCCCTCAGTCACTGCGTCCAGACTTTGTCCAATGGTGGTGAACGTGCTGGAGCGTACAAGGACGTAGGTAGTAGCGCCCATTAAAACGAGTGCCCCGACAACCGAGGCTGTCGAGACCAGAAGAAGTTTCGTACGTATAGAGATGATCATGGATTGTGCGAAAAAATTGAGGGAGTCCGCAATGAAACGTTCTTTATTGAAAATCCAATGGCATCGCAACGGCATGTCGCGAACCACTGTTTTAGTGCACCAGCCTGAGTCTCACTTCCATGTCTCTTCCACGCCATTTCCGCTGTACTGACTTCCCGCCAGAGATCGCGCCATGGTCATTTTTTGCATCTTGCTCTGCCCCTTGCTCGTGCACGATTCGCTGCGTGCGCTTCCTTTGATGAACTACGCCTGCCAATGTATTTCCTGAGCAATTCCGGCGTCCAAATACCAAGACACTTCGTAGGTGGGATTACTATATGATTGAAAAAAAACGGCCACAAATACTGATTTCGCATCCCACCTATACCCAGCCGGCATAGTTATGGAAGTTCGTCAGCTTCGCTATTTTCTTGCTGTCGCAGAGCACGGCAGCATCGCCGCTGCTTCACGCGTACTTCATCTGGCACAGCCTGCGTTATCGCGCCAAATTGCCGAGCTGGAAATGCAGTTGGGCAGCCAGTTATTTAAACGGTTACCGCGCGGCGTTTCCCTGACCCGCGCGGGTCAGGAATTGGTGCTGCGTGCGCTGGAGATCATCGATAGAACGACAAAGCTCAAGGATCAGATCCGGCTGGCAGAAAACGGCTATGTCGGCACCTTGCGTCTCGGTCTCTTACCTGGCTACTGCTGGTTACCAAAATTGGGCGATACGATATCTGCGCTGGCGAAGAAATCTCCCGGCGTGCAGGTGATGATTGAGGCCGGCCTGTCGACCAATCTGTTAAAGGATATGAAGGAAGACAAACTGGATGTAGCCATGGTGGTATGGCGTTCGCCGCTGGACTCGACCCTTGCCGGACGCGTTATTCATCGCGACAAAATGGGTGTGGCAGTGCTCAAGTCGTTGCCGGAAGCAAACAGACTGGATTTGCAGCTATCCGATTTTTCACGCCACAACTTCATCATGTTTGCCAGAGAGCGCTCGCCGTCCTTCTTTGACGTCGTGATGCGCCTGTTGATCCAGTCGGGAATCACACCACGCGGCAGCCCGATGGCTTCCGATTCCCATACTGCCATTGGTCTGGTTGCTGCCGGCCTCGGCTGCGCTTTAGTCCCTTTGTCCTATCGGCATTTTTGCCCGGAACAAGTCGTCATACATGAGATCGGCGGATTGGATTTGCCGCTGGAAATTGAATTGGTGTGGCGCGCAGATCGCTCAGATCCTCTGGTGGATCTTTTTCTTGAACTGTTCCCGTAGACCGTGAACACCTCCTTGTCGAGCAATCAAATACTGTTAATTCATCGCTTGACCGATGGATGCCCCCGCAAAAAAATGCCGACATCATGGGCCACGGTGAGATGCTGATGGGATTGCCGGCGGAGGATTTGATTCGTTTCATACGCGCTGAGGGGGAAATCATGAATTTCTGTTGGCGTTATTGGCCCCCGGTGAACGCTATGATGCAGAACCGGACAACGTCGGATTTAGCGAAATGATTTACGTACTGGAAGGAGAGCTTCAAATCGCTTTTACAGCGAATATAAAATCGCTTTCAAGAGGAGACTTCTTCATTTTCAGTAGCGCACAGTCCTATTCCTACCTTAATCAAAGCAGCGAATTGGTTCGATTTACGAGAAATGTCGTCAGTTGATCAGTGCCATCATTTCCGGGTAGTTGTAAATCGCACTTTGCGCTGGAGGCTGCAAGGCGGTAGCGACCATCGCTTGGGCAATCTCCGTGGTCCGAATAGAACGAAACTTCGCCGGAGTTAGCAACGTAAAGAGTGGCAGAACGACTGAGAGTAGCCATGGCGTATGTTGAGAGCCGAGAATCATGGCAGGGCGAAAGATGCTCACGACGGCGGGACCCTGACTCTTGACGGCTGCTTCAGCCTCGCCTTTGACGCGCGAATAACGCGCCATTCCCGCAGCACCAGAACCTGTAGTTTTGGCCTTTATGTCGGCACCCATTGCCGACATAAAGGCTAAGTGTTGAACTTTGCCTGATGCCTTTAGGCCTTGAGCAAATGCAGCATTGAGATCGACATCGATGGCGCGGTGCTCTTCTAAAGAAAGTTTAGCTGTACCAGCCCCAACGCCTAAAACACTAAACCCAAACACGTCACCATCCTGCTCACGCAGTGCGTCGACAACGGCTTGACTCAGTTTGTTTGGCTCCATCTCTGGCACTAACCACTCTTCCACCTGCGCGCCTAATTGCACATTGAGCGGGCGCCGCGTCATGACAAGAATCCGGTTAAAACCACCGCAGTGCACTACTTCGGCGAGGAGGGCCTGTCCAACTGAGCCTGACGCTCCCAAAATAACTGCGGTTTTACTAGCCATGTGTTTCTCCAATCGACAGGTGAACACATTATGGCAGTATTTAACTCATGACTTTGCGGCAGCGCCTGGGCACGAAAGCCCAATATCTCAAGCAAACCCGGCCATTACCACATCAAATCATCCGGAATCTGGAATGCTGCATACGGATCGTCTGCATCGATCTCTGTGCTGACCTTGTTGACCCTTACCACCAGCGAGGCATCGCGCTCGGCGATCTTGTCGGCGATGATCCTGGGGACCAGATTGGTGGCGCCGTCCTGGCAGACAATCACCAGACGGCCGGCCACCAGATGCGCTTGAACCTCGGCCGACACATATAAGCGTTCGATCTTCTTGTTGTGGGTGAAGTTGTAGGCGATGTCGCCCTTGCCCAGACTTTGCCGATTCTGCTGCACCATCTGGGCAATTTGCGCCATGATCGCCTTTTGCGTCGCGGCCGCATCGCGCTGGATATTGAGTTCGCGGGCACGCTCGGCATTCTTGCGTTGCGTTTCCAATGCCGCCAGACGTGCTTCATCGACACTGACCGTGCCGGTTCGACGTTCGACTTTTTTCTGTTTATTCTTGTCCTGATTGACCAGTTTGGCCTTGGTTTTGTCGACCAGACCGGCTTTCAAAAATTGTTCTTGCAGAGAGGCCATGATGTGCTGTTCCGTCAATATGGTTCGCCGGTCCAGACAGTAATGCCGACCAGTAGAAAGACGCTAGCATAGCAAAAATGCGGCCTGCGCAGAACGCTGATCATAGCCTTGTTGCCACTGCGGTTAATGAGCATCGGCAGAAGGTCCCTTGGGTGCGGCGACTTTTTTCATCAATGGCACCAGCATTGTGGTGATTGCGAAGCACACCATCACGACAAAAAAGGCATCGGAGAAAGTTTGCGTAAGTGCTTCACGCATTGTCAGGTTCCACAATTGCTTCAAGGCGCCCTGTTGCACATCGGCAGCATTGAGCCCCCAGGCACTGAGGTTGCCGGCCACTGTTTGCAACATCTCGTTCATGGCGTCGTTGCCGGCATTCAAGTGTTCTGCCAGATGCAGGAAGTGGGTATTGGTGCGGTCATTAAGAATCGTGCCACACACTGCAATGCCGATTGCGCCACCCAAATTACGCATCAAATTGAACAAGCCGGAAGCCTGCTTGAGCTGCCCCGGCGTCAGTGCGCCCAAGGTCAGCGTTACTGTCGGCGCCACCGCGAACTGTTGTGAAAATCCGCGTAGTGCCTGCGGCAACAGAAATTCGTGCCAGCCCCATTCATGCGTGATCGGCATGAAATTCCACATCGACAACGCAAAGCCGGTCAGTCCAGCCATCAGCAACCAGCGCAGGTCAATGCGGTTGGCCAGAAAAGCATAGAAAGGAATCGCACAGACCTGAAACACGCCGGTGGAAAAAATGGCCAGTCCGATATCGAGCGCACTGAAGCCGCGTACCCGCGCCAGAAATACCGGCGTCAGATAAATGGTGGAAAAGATACCGATACCGGTAACGAAGGAGAACAAGCAGCCGAGTGCAAAATTGCGATCTTTCAAGGCACGCAGTTCGACTACCGGATTGGCAAACGACAGACTGCGCCAAATGAAGGCAATGCCTGCCAGCGCGGCAATCCAGGCCGTGCTGCGAATGACGTCATCGCCCAGCCAGCCCAGGCGCGGTCCTTCTTCAAGCGTATATTCCAGACATCCCAGCGAGATCGCCATGAGCGTCATGCCGAAATAATCCGCGCCGCGCAGCAAGGCCAGATTGGGACGATCAATACGCACCAGCATCGGCACCGCTACGGCGACAAAAATGCCAGGTACCAGGTTGATGAAGAACAGCCAGTGCCAGGAATAGTTGCTGGTGATCCAGCCGCCGATAGTCGGCCCTAATGTTGGCGCCAGCGAAGAAATGGCGCCGATGGTGGCCGCTGCAATGATGCGTTGCTTTCCTGAAAAATAATAGAACGCAGAGGTAAACACCAGGGGGATCATCGACCCGCCCAAGAAGCCCTGCAAGGCCCGGAAGAAGATCATGCTATTGATGTCCCACGCCATGCCGCACAGCAAACTGGCCAGTGTGAAGCCAACTGCAGAGATACAAAACAGCCAGCGCGTCGACATCACTCGCGACAGCCAGCCCGAGAGCGGAATGACGATGATTTCGGCAATCAGGTAGGCGGTTTGCACCCAGGCGGTTTCATCTGCACCGGCCGACAAGCCGCCGCCGATATCGGCAAGGGAAGCGGAGACAATCTGGATATCGAGTAAAGCGATAAACATCCCCACGCACATGCTGGCAAAGGCAAATATCTTGGCGCTCGGGGTCAGCTCCTCCAGCTTGGGCAACAACTTCGGTGCCCCGGCAACGGTGGCAACTGCGCTCACGATTGGCTCCCGCTGGCTGGACGATCATCCACCTCGGCTTTCACCGACAGGCCCGGACGCAGCTTGCCCAGTTTCGCACCCTCACCGTCTAGTACGACACGTACCGGCACCCGCTGCACGATCTTGGTAAAGTTACCGGTGGCATTTTCGGCCGGCAGTATGCTGAACTGGGCGCCAGTGGCTGGCGCCAGACTGGCCACATGGCCGTGAAACACTTCACCAGGAAGCACGTCGGCGGTGATATTGACGATTGCCCCCGGATGCACATGCTGC
>Ga0302155_10001816_pt1 | contig 15069 bp, 10 predicted proteins | sample I_Bog_N3_1_FD_193508 | JGI IMG/M metagenome (GOLD analysis project Ga0302155, IMG submission 193508) | Peat permafrost microbial communities from Stordalen Mire near Abisko, Sweden - I_Bog_N3_1 | ecosystem: Environmental > Terrestrial > Soil > Wetlands > Peat | place: Sweden: Abisko, Stordalen...
GTGTTCCGCTTCCGCATAAGGCATCCTAGTGTAGTGAGTCTGAAGTTCATGGAAGAACAACCGCAGATTCTTCGACTCACCACCCCCGAACTGAGAGACGTTCGGGGTGCCGGTCGCTCAGAATAACAGCCCGTTTTGTGTTGCGTATTTCAGACTCAGGACACTAGCGTAGGCCGCCGCAAGTAGGGTCATTTACCGATGCCCGCGCATGGGATGAATTCGTGGAAGAAACTTCCCGCAGGGGCTAAAGCCCAGCTCATATTGGGCCGTTTACGGCACGACTAAAGTCGTGCCCTGATACAAAGCGGCCTTTTGAAACAGCTTCTGCGTTTTTCCGCAGCATGTAAAGTCGTGCCCTTTCAAAACATAAACGGCCATCTGTGTGGCGGACACCACTAGCGTTGTTCCAAGCCCTCTTCGATGCGGGGCAGGTCCGTCTTCCGATTTTTTCCTTGCTCCAATGTGTTGCCATGCCGCTTATCGGACCGCAGCAATAAAAAGGCAAAGATGAGGCCCACAACGCCGAGGCCCGCGAACATGCACTGCGTCGCGGTATAAGTTCCGGTGACGTCGCGGAGCTTGCCATTCAGGGCGGGGAAGAGCCCGAGGCCCAAATTCTGGATGGCCGTCATCAGGCCAAAGGCCGTGCCCACGCGTTTCTCCTCGACCACCAGAGGAACCGAAGGCCACATCGCCGCGGGCACCAGTACAAAGGCGGCTCCGAGCGCGATCATGCTGGGGATGGGATTCCAGTGGGTGATGCCCATGATGAGGTGAGCGGGAATCAGAATGAGCGAGCCGACCACCATCACCGTGGCGCGTTTCCCGATGCGGTCCACCAGGTCGCCGGCGAAGGGCGCGAAGATCATGGATGCGAAGATCACGATGCTGGTGATGCCCGGAGCCGTCGAGAACATGTGAATGAAGTTGTCGAAGACCTGGGACAGGAAGCCGCCGGTGCTTGAACTCACGAGCGGGATGCCCCATTTATCGTGAAACATGTCAGTGGCGAGGGCCGTGAAGGGGAAGATGGCGCTGTAAAAGGTGACGCAGAGAAGGACTACGAACCAGAAGGAGGACGAGAACTTCTTGATGTCCGAGAAGACGATCTTGTCGCCCGCCTCCGGTTTCGGAAGTGCGAGCACTTTTTCTCCGTGTTGGTCCAGGGCTATGTAGACCAGGTTGCACAGCAGGGAGAAGAGGCAGAAGCCCGCTGCGGCCCAGAGAGCTATGCGGTAGCTGCCGAAGTAGCGGGAGATGAGTTCCTCGGTATTGAAGCTGAATAGCGTCCCGACCCGGCTGACGGTGAGGGCGATGCCGAAGGCCAGGGCCATCTCCTTGCCCTTGAACCAGCGGCTGATGATGGCGCTCTGCACAGCGATCAGGGATTCAGAACCCGCACCGAAGATCAGCCGCCCGGCGAATAGCTCCCACTTGGAGTGGGCGGCGGCCACAATGATGGCGCCCAGGAGGACGAGGCTACAGAGCAGCATACTGGACCGGCGTGGGCCGAGCTTGTCGTAAAGCATGCCGCCGAAGAACACGACGATGACGGCGGCAAAGGAATATGCCGTGTAGAGGTTCCCGATCGTGCTGCGGTCCAGATGCAACGCGTCGATGAGTGTGGGCGCGAGGGCGCCGATGCTGTCATAAGCGAAATAGCTTCCCAGCACTATCAGGCTGATGAAGAGCAGGATGGTGAAGCGGTAAGGGCGCTTCGATGGATGGAAGAATCCCAGCGATTCAGGAGTCGCAATATCGGAGACGGATAGACGGCGGGGCTGATCAGGCATGAAGACGATTACCCTCTGGGCGCGGCAGAGCCGGCGATTCTGTAGTGGGATTCTGCAACTTTTGAGCGTAGCAGATGGGGGCGGGAACTGGCTGGCTGGGAAGTGGATTCCTTGCGATTGGTTTTCCTGGCTCAGAGCGAATCGCGTCGTCGTTGGTCCGCGATAAAATTGAGGCGTATCCGATGCGCAGCCGCACCGCCAACCCGGCTAAAGGAACGCCCTTGCGGAGACGCTTCCGTCGCGGCCGGCCCGACCGTGGACGCCGCCCCTCCCGCTGAGTAATCTAATTGCATTGAGTTGCAGTTTCCCAGGTGCCCAAATGCGAGGCACCTGGGGCACCCAACTTTAGTGGTTGTGCTCGCTTCTCCCGGCACCTGGGCCACTCGTCACCCGTGTTTGAATGACTGATCCGCCTGTGCGCGGACAAGAGAGGCTTCCCAAGATGAACAGTTTTTCCAGCCGGGCTACGCTGAAATCCGGCAACAAGTCCTATACGATCTATCGCTTGCCGGCGCTGGACGCGCGCGGCCTCAACCTGAGTAGGCTGCCATTCAGCCTGAAGATTCTGCTGGAAAACCTGCTGCGCCGCGAGGACGGGGTGAACGTGACGGCGGTCGACATCGAGTTTCTGGCCAAGTGGGACGCCAAGGCCGAGCCCAGCCGGGAGATTGCCTACATGCCGGCGCGGGTGCTGATGCAGGACTTTACGGGAGTGCCAGCGGTGGTGGATCTGGGCGCAATGCGCGATGCCATCAAAACGCTGGGCGGCGACCCGGAGCGGGTCAATCCGCTGGTTCCGGCTGAACTGGTGATCGACCACTCGGTGCAGGTGGACGAATACGGTGCCGCGGGCGCTCTTGCGGCCAATACCTTGCTGGAGTTCCAGAGAAACCGGGAGCGGTATGCGTTTTTGAAGTGGGGCCAGACGGCCTTTCGGAATTTTTCGGCTGTTCCGCCGGGAATGGGTATCTGCCACCAGGTGAATCTGGAGTATTTGGCCAGGGTGGTTTTCACGACGGAGATTGGCGGCGAGTTGACGGCGTATCCCGACACGGTGGTGGGCACCGATTCGCACACCACGATGATTAACGGCCTGGGCGTGCTGGGCTGGGGCGTAGGCGGCATCGAGGCCGAGGCAGCCATGCTGGGGCAGGCGGTTTCCATGCTGGTGCCGCAGGTGGTGGGCTACAGGCTGACCGGGAAATTGAAAGAAGGCGCGACGGCGACCGATCTGGTGTTGACCGTGACCCAGGCGTTGCGCAAGCTGGGCGTGGTGGGCAAATTCGTGGAATTTTATGGGTCGGGAATCGCGGAGCTGTCGCTGGCCGACCGGGCGACAATCAGCAATATGGCGCCGGAGTACGGGGCCACCTGCGGCATATTTCCTGTAGATGAGGAAACGCTGCGTTATTTGCGGCTTACAGGGCGCAGCGAAGAGCAGATTGCGCTGGTCGAGGCGTATTACAAGGAGCAGGGGCTGTTTCACACCGCCAGCTCGCCCGAGGCCGAGTACACGCAGACGCTGGCGCTGGATTTGGCCACCGTGGAGCCGAGCGTGGCCGGGCCGAAGCGGCCGCAGGACCGCGTGCTGCTGCGGGATGCCGCGGCCAGCTTTGTCGAGCAATTGCCAGGGTTGCTCTCGCCCACGGCCAAGCCGCTGGGGACGCGCTTGGTGGCTGCATGGGAGCGGGAGGTGGTGACGGATGAGGGCGTTGCCGCGAATGCCCCGATGCACGTGACCACCACAGTCAAGGGCCGCTTTGGCGTCGATCCGGACCAGTATCTCGATCACGGGTCGGTGGTGATTGCGGCCATTACCAGTTGCACGAACACGTCGAATCCGTCGGTGATGATGGCGGCGGGGATTCTGGCCAAAAAGGCTGTCGAAAAAGGCTTGACTGTGCCGCCGTGGGTGAAGACCTCGCTGGCGCCGGGCTCGCGGGTGGTCACCGATTATTACGCCAAGGCTGGCTTGCTGCCGTACCTCGAAAAGCTGCGCTTCAACGTCGTCGGCTACGGCTGCACCACTTGTATTGGTAATTCGGGACCGCTGCCCGCCGACGTTTCAAGGAGCATTGAGGATCATGGGTTGGTGGCTGTCAGCGTGCTCAGCGGCAACCGCAACTTTGAGGGACGCGTGAACGTGGATGTGCGGGCAAATTATCTGATGAGTCCGCCGCTGGTGGTGGCTTACGCGCTGGCTGGGCGGATTGGGCACAACTTCGAGACGGATGCGTTGGGCGAGGACGGGGCAGGGAAGCCGGTTTACCTTAAAGACATTTGGCCGACGCAAGCCGAGGTCGCCGAGGCTATTAAGCGTGGAGTGAGCAGCGAGGGATTTCGCCGGGAGTACGCAACGGTTTCGAAAGGCGACGCCAACTGGCAGGGGCTGAAGTTCCCCACTGGCGACGTTTATCAATGGGAGCCGGACTCGACTTATATTCGCAAGGCTCCGTATTTTGACGGGATCACGCAGACGCCCGCGCCGGTGACTGATATTCTGGGCGCGCGGGTGCTGGCGGTGCTGGGTGACTCGGTGACCACCGACCACATTTCGCCTGCGGGCAACATCAAAGCCAACGGGCCGGCGGGGAAGTATCTTGCCGAGCATGGCGTGAAGCCGACGGAGTTCAACAGCTACGGCTCGCGGCGCGGGAATCATGAAGTGATGGTTCGCGGCACCTTCGCCAACGTGCGGCTGAGAAACAAACTGGCTCCCGGCACCGAGGGCGGCGTCACGCGGCTGCTGCCCGAGGGCGAGCAGGTGTCCATCTTTGACGCCAGCGTGAAATACGCGGAGCGAGGCGTGCCGCTGGTGATTCTGGCAGGCAAAGAATACGGCTCCGGCTCGTCGCGCGATTGGGCGGCCAAGGGGCCGAAGCTGCTGGGCGTGCGCGCGGTGATCGCGGAGAGCTACGAGCGCATTCACCGGTCGAATCTTGTGGGAATGGGGATTTTACCGTTGCAATTCGAAGCTGGGCAGAGCGCGGAGTCGCTTGGACTCAATGGCGAAGAGGTCTATGACTTTGCTGGGCTCACAGCGCTTCTGACGAGCCGGTTTGCTTCGGGCAAGACGCTCACGGTGAAAGCTACAGCCGCCGACGGCACCGTGAAGCAATTCACCGCCAACGTCCGCATCGACACGCCGCAGGAGATCGAGTACTTCGAACACGGCGGGATATTGCAGTATGTTTTGCGGCAGTTGGTGGCGAAATAAGCTCACTTCTAAAAACTCCCAATATAAAAGCGCCACTCCTGGCTGGGAGTGGCGCTTTTTGTGTTAGGCGTCGCGGCTGGCTATTTTTGTTTCGCGGGGGCCACGGGTTCTTTCACGGCAGGCTCCGGGACCGGCTCTTTTTCTTTTGAAGCGGAAAAGCGCGCTGCTTCCTTGTGTTCGCCCATGACGTGAAGGCGCAGGAAGTTGGTCGAGCCGGATTTGGTGCGCGTGCCGGCCACCACGGCGATGACCTCGCGGTTGCGGACGTGGCCGCCATGTTCGAGCATCGTCTCGGCCGTTTCCACCATGGCTTCGGTGGTGTTGACTTTGTCGCAACGAATGGGCGTGACTCCCCAGAGCAGGTTGATGCGGTTGACGGTGATGTCGTTGGCGCTGAAGGCGTATATGGGCGCGCCGGGATGATACTTCGAGATGTGGCAGGCAGTGGAACCGGACTCGGTGAAGAGCGCAATGGCGCGCAGGTTCAGGTCGCCGGCTGCGTGGGCCGCGGCCTCGCAAATGGTCTCGGCAATGGAGAGATGGCTTCCCCGCTGCTTGCGGCGCTCGGTGAATTCGCCTTCCTTGATGTGCAACTCGGCATCGATGACAATGCGCGCCATCATGGCGACGGTCTCGACCGGATACTTGCCCACCGCTGACTCGCCGGAGAGCATGACGGCGTCGGTGCCGTCGTAGACCGCGTTGGCCACGTCGGAGACTTCAGCGCGGGTGGGCCGCGGGTTTTCGATCATCGACTCCAACATCTGCGTAGCGGTGATGACAGGCTTGCGAAGCTCTGCGGCGCGGCGAATGATGTGCTTCTGAATGGCGGGGACCGTCTCCGGAGGCACCTCGACGCCCAGATCGCCGCGGGCCACCATGATGGCGTCGGCTGCTGAGAGAATGTGGTCCAGGTCTTCGATGGCCTGGGGTTTTTCCAGCTTGGCAATGAGCCAGGTTTCAAAGCCCAGGGCAGCGACGCGGTTGCGCACCATTTTAATATCTTCGGCAGTGCGCACAAAGGAGACGGCGATGGCGTCCACGCCGTTCTTGAGCGCGAATTCAAGGTCGCCGGCATCCTTTTCGGTGAGCGAGGGGACGCGCACCGGAATACCGGGCAGGTTGATGCCTTTGTGTTCACCCAGCAGGCCGCCGTTGACGATCTCGCAGACCACGTCGCCACCTTCCACCTCGCGGACGCGCAGCTCGATAAGGCCGTCGGAGAGCAGAATGCGCGAACCCTGCTCGACGTTTTCCGCCAGGGTCTTGAAGGTGGTGCCCACCAGAGCTGCTGTGCCGGAAACTTCGCGCGGCGTAATCACGAGCCGCTCGCCTGTCTTGAGGAGCACGGCCTGATGGTCCTTTAGCCAAGAGGTGCGAATCTTGGGCCCCTGCAGGTCACCCAGGATGCAGAGCGGTTTGCGCTCTTCGAGACTGACTTTGCGGATCATCTGGATCAGCGCCAACTTTTCCTCTTGAGTGCCGTGGGAAAAGTTCAGGCGCGCCACATCTACCCCCGCGCGAACCAGCTCGCGAAAGACGGGCTCGGTGTTGGATGCCGGACCAAGCGTGGCGACAATCTTGGCGCGGCGCTGGGTCGAGACTTCGGACAGGTTCAATGGTGCGAATGACATACGGTTTGCTCCAGGAGAAGATTTTTTGGGGGGCCAAAGCCGAATTTATGCGGGTTCGCTTCACTCTGCGCGGCGGATGGGACCACACCACCCCTTCTTCTATTATGCGGCAAGCGAAGCACAATGGTCGGTGGGGGTGGTCACAGACTTACGGGGTCCGGTTCAGGGCTTGCGGGAGCAGAGTCTGCCTGCTGGCGTTCCCTGAAAAGAACGCCGTTGAGTTCCGCGCCCAGCAGCGCGCTGAAAGAGGTGATGTAAAGCCAGACCAGCGTGGCGATGCCTGCGCCAAAGGAGCCGTAGAACATGGAGTAATCGGCAATGCGCGTGACATACAATCCAAAGGCCAGCGTGGAGGGAAACCAGACCAGCGTGGCGGCCACGGCGCCAGGCGCAACGCAGGCCCAATGCTCCTTGCGCCGCGTGCCGAAGTGGTAAAGTGCGCCGAGGACACTGATGCTGGTGAGCAGCGCGACCGCCCAACGGACCATGCGCCAGAAGAACAGCACGACGTGGCGCAGTTCGTGGCCTGCGTTGTCGATCATCCACGCCTCAAACTGGCGGCCGAAGACCAGCACCAGGGTTGCCAGCGCCAGCGGAACCAGCACAATAGGCACCAGCAGCAGCGCCCTGATGCGCCGCTGCCAGAAGCCCCAACTGTCGCGCGGTTCACGGTAAGCGCGGCGAAAACCATCCATCAAGGACAACATCAGGCCCAGGCCGGCAAAGACCGCAAGTGCGCCGGCGGAGAAGAGCAACTGCGCGGAATAGAACCGGCGAGTTTCCAGCGCGGCTTTCAGCAGAGTCATGGAGTCGTCGGGCAAAAACTGCTCGAATGCGCCGCGAATCTCGCCCACCAGCGTGGTGCCCTCCGGAACCTGAGCCAGCAGCGCGGTGAGAACCACCAGAGCCGGAAAGAGCGTCAGCATTCCGGAATAAGCGACGGCCTTGGCTGAGTTGAGCACATCGTGCTCCAGCGCCAGCCAGACAGCCTTGCGAAATTGGCGAACAAAAGGGGCCATAGTCGTCATTGGCAAGATTAGTGCATTGGGCCGGTTTTCGGCGACAGAACTTTGTCGATGCGACGGACAGCGCTGCCGGAGAGCACAAATACACAGGAAATCAGACGGTATGGAGCCAAAGACTAGCTGGCAAAACTGCAAGGCAGGGGGGCCTGGACGCACTTCATAGCACTTTCACAAAAGGAAGATTATTGCTCGACTCTGCACCGGTCTGAGCAGGTACACTGTCCACGAGAAGGAGATCGCGCGATGCAGACCAAGATTCAGGGCACGACCATGCCCGTGCTCGATGTGCAGCTTGAACCGAACGAGAGCGTCTTTTCAGAGAGCGGCGAGCTATCGTGGATGACCGCCTCCATTCAGATGACGACCCACACGCAGATGGGCGGGGGCGGTGGAATCTTCGGCGCGCTCAAACGCGTGGCCGGCGGCGGCAGCTTGTTCATGACCGAATACCGGGCTCTCGGGGCGACAGGCGTGGTCTCGTTTGCCACCAAGGTGCCGGGGCACATTGTTCCGTTGGAGATTTTGCCGGGCAGCGAGTACATGATCCACCGGCACGGCTTTCTGTGCGCCACAGACGGGGTAACCATCGGAGTGGGCTTCCAGCAGTCGCTGGGCGCGGGCGTCTTTGGCGGCGATGGATTTCTGCTGCAGAAGGTGGGCGGGCAGGGAACTGCGTGGCTGGAGCTGAGTGGCGAGCTGATTCTGAAAAACCTGGCGCCGGGCGAGGTGCTGCGGGTGCATCCGGGCCACGTGGGCGCGTTTCAGGCCTCGGTGGGATTTCAGATTACGACGGTGCCGGGCATCAAGAACATGATCTTTGGCGGGGATGGGATTTTTCTGGCCGTGTTGCAAGGGCCGGGGACGGTGTGGTTGCAGACGCTGCCCATCTCGCGGCTGGCGCATCAGATTGCAGAGTATCTGCCTCGAACCGAGAACCGGCAAGTGGGGCCGGCGGCCGGCGGCGCGATTATTGGCGGGATTGTGGGGTCTATTCTGGGTGGAGACAGGTAGGCGGTGCCGGACCGTGCACTTTCTGGTATCGCGACCGCGTAATCTGGTAATTGCTCCGGACAAGTGCGGGCGTGGACGCCCGCACGACAGCCGGTCTGGAGACCGGCGCTACACTCCGGTCGTTGCCGAATCATGCAGCCACGGTACTTGCCGGAAGCCTGATTGATCTCGAATTCACCGAACGCATTGCCGGCGCCGTTTACTCCGGCTTGCAGGAGTCCCGCGCATGACTGAGACCTCCAATAGCCCGCGCACTCTTCGATCTGACATTGTCTTCACCTTCGCGCTTGCCCTGGCCTGCTATTTGGCGTGGCTGATACGCGATGTGCTGGTGCTGCTCTACGTGAGCGCGCTGTTTGCGGTGGTGCTTACTCCGCTGGTGCGCGCCACCTCCGGCATTCGCGTTGGCCGCTTTCAACCATTCAAGGGCACCGCCATTTTTCTTCTATTGCTGATTGCAGCCGGAGCGCTTGCCGCCTTCGGGTTCCTCGCCCTGCCTCCAGTCATCAGCGACCTTCAGGGGTTTGCCAAGGAGATGCCAACACGGCTGCCTGGACTTTTAGTGAAGCTGAAGAACCTTCCCATGACTCAACATCTGGATACAGCGGATCTCAACTCCCGGCTGCAAGGCTTTGTGAGCGAGGCCGCCACCTATCTTCTGTTCTCTATCAGCGATTGGGCGGGTAAGCTATTCGATTTCGTCATGGGCGTCATCCTGACTATCTATTTCATCCTGGAAGGCGATCACGCCTACCGCTGGTTTCTTTCCTTCTTCCCGCAGGAACGCCGCGAGCGTCTCGACAAGGCCCTTCAGCGGGCAGAGATTCGCATGGGCAAATGGCTGCTTGGTCAGGGAAGCCTGATGCTTATCCTGGGAGTGACCAGCACTATTGTCTATCTCTCGCTCCACATTCGCTACGCGTACGCGTTGGGCGTGCTGACGGGGCTGCTCAACATCGTTCCCGTGTTAGGCGCTGCCATCTGCATCGCGCTTGCGTTGCTGGTGGCGGCCATTGACTCATGGGGACGGGTGCTGGGCATTGCCATCTTTTACGTAATCTATTTACAGGTTGAAAACTCTTACCTGACTCCCCGCATTATGAGGAACAGAGTCGATCTGCCGGGCCTTGCTATCCTCGTCGCGCTGGTGCTCGGCTCCGCGCTTGAAGGAGTTGTGGGAGCGCTGGTCTCTGTGCCCACGGCCGTGTTGGTAGCCGTGCTTCTTGACGAATACTTCGTCCACAAAGACCCGGCGTGATCGTACGCGGCACTTGATGGCCTGGAAACAGTCGCAGCCTTCCATAGCTTAAAGAAAGTCCTGGAAGGCTCGGCTTCAATCTACGGCTTCAGGGGCGTATCCGCTGCTGCGGCGGCTTTAATCTCCGCGTCAACCGCTGCTTTCATTACGCCACAGTTGGAGAGGAAGTGGATGATATTTTCGGTGAGCGGTTTCAGAGACTCAGTGTTATGAGCGGGTGAACCGAACTGATTGGGGTTCTTGCTTTCCCAGGTCTCAAAATCGAGACCCGGGCCACCCGGCGTGATGGAGTTAGCCATCTTCATCTCGCCGGTTCCTTGCGCGTCGAGGACGAGGGATGTGAGTTTGCGCGCCAGGTCGAGCGGGAAACTCTCGGCGACGAAGACAAGCTTGCCGCGAATGGTGATGACCACTGGGCCTTCGCTGGTGGTGTAGACCTGCTCCTGCGAGAGCTGCTGGGCGGAGAAGGTTTTAACGGATGCGGCGGCATGGGCGGTTTCATCGAGCTTCACGCCGGAGTATTTGCGGCCGAGTTCATTGGCGTATAGCTGGGCGAAGGCCTGGGCGGAGGCCGAGTTCTTCCACGCCGAGAGATAAAAAATTGCGATGGAGTCTGTGCTGGCTTGTTCAACCGGGGTCCCCACGGACGGGCCTTTGTCCGTGGGGTGGTCAGCCGCAGTTTTGGCGCTGAGCCGCTGGCCGGCCCAGTAAAGGCCGCCATCCCAGGCCGGGGTCAGATCGCGGGAAGTTTGGTCGCCACCGAAAAGCTGGCTGAGAATACGCACGTCGAGTTGCCCCATCTGGCCGATGTCATAAGGCTTGTAGAGCTTGTCCAACAAGGGATGAATATTGGGCAGCAGGGGAACGGCGGGCAGGTGGCGCTTTTCGTACTCGCGCGGGTTGATGATCTCCCAAGTCGATGTGGGCGGGTGGTCGAGTGTCCCGGTAAAGGCCGCTGCCTGGCCCTGGTCCATCCACACGTCCTGCTCGAAGCTGAGGCCTTCGCGATAGGGAAACAGCAGCGATTCAGAGAGCAGGAGCGGCGCGCGCGCCAACACGGGAGAATCCTGCGAGGCCGCCATCTGCTGCTTGACGAAATCCATCACCTCCGGGTCTTTTACGAGGCTCATGCCCTTCGGTTTCAAAATGTAATCCATCATGACGGCCGTGGCCTGGCCCTCGACGACGGCCTCGCGCGCTGTGTCCATCTCGTCCTTGGTCAGGTGGTCGGTGTCGCCGGAGGAGTTGAGCGAGACATCGTCAGGGGTTTGGTCGCTCCACTTTTCCAGGCCGGAGTGCTGGTCCTGCAAGGCGTGGGTCAGCTCGTGGGCGAGCACCGGCTTCTGCTCCTCAATGTCCACCCAATCCAGCATATATACGGTCTTGTCCTTGGAGTCGTAATAGGCCTCGATCTGCTCTTTGAGCAGCGCCAGCAAAAAAGGCTTGAGGGCGAAGTCGCGGTCCAGCAGGCCGAACTTTTTGAGCACGATCTCATCGCGTTGCAAGCGCCGCGCGCTCTGGTCCTCCTCGAACTTCCCCTTGAGGTAATCTTCCACGGATGCGCGGGAAGTGATCTGGCGCTTCACCTGACTCTTGATGGGCAGCCCGGATTCGTCGGAGGAAAACTTGATGAGCGTATCCACCAGGGCAAAGAGCTGGCGCTCCTGCTCGGGGGTGATCTTGCCGGCTACGTGCGATGGAGCCGCCTGCGCCCGCGGCGGGGTTACGGCGGGCGGCTGCTGGGCCTGCAAAACTGTTGCCGCAAGACACAACACCGCCGCTATGGCCCATCCGCGTCCATCTCGTATTACCATCGCGTACCGCTCGCTCATTAGAACTCCCTGTCTTCTTCCAAGGCTATAATCAAGAAGTGGTCTGATGCACAATTTCCAGAGGAAATCTGCGCCGGGACCGGTGAAAAAAACTTCCCTATGACTGAAACGGCCATTCCCCAGGCGACTCCGGCCAACCATTCCACGGACGCGAACCTGTCTACAGTGCCGAGAGCGACTCCGCTTGCCAGGTTGCTGGCTCAGGGCGCCGAGCCGGCGGAACTTGCCGCTTATCGCGGTGTGCTGACGCCTCGGATGTTGGACGCGCCAAGCAGGGAAACAGCGGCGCTGGCTTTTGGAGCTGCGGCGCATGACCTGGGCTGGCTCAGGCGCGTTGCGGTACGCGGCGAGGACCGCTTCCGCTGGCTCAGCGGCATGGTCACCAACACGGTGAACGATCTGCCCGTAAACAGCGGCGCGTGGAACCTGGTGCTGAATGCGCAAGGGCGCATTCAGGGCGATCTGCACGTTTGGCGCGAGGGTGACGCACTAAACCTGACAATTGCAGCCGATCAACACGACCGGCTGCTGGCCCATTTGGACCGCTTCATCATCATGGACAATGTGGAACTGACGCCGGTGAGCCTTGACGCGGATGGTGAGTTGACCGGCGAGACGCCGCTGGGGCTTGCCGGGCCATTGGCTTCTGGTGTGCTTACGCGGCTGGGTCTGCCAGTATTGCCTGAGCCTCTGACCAGCGCGCGCGCGGCATGGAACGGCCACGAGGTGCAGGTGGTTCGTGGTTACGGCGTGCTCGTGCCGCATTACGAGCTTTGGTTGCCAGCAGCACAGATTCCCGCGCTGTGGGAGGCGGTGATCGAGGCAGGCGCGATCCCGGTGGGAGCGGACGCTCTTGAGGCTTTTCGCATCGCCGAGGGAATTCCGGCATACGGCATCGACATTGCAGAGAAAGATCTGGCGCAGGAGACCTCGCAGATGCGAGCGCTGAGTTTTAACAAGGGCTGCTATCTGGGCCAGGAGATCGTGGAGCGCATTCGCTCTCGCGGCAGCGTTCACCGGCATCTGCGGCCGCTTGAGCTTTTTGGACCGCTCCCGGCTGCCGGCGCTGAGCTAACATTGGACGACGGAACGGCCGCCGGACAGATTACCAGCGCGGCTGAATTGCCGCTTCTAAACGGGGTCCGCTGCTTTGCGCTGGGCATGATTCGCGGTGAGGCTGAGTTACACAGCCGGCCTTTGAGTTACTCTGCCGAAATGGCCACGGGCAAGGCTAACATTCTTGTTGCGCCGCCGGGGTTGGGAGCGAGTTAGTAAGTTAACGGAATTATCAATGAAGTAAGTCGTTGAGACGGATTGGAAAACAGGAGATCATGAGCGATACGCCGAAGTTTGAAGTCATTGACCGCCGCAAGATCAAGGCGGAAGAAGAGCAGGAAAACCAGCAGCACCCGGCGCCTCCCGCAGAGGCCCCATCAGAGCCAGAGCCCGCGTCAGGCGGCGGCCCAAGGCTGGTGGTCAACGAATCGAAGCCCGCGCAGGACGCGCCTCCCGAGGCGGCGGCAGAGGCTGAAGGTGAGCTGCCGGCACCGCCGACCGCTGCGGAAAGCCGCGAACAGAAGGCGGCTTACGATGCCTCTGCGCAACGGCTAGAAGACTTGGTGCGAGCGCAGAACCCCGCAGTGGGCGCACAGCCGCCGGTCAGCTTTGAACACCTGGTGCAGCAGTTCTACGTCTCCGCCATGATCCAGATGGGCGCGGGCACGCAAGAGGGCCAGCGTCCGAAGGTGGACATTCTGGGGGCTCGAACCACCATTGATCTGCTGGGCGTACTGGCGGAGAAGACGCGCGGCAATTTGACCGCGGCCGAGGACAAGACGCTGGAAACGGTGCTGTTCGAGGTGCGGATGGCCTTCCTGGAACTGACCAGCATGATCACGTTGCAGGGTGTGCAGCCGCCGCCTCCTCCGCCGGGCCAGCGCTGAAAACGCAGTGATCAGTGATCAGTTGTAGCCGGAGCTTATGGACGGTCTACTTACATTTCTCGGGACGGGAACCTCGATGGGGGTTCCCACGCTGGGCTGTGGCTGCGCGGTTTGCACCTCGACGGACCCGCGCGACCGGCGGCTCAGGCCCTCGGTGCTGTTGCGCTGGCGCGAACCGGGCGAGGAGGGCGGGCGCGAACGTGTGGTGGTCATCGACACCGGCCCGGACTTCCGCGAACAGGCGCTGCGCAACGGCCTCACCCGCGTGGACGCTGTTTTTTACACTCACGCTCACGCCGACCACATTCTGGGCATGGACGACCTGCGCCCACTCAGCTTTACAGTCGCGCGCGAAGGCGGTCCCATTCCGCTCTATGCCTCGGCGCAAACGGCAAGGGTGCTGGAGCGCATCTACGATTACACCTTTTCGGAACACGCCACTTATCCCACGCGCGCGCGAGTTCAATTGCAGCCGCTGGCCGAGCGTACACCAGTGCACGGCGTCGAGTTTTTGCGCGTGCCGCTGATCCATGGAGAGATGGAGATTACCGGCTTTCGCTTTGGCCGCACAGCTTATCTGACCGATGTGAGCGCAATTCCCGAAGCGAGCTTTGCGCTGCTGGAAGGGCTGGACCACCTGGTTGTCTCCGCGCTGCGCCACAAGCCCCACCCCAGCCACGCCACCGTGAAGCAGGCGGTCGAGTGGGCGCGGCGCATCGGTGCGCGGCAGACATGGCTGACTCATATCGCCCACGAACTGGGCCACGAAGAAACCAACCGCGCACTTCCTGACGACATTCGGCTGGCCTACGACGGCCTCAGCCTGCCCGTGGACCTATGAGCAAACCCAGTACGATTTCCATCTTTCACTCGGTCGCGGAGATTCCCTCGGGCTTCGGCCCCAGCGTGGCCGCCATCGGCAACTTTGACGGCGTACACCTGGGCCACCAGGAGATTCTCTCGGCGGCGGTTGCCGAGGCGCGATCGCTGGGCGCGCGCGCCGTGGCCGTCACCTTCGACCCTCACCCGGATCAGTTTCTGCGCCCGGCGGAGGCGCCGCGTCTGCTTACGCCTGTCCCCGAGCGGCTGCGGCTTCTGAGCTTCACGGGCATTGACGCGGTCGTCTTGCTGCGCTTCGATGCGGCGCTTGCTTCGTTGCCGGCGCGGGAGTTTGCGCGCGGCGTGTTGGTGGACGCTCTAGGCGTGCGCGGCGTGCATGAAGGCGGCAATTTCCGCTTTGGCCATCGCGCGGAGGCGGGCGTGGCTGAGCTCGAAGCGTTTGGTGAGGAGTTTGGCTTTGCCGTCTGCATCCATTCTCCGGTGAAGTCACACGGGCTGGAGGTTTCCAGCTCCGCG
>Ga0302155_10001820_pt1 | contig 15060 bp, 9 predicted proteins | sample I_Bog_N3_1_FD_193508 | JGI IMG/M metagenome (GOLD analysis project Ga0302155, IMG submission 193508) | Peat permafrost microbial communities from Stordalen Mire near Abisko, Sweden - I_Bog_N3_1 | ecosystem: Environmental > Terrestrial > Soil > Wetlands > Peat | place: Sweden: Abisko, Stordalen...
CAGAGGTAAGTCAAAAGTCTTGATGATTGGAATCGCTATCAAAGCATTCGCTGGTCTCAGAACATCCGAGTTGCTTTCAATAAAATGGGGAGATGTCAGCCTCTCACAGCTCCATGTGCGAGCCATTTACGCAAAGACGCGTCAAGCTCGCCCAGTGACAGTGTCTCCTTCGTTGGCATCCTTTATTAAAAGCAATAAAGGGGATGCCAATGCACGCGTGGTTCCGATGAGTCGCCCTCATTGGCATCATCAGCTCTCTGCGCTGGCAAGTTCCGCCGAAATCAAACTGCCTCATAACTGCCTCCGCCACGGGTTCGGCACTTTTCACTACCACAACCATAAGAACGAAAATCTGACTGCTAGCGAAATGGGTAATACACCCGATACGGTCATTCGGTGGTACCGTGCACCAATTGTAGCCCAGGCCGAAATTGATGCCTTTTGGAAGATTAACCTGCGGTCTGTTACCAGGATGAAAGGGTAAAAAAGCAAAATCTTTTTTTAGAGCCGCTGATTAAGGATAAGCTCAGCAAGTAGCTCATTGCTCTAGGAGCAGTAGTGTATCTGACGCAATAGCTGATAAGAGTCCTTATACTGTTCCTGCCCGGACTGACACTCGGGGGATTGAATGGGAATTAGTCAAATTGATGTTGGGGTCTATCGCGTTGCGAAAAGGTGGGGTAATTTGATGGATGTGGCAGACGCAACGCTAGTACGGAGTAGGGAGGCCCAACGCATAATATCAGATGCGGTGGGGGTCTCCTGCTTTGTCAGCTATACCGCTCTACGATGCTGGGAAGTTCCTGTACAAAAGCGCCGAAATCTCTGTCTTTACAGGCGAGAAAGTATCAACAGTGTTATAAAACGCTTCGAAAGTGGAGAATGGCCAAACCGATCCGATATCTGGGGCAACTCCTAAATACTGAAGAATATGAGTAAATCAGTAAACCCAAGAAAGATTGACGCTAATCAACTTCAGGTGCTTTTCGGGAAATTCCAACAAATTGGAATTCGCGTGAGTCAAGAGGTGCAAAGTGAATTATTGACACAACTAAATCAAAGTCAAAAAGCGGTTCTGAACGCACATCACACTGAAAATCCTCTTCTCGGACTCATCCGAACTCTCTCAAACGCAGAGTGGGAGGCTTTCCTCAAAAGCAACACTTGGATGCATGAGGTGGTTTCCCGAGTTATCAACGCGGTTCTCGTTCAACAAACAAAGCATTTATACAAATTTGGTATTGATTCTAAAACCCCAACCATTCGGAGTCGAAAATTGGATGAGGTTAGTCTTGTAGCTCGTCGCTTTCTGTTATGGGTGGCTGGTCAAGGAGAGGATGAGGCTGTTACTTCGCCCCGTACGAGTGATTTTACAGGATGGTTTCCACGTGCCGATACCACTGTAGGCAACCGCAGCTACGATGCGATTGACAAAGACAGTTGGCTTAAATTTCAAGACAAACTAGTTAACCTGCTTTCTCATAAATATCTTTTCTACAAAGACAGAGATGAGCGTGATGCACGCCTTGGTTTGGGGAGTGATGATGAGGAATATGAAGATTCCACGCTTGATCTTGAAGAACCCGATGGTACGACCCCAAACAAGCCCAGTAAGAAAAAAAAGGGTAAGGATCGGAGTCTACACGGTTATCATCGTGATCGAGAAGCGCCAGTCAACCCAACTGGATATAAGCAATTTGAGCATGAGTCCGTCTGCACAAGTATCCTATCTGCACACAGTTATAATGAAGCAATTGGATTAGCGCTCCTCAATCAAATCTGTTGTGGCATCGATGCGGAATCTACAGAAATCGACGAAAATCCAGGATTTTATCTAGTGGCGGCACTCAGTATTGAATTTGGAATTCCGCCTCCTGATGTATTGCATCTTGGATTGGAACCAGGGGTGTCATCCTTTGGGTGCATTACATCACGGATGCTATTCCTTAATTTAGGATCATCATTCTATAGGTCAGGTGCTCGGGCGTTCGATCGCGATCGGATTGTCCTCCCTCTATCACGAGAGGTATGGATGCTTTTTAAGAAGGCTCTAAAGAAACCCTCAGAAGGTTATGTAAAAAACATCAACATCAAAAGAAGGCAAAAGCATTTTAAGTCAAACAGAATGCCCAATCAGAAGAGTTCCAATAGAGATGAAACTTGTCATGCTAAAGTGCTGGAGAGGGGACTGAAATCGCTAAAAGGGGATTCATTGCTCGTTACCAGCCTCAACTCGCCTAAAACCATAGGTGATCTGGTTGGGTTGCAACCAAAAGCATTCCGCGAGCAGTGGAGGAAATTTGTCCGAAAAAGAATGCCTGGATTCGCTACCTATTCAAGCCATCTGCACCAAGTGTGGGAGAGTGTCGCCCTCCTTGATGCAAATATTCCTAGACCCTTGGCTGGTATATTGCGCACCAAACCCCTTCGCGGCACGCATGCTGAATGCAGCTATCTGAGCATTCCTCACAACGAGTTGGTTGCAGCCAGCATAAGTATTCGAAATGCCTTAAGGGAGAAAGCGGGACTTGCCCCAATGAAACTCGCCCAAGCCCCCAAAGAACGGTATAATTTTCACTCCCGGCGGGGAACGCGTGGCCCAACACTGGAAGAATACTGGGGAAAAACCGAGCAGGTGGTCGATGCCGCATATGAATTCAACGAAGTGGTTGCATGTATCGTACGCTTCATGCGTGGTCTCGGTATTAGATATTCAATGATTCACTTTCAGCCCGCATATTATGCGGTTTCACTGCCTGAGCCCTCCTTTGAAATACTGGATAAACCAGTGAATGGTTCAGACCGGGCAAGATATCTCCCGATTACCGCCCCCATATGCGAACTTGTTAAAGCCTGTGCGGATCGGTTTGGGGAGTCTACTGATCTCCTCTATCTTGAGGGGAGTCAATTGGTTCCCTTCAAAAAAATCAGAGACAAAACAGCGATAGAGTTGATCCTTGATGAAGGAAGTACTGCGCGTCAGGCAGGTCGAACTGCATTTTTCAGTGCTTTGCTGAGACAGGGCTGTGGAGAAGCCATTCGAAATTTTCTGATGGGCCATGGATCCTCGATTTTTCAACCCTACTCAGAGCATGGAATGCTTTCTGTGAGTGAATGGATTCGCCAAGCAAGGGAACCTGTAGAAACGATTTACCAAAACTGCCGGGTGAATGAGATTGCGATCAAACTTGCCGCCAAAGTTCGCGGTTTGTCCATGCCAGACTCTTGCCGTCGAGATTCGTATGAGCCCCCATCTTTGCCGCGACATGGTGTTTCTTACTATGGATCCAATCTGGATGCGGGTTCCATCTCTCCGCCGCTTCCAGTGGAGCATGCTCTGTTGAAGCAAATCAGATCCAAACTAGGTAGTTGCAAAATTGAAGCCACTCCGCAAGCGCTGAGCTGCCAACTTGCTTTCGTTCATGGCATACCCGCCGCAACCTTGATTCGTATGGCTCCCTACATCCGATTCAAAGACTTTATCTCCTTTGGAGGGTGGATTTATCTGCTGATGCCCATGGAGCATGAAGACAAAGGGGGCTTATCCCGCTACCCTATCAAGATCTGTGAGATAGGCGCACCAACACCCACTCTCCAAATTCTAGATCGGCTTTGGTGCAGATTGAAGAAAATCAACCCCCGTGTTCACGACACCCACCTGATGGAACGTGCGGTTTTGATCAAAACACCGGTTCCGCCGACGAGCGGTTACAATAAAAGGCGTGCAACCACAGGAAATATTGCTGCAACGCATTACTGCTATCACGCTCCAAGTCCGCTGACTAATGCCTCCCTCGCTGCTTCCCTTCGACGACTGTTGGCGGAGCGCAAAGTTCGGACTAGCCTTAGTACAGAGTACCTCTCGAACCTGGCAGCCCGACTCAGCGAGATAGTTTGCGCGTGGCAGCATCCTGCAATTGTATTTGGTGCACTCCGTGCCCATTCAAAGAGAGGTCTCAATTATTACAGTCCTCAGGATATATTTCGTTTCATGGATGAGAGAGCTGAGGCTCCCTCGGTTTATGTTTCCAAGAGTCCACTGTCTGCTGAGAAGGAAATTCCTCGTCTGACTGCCAATGTTCTGGATGACTGCAAAGCAAAGCTTAAACAGATGCCTCGGGGGCTAAATCGGCAGGAAAAGGTGACTGCCGTCGCCAAAATTCTGTCAGAGATGGATATTCATCCTGACTATAGGGTGCTGAAAGGGCTCTTGAAAAATTCCGCGATAAAGCTCCATCCAGATGAAATTTTTGACGAGCTTTTGAGTCAAGGCCTGGCACGGGAAAGTTCCCCTCTTCCGCTGTTATTAAGAGAGGCACTTAAAAGGATCATTAGATCAGCTTCGGTATCCATTCGGGGTAGTAAATTGAGAAGTCTAAGCTGGAATGTCAGGCAATCACGGCAATTGGCCCTGCGTCTTTACCTCTATATTCTTGCCGATGCTGGACTTCGGCTAACCGAACCAACCGCTCTAAAAAAAGAATCGAGTCTTCTCGTGTATCAACGACCTTTCATCTTCATCTCGCGAGGTAAGACTCAAAACAGCCGGCGAATTGTCACTCTCCCCCAAGGTTCACTAACTGGTATGTTGAGAGGCGTTATAAGACTTGCTGCGAAAATAGCACTCCGCTGCAAGGGCACTGAGAGGCTTCTCTTTCTAAGCAAAAATCCGAAATCCGATGGGAAGGTAATCAATCGCGCACTCGGAATTGCGTCAGATGGGCTCATTTCTACCCACGATTTGAGGCACCATGTAGCGGTTTTCTCCGTTCAATCCATTATCAACAACCAACTTTGCCAGGGCAACTATCACACAGCTATGACCACGCTAGCCCGGAGGCTGGGACATGGGAGCATGAGTGTAACGGAATATAGTTATTTAGGAACCGCAGTTTCAGCATTGACACTACCACCCCACTCAAAAGCCCCTCTAGGGCAATTGCTCGACAGCCTTACCGATGCCAAAATGCAATGTGTTCACGGAAAACTTCGGCCGGATCAGTTTGTAAGCCTTGTGTCTCAGGTCGCAAGCGGAAATCTCGCCGTACAACAAAAGGAGCTACGAAAGCTGCGAAAAATCGAGAATCAAATCAAGTCATTACGTCGATCAAGTAACTCCAATTGCACCATTTGTTTTTTACCATTAGCTAAGTATAAAAAGGGTTCAGAGCCAGTGGATCAGCTCGGTAACGTTACTTTGAAAGTTCTAGTCAAAAATTCCAAAGAATTATTGCCGCGAGTTGCGGAGATAATTGAAATGGCAAGCCGCCGATACATAAATTTCAATGTCTATTCAGATGAAGATTCTGCTAAATATCTCCAATCGCGCCTGGCTGTATCCAACATAGATACAGGTGCAATATTGAAAATCTCACTTGGAGATGAGGGAGCGAAGTCTGCGGAAAATCGAGAATCAAATCAAGTCATCACGTCGATTAAGTAACTCCAATTGTACATTTGTTTTCCCCCCAGCAGCCTCTATCTTGGACAAGATACAAAAGAGATAAATATTTAATCTCTACATAATCTATGATTTTCCGAAATGGGCGTTGAGCGCTCCATTGACGATGATTCTCAGCAGCTTGGGTCATCCATATAATAACATCACGGCTCTCTAACCGAAGTAGTCCTTGATTGAAAATCTCATAAATTTTCTCAAAAGCCGAAGTCCTTTGGAAATATCGAGAGACACTCCCTGTCCATTGACTTATGGGAGAGTTGTACATGGATCCCGGACAATGACTGGGAGCGATAGTTCAATAAATGGGCATTACCGCCTAGTCACCATTAGGGTAATCCGTTAATTGTTTGTGAATCTTCCCCGCATGGCTGACCCGAATCTCTCCTCCTTTATATGGTCTGTAGCCGATCTTCTCCGTGGAGATTACAAGCAGTCTGAGTATGGGAAGGTCATTCTTCCTTTTACCGTCTTGCGACGCCTCGACTGTGTTCTGGAACCGACAAAGCCTGCCGTCCTCAAAGAGCTTGAAATCCGCACGAAGGCCGGAGTCAACCCGGAGCCCTTCCTCCTCAAAAAATCAGGACTGCTTTTCTACAATACCTCCCCCCTCGATCTGAAGAAGCTGATGGGGGATCAGGATCACATTGGGGAAAACCTTCGTTCCTACATCCAGGGATTCTCCCCAGCCGTCCGGGATATTTTCGAGAGTTTTGAGTTTCACATCCAGATCGACCGGCTGGCAAAGGCCAAGCTCCTCTATCTCGTCACCGAGAAGTTTTCCAACATCGACCTTCACCCCGATGTGGTCAGCAACGACCAGATGGGATCTGTCTTTGAGGAGCTGATTCGCAAATTTGCCGAGTTGTCCAATGAGACAGCCGGAGAGCACTTCACTCCCCGTGAGGTCATCCGACTGATGGTCAACCTACTCTTTATTGAGGACGATGAGGCACTTACGAAGCCGGGTGTTGTCCGTTCTCTCTATGACCCCACGGCTGGGACTGGAGGAATGCTTTCCGTGGCTGAGGAACATCTCTTGGCTCTCAATCCCAATGCACGACTAGTCATGTATGGGCAGGAACTCAACCCTGAGTCCTACGCCATCTGCAAGGCAGACATGCTCATCAAGGGCCAGGAGATTGCCAACATCATCTTTGGAAACACCCTGTCAGAGGATGGACTACTCGGGAAACTCTTCGACTACATGCTCTCCAATCCTCCCTTTGGCGTGGAGTGGAAGAAGATCGAGGCCATCATCCGAAAGGAATCCGAGCAGATGGGTTTCAATGGTCGCTTTGGCCCCGGCCTGCCGCGTGTGAGCGATGGGTCACTACTCTTCCTCCTGCACCTGATTTCCAAGATGCGTCCCGCTGTGGATGGAGGTAGCCGTATTGCCATTGTCCTAAATGGCTCACCGCTCTTCACTGGCGGAGCAGGCTCGGGAGAGAGCGAGATCCGCCGCTATGTCCTAGAGAACGATTTGGTGGAGGCCATCATCGGGCTGCCCACGGACATGTTCTATAACACAGGCATCAGTACCTACATCTGGATTGTCAGCAATCGAAAGCCAACGCATCGCAAGGGAAAGATCCAGCTCATTGATGCCAGTAGCTTCTGGCAGAAGATGAGGAAAAGCCTCGGTAGCAAGCGCAAGGAACTCAGCCCTGAGCACATCGAGGAAATTACACGACTCTTTGGCCACTTTGAGGAATCAACCCGTGAAGGTGTGCCCATCAGTCGAATCTTCAAGAATGAGGAATTTGGATATCGAACGATCACTGTGGAGCGGCCTCAGCGTGACGAGTCAGGGAAGGTCATGCTGTCTGCCAAGGGAAAGACCAAGGGAAAACCCGTTGCCGATTCATCTCTCCGGGATACCGAGAATGTCCCGCTCCATGAGAGTGATGAGACTTATTTTAATCGTGAGGTTCTGCCTCATGCCCCCGATGCTTGGATCGATCACGAAAAGACCAAGGTGGGATACGAGATCCCATTCAACCGTCACTTCTATGTTTTCAAGCCACCTCGTCCTTTGGCCGAGATCGATGCGGAACTGAAGGGCGTCACGGACAAGATCCTCACCATGATTCAGGGACTCACTGCTTGAAGTTGTTGCAATGATGACTGCACAGAATTCTTTACCTGCGCTGTCTGATAGGATCAGCTGGTTAGCAACAGAACCCGCCAAGGCTCCGTGCTCACGCACTCCTCAAACCGGCGGGTCTTTTTTTTGCAGGACACAAATTGCAGGAGGCTTGCCATGAGCTTTCCTAGATACACGAAGTACAAGGAGAGTGGCGTTGAATGGCTAGGGCAAGTGCCGGAGCACTGGAGCTCGATTCGATACAAAAACGTTTTTGCAGAGAAAGACAGTGTCGTGGGTTCAACATACCCCGCTGGCTCCATCAGCTACGGACGCGTTGTGTTTAAGGACGACGCGTTTCTCCATGAACCAACCAAGGCTTCTTATCAAGAGGTCATGGCTGGGGAGTTCCTGATTAATCCGATCAATCTCAACTACGACCTAAAAAGCCTTCGTACCGCTTTATCGGATATCAATACTCGCGTGAGTCCGGCCTACATCGTTCTCAAGGCTAAGGCGGCTTCGGACCACAACTATCTGAAGCATCAGCTTCATGTGTTCGACCTTTACCACATGAAAACGCTTGGTGCTGGTGTGCGGCAGACAATTACCTTTGGGGATATTGGCGGATGCTTCACCGTGCTGCCGCCACTCCCCGAACAAACAGTCATCGCTGAGTTCCTCGACCGGGAGACGGCCAAGATAGATGGACTGATTACCGAACAGGAACGACTGATCGAATTACTGAAGGAAAAGCGTCAGGCTGTCATCTCCCACGCTGTCACCAAGGGCCTGAATCCCGATGCACCAATGAGGGATTCAGGGATCGAGTGGTTAGGGCAAGTGCCGGAGCATTGGGCTGTCGAGCGCGGTCGATTCTTGTTTCGAAAGCTCGATACTCCACCGGAACCAGAAGATGGGGTGGTCACCGCGTTTCGGGACGGGCAAGTAACCTTGAGAGAGAACCGGCGGACCGAAGGATTCACCTTGGCATTTCTCGAAGTTGGCTACCAACGAGTGCGAGAGGGAGATCTTGTAATACACGGTATGGATGCTTTTGCTGGCGCAATCGGCGTTTCTGAGTCGACCGGAAAATGCACTCCCGAATATTCAGTGATGACCCCGGCACGTCCAGGAATCGACAATCGCTACTTTGCGAGGATTCTGCGTCTAATGGCCCAGAGAAACTATGTCTTCGTGATTTGCCCTTCCGTCCGTGAGCGTGCCCCGCGCTTCCGTTTCGAAGCATTCAAAGATATTCCACTGCCTGTCCCACCGCTGGAGGAGCAGCAAAAAATAATTCACCTGATTGAATCTGTAATTACGGAAACGAACATCTTGGCCGCTGAGGCCCAGAAGGCCATTGCCCTACTGCAAGAACGACGCTCAGCCTTGATTTCCGCGGCCGTCACGGGTCAGATTGATGTGCGACCGCTACTGGATAAGCAAGCCGCATGAGCACTGATAAAACACAGGAATATCTCGTTGGCTTGCTCGATGAGCTTCGGAAGCTGCCTCGTGAAACTGGATGGGTCGAATTCAAACTCAACAATACAAAACCCGATGACATCGGGGAGTACCTATCAGCCTTGAGCAATGCGGCTGCGTTGAATGGCAAGATGCATGCCTACTTGATCTGGGGGATTGAGAATGAAACGCATGAGCCTCTTGGTACGACTTTCAAGCCATTCCAGAGCAAGCAGGGGAATGAGGATTTGTTGAACTGGCTTTCTCGCCTATTGAGTCCTCGATTGCATTTTCATTTCTATGAATTGGAATATCAGGGAAAAGCACTGGTGCTCCTTGAGATCCCCCGGGCCGCAGGAAAACCGACTTCATTTTCAGGAACCGAATTCATCCGCGTGGGTTCGTATCGGCAAAAATTGAAGGACTATCCGGATCTTGAACGGGAGTTATGGCATATTTTTGAAACGGTTTCTTTTGAGGAGCTGAAAGCCATAGAACATGTCGAAAGCGAGCGCATACTCTCGCTTTTGGATTATCCGAGTTACTTTGATCTTTTCGATCAACCGTTGCCCTCGGATCGCGAAAAGATTCTGGCGAGGCTAGAGGAGGATCGTTTGATTATACGGAACACGGCGGGAGGATGGGATATTTCCAACCTCGGAGCCATTATGTTTGCCAAGGATTTGACTGCTTTTAAGGGGCTGAGCCGGAAAGCACTTCGGGTAATCGTTTATGATGGGCGGGGAAGACTCAAAACGATCCGCGAACAAGATGGCCGCAAGGGCTATGCCTCAGGATTTGAAGGACTGATTGAGTTTGTGAACGCTCTGCTCCCCCGGAATGAAATTGTTGGGAAGGCCTTACGAAAAGATGTGCCAATGTATCCGGAATTGGCGATTCGTGAGTTGGTGGCCAATGCACTCATTCATCAGGATTTCTCCCAAACCGGCAGCGGGCCCATGGTGGAAATCTTTTCGGACCGCATGGAAATTACCAACCCTGGTATTCCTTTGGTGAATACGGAGCGGTTTCTCGATACACCGCCCAGATCCCGCAATGAGGCTCTGGCTTCGCTGATGCGCCGGGTAGGGATTTGTGAGGAGCGAGGCAGTGGTATCGACAAGGTTGTTTTTGAAACCGAGTTCTATCAATTGCCCGCACCGATATTTGAAACACCGGATGGCTCCACTCGTGCCGTACTCTTTGCTCACAAGGCATTCAATGATATGGATCGAACCGATCGGGTCCGTGCTTGTTATCTCCATGCCTGCTTGCGGTATGTCGAGCGCAACCCAATGACAAACGCTAGCCTGCGGGAACGTTTCGGAATTGAGGAGCAGAACAGCGCGATTGCCTCCCGAATTATTCGGGACGCCCTTGAGGATGAAAAGGTGAAGCCCTACGATCCTGAGCAAGGGAAAAAATATGCAAAATATCTCCCAATCTGGGCCTAATCCCTCCTTGGATCTTATTTGATGATCTCCTTCTCAAACCACTATCCAAACAGATGAGTTTAGTAAAAAAGACATCATTGCTCTCTTTGGAAGATGTTAAACAATTCGTTTTCATGTTCATTTCTTATTTGATGGTTATTTGATCCCATGAGCCTCCACAAAGAGATCAAGTTCGAGACCGAGATCTGCGAATACCTTGCCGATCATGGATGGCTCTATTCTCCGGATGACACCGGTTATGACAGGGCCAAAGCACTTTTTCCTCCCGATCTGATCGCCTGGGTGCAGGAGACCCAACCCCAAGTCTGGGAGACTCTGACTAAAAATCACGGCTCCCAAGCCGAGGCCACCCTTATTACCCGCCTGCGTGATCAAATCAATCAACGTGGCACGCTCGATGTCCTGCGACATGGCATAGAGTTGCTGGGACTGAAGCAACCTCTGATTATCGCCCAGTTCAAACCAGCTCTCGGGATCAATCCTGATATCCTGAAACGATATGCTGCCAACAGACTCCGAGTTGTCCGGCAGGTGCATTATTCACTCCATAACGAGAACTGCATCGATTTGGTACTCTTCCTGAATGGCATTCCAGTAGCCACAGCGGAACTCAAGACGGATTTCACCCAGAGCATTGAGGATGCCATTGACCAGTATCGGTTTGACCGACTGCCACGACCCAGGGGGCAGGCTCCCGAAACCCTTCTCTCTTTCCCGAACGGTGCCTTAGTGCACTTCGCCGTCAGTAATAGCGAGGTTCACATGGTGACAAAGCTAAATGGCCCGGCAACAAGCTTTCTGCCATTCAACCAGGGGGACAACGGTGCCGCTGGAAATCCCGTGAATCCCGATGGGCACCGAACAGCCTATCTCTGGGAACAAGTCTGGGCGAGAGAGAGTTGGCTCGAAATCTTGGGTCGGTATCTGATCGCCCAACGGGACAAGAAGAAGGTGATTGAGCGGATGATCTTCCCTCGATTCCACCAGCTCGATGTCACTCGTAAGATTCAGGCGGCGGTGATCGCTGAAGGTCCCGGCAGTAAGTATCTGGTCCAGCACTCGGCAGGCTCTGGCAAGACCAACTCGATTGCCTGGACAGCCCACTTCCTTGCCGACCTCCACGATGCCGGGAACAAGAAGGTCTTTGACACAGTTGTTGTTGTTTCCGACCGCACGGTTATTGATTCTCAACTTCAGGAGGCTCTCTTTGATTTTGAGCGCCAGAGCGGCGTGGTCGCCACCATCAAGGGGAGCGACGGCAGTAAGAGTGCTGAACTGGCAGAGGCACTATCCGGCACCAAGAAGATCGTGGTCTGCACGATCCAGACATTTCCTTTTGCCCTGGAAGCGGTGCGGAAGCTGGCTGCTGCGCAAGGGAAGCGATTTGCGGTTATTGCCGATGAGGCCCACAGCTCACAGACCGGAGAGGCGGCATCAACCTTGAAGGCAGTTCTTTCCCCGGAGGAGATCAAGGAACTTGGTGATGGCGGGGAAATCAGCACCGAGGACATCCTGGCCGCACAAATGGCAGGACGCGCCGAGGAGAAGGGAATTACCTTTATCGCATTCACGGCCACCCCAAAGAGTAAGACACTGGAGATTTTCGGGACACGCCCCGATCCCACAAGGAAGCCCGCACAGGACAACATTCCTCATCCTTTCCATGTCTATTCGATGAGACAGGCTATCGAGGAAAAATTCATCCTCGATGTCCTCCAGAACTACACTCCCTACAGTCTGGCGTTCAAATTAGCCCACGAGGGCAAGCAGTTGGACGAGAAGATGGTGGAGCGCACGGCTGCAATGAAGCGGATCATGGGCTGGGTGAAACTCCACCCCTACAATATCTCCCAGAAGGTGCAGATCGTGGTGGAGCACTTCCGAACGTACGTATCACCACTCCTTGATGGTAAAGCCAAGGCGATGGTTGTCGTGGGAAGTCGTCTGGAGGCAGTCCGCTGGCAACTGGCCATGCAGAAATACATCAGGGATCGTGGCTATGCACTGAGCACACTGGTTGCCTTCTCCGGTGATGTGAATGACAAGGAATCCGGGCCCGATGCTTTCACCGAGAACAGTCAGTCTCTAAATCCCAACCTAAAAGGACGTGACATCAGGGAGGCATTCAAGACCGACGAGTATCAGATTCTGCTCGTTGCCAATAAGTTTCAGACCGGATTTGATCAGCCGCTCCTCTGTGGCATGTATGTGGATAAGCGATTGGCAGGCATTCAGGCCGTACAGACTCTATCCCGCCTCAATCGCGCCTATCCTGGCAAGGAGACGACCTATGTGATCGATTTTGTGAATGATGCCATGGAGATCCTGGAGTCATTCAAGGCATATTACACAACCGCCGAACTCTCCGGCACTACGGATCCCAATCTCGTTTTCGACCTGAGATCCAAACTGGATTCAGCCGGACACTATGATGACTTCGAGGTGGAACGCGTGGTGGCTGTGGAGATGGATCCCCTTTCCAAGCAGAGCGATCTGGTCGCAGCCCTGACACCTGTTGAAGACCGGCTCGTGAAACGCTACAAGGCGGCACAAGAGGAACTCAAGGCAGCACAGGCAAAAAAGGATGAAGAGGCCGCTAAAAAGTCACAGGATGAACTCAATGCCCTGATCCTCTTCAAGACCGATATGGGGGCTTTCATCAGGCTCTATACCTTCCTCTCCCAGATTTTCGACTACGGGAACACGGCCATCGAGAAGCGCAGTATCTTTTATAAAAAGTTACTCCCCTTGCTGGAGTTCGGGCGTGAACGGGAGGGGATTGATCTCTCCAAAGTCGTTCTGATCAAGCATGGGTTAAAATCCCACGGGAAAGCCACAATGACCCTGAATGAGGGAGAGATGCCAAAGATTTACCCCATTACCGAGGCAGGTAGCGGGAGGGTGCAAGAGAGGGAAAAGGCCCTCTTGGATGAGATCATCGAAAAGGTGAACGATCTCTTTCAGGGTGAACTTACCGACCAGGATAAGCTCGTGTATGTCAATGGGGTGATCAAAGGGAAGCTCATGGAGTCTGATGTACTGGCCCAACAAGCAGCCAACAATACCAAGGAGCAGTTCGCCAATTCCCCGGATTTGAACAAGGAACTTCTCAACGCCATCATGGGAGCGCTGGATGCCCACAACCTGATGAGCACTCAAGCACTGAACTCGGAACAGGTGCGACTGGGAATCAAAGACATCCTCCTCAATAACGCTCGCCTCTATGAGGGACTGAGGGAGCGGGCTGCGGCGTGAGGATCAAATGGATCAATTTCTTCCAATTATTCTAATCACTGCAGCGGGATCTGCTGTGAGAGGATATTCATGTTGATCGCTCCGAACATCCTGAAGCCTCACCCATTGATCCTACATGAGTTCCATCTTGAATCCCTTTAGGGTGATATGTGGATTAACGCCACACCATGTTGGCAATGGCATATAGGGGCATGATAGATTCGTGATAATTATCTGTTTCTGAATTCGGTTATTGGAAACTATAATATTCAAAGATCTGAAACTGTAGCTGCCCCTGATTTTCGAGAACATTAAAAATACCACTAGGGAATTTCATGCCACGCTTCTGCCTGATTCTTGAACCCGTCTACGAAAGGGAACTTTTTAAGGTCATAAAGGGACGCGTTGTTAAGGATTACATTAAGTTAAATATCAAAACATAATCTAGTTAAATTATTAGTATATTGCAATTCATTGAGCTCGGAAAGTTTTGGTAAAGATAGTGCAATTGATCTGCCTACCATAATTCTTGATGAATCGCCTCGCACTCGTCAGCTTCAATAATTGGCAAAATCTCTTTCTTGGACAGCATTTATAAGAGAATATTTTTAAATCTCTACATAATCCGTAATTTTTTCTAAAAATGGGTTGAGAGCTCCTTTTGCGCTGACGATCAGATTCTGGGGTTATCTAGATAATAATATCAAGATGTTTGCGCATTTATTTTGAGATTCTTGCAATTTGCACATATGACTGGTTGGGGTTGTATTTGAGTTTTGGGATAACAAGTCCTTCCGGTTTTGCCAAAAAAATCTCTCAGACCTCTCCCCGGGAGTTGTTCAGTCAACAAGCTCCAGATGGCTTGAAAGGATTTGAAATCGGACATGTGATATACAACAAACATCCATGCTGACGTGACCCAAGGGATTTGAGCCAGTTGGTGTGTTAGTCTTCGGGGCAACCAACCCAAAAGACGATGAAGAACAAGAAATACACGACCGAAGACAAGATCCGAATTCTCCGGCAGGTGGACAGCGGCAAGAGCGTTGCCGAGGTTTGCCAGGAAAACAACCTCTCTCAGGTGAGCTTTTACCGGTGGAAGAAGCAGTTTGGGCAGATGGAGGTGAACGAGGCCAAGTTAGCGCTTAACGCTGTGGTTTTTTTAAAAATATTCCGCGATCCGTCGTCAGGTTTCTTGGATAATCAAATAAAAAGTCGCGGCTATATTTAAAAAATCTGACTGAATTTGGATAAAGATTGAAGTTTCTGACAGTCTATCCAATGAGTCAGTTTGATATTTCCAGCGACGATTAATTTATTTTTTGGCCTTGTCTGCGAGATAAGTGCGTTCAATCTTTTCC